>OOCX01000242.1_pt1 | contig 50428 bp, 78 predicted proteins | sample 1671231 | NCBI WGS metagenome assembly OOCX01 (sample SAMN06348135, study PRJEB24527) | human gut metagenome | biome: human gut; feature: ankylosing spondylitis patient; material: feces | host: Homo sapiens | place: China | collected 2015-10 | reverse complement strand
GTATATTTTAACACATTTAATCACTATTGACAATGATTTTGATTACTTAAAGTTTCCTCCTTAAAAATCAATTTGAACGTTTTCGCTTTCCAATACTGTCGCTTGCACTTCACCGCCCATGACACGCCCGCTTTCATCAAATGTTAAGTCAACTTCTGCTCCTGTTACTCCGTTCACGTTCAGAACGGTTTCACGTATGCGAGTTCGCAGGATAGGGGCGGCAATCGCCGGGGCTTTGCCCAACTCAATTTCAAAATGTGGAATCCCGCGCGTTTGTGCTAAATAAGCGTCGTTTTTGAACAGCCTGACTGCGTTCGCCGCATTCTGTGCTATAGCATATGCGCCGGATACTAACGCTATCTGTCCGCTTGCGTCACTAAATATATCCCACTTGTCATTAAGGTATAGCGTACGCCCTATATCGCCGGGCGTAAAATACGGGTTCATTTCAATTCCATATTTACCTGTGACGTAAATAGGTTCTTGGATATTGGGCGGCTTTGGCGGTTTCGGTTTATCTTTAGCTTTAACTTCAATCTGATACGTATTATCAATATCTATTGAGCCTGTAAGTGGTTCAAACGTGTATATCTGCGTTATAGGTTGTAAGTTAACTCCCACAACGCGCATTATTTCACCTTTGATATAGCTGCTTTCATCAGATTTAGACGTAACAAACGCTTTTAATTCAACAACTTCTGCCATGTTTACACCCCCTAACTTTTTCTAAAATAACTGGTTTCTTGTGTTTTAGAGTTTTTTGTGACTTCTTATTCATTCTTTCGTATATTTTAGGCAAGCATTCTTTGCATATATAATAAGTCTTATGATATGCGGGCATATCAAAAGCCCACTCAATAGGCTTTATCTTACCGCACGAAGTACATTGATGTATCATTTTAGCAATTCCCCTTTTTTAGCGCAGCTTCAACCTCTTTGATATGTAACTGGTTTTCGTTTCGGATTTCTAAAACGGATAATTTAGTAATGCAATCTATACATATACCGAATTTGTTATTAAAGTAGTAGTAACCAGTAAGCAAAGGCTTATTGCAGCGGCAGCAAATTCTATCTATATCCATTTTATCACACCTTAACTTTTGATATTTAAATTGAATGCGGGTATGTCCCCCCCGAATTTGCAATCAATAATCTGCGGTTAAACATTAGCTTGTCAACTCCGTTTCAGTAAAGCTAAAATTTAATAAATTCTGCGGGTATAAATCGCCTACTTGTGCGCCGGGCTTTATTGCTACAATAAAAAACAAACAGCTATTTACAGAGGTTATTTTATTTGTAGAATTTATAGCAAGAGGATTGTTTGGCGATATCGCAGCGTATATATTACTTCCGTCTAAAGCCTGCAAGAGTGCTGTTTTATCTTGAAACAATACTGGTCCAACTTGGCTTTTCTGTGTTCCTATCGCGGATATAATAATCGTACTGGACCGACACCCCGCTGTTAATGTTCCGCTAGATATTTCAAAGCCTGCCTCTGTTCTTAAATATAACGGGAAGCCTATTAAAGGGCAAAAATTCGCAACACCTACTTTTGAGGTTGGGTACGAGATGATATCTGTAAATGTATTTACAGTGCCTAAACTAAAAGGACTGCTTATGTCGACTTCTTCACCGTCCGCTGCTCCTATAGTGCCGCCAGTGTACCAATGTAAATGATTAGCCATTGTTCGAACTCCCTTCCTATTCGATTGTTTTTCGCAAATCTATAACATAAGCATAGATTTTTATAGACGTATCTACAGTAGCCCCGTCACTTGCTGTTGCGTAAAAAGTAAAGGTTAATTCTTGATTGACATCCGAAACTGTTTTTAATACGGTTTCAAAATACCCCCCTGTTAAACCTATCGTTTGCGTAGTTGAGTTGTTGAATGAAGTTATACGGCATTTAGTAAATTTATCGGCATTAGCTCCAACTAAAACCTGTCTATAACTTTCTCCCGCGTCTGCTCTGATATACACCTTAACGCTTTTGCTTGCTGCCGTGCTACCCGACGGGAAAAGCCCTGTAGCTGTGATAGGATTTATTGATGTAACTTCTGTACCGTCTTTTTGCCCCGCTGTCCCGTCTATATAGAATCTAATCATTTTCTAGCCCTCTTTCTACCTTTTTTATCGCACAATCAATAATGTTTTTTAAATCAATAAATATATTGGTGTTGCAGTCAGGCGCGCAAGACATTTCTGCTTCTATCGCTGTCATACATTCATTTAACAGCTTTTCTACGACTTTTTTGTCATAAGTTATACTTAAAGCAGTTTTTCTAAATTCTTGGCAGTATATATCTAGCTTGCCTGTTAATTCTTTATCGTTGTCAGGAATATCTATTTTTATAGCCTTAATATAAGCGTTTCCGCTTAACATCAACAGTTCATCCTCGCACTTTATTATAATCATTAAAATCTACCCCTCTGTTAATACTGTTTCAATATATTTCAGCAAAAATCTGTTTAATACGGTTTGTCCGAACTCTGCCCCTTCCGGAATATTCGACCGCACATAAAACAATGTGTTTGTATCGCCGATATTCGCGAACTCTAACTTTTGACCCCACGTGTTCCCGTCTTTAGATAACTGTAACCATTCAGGGTTGCTGCCGATAACAGAAAGCGAAACGTTATAAACATTAGTCGTTAACGCCGCCCGCAGCGCATAGGCTACAATGTGTCCAAGCTCCCCTTTTTTATTTGTGTACTTCAAGATATCGCTTGTAGTGATTAGTGTTCCGTCTGTTCCGCCGGATGTAACACTGCCGTTATAAATGCTTAATTGCGCCATAAATAAGCCCCCTTTTATTTTTTATTTAACTATGTTATAATTTTAGCGTAGCATAGTCGTAAGCCCTTATATTTTTTTCATTCAACAAACCTCTGCAAAATTGGCAATCGGCAACGGTTGCTTTTTTTGCGTCCTGCTGCTATAATGTAGACATTCACAGTCAGCGGTGATTGCTGGTAACTAAAAGGGTCACAGAAGCGCAAATGCAACGCACATTTGCGCTTTTCTGTTTTATATGATAAAATAAATCCGGTACATATCAGGTTTATCTCCCCAACGATAAAGCTGGTAGTAAAAAAGCCCTGCGGGGCTTTTTATTTTTGTTTACATTATACCATATATGCGCTATAATAAATATGGTACAAAATTAAACCGCCTTTTTATCATGTGACGCAAAACAAGTTAAAAAGCAGCAGACAAAAGCAAAGTTAACGCTTTGCTTTTTCTGTTTTTATGCTATAATATTCAAGTGGCGTCAGCTCTCCGGTTGAATTAAAATAAAAGAAACAATCATAAAAAGGTTGCTTCTTTTGCGCCTTGTTGCTATAATTAAATATGCAGAAGCTGCCCCTTCTCGCAATCCTTTTTAAACAAAAAAACACCCTGCTAAAAAGCAGGGTGTTTTTTTTACTTCGTCATTTGCCCCAATCCTGCGCCGATAATTAAAAAGCAAACGCAGAAAAAGACGAAATTCATAATTAAGCCGTTTTCTTTTAGAACAGTAAAAAACTTATCCATGATATACCCCCTCTCTTGAACGCTGTTTAGGTTACAGCGTTTTATTTTTGCTTGTATATAGTAATTGTCCTAAAAGTATTTTGAAACGATTACAGGGCAAATATGAGCGTCATTCTTTTCCTGTTGACCCAAAACCGCCCTTGCGGACTTCGTTTGTATCGTCGCTATCGCATACGGCATATTTTACAAAAACGCCTTGCATAATTCGTTCGCCTTTCTTAAAGCTCACGATTTCATCACTGTTATTTTGCAGGCAAATGCCTATATTGCCGTCGTTGTCGGGATTGGAAAAATAATCGGCGTCAATAATTCCTGTCCCATTCGCTAGTGTTACATGATGTTTAATGCCTATTGAGCTGCGGATATATAGCATTAATACTTCATCATCAGGCATAAACGCTTTAACGTTGGTGGGAATAATAGCCGATATGCTGCGGGGATTTAAGCGCACATCACAGGGCAGAACAAAATCATAACCTGCGCTTTTTGCTGTTTTCCTTTTTGGCAGCACTGTATCGGCAGGGGCGTTTTTTACGGGGTAAAATTTGCGGGAAACTTTTTCTTCTTCTAAAATTCCGAATTTTACCGGGGCTTCAAACTGACTAGAATGTTCCATGTTCTCACCTTTCAATATTTCATTTATTTTGTTTTGCAAAAATTTACTTGGATTATCTATGATGATTTTTTTACCATTTGTTAATCCAATAATAACTTTTATCACGTTATTTTTCAAGCCGTAAATTTCAGAAACGTTAGTTATGCTTTTTATTTGATGAATATTTTGAATGAAATTTAAAGCCCTGTCCTCTGCTTCTATCTGTTTTTCATATAATTGTTTGAATTGATTATCAAAAAAAGATTTAAAATTATTGCCGCTAGATGTTTGGTCAATAACTTTTCTGATCGATATATAGTCTTTTGGTATTCGGCATTTCGTGATTATTTCCTCGGCTGCTTTTGCAGCTTCTATATCACTGCTATATTTACAACATTTTCCGCTCAATAAGCAACACCGCGGTTTAAGCTTGCTGTTTTGTTTAACTATTTCGCCCATGTAATACCCTTTTTTTTCGATTTCAATATAATAAAAACTCACAACTTCAACTCCTTTGATGTGTCACATAACTTTGTACGCTTTCAAGTTTTTCATCTGTTATACCTTCTATCTCGGATTATTAAATCCATATCTAGGCTATCCAGCAGCTTTATTAAGTCGTTGATATTTACAAATCCCCTTTTAAAGCGGTCGTGTAAGCCTGTTTCATTGATATTCATTTCTGCTGCGACTTCTTTTAAATACCTCTTGTCCCTGCGTACCAGCCTTCTGACCCATGTTTTAAACGCTACCGGGTCAGCTAATTTCTCGGCAGCGTTCCATTCTTTCAGTGTTGGTTTTTCAAACTTCACTTTATCACCTGCCTACTTTTTAATTTTTTCATAATACTGCCCCTTTATTTTGATTTTTCCTTACCTCTTGTCTATATTATAGCCCCCCTTTGTCCTGTTGTCAAGTCTTTTTTGAAATCACAAAATAAAAAGCAGGGCGTTTGCCCTGCTTACTGGTATTAATGGGGTAGTTTTTTATAACATTCTATGCACAGAAGCCCTTTTTCCTGCTGCCTTTTCCCGCATTGAGTGCATAGCCCGGCAGCTTTGAGTTTTTCCCGCCGCTGCTTTGCATATTCAAGCCGCTGCGCCTTGTGTGCGTGATAGTAGGCATAATAATACTTTTCGCACTCTTTACAATGCAGCTTGCCTGCTACAGCTTTACGCTTATAACATCTTGGGCAGTATCCTTCCGCTTTCAATTCCTCACGGTAGGCTTTCGCCTTTTCTGCTTTATTCATGTCAATTCACTTCACTTTGTTTTTTTCTTAATAATCTAAAACGTTTGGAGTTACGCCGTTTATGCTTGCAGAGTAGGACATTATAATCTGAATACTCGTAGTAATTGCACCTTCTATTGCATCTCCTGCACATGAATTTACCCATTGCTTAAAATCAGAAGAACTATTATACCTGTATACATTTACATCCCAATATTCAGGTTCGGGTATACTTCCTTCTTCTACAGTAGCCCAATCTATATTATAAGTTTTACCGCCTGTTACACCAATATATCTAGGCAGATTAGGGTCAACAAACTCATTTACATAGGTATTTTCTGTTGTGATTTTTAAAACTTTCACACCTGGCGGGATAGTGATAGTAAAAGCATTTTCAGTGCTACCCTTCCACAATACAGTTTCCTTTGTTGGCAGCGGGGGTTCAGATGTCCCCCCCGGATATACTAGTAAACGTCTATTAAACATATTCGTACCACCTTTTTTATTGGTCTATTAATTGAATATCTACTGTTTGCCCGTTTCTTCTGTCAAAGTAATCTAGCACCGTAGTATCCTCAGACATTTCGAGGGAATAATAGGTAACACCACCATTATAAACAACGGTATTAAGCGTATACATAGAATCAGCCACATAGATTGTTATTTGACTTATAGAACTCCGGGTATCTCCTGTTAACGCTACTGTTAACGTGTTTGCCATATACATACCTGTCGTTGTATCCATTATCGCGTCTATTCCAACTTTTTCTATTGTGTGCTGCATAAATTGAGCCGGGCTTATCCCGCCAAAATCATTTTTAAAAAATCCCGATTGATAAAAACCCATTTCGACGTCGTAGTTTTGCCCTATAGTTAATTTAAAATCATAGTTAACGAGGGGGGATAAAATAACATACTCTGTTTCATATTCGACGTCGGTGGGAATAATCCATTTCCCTGTAGCCGCATTATATCCTGCCGCCGTTATCGTATAAGATATTTCTGTTCCTGTCGGCACTCCATAGAAAACGGCTATTCCTTTATTATCAGTATTAGCTAAATTGCTTTCACCGTTGTAAGTCAGCTCCACTCTTGCTGACCGAACGTGATCGCCGTCGGGCGTGTCTACATGGATTTCAAGCACAGAATAAGTTTGCTGTCCCCCCCCCGAATCTATTAATAAACGCCTGTTGAACATAGTTATCCTCCTATCACGCTATACTTGCTGTTATAGGCAACTTTTCAATCTCTCTATTATATCCGCAATACAATACGTTGCAGGGAAACATAAATAAACCAGAACTAACGGCAGCTCGAAGAATATCATCATTAAAATAAACTAATCCGTTCGCTGTATCTAAATACTTTCCGTTATTTACATTGGTTAGCCGTAATGTCCCGCGTGCGTTACTAGCAAGGTCAGCCCAATTAAAGTAATCAACTCTATATTGCTGTCCTGCTGCCACGGCAACAACTTGCCGAAATAGTCGGCTATATGTGGCATTCATTGTACTACGCGGATACCAGTATAACCCTAATCGCGTCACATTTTCGGGAATGGTAAATGTCGGCATATATTCCACTCGATTTTGAGCGTTATATTGATTTCGTGACGGAACAAAACAAGCGGTAGGAACATCAACGGGAACAGGAATATCCCCCCCTGATGTGGCTTGAAGTAATCTTCTATTAAACATTTTATCACTTCCTTAAAATTCAGAATAAATCATATAGCAAATACCAATGATAGCCCACGTTATCGCACCCATAAATATCGCTTCCACGTCAACGCCTGCCTTTCTTTTGTCGCAGCGTTTTTCTCGCCATAACTGCCCATTCGTGACTTGACCAAACTAGACAGGTTGGGCAAATATTTACGTCAAGCCGCCCGTAAGTAAAGCTTTTGCAGGCGTCCGCTGAATATTCTTTGTTGCATAGATTGCACTTAATTTTCCCGTTTCCCATTTCAAAACCTCTCTTAGTTTGTATGCTAAATTTGCTGGTATAAATGCGGTAAAATACGGTATTTTATCGCTAAATTATTTATGTAGATTAAATATCAAGAATGGCATTTTTTGCTATCTCGTTTTTTTGAGATGTCAAATTTACCCGTTTTTGACATTACATTTATTAATGGTAAATTATGGTTAGCCCTGTATTTTATTGTTGCGTACGAAACACCTAGTATTCTTGACCATTCCGCTAGCGTATGTTCTTCGTTATTAAATACTATATGGCGGTTTGTTCTTTTATTGTTGCATTGTTCAACTTGTGTTATCCACCTACAGTTATCAGGCGTATAATTTCCATTTACGTTAATTCTATCTAAAGTTAAATTGTTTTGATAGCCATGTGATAACGCCCATTCTCTGAATGGTATAAAATCCTTTTGCCATTCCTCACAAACTTTTATACCTCTGTTGAAATAGCACCCCGTTTTATCTTCTTCGGTACAGCGGCGGCGCATATTTTTCCAAGCTTCGTATAATCTTCGTGGGGTTCTGCCATGCTTGAAATTTTTCTCCCGTATCCGTTGCGAAGCGGCTTCACGGTTATAACATCCACAACTTTTTGTTGTGCCATTATTTAAGTTTTGTGATAATACCGCCCTAGTGTTCCCACAACTACATTTACATATCCACGCTATACGCCTACCTATTTTTATTCTTTCTAATGTTTCAAGTCGCCCAAAATGGTCGCCAGCGTTTATTGTTTGATATTTCATTTCGGCACTCCTGTATTGCTGTTTCCAGCTTCTACATTTCCGTGAACGTGGTCGGCAAAGCTAATACCTTTGATTGTCGCATTGTCGATAACATCAAGCCGCTGCTGCACGGTTGTGTTACCTGTAACGGTCAGATTGCCATTTATGGTAGTGTTACTGTTAATGGTCGTCTGACTGGTGTTAACTGTGACGTGCTGCGGGGCTGTGACGATAACATTGCCGTCAGGTAGAATCTGAATGTAGCAGGTCGGCTGCTGGTTTAAAAATCCACCAATAAAAAAGCCGTCTGAAATATCAAAGTTCCTAAAGCTGCCGGGCTGGACTGGTTCAGGTGTTCCGTTAACAACGTTGGATACGTCCCGCTGACAGAATACCGCAAGTCCAATATCACCCGGTACAGGGTCGCAAACTAATGCCGCTGCGCCGCCCTGTATTCTGCAATAGGGTAAATTATAAAGCGGGGCTGGATTTATGGCGTTGTTTTTGGCGTCTAGGGCAACTATTAAGGGCAGTACATCAACTCGCCCTGTGGGGCTTATTCCGTCGCTGTAAACAGCTTGGACTTTGCACGGCAACGCCGTATTTACCCTGCCATTCAAAAAGTTTTCGACAAAATACGCCATTTCGTTGCCCTGACTGTTACCAGTGAAAGGCGAACGAGTGCTTTCAACAGTTGGCGCCACTATTTGAGATTTTTTCAAAGTATCCATATCAGCTCTCCTGTACGTAAACGGCTTTGACTACGCTGTCCCACGCTCCCGCTGCCTGTGCGTTAAAACATTCTAGGTTATGCGTCAAGCTTGTAACTTTCCATACGCCTGTAGCTCGCGGAACAACGCTTTCCAGCTTTACTAACCCGCCTAGTGTTATAGTAGGGTCAAATTCGCATTTAAACTCTATGCCGTCCTGCGTGAAAGACGGGTAGCCAATTAAACCAGTTCCTACCTTTATCAACACAGCATTACCGCTGCGCGCTCCGTTTTTCGGAGTTATCACTACTTTACTATCGTCAATATACAAGTCAATGCCTAGTTGCTTTGCTAGCTTGTGCAGTTTTTCTATTGGGCTGCCTGTAAAGGTTGTGTTTCTGACACTCGCCGAAACGCCCTCGTTGATAAAGGTGTATCCCGCTTCTGTCGCGAATTGCTCGAACAGTTTCGCGGCGTCGGTAGTGCCTTGTACAGCGATTGGCGGCGTTGCCAGTAGTGCAGGATAAATACCCGCCGCTGCTTTGATATCAAAAGATATCTCCGGCGCACCGCTAAAGTTAGCGGCTGCCAGTGTAAACTCACCTTCAAAGACTGTCCCGACTATACCCGTATCGTCGCCAGCTTCAAGGCGAATAAAGTTCTTTTCTGACTGCTGTGGATAAAATGCTAACGTGCTTGCCGTTTCCATGACACTTAAAGGTAAACCGTATATACTGGCGGTTAAAGTGTTCTTGTCCTCGCCGCCCGGCTTCGATATCGTCGCTTTAATGCGGTGGTTTTCAATAATAATAGTATTGCTATTCGTATTCGGAAAAGTCCCGCTACGAAGCGTTATAGTCGCTCTAAGGGCTTTTATTGAAAAACTCATGCTACATCTCGCTTTCCTGCACGAAGCACAAGACAAAACGTGTTCCTAGCTCTTTATAGTCAGGCTGCGCTCCGTGTCCTTCTTTGTCCACAAATAGCAGATTTCCGCTGAAATTCAATTTAGGCTGCTGTAAGATCAACTCATTAGTTACACACAGCGCGCCTGTACATATCACTTCATCCTGTACGCTTAAATCACAATATAGGTTGTCATAACGCCAGTATAAGCGAATTTGGCAGATTTGACCGTCAAGCGTTACCGTGAATTGCTGATTAGGTATAGCGTTTAATGGTATCGTTTTATAAGTCATAATGTCCCCCTACAATCCCAAAACCTTTTTTATATCGTATGCTACACTACTGTTTTCGGAATCGTCCCCTTCACTGGGATTAGTGTTGCCCCTGTCTACGGTTGAAGCGTCTGACGCGCTGGCGGCGTCGTCGGATGTTATCGGCTGCACATCAACATTTGTATACTGGCTTTTCTGCTGCCGAATCTCGACAAGATGAATGTTTACTACAAGGGTCGTTAATGCCTGCCCCTCGTTAAAAGCATAATCATATTTATCTAGCGTCATGTTTTGGTGTTCTTTAAGCGGCGTAACAAATGATATTAATTCCGTTGTTGTCCGCAGACGTTCCAGCACCGCTACAGCCTGTTGAAGTTCTCCCGGCGTTCCGTCTTTAGCAAGCGTTACTGTGATATCCATAGGGGCAGTAGTTTTATTGTAGGCAGCAAAGCTACCTTGTTCTAGGTAATCGTATGTAATATTAGCTTCCGCTTTTACTGTGCTGCCTAGATAGGTCGTAAATGTGGCTAGTGCTGTACCTGCGCTGTCGGCAAGTAACCAATTCTGCCATTCTTTACCGCTCCAATTCCATAATTTAGCCATGTTTACGCCCCCTTATTTAATGCCGCTTGCATTCGTAAAGAATAGCCCTGATTTCTCACTGATTGCTCCACCCATGTCGGCAGCTATGCCGCTTGCGTCCGTTGCTGCGGTATGGATATCAATTTTGCCTACATTGATTTCTTGATTGGTATTGCTACCTCCGCCGCCTGCTGCAATAGCCTGCAACGACGGTATCGGAGTATTAGCTTGTTCCCACCGTTCAGAAATGGTAGCTTTTATGCTGCTCAATGAAGGAATTTTGTCTAAAATCTTCCCTATCCATTCCCACGCTGATTCAAGCGGGGATATCAAGTAATCATTAATAAAACCTGCTATGGCTTTAAATGCTGCGCCGCCTGCTGTAACAAGTAACGCCATTGCTGTTACGATTTTATAAAAGCCCATTAAGGCGAATAATAAGATTTGTTTCAGTATCTCCCATGCTATTTGAGCTGCCTGTTTCAAGTAATCCCACGCCGTTTGTAGTGCCGCAAGGACTTCATCACCTGTTCCTAACATTTTCCATAAATCCTCAAAGGCACTCTTGCCGCCGTTGGCGTATACCCATAAATCTTCTAGGACTAATAGAAACGCTGCTATAAGCATTATAACCCACGTTATAGGATTAGCTAGTATGGCGGTGAATAAACTCCATAGGGCAGGCAGTAATAAGCCCGTAACAACGGCTACAATAGCGTATAACGCCATCGTTAATATATCGCCGTGCTTCTGCATATAGGCGAATACATCCGTTAATGCTAGGGCGAATTGGGTCAGTGTCGGAGCAGCAAACCGCAGAATCGGCAAAAATACGAATCTAAAAGAACGGCTTAATTCTGTAATGCTGTCATTAAATTTGGCGGCTATAACAGTATCTTCTTTGGTGAAATAACCTAAATCCTTTTGACGTTTTATCAGATCATCTAACGCTTGCCGTCCGCCTTGCAGAAGTCCTATCGTACCCTCGTCAAGCTGTAAAGATGAAAGGATACCTTGACTTTCAAGCTTGCTCATACCTTCAACAGCTCCGGCTAAATCTCGCAAAACGTCAAATACATTGCGGACTTTTCCGCTGTCGTCTACTACTGCAACGCCCAGTTGCTCGAAGAATGGCAGTATACGGCTTTTACCTGTAACAGCGATACGGGCTAACTGTTTATTTAGTCCTTCGACGCTGTTAAACAATCCCCTGACGCTGCCGCCTGATAGTTCTGCCGCGTTGCCCCATGCGTATAAATCCGGCGCACTTGCGCCTATACGGTCTGCAACTTTACCGACGGCGTCAGCTTCTGCGGCAAGACTTTTAACTTGCGCTATAATTGCACCGAATGAAAAGAATGCGGCGGCGGCTGCTGTTCCTTTTTTCGTTAACTTGGAAGCAAAGCTTTCTGTTTTTTTGTCAGCTTCATCTATTCCTTTGTTAAAATCCGTGGGGTCTAGCCCTAGAGTTATCATAAAACTGTCAATAACTGTAGCCATTTTTTAACCCCCTTTCGTGTTTTTTCGCATATAGTCGGCTAGTAAAAAGTCATTAGTATTTTTATTAGCCAAAATCTCGCACATATCTAATAAATCATCATAGCTGTAAATTGTTTGAAGTTCATGCAGTGTGGCAAGTCTTGCGGCGACTACGTTAGCAACAGAGGGCGTGACATTTACTGTTTTTTCGAGAAATGAATACCGCTGCTGCTCGGCGACAAGTCGGGCGTTTCGTTTGACTTGCCGCCTTTTAGAAAACTAGAAAAATTCACCTCAAAGGCTTTCTTTTTCAACGTCCATAGGCTACCTACTTCCTCAATAACTGCGTCTATTGTTTCCGGCATTAATTCTTGCTCGACGCCGTCAGAGGTGATAAGCGAACAGCATTTAAGCAGCTCGTTGCCCAGCTCGGCAACTTCTTCCACGTTAACATTTCCTAAAGATTTAAAAACTTCATCAATGTTAACATCACGCCAGTTAATCTCGGAAATGCCTTTCCCTTCCGGCAGTCCGTTGAATGAATTTGCAATTCCGCCGTGAAGTGCCACGGCTGCAAGTTTAATAATAAACATCTCTAGTTTTGTGGCTGGCATTTGTCGCGCCTTAAATTTTAGCGTTCTTTCTGCGTCTTGTAGCGTAAATATGATTTCTTTTCTAGCCATTTTTTGCTCACTCCTTTATAAGAATAGGCGATACTGTGAATATCGCCTATTAGTTAACTATATTATATTAGCTTCTCGTTTCAAAAGCAAACGCTGCTGTAACGGGGTCAAGCACCTGTTTAAGTGCTGGGAAGTCTTTAGCGTTAGTTAATACGCCATTCGAGAACATGAACGAAGTTGAAATGCTCGGAATGTTTATTGATAAACCTAGCCGAACGATTTTTTTCTGTGTTTCCATGTATTTAGCCAACGCCCTGATATAAGTTAAAGACGGGCTATTTGCTTCAAAGGTAAAGTGTATAATATGCGGTTGCGGTGTCCAGCCTGCCGCCATATGTCCGTCAACGCCCATACGAACGATACTGATTTGTCGCTCGTCTTGGTCTACAGCTTGGTCGGTAGCGTAGTTTTGCAACAGCACACCTGCCGGGAACAGTTCTTCAATCGTTAAGAAACATTTTGCATTTGCTGATGTAATATCCATTTATAGCACACCCCCTTTTTTATAACACTACGGTCAGCGGAACGACTAATCTGTTAACGCTGCCGCCATATGTATACCAAACGTTTATAATCGGGCTATCACGGTTAACCCTTGCGGCGGCGCCCGGGTCTAACACTTGGATATAATAGCCATTGGTGTAAAGCTCTGTAGAGATATCTTCCCCTGCTTCCGCATAAAGCTGCGCTTTTTGGCTTTCACTTAATTCGACGCCTGTATCAATAACGCCGTTATTCAATGCCCTAGTGATTGGGTCGTTCAGCCATGCACGAATTTGCGTGTACCCAATCTCGTTATAAGGTGTCCTACCGATTGACGTCAAGCCGTTTGCAAGTGAGATTTGCATAACATTTTTAAGCCATATCATGTTGATATACGTATCAACGAATCCGTAGTTGCCGCTAAACATTTTTGCGTCATAATAGAACGAAAAATCAGTGCTGCGGGCGGCGTAACGTCCATAGAAGTTAACGTTGTTAGCCAGCAATGCTGTTGCGCTGTCGTCGTCAGTTACAGACGCCGCAAGTCCTGTTTGCTTCCTGAATGCGTAGCTTACAACACTGTTCGCCCTGTTCCAGTCGATAGAAGCTGCTGTAGCCATGACAAGCGTAGCAGTGTATACGTCAGGCGCATAGTTCATGCAAAGTCCTTCGTAGTCCGCTTCTTTCAGCGTGGTTACAAGTGTTCCCTTGCCGCTGGTTTTCAGGGCATTAGAAGATTGCCACGGAACGTACAAGAATTCAATCGGGTTACTGTTGTTCCATTCTGCAAACTGCCGAATTTCTACATCTGTAGCTTCTTTCAGTGTGGTAAAGCTTACCCAGTTAGTCGATTGATTTACAACAGATTGCATATTAGCGGCAGGCGTCAAAGCGTCGCTGCCGTCGGATACTAGCGCGCCGCTTGCGGCGGTCAAGCCTAACGCTGTTGCGGTATCAGTGCCGAGGTCTTTAATAGTCAAGCCGTTTGTAGCTACTGATACTGCGCTGTCTGCGCCTGTGGTTTTGCTGGTAATGGTAAAGCTTTCACTGTTACTGTTGTAAACAACGGTCGTTCCGGTAACCTTAGCGGCGATTGCTGCGGCTACGTCGCTAGGCGTTGTAGCTGCGCTAAAATCTAATCCGGTAACAGTGATAGGTTTGCCGTCTACGGAGATAGTAAAGCCGCCAGCAGTGATTTTTTTAAGGCTGGTCAGTGATAACGCTTCTGCGCCGAACAGCTTTCCTGCGATTGCCTTAGATACCCTTTTTGCAAAATAAAGAATATTAGGCTTTTTAAAACTATTATCGTAAGATTGGAAGTAATGACTAGCCGCAAGATATTCTACGCTGTCCAGCCCGTAGTATTCGCCTACAGCGTCTTTGCTTGCATATGCTTTAAGCGTCGGGAATGGTGTTAATTCGTTTTCGCTTAAATACAAGCCAGCGATTTCAAGCTCTTGGCTACCCGCTTTAATTACGCGCGGATTAATTTCAACGATTTTTGAAATAGGTATTGCCATTTTTTATAAACCCCCTTTTTCCGGTTTATGATGTACATCAACATTTTCTAGCCGCGTTATCGCGATTTTATCAAAGTATTCTGTCTGGTATTCGTATACCGTCCAAAACGCTAAATGAAGCGGCAAGCGGTATCTGTTGATATATTGATTTGTGTCGTCAGTGTATGGTAAAAACTGCATATTTTCGCAGTACAATAAAGCTATATTGTATTTCTTTTTGAAAAAGTCAACCGCAATATCAGAACGCCCCAGCGTTTCAAAGTATTCAGCACGCTGCAATGCTCGTTGATAATCGGCGTCACAAAAATCGACGTTAACGACATATTCACGGTAAGAACGTGTTTCCGTTGTGCCTGCTTCCGTTACAATCTGTTCCCCGACATTCGTACCGATCCGGCGGGTACTGGCAAGAAAAAATACCACGTGTTCTCGTGTCTTTGGCAGTGCCGAGTTGTTCTGCTGCCCTAAATAAATTTGTTCAGCAGTTAACGGCGGTTGCATATAAGCCCGCAAATAGGCTTCTACAGCTACGTTAATTTCTCCATGCTCCAATTACTTCACCGCCTTTCTTCCGACGCTTGTAAGGTTGTTTCCTTCGTCATCAGGCTGATTGGTAAAGTCGGGATACGGCGGCACTTGCAAAGTTACTTCACAGTTAGCCCAGCCAACATTAGACCAGTCCTCAAACATTGCTGTGATTTTCCAAAATTCACCGGGCTTGCGCTCGATATAGTCGCCTGTGCGTAAGATTGGAACTCGTGCAATGCCCTCAATAGGTCTATTGTTATCGCTGGCAAGGAATATCTGTTCTGTATGCGCCGTGCTGTTGATGTTTTCGAGGTGTTGCAAACGATTCGCTTCGTTTGGCTGAAACTGCACGTTTACAGTTGCAGGGCTAAAAAAAAGCGGTGTAACAATGCCGCTGATATTTTTTTGCCCTGCTGACTGATACAAGATAACTTGTTCGTCAGGATTTATGGTAGTTATAGCACTTCTAACTACCATGTGCAAATTAATTCCGTTCATCTGTTACACCCTCTTTATTTAACTTTTACGTTATTTGTTACCGCGTTTATCATAGTAGACGTATCAATCAAAGCCCTGTAAGGGTCAGTTGCTACGGCGTTTTTACCGCTTTGTGCCTTGCGCTGTTTCATGCGGATAGTGGCAGGGCTATTCGGTCGAGGGTCGTTCCACTCCCATTTTTTTATAGTATCCTGTATATCCGCTTTCATTTCTTTTGATACAGCAGTGTAAGCATTTAAAAGCGCGCCGTTCTGCGCCGACTTACCTTTTAACAGGGCAGTAAGTTGCTTGCTCCATTTGTTTTGTTGTTCGTCTACAGTCCTTTGCATGAAGGGGCGTTCAGGAACGCCGCCCATGCCCTTGTTTTGGATGTAAGCGACATATGCAACATTTATTCCGCTTGGATAGGTTGCGTCCGCTGTAAAGCCCGCCTGTGCTTCCGGCGTTTGTCTTACCAGATTTCGCAACTTCTTTTTCCAGTTACCGGATGTCCCTGTGCTGTTACCTGCAACAAGTTTGACTTTTAAACGCATAATAACGCCCGCCTGCTCTGTACTTTGCGGTTAGCGTCCAAAAAAGCATACCGCATTGTGTTTGGTTATACCAGTTAAGCGACATTGGTAGGGTATAGCTTGTTGATACCTTGCCCTGTGTCGCGCCGCTCAAAACGCCTACAACAAACGCACCGCGCTGCTGTAGCTCGCTTATATGGCAAGTGAGCAGGTAAAGCAGCGTTTTACGTTCATCAAGGTCTTTCACGGCTGAATTGACGGAATTATTTAAAGCCAGTGTTGCTATTTTGAAATTATTTTCCAAAACAACATCATCTACACCCGCTAACTGCGGATACAGCTTTTTAAATTCTTCCGGGTCGAATATAACGATATTGTTATCATCAGCCATTTTTAAGCCCCCCTTACTTAAAAGGGGTCGTTGAAGCAATAACCTTTTTCGGGTCAAGTGGCTCGTTCCCGTTACGCAGTTCTTTGCGTTCGTGGATTGCGCTTTTTGTAAAGCGGGTATCTCCGGTTGACGCAAAAATCAAGCCGTTAATGATTCTAGGGTCTGATTTATGCTGTTTTTTAATCAATTCCCACATATCAGAGGGAACGCCGAAAGTCATACCAAACGCGCCGCCGATTGGGTTTTTACCCATTTCAAGCCCCGCAAGATGTTTGTTGTTGCCGTTGAATTTTACCTCAGCAAGACTACCATTTGGCAGTCTTACAGCAAAAATCACGTCTTGATAAGAATTGCAGCATACCGTAACAGTGTCAGCTTGTTTGGTCGGGGAAGCTTGAACAGGTTGTTTGGCGTTAACTTTTTCAACTTCCTTTTCCTCTACCTCGCTGACTTCGTCGCTTTCGTTGGGGTCATAAGTAACGGGCTTTTCTTCCTCAATCACTTCTACCCCTGTCGGCTCGACTTCCTGCGGCAGTAAGGCTTCTGTATTCTTATCATCAACGATTGTTACAACTTCATCTTGTTTTACTTTTTTTGGTCTAGCCATGTAGCAGCACTCCTTTTTTATTAGTTACTGTAAATTAAACGCCTGTCATTGTGCCGATTGCGAACGGTCTATAAATGATAGTGCCGTAGGACGAACCGACAAATTTTTGGTGGAAACTGGAGCTTTCCGGAATTAAGCGCATAGCGCGGAATTTTTCGCTAAATCCGATTTGAGCGGTCGGCAGTCCTTCGATTGTCGGAGCGACAAGGAGAATGGAAGTGCCGCCAGTTGCGGTAGCCAGTTCAGGCAATGCAACGAAACGGATTTTCGGGAAGTAGGTTTCCAACATCTGACGTGCAGAGATATTGAAGTCAGTTGCTTTGCCCAGCTGTACCTGTGTAGCAGGCGAGGTAGCAAGCACAAGTTCGGTATTAGCGTCAATGTGTCCTGCGCCGCGGTCAGCCATTTTGCCGAACAGATACAGTACATCTTCGTAAATTTCTTTAGTGGATTTTTCAGCCCACAGAGTTTTGGTTGCTGCATTTGGCAGCGGACTAACAGTAGCAGGTAAATTCGGGTCGTTGAGCAAACCGTAAATCTCCAAGCCTGCCACGCCATACAAGGCGAATTTGTTGCTTGCAATATCAATTACAGTAGCAGCAGCACGTTGTTTATCGGCTGCCAGTTGCAAACGTGCGCGGCTTGCGACGTCGACTTCTCTATCGCCATAACGGATGTTAGTTTGATAGATGTATTGAGTTCTTACCGGAAAAGTCGGGTTTACATCAGACGCACCGCCTTGACCGTAGTCGGTGTAAGCTTCAACCTCGCCAGTGATTTCAGAAGTTTGGAAACGTGCATAAGAGGTTGTCCAGTCACCTTTTTTAGCTTCCCCGAAAATCTCCCTTGCGCCACGGGTAGCGGTCAGGATAGGGATTACCATAGGGTCAATATAAGATGTAAATTCAACCGGAATACCGCTGTTAGCTGCTGTAACCATTGCAGCGTCATTTGCTAACTGGTCAATGCTATCGTTTGCCAAAATGCCACGGATAGGCGCGCCAGTATCGAACACGATACCATATTGTTTCATAACATCAAGCTGTTCTTGCAAGCCTAATTGATTTTCAAACATTGTTTTATCCCCTTTCATTAAGCCCAGTTACTGATGACGATAATATCGCCTGCAGCACCGCCGCCGTTAATATTTACTACTTTATAATCAGTTTCTACTGCATCCTCTACAGTGTCGCCTGCTGTGCCAGTTTTAATGCTGCCGTCTGCAAGCACTGCGAAAACGCTTTGTCCTACGGTGGCAGCCGTCCCGGTAACAACAGCAAAGTCACCTTTGACTGCTACGGATACGGGAAAGCCTTTAGGAACAGTGTTAGAAGCTGATTCGTTATAACCCAGCGGGTTAGTGATTTCACGCACCGCAAAGCCCAGCGGCGCACCTGTGCCTGTGGATTTTACAAAAGCGTCGTTTTCTTTTTCAGTTGCCGCCCATACGAAACCGCCAATAGTTACGGTGTCGGCTGCGCAATAGCCTTTTTGAGTGCTTACTAAAGGATTGGTACTCATATGTTGACCGGGTACACCAATAGCAGGCAGGATGTTTACTTGTCCTTGAAATTCTTTAGCCATTTTTCTTTTCTCCCTTCTTATCGAATAGTGATGTTTTTCAGATTTTTCATGTATTCAGGAGTTTTTTCACTGGATACGCTGAATTTCTTGATTGCTTCGTCGTTAGCGTGGGTTACGTCAAAACGTTGTTTTTGCAACACGTCAACCATAGCTTTGTAAGATTCTTTGGGATATTTAGAAGTATCAATGCCTTTAGCTTGCAAGGCTCTTGCGTAGATATCTTCTGCACTGTCATACGCCATAGCGTCGACGTTACCGAGTGCGAAAGCGCAAGCGTTAGCGGCAGCGTTAAGTTTTTTCACGCGTTCCATAACATTTTTTTCCGCTTCTGCTTTAGCATTAGCCAGCAATGCGGGAAGTGCGTCTTTAGCAAGATATTTTTCCTCGCCCTCGCGCTCGTGGTCGCGGTCAATCCGTTTCGGATCGTCTTTTTTGTAACGCTCGCCTGCTTTGATACCCATTTCAAAACCCGCTTTAAAAGCAGGGTCTTTCATGCGTTCTTCGAGTTCATCATCTTCGGCTTTTTCTTCCTTGTCCTCGTCTTTAGCTTTTTTAGCTAAATATTCTTCCATGCCTTTACGCTCATGTTCTTTATCGAGTTTTGCGCGTTCGGCTGGATTTTTTTCCAATTCCTCGCCTTTAGCTACGCCCTCGGCGTAAGTCAATTTTTCGTCCATACCTTCACCGCCTTTTAATTCTAACAGTTTCGCCTTAATAGTGTCTTTTTGTGCAGCTTCCAGCCCTGTAAAGAATTTATCTACAAGGTCGTCGATAGAAATATCTGCGTCCACATCCAAGCCAATTTCTCGGGGGTCGTAGCCTTCTACCTGCGCTTCAACCACATTTACAGCCTTTTGCAAGTTAGCTAATACAACTTCTGCTGCTTCAATGCCTAAATCAGCGTCTTTTGCGAAAATAACACGCTGTAAATCAGCTTTGCGGCGTTTGAAACTTAAAATATCTTTTGAAAGATTTTTCATTTGCTTTTTTTCTCCCTTCGTTGTTTTTTCTATCTCAACAGGTAAACTGTCGGATACAACTACATCACTGCCAGCCCTACCTTGCGGTACAAGGGCAACGTGATTACCTCGAATATCTCGCATAACAAAATCATATTTTGCGCCCTGATATTCCCCTGCGGTCATATCGGGTGTATAACGGTAGCTGCAAGATATCTGCTTACAGCTTCCGTCCTCGACGGATTTAATCGCCTTTTTATCGGTGATAGATAACGCATTTAATAAATACGGTTCTTCAAAGCGTGCCTCTGTTCCTGTGCTGCCTACCTGATATTCTTTAGGCGGCGCGTCGGCGGTATAGTCATGGTGTCCCTGCATTAGCGGCAAGCCGTTAAATGTTGGGGCAGCTTTCGCTAATTCTTCCGGGTCACGCAGTCCATAGTAGACACGTTCGGGGTTTAAGCCTAAATCCTGCCAGTTCGGAATTTCACGCCCTAAATACGGGTTTACAGTCGCCTTACTGATTGGGCAGGCGTCAACGTGCATAAATCCGTTTTCGTCTATTCTGCGCGCTGTTATGGCGGCGTCAAACGCTAAAATATTGTTTTCCCGTTCCATATGGTCAGCCCTTTCGTTTTAACTATTTTTATACAAAAGTCTTTATTTGTTATTTTGATTATATCACAGGTTAACTTAATTATTGCTCGTTAGCGAGTAATTCGGTGATATCAGGTCGAAAATCACACCTGCAATACGGCAGTTCTCCCGGTAAAACATTTCTGCCTACATCTTCGTCATAAAGCCCCTCGTCTAAATCAAATGTCTTTCCATTCATTGCAATGTGTGTTTTACGGCTGCTTTTCTCGCCGGGTATATGTATCCATATGCCTTTTTTTATGCCGATATCCTTCGTCTGCATAACGTTTAACGCCTGCGTTGCCTTGTTGGTTTGGTCTATGGCTATCAGTTCTGCCCGCCGTTCTGTAACCTTGTTAAGGTCTTTTATGTGCTGAAATATGCTTGCCATATCCCGCCCTTTAAGTGCGCTGTCAATTACAACATTGGTTAATTTATCAAAGTATTTAGGGGCAATACTCTTTATCAAATTTACGTTACTCGCTACCATTTCTTCAAGTAGCGGTTGATGTAAGGCGCTAATGTGAAAATCTATCACAATGCCCGCTTTTTTTAGATTAGCCATAAGCCCCGCTTTAGTCTGTTTATCTATCTTACCGATAAACTTGCTGGCTATAGCGTCCAGTTCCTCGGCTTCCCATTCGCTTATATATCTGCCGAAACGCGCTTTTATAGCGTCAATAAGCTGCTGTAAGCGTCTATTGTCGAAATCAACGGGCGCGTCATTCGTTACCATTTCCGACGCTCTAAACAGCTTGTATTTTTCAAGCACAAACTTTAACGCTGCCTTTTCCATTTGTTTTATTAAGCGGCGTATCGAACGGGCGTATTCGTTCTGTATTCCGACGCTGGCAGGTATTCCAGGTATAGTTACCTGTCGCCGCCGTCGTCTGATTTTCGACGCCATACATTAGCCCCCTTTTGTAAGGTTTATGCGGGATTATTTGATATAACCCCGCATTTTTTTCCATTTTGTTTATTTTTAATCGTTTTTTCTGTTTTTTTATTCATTAGTTACTCGTCTTTACCTAATTCTGCTATAGCAGCATTGAACACAGCATCAGGCGAAAAAGCTAATTCTTTATTTGTGAATATACCTGTACGCGTTCTGCCGTTGTAGTGGTTGGCAATCCTAGTTGTCCTGCCTGTTGTGGTGTCAGTTATATAAATGCTCGGAAAGTCTGTACTGTTTACGCTGCGCGATACAGTTACTTGATAGCCCATTTGCCCCGCTTTATCAATGATTCCTTTTTGTGTTTTATATAACTTATCGGATAAATTTATATTGTTTTCTCCTATTGTATACCCTTTTTTACTATATTTATCTAACACACTGCTAAATATTTCGCTTTGTTGTTCAGCAGTGCCGCCGTCTGCGAAACTTTGTATTTTGTCAGTTATATCGCTGTATTCAATAACTCCTGTATCATCTTCGTTATCTTCAATACTGCGAATAACGTCAGCTTTTGCGGCGGTAACATCTTCAAGCTTGTTTTCAATTTCTTCGACTTCTTCTATTTCGTCGGTTTTGTCGAAGTCTTTAATGTTTTTATTTAAAAGATTTTCGTTGCCCATTACTATCGTTCCTTGTGAGTCAATTAATACATGATTTCCGCGAATTGTTATCCATTGCCCGCCATTCTTTAAAATCTGCTGCTCTCTTTTACGCTTCCCCCCGCATCTTCTGCCAATCTTTCGTCTTGGCTCAAAACTTCCCGCTTTTCAGTTAAGCCTAACAGTTCGCGTTCTTCCTTGCTTAATTCTTCCTCGGGTACGCTTTCTTCATTGAGGTTGTTAAAACCGCTTTTCGGGTCAGCTTTCAGGCACTCCCTGCCCTCGTCAGGACTGATGACGCCATTAGATATATAAATCTGCTGCGTTTCAGCTTTGATTTTGTTTACAGTAGCTATGCTTTCTTCTTTTTCTTCTGATAATGGATTGAAGGTAAAAGTTATCTCGTTATCTATCTCGCCCCATTCCTGCACTTGTAGTACCTTTAAGACGTATTCTATTTGGTCACGCAGTTGCTTTTCTTGCTGGCTGGCTATGTGGTCGTAGTGGTTATTTAAATCACTTTCACCTGTATTAAATCCGGACGGCGTTAAGCCCCACATTTTTGTTACAGGCTCATTGAAGTAAGCCGCTACAATCTCCATTGCCTGACTTACTATATCCTTTACGCCAGCTAACGACGTTGATTTTATATCAATATCTTCCGATTCTTTATCTATCAGCATGACGCCATCATTACTGCGATACTGTACGAAGTTATTTACACGGTTATCAATCTGCGCCCAGTCACCGCCCGAAAAAATCTGCTCGTTAAGATTCGTTTTGAATACTGTTAAGCTGAATTTGGTCAATAACCTTGCTTCTGCTTCTCTGCATTCTGTGAAGTGCGCTACTGCGTCTAATACAATCTGTGCAAGCGGGATACCAAAAAAGTTATATGCCGGGCGTAAAATCGTCGGCAGTTCGTTTTCTTGCACTGGCGGCAGGAAGCGGCTTGCGTCTACCGCTTTGCCCATAACAAACCAATATCGTGGTTTGAAGTAATATTCTTGCAGCGGGTCTGCTGCGTTGTATTGACCGGGGGAAAGGTTATACGGCTCTATAACTTTCAAACGCCGCAGTTTTTTACCTCGTAATTCGTTCTTCGTTAAAATTAATGGATTTAGCAGGTTTTCACTGGCGGTGTCGATTCCGTCAAAGTCCATGTAGACTAAACTGCCGCCGTAATACTTACTAATACTTACCGCTTTGCGTAGTGTCGGCAGCAGATTTATCTTGGTTATTAATTCGTTAAGTCTGTCCAGCTTTGCCTGTTTATCGGTATCAGGGTCATTGTTGCCTTTTGTGGTTAGCGTTATGCCCTTTTCTACCATTTCATCCGCTATCATCTCGCAGCCTGCCCGAATAAGCCCGTTTTGCGCAAGCCCTGTTAAATAACCGTAGCCTAAAAATTGCGGGTATGCACTCATGCCCATTATAGAGATAGCATGATGTAGCAATGAATGGCATTGACCTATAGCCGCGTCATTTGCTTTTTTGGTATCTGTGTCTACCTCTGATAGTGTAGCTGGCGCACCGTACATTGTTTTGATGTCGGCAAGGGTCGGCACTCTTGGCGTACCTTCTACCGGGTTAATAAGGTTTAATGCTTTTAGTCTTGGGTCTTTTCTGATTCGTTCTTTGTTGTTGAAAGCCTGATTTTCGTTGCCGCTATTTTTTCGGGCAGTGTTCAGTGCTTTCTGTCGGATACGTTTCTGCGCGTTTTTGCTGTTGTTCATTTCTTTTCCCCCTATTTATCTGCGTTTTACTTTCATTGGTGGGTGACTGTTTTCTAATGCGTATCTAACGGCGTCTATAGTATGGTCGTTGCCGTCAGGGTAGTTTGCGATATAGTTACCGTTTCTATCCTTTTTTAGCTCGTATTGGGCGAATTCTCGTGCTGCATTCGGGCAGCGCATAGGGTCTATAACGATTTCTAACAAATCATCTGTTAAGTATTTATAGCCCCATTCTCTCGAGCCTTGCCCCTTTTTAGCTGGAATAACATTAATCCCATAGCTTTTTAGGCTCATTAATGTTTCATGCTGGATATCGCTTACTATAAGCCTGTTGCGTGGATTTTCCTTTTTTATATGTTCTGCTAACGTCCAACTCGGACAGCCACGGGCATAGTATTCATTGAATATATATAGCTTGCGTGCTGCGTTATCTAGGTGCATTGTCATGTACGCCATAGGGTCTATTGATACACCTAAATCAAGCCCACGCTTAATATTATCGAAATGCGATATTTCTTCGTTCGTGATTGGTCGCAGTTTTAAGTTAGTGAATATCTCTCCGCCTGTTCCTGTGACTTCACCTAAATACTCATGTCTAAACCTGCGGGGCTGATATACTGCCATAACTGACGCTTCATAGAGGAATTGTTTCCCTACCCATTCGGGCGGGGCTTGCAGATAGTTGCTTTTGTGTAACAGCTTATCGGGACGAGATTTCAAGGCTTCGTTGTTCACCCAGCTTTGCATAGACGCAGGCGGGTTATATGAATAAAAGCACCAAAACCGTTCGCCGCCACGCAGCACTGATTGCAATACCTTTTCTATTTCTTCGATTCCCGAAAATTCTTCTAATTCTTCAAACCATGTTATAGCATAGTAACCTTTTTTTACTTTTACGGACTTGCGTTTCGTCGGGTCGTCCAGTCCCCAAAATAATATTTTCTGCCCGGTTTTTTTATATATAAACGACGGCGGCGATACTCTAGCTATGAAAAAATCATTTAGCCCCAGCTTTTCTATAGCCCATGCAATTTGTTCATAAACTGTTGTTTTTATTGTTAATCCAACTTTGCGGAAAACAATAACGTTTATAGTTGGGTCTAGCAGCATAAGCATGATTATAAATATACTTATAGCCGACGACTTCAACGAACCACGCCCACCGCTAAACCAATAATGCGTAAATTCGTGATTCATTACCTGATGATAAACTTTATAGAAAGCCTTGCCGATACAGTCAGTTAAATTAATCTTTGGCGGGGTCATTTATCTTTTTCGCTAAATCTTCAAAGTTCTGCGCTGCTTTTAGCGCGTCGTCGTAGGTCGGCAATTCACTTTCTTCTGCTGGCTGCTCGGCTGGTACATCAGCAACGATTGTCGGGGCTAAAGCTATAGCTAGAGAGTTTTCTCCAAAAAGCTTATGATATTTACCCATATTTTCGCTACCTGCTTTAATAAGCGTGTTTTCCATGATATAGCCGTCGGTATATATCTTTTCCATTTGCCCTGTTTCTTGATTCTTTTTAAGAACGTACTTTTTATATTCTATTGTTTCTTTGACCTTGCCCCGCATTTGATCTGTGTAGCTGCGAATTACTTCCTTTACTTCTGCAATATCGTCTAATTCGTATTTTGCCCGCAGTTCTTCTACATACTCCTGTACCCACGGTCGGGAAAAAATAATGTATGCAGTGCGCCGGGCTGTTGTTTCTGCAAAGCCTGCGGCTTTTGCTGCTTTATAAAAATTAAAGCATTTTAAATATTCTCTTGCAAACTTTTTTTCACGGTCGTTCGCTACCCGTTTTTCGCCAGCTATGCGAACAACGGCTGACCGTTTGCGTTTTGGACTAGCCATGTTACGCCCCCCTTTTTGTTTTCATTATAGCACAATCTTTTAAAAAACTATAATTTATCAGCTTTACGTGATACAATAATATAAAACCATTAGGGGGAGCTATTATGACACAAAAATCTTATACAGAAGCTGAATTAATTGAGGGCTTTAACCTTCCCTGTAGTAGTATTTTTGACTTTTTCGACAAATACGAGTGTAAGCGCGTCGTTATCGGATATCCTTCTATATCCCACGTTATTTACGGATACAACAATCCCGACTATCTGCCTGATATAGCGCATTTAATAGATTATGGCGTTGGAAAAACAGTAATTATAAGCAGTTACGAAACAGGCTCGCCAAGATATCAAGTCTATAACTTTCCTGATAGGCGGCAGGCTATTAATTTTGTGGATGAAGTGGAATATACGTTGTTTGTGCCTATTGATTGTATTTTGAATTTCATAACTCAAAAAATTGGTTTTTGGTCTTATAAAACTACAGTAAATATTCTTGACGATAACGAATATAATATTATTCTTGTAGTTGAAGGGCGCAGGATTGAGCTGACTGACGATAACTTTATGGATAGAGTTTTAATTACTCAAAAAACTCTGCTTATCGAAAATGATTCGATAACCCACGCTAAAAGCGCAGTGGAATATTACCGCAACATTTTTAAAATGTCCCGTCGCTTCGTCGCAGAGATAACAGGTATCCCCCTTAAAACGCTTAATGCTTTCAATTCATCTCCTGACCGTTCAATCTTAAAAACGAATGCGCTCAACGTGTATAAGCTAGCGCAGTTATTCGGGGTAAGCATGGAGCAGCTTTTATTGACTGAATGCGAAATAAACCCTACTAGTAAGGCTTTTTTGGAAAGTAAAGAGGTTTAAGTATGAATATTGATAACGTATTATATACCTTAAATATCGCGCCTGATGCCCGTCAGCTAACCGTTTTTATCGACGGCGAGGCAATCCCGCAAAGCCGCCCTAAAATCGCCACACGGGGCAAAAACGGCGTTCCTTTGCCTCATGCTATCGCCTACTATAAAGACGCTTCTATTTACTACCGCCAGCAGTGCGAATACTGTATTAAGCAAGCTGTTCAAAAGTCGGGTATCTTTTTTAAAAATGTCGCCTTATTTTGTGAAGTATATATTTTTTTACCTGTCCCTGCGTCGAAAAGTAAGAAGTTTAAAGCCGCTGTTGATGTCGGCGCAGAATTTCCAAAAGTCAAGCCGGACTGCGATAACCTTTTTAAAAACATCACAGACGCAGCCGAGGGCTTGGCATTTGATACAGATAGCCGCATTGTTTCGGTACATATTCATAAGCGGTATACCAACGGCGCACCGTTTGCTGCGCTGCGGCTTACAGAAGTCAATGAAGAAATAACAGTCCTGCCAGCTTTTATAAAAATGCATAGAGAAAGCAAAAAAAGCAGAGGTTAAAACCTCTGCTTTTTTATTTACTGTAAATTGATTCGCCATATAGATTTATTAAATACTTCCGGCAGTATTCTTTTACATCATTGCACTTTTTGCCGTGGTGCCGTTCTGTGTGGCAGTCCATGCATAGCAATACGCCGTATTCTATTTGGTCGCTTTTTATCCCGTTGTGTTCGTGATGAAACTTTTCGCCGGGGTCTACCCGATCACCGCAGTAAATACATTTATGCTGATCGCGCTGGTGTATCCTTTCATTTAGCTTTGCTAACTTCTGCCCTTTAAGTCGTATGATTTTCGTTTTGGGTATCGGATTCATTATGTTTCCTTTCTGTTATTCTATTTTTTTAGGTTTAATGGCAGTTATTTTCTTGTCTAATATTTCTGTCAGGCAATTTTCGCAAAGCATTTCTATGTACATATCATATTCTTCTATTGTCGTCGGAAAACATTCTTTATTCGTTTTTCCGCATTTTTTGCAGGTCGCTAAACGCTTTTTATTTAAATCTACTAAAATTCCTAACGCCTGACAAGATTCATTGAAAAAATTTATTGCGCTTGCTTCTATTGCGTCTTTAGGATTTAAACTATCTAAAGCTTTTGACGTAGGCAAAAACAGAATACTGTTACATTTTTTGTATTTTTTTAAGCTATCTTTTCCCCTTTCTACACATATGAAATGAAAGCCGTCTATAAATTCGTTGTATTCAAAAATTAAGAAGTCACCGGGGAATAAATTGTATTGATAGCCTTTATAGTTGAAAAACAGTTGATTTGATTCCTCTGTAAAAGATGTTTTTATACTACGTTCAACCTTTAGCATAGTGACTTCGTTTCTTATTTCTTCAGGTATATCCTCTATTGTTATGTTTGTGTTTCCGTCCCATTGCCACGCATAAACTTCTGTTATCTCGTAGTATTTTTCGATTCCTGCCATTTTACATATCTCCCTGTTTTTCGATTTCATCTAATGTTTTTTGAATTTCTAAAAGATCTTGATTTATTTTTGCACTTTGTCTTATTAAAGCTTCCTCGCTCCACAGCTCACTCATTTTTTCATTTATTTTTAAAACAAAATCAGTATCACTCATTTCGGAAGGTTTTAATATTGCTGCCATGGCAGTAAGTTGTATTCTTGTATCTATTTTATTAATTTTTATTTCTTTTTCCAATAGTTTTAATTTAAGTTCTTGTATTTTTATAATTCTGTTTAATTGCTTTTTGTGTAGCATAAACTCTACTTCTGAAACAAACATTTTCTTTATACCTCGTAATTTTCTTTTATTTTTTTGACCTCTGAATTGAATTCTTCGACTAATACACTAGTGCAAAAACTTATAGGCTCTCCAAAAAATTTTCTGTGCTTGGCTCTTTCTTCTTCTGGTTGCGATTCTATAGCCTTTTGTAGATATTTTGCAAAATCACTTACCGTTACATCCGTAACTTTTGGTAAGAAAATATCTACATTGATATCTTTACCTTTTTGGATATTCGTTAATATTGTTATCTTTTTCTTTAATGCGTCGTAAACATAAAGCTTTGCAGCTAACTTAATGATATCTCTAGCATTCTTTTTATTTGCTCCCTAAATTTAAAAGTGGCGATATTACGCCCACGCAATGATACAAAAACCTCTTTAAATATTTCTTTATTCTTTAGTCGGTATTCATAGCCTACCGCTAGACGAATGGTGATGTTGCGCCGATAATATCCCCGTCGAATGCGGTAAAGTTTAGTGAAAAATCGCCCGTATTCAATCATTTTATCACTTCTTCCGTGTCGATTCCTAAAATATCAAAAATAGCTTTCATTTGTGAATAAGTAATGTCGTCTACTTTTATACTGTTTCGGTAATATTTGCGCGCTTTAATCATAAATAGCCCTGTTTCGGCTTCTTCCAGCGTTGCAAAAGCTTTGACGTCTAAAGAGGATTCTACAGCTTCTCCATTTGATTTTTTGTATTTATCATAATCAGTATAAATATAAAGTATTCCAACTTTATTGACGGTTAATATTTCTATCTGCGGCTCTTTCAAGTATCCACGGTTTGAATTTAAAACAAATATTTTATCGCCGGGCTTTACATCCTTTAATGATTTCAATTTAAAACACTCTCCCCTTTAAGCAGTATACTTCCTTTCGGGGGGGTAACTCCTGAAAACTCTTTTTTTATTTCTTTCACTGCTTCTAGTTGTAGTAATAAAATTTGTTCAATATCATAATCTGTTGCTTTTTCCATGCTCAAAAAGCCTGCAAGCAAAACACTTTGCAATTTCGAAAAGATTTCTTCTGCGTCGTCCGTTGTTCCTGTAGTCATAAAAGTACCCGTTTCACCCATAAATAAGCAGAGTTCATTTTGCATTAACGCTTCTTCTACTGTTTTTAGCAAGTTTTCATCACTTACTTTCTTTTTCGTTACGTTTATATCTAGTTTGTTGTCCATTTTCTACCTCTTTCCGTCGCCATAATCTCCATATGGGCGTTTTTTATTTGTTTTAGGTGTAATGTGTTGCGCTTGTTGTTTAACATCGTTCAAGGCTGCTTGTATCGTTTCATATAGTTAAATACTGACGTTTGTGGAAGTCCCAATGCGGCAGCAATCTTATATGAGCTGACGCCGTTATTTTTCATTTCAAAAATTTGATTATGAAACTTTTCCCAATCGTGCGGGCTGTTTGGGTGTGGTTTAAACGGTGGAATTGCTTTCACCATTTTCGGCGGCAGGGGGGGAATTTCTTCCTGTTTTGGTTTAAATGGCAGGCTTGCAATGTTTATATAATGTTCCCCTCTTACGCATTCTTTTAGGTCTAAAAACGGGCAGTAAACAGTATCGTTATGGCGGCGCAGGCGGTAGCATTTTAGGCAATCAATCATTTTTCTAAACTCTTTTCTTTAGCTTCTTTTACCGAATTGCAGTATTCATCAATTTTTTCTTTGCTTAAATGCCTGTTGCCGTACTGCTTATATCCCTTGATTTTTTCCAATACCTCGAAGGGGTCGTAGTAATATCGTGTGCGTCGTCCGGTATGGAATTTAAATATATTCGTGCAATCTTCCCGCAGTTCTTTAAGCAGCTTTCCATATTCCCAGGGTTCAATTGAGCAAGCTAAAATAATTAGTCCAACACGGTAGCCGCTTATAAATCCTTTTGCCTTTGCTGCTTCAATGCTGATATTCTGCATTATTCATTCTCCTCTTTATTGATTTTTTTCTTTAACGATAATAAACAAGCATTGCAAAGCTGAATATTATAGGTTTCGTATCCGGCTACGCGGATAATAAAGCTGTTCCTGCTCGCCCCAATATAACCTTTTCCACACCCGTCGCAAACAAAATCTTTTTTCTTTTCTTTTTTTAATTTAATCACTTTATCACTCCCTTAAAATCTGCGAATAATATAAATATTTATCATAAAGGCTGCCAAAAATAATAATGCGCCTATTAAAAATGCAGTTATCATTATATTCCTCGTCATTATTCTATGGTTTCCTGCGTTTTTTTAACTATAATTTCTGTTTTCTGTAATCATGGTATCGCTCCCTTTATTTTTGTTTTTCCTTACCTCTCGTCTATATTATAGCCCCCCTTCGTTCTGTTGTCAAGTATTTTTTTGAAAAATTGCAAAATAAAAAAGCAGGGCAAATACCCTGCTTTTTAGTATTATGAATTTAATTTTTGGCGGCGTCGCAAACTTACTTCATAGTTGTGTTTACGGATTTTTGCCAAGTAATACTCTGACGGCTCGAAGTACTTACAACGCGCATTTCTTGCGGAACGTGGTAGATTGCACTTTAAATTTTTAGTGCAATTTAAGCAATTCTTCGTTACATTCCAGTAAGTCAAAGCTTGCTTTGCTTTTTCCGCTTTCGCTTCTTCTTCTATACGCTTGTTGATTAGCTCGAACGCACTGCCTAAAGGATTATCTCTGCCCAGTAACCCCCCATTTTACTCTCCGTCTTTTAATGTTGCTGTGTCTTGAGGCAGGCGCGCACTAATCAGCCCTGCAAGAATTTTTAATTCTTTATCATCTAGGCTTTCAACCAATTTAACTAAATCCAATTTGTTATTTTCAAGCAAGCCTATAATATGCTGGTTAAGGCACTCTAATACATTGCTTTCACTGATTAAAAGTGAAGCGTCTTTGAATAAATTAGCCGCTTGTTTTGCAGCTTCCGGGCTGGCTGTTAATTTTTCTGATCCATTCTTTAATACAAAACCATAGGCGGCGTCTACCGTCGCTTCTGTGTATCGCTTATGTTCAGCTATAGCGTTTTTTGTTGTTTCAAACTGCTTTTGCTGCTCAACGGTGATTTTTACATAATACGGCTTTAATTCTTTTTCGGGCTTTAAATTTAGTGATTCTTCTGAAACTGTTGAATTTTTTTCTTTTAACGGTTTAATTTTGTCTGACATTTCGGCACTTCCTTTTTTTTATTTTTTTATAATGCTATATGTTAAAGCGGCTGCCGCCACTACATATGCAGCATTTCGCTGCCTTTTAATGATTGCCAGTTTTTTTTTGCAGCTCTCTGAGTAGGCTGTCAACAATTTGTTTGCTTCGTCTAATAGCTTCTCTGTCTGCTGTTTCTCGGATATCAAGCTCGTTAACTGCTGCGTTTTCCCTGTCAAGGATTCTGTTAAGTTCTTCGAGTTCTGTTCGGCTATCTCTAATTTGTTCTGTAACTTGCTTACTATCTCCGACATTTGATTGTAACGCGATAACAAGTCCCTGTAACTCTGCGATTTCTCGTTGCTGCTGTTCTCTAGCTGCGTTAATTCCTGCTGTAGCTGCTGCAAGTCGCTTGTCCATTTCGCCGCCTGCCCGGGCGTAATAGTAATAGGTTGCTCCTGCGCCCAGCACAAGCCCGGCACAGGCAGCAATAATAAGGCTAGTAATACTGCTTTTATTAAGTTCCACATATTTAACCCCCTTTTATTTTTTGGTAAATCCACCAAAATAAATACGTGATTACTATTCCAATTATACCAGTAACAAGACTTATTACCAGCCCTTTTAATCCATTTTCTAAAAACATTTTTATAACTCCACTTTGCAAATTTTGAAATACCTCGGATATTCGCTTTCTTGTTCAGCTTTTTCGTTCCATAAATTCAATGTTTTTTGAGCTACAATAAGAATTGTTTTTAAATTTGATTCTGATGTCATGCATTCTTCATTATTTAAGAATGTTACTTTTCTGATGATACTTGGCGGTAATGTCACGAACACAGGGAATTTAGTTTTTTCCCCAATTTCGTGGATATAAATTTCAATTCTTTTATCATTTACCATAAAAATCATAAGCAGCCTATCCTCTCTGATTTTATTTTTGTTTTTTCAATTTGTTTTTATGCTTCAAAAAAATCACGGGTGAATTTCTCGACAACTATCATAACTTTTCCGTCTTTTACGCTTTTAGCTGCTCTGCGTGCTTCTGTTGTCGTTTCGTAACAGGTACTTCTGTCTATTACGTTATTGATTGATAAATAATACTTGCATTCTACCATTCTTTGCATTTTTCATAACCCCTTTATTTTTTATTTTTTCCTTACCTCTTGTCTATATTATAGCCCCCCTTTGTCCTGTTGTCAAGTATTTTTTTTGAAAAATTGCAAAATAAAAAAGTAGGGCAAAAGCCCTGCTTTTTGACGTAAATGTTAAGTATTGTTTTTTATGGTACTACGGTTAAAACAACGTTGTTTCCTGCTGCGATAATCATTCTGCTTAATTCTTCGCCGTCGATATTCTGCATACGCAGACAGCCGTAAGTCGGTACCCAGCCTTGACGCCCTGCGAACGGATTAGGCAAGCCGCTGCCGCCGCCGTGAATATCTCTTGCTCGTGGGTCATGGGTAGTGATATAGAATGTGCCATAAGCTGCGCCATATGCGCCGTTAGTAACTTCTGCGCTTACGTTTGTATAAACGCCGTCCGGTAAGCTTCCACGGGGGTCGCCTGCTTCGTTGTAGCCCGGAACAAAATCGTCACGACATTCCCAATCACCAATGACATTATAATTTTCGTCCATAGCAAAAATACGTTGTTTGCTGCGCTGAAATTGGATTTCTTTTACCATGTTCATCACTCCTTTTTACCATTTTAGCACGTTATTTCGTGGTAGGCAAAAATTTATTAACAACATACTCAATAACCCTTTTTACTGCATTAGCAATATTGCTATATCCTAACTCTATTAGATTCTCGTTTATGCTGGATAATTCCACGACTAATATACATACTGTGATAACACCCGGCAAAAAGTCGTTTAAAATTAAATTTGTTGAAAATAATTTAATATTCGGAACTACTTGCCCAGCATAAAATGCAATGACTAAACTTGCATTGTAAACCAGCAATTTTTCTATAACCCTTGAAAGGGCGGCACTGTTTAAATAAGTCTTATTCCACGTTTTGGCTTTAAAGCAGTAATACAAGGCTTTACGAAGTGAGATAAATTCAATCGGTGTATCAGGCGTTAAATTTTCATGGATGTATTTTTTGCTAATATAAACGACTTTAAGAAATGTATCATAAAGGACTAATCCAAAAGCTAATATCACGACGTGCCAAAAGCCTTCTCCAAACGTCTTATATCCAAAAGTCCATATAGCCACAGCATATGCCCATACATCAATATTCGCAAACCTGTTAATTATATATTTAAGTTTTTCATATAAATTTATCCACATAAAATACACCCCTTGTTTTTACTATATTATATCACAGTAAAAACAAGGGGTGTTCCCTTATTTCTTTTTAAAGTAATCGTCTATGCCGTGCGCCTGTACGCTGCTTATGCTTTCATAAAAATCGGGCTTTAAGCTATGTTTTTCAAGCCACTTCATAACGGCTGCTGTTAATGTTTTTTCTAGTTCGGAACAGGCTTCTTCTGATATATCTTCTAGTTTTAGCCAATCAGCAGCAGCAATTCCTGCTATCTCGTCAGCTTCAATCTTTAAGATATCCAATACTGTTTCTGATTTTAAGGCTGGCGTGTACAGCTTTGCAATCCCTGTGTATACTGCTAGGTATTCTTTGGTGTTTTCGTCGCTTATAGCTGCCTGCATTGCTTCTTCTCGGCTATTGAAATCACCTTGCCACGTTTCCCTGTCAAAAGAATAGGCGTATAGCTGTGCTGTCTTTGCGGATTGCTTTTTTACTACCATTTTTTCACCTTCTTTACCTGGGCTACCAACGCTTTTATTTTACTTTGAGTGATGTACTCCCACCACTTCCGCTATCCCCTGCATAACGTATAGTGCATTAGGTAGAGCTATTCCATTGCCCCACATCTTGTACTCTGCACTGTCGCTGTGCAGTTTGTTATACCATGAGAGCATTTGTGCTTTTGTGTAGTCTTTAACGGCTTTGTTATTGATTCTTGCGTAGGTATTACGTACTTCAAGCCAAAATTTATATTCTTCATCAGTGAAACTTTCTTTTTTGTCCAGATATCCCCACAAATCAGGAAAGCCTTGAAGTCTTGCACATTCTGTAGGTGTTAAACGGCGTACTATATAATGCACAGGCACCGCCACGGTTTTTTCTTTGCCGACAACGAACATATCTGTATAGGCATCTTGTCCGGTATAGCTACCAGGGTGACTGTTTGCCATGAGCGGACCAGTCGCATTTTGATATGGGCGCTGTTCTTCGATACATAACGCAGTGTAATCTGTGACACGGTTGTTATGGTCTCCTGTGATAGTCGGTACAGTTTCACCGGCGCCGTTGCCTCTTGTATCGTAAACAAGAGTTTTTTTATTAATAACGCAAGGCACATTTCCGTGCGCTTCGGTCCTTAAAGTAGGGCTTTTACTATCAGTGCAGACGCTGATTTGCTGACCGCCTTGGTCGTCTAAAATAATTTTCTCTACGATAGCAATACCGCCTTGATTTTTCGACGGGTCAGGATACCCTGTATCTAAAGTTTTAGCGATTTCAACAGCACGGCAACCGCTATGCGGATTTTTGCTTTTCATACTATTCGAGGACAAGCTATCAAAACTATATGCAGTTAAACATTTTCCCGCTCTATCGATGCCGTTTCCTTGATGGCAATATACGGCTACTGGTGCTAACACTGTCGGTGTACAATCTCCGCCGCCAGAAGCCCGCAAAGTTTGTGCAAGTCCCGACAAAAACGATTGATTATACCTATCTACTCCGCCGATTGCTGTTCCAACGCAGTTTTGAGCATCGGCGGCAATTCCTTGCCACGGCATTCTGCCCGCCTCAAAATACCCTCGCAGGCTTTCGCGCTTAAATAGTATTTCTTGGGCACATTCGCCTCTAAAATCTGCGACAAGGTAGATTCGACGGCGACGCTGGGGTACTCCCCAGTATTGCGCGTCAAAAACTCGGTATGCAATGCTCCATCCGTCTCCACTGATACAATCTGCATATGCCCAGCCAGCTTGTGGAACCGCAGGCATAACGGCGTCCGGCTCGCTGATTTTAATAAGTTCGTCAAGCACGGTTCTAAAGTCTTCTCCTTTGTTGCTGCTGAATGCTCCGGGCACATTTTCCCAAACAGCGAATCTTGGATAAATTCCATTTGTTTTAACCCTCATTTCTTTGATAATTCGGATCGCTTCTAAAAACAATCCGCTACGAGTGGTTTCTTCGTCACCTATATCGGCGTGTTTTAATCCTGCACGCTTTCCGGCTATCGACATATCTTGGCAAGGACTGCCGAATGTGATTATATCTACCGGCTCTATCTCTCCACCCTTAACTTTGCTAACGTCTCCCAAATGTTTCATTTTGGAAAACGATTTTTAGTAACGGCTATCGGATATGGCTCAACCTCTGCCGCATAAACAGGCTCTATCCCGCACAAGCTTGCTGCTAAAGGAAATCCTCCACTGCCATCAAATAAGCTCATTAGTTTCATATCAATCTCCATACCTACCCCAACGCACACTCCTTTAAATTACCAGCTTATCCAACCCGGTATTACTGTTATTCTAGGTATAATAACTTCCCATGGATGTTCGGAACTTGGTCTACCATGTTTTTTGTTGAATTGCACGATTACTCCCGACTTGCGTTTCCTTGACGATTTAGCATAAACAGAAGAAGCCATTATGTAAAAAGCTCTGAACTCTTTTATTGTTTTTTTATTCCTCATTTAATTAATGTCGGATTATGTTTCAATTTTCTTGTGATTTTACGTTTTATGGCAGAGTTTAAATCGTCGTCCCGTATCGGTAAAGCTATCAATAGCTGCGATAATGATATATATACATCTGCCATTTTTTCTACAATCTTACTGTATTGCGGCTCGCTTTTTACTAACTGTTCAACTAATTTAGTGCTAGAAATGCAGCAGCTTTCTATGATTTTTTCTTTCGTTGCAGCTTTAGCAATACATTCTATGCTCAATCTGTCTAATATCATAGCAGACGGTAGCACACGATTTTTATTTAAGGTTTGGTTTTCAAACATTTTTGTCCTCGCGTTGGGCTTCGTTCCATTTTCTAGTCGTTTCAAGAATTCCGTCACCATATGCGCCTGATATAGACTGTCCGCAGTTACATTCAAAGTAAAAGGATAGTCCCAATTTTAGTCTTGGCTGACTTTTGCATTTTTTACAAGCTGCAATTTTTAATTTTAAGCTGCCGTTTTTCTTTGCCATAGCTATAAGCCCCTTTCTGTTTTTTCATCTAACGGAATACCCACATCAACTAACTGCTTGACGCCTTTCAATATGTGGTCTATAGAGTTTTTCCTCTTTTGAATTTTTAAAATGTATCCTACTAAATTCGCGCACACTACGGCTGCATGAAATTCGTCTAAATTTAAAAAACATTCGTCGCTGATCAAATCGCCTGTTGCTTCCCTTCTTATTCCCACAACGACAACACTGTCGTTTTCTTTAGCTAATATCCTAGCTGCTTCTTGAGCGTTCATATTATCCCCCTAAATCAATTCTAAAATCGCTTGCAATTCGACTTCTGTATTATATTTTTTTACGTCATCTTCAAGGCTAAAACGGTCTTTAAACCATAATGTTAAAAAGCAACTCATTGTAAAAAGGCGAATGAAAAATGCGCCATAATTTTTTAAATAAAGCTGATGAAAACCAAACCAACCGAAAAATGACCATAGATATAAAGCTCTATCTAAATCAATGCTTTTTTTTGCAACTTTCATCCTGAATTTTGTTTTCCCTGTTTCTGAAAGTTTTTCGTACTGGTCGTTAATAAATTCCTCTTTAGTTGAATAATTCATAAGTTGTAGCATAGTGTTTTACCCCTTTCTTTTTATAAAAATTCTGAAACTAATTCATACCCTTCGTGATTCTCGTTGAAGCATACTTTATTATTTAAATTTTTGGGTACGTCTTTCAAGATAATACTTGCCCTAATACCTAAATACCTTACTGCCGGGTTAACCTCTTTGAACGTTTCTTTAGCTAAATATCTAGCTTCACTGTAGTTATACGCGAATACAGCTATACTCCCCAGCTCGGGAAAGTCTTTGCTTGAACATTTAAAAGCCCTAACTTTTTCATACTGCTTTATCATGTTAGCCATTCTACAGTCCACCTAACCAGCCGCGCCATATAGGATATTCTATCAACACTTCGGCAAGTCCGGCACTTAATTTAACCGCAAAAGCCACTAATCCAGCGGCGGCAGCAACTTTAATTATTGTTTTCCACTCAAACAAATTATCAACTCCTATCTTTACTTATATTATAGCCCCCCTCTGTTCTGTTTGTCAATAGGGTAATAAAAAATATAGTCCCTGTTAGAAGCTGGTAGGCAGAAAAACCCCTAACAGCACACAGTATTACTACTGTCTACTGAAAAGAGGTTTTTGCGATTGCGTCCCCGCCGTCGCTGTATAGTTGAATTGCTAGCCATTTCATAGCGTCCCCAACGTCCCACGCTCCATGACTTACCCCCGCGCACTCTGCGCCCGTTGCCGCCAGCCGTATATTTTATAGACTATGCCTGTCTAAAGGTATATACACCATACCAGAGTAGGTTGACCTCTGCCAACTTCCTCCCCGCATAAAGCCCACTACAGCTAAAGCGGCTAATAGTTTTTGCAATCAAAAAACTACTAGGGGCAACGACTTTATAAACTTGGCTCGTTGCAGCACCAACCATTTTTTATACACAGGTGGGGTTATTCTGTGTCATTCCTATAGAGGTAAGGAATTTTTTCTATATTTAGTTAAAATCTAGTGTCAGCATTTACTTTTTTATATTGACATTATTTTAAAATTCAGATATAATTTCTATATAGGCGTAACAAAAGGGACTCATAACTCTATAGGCTATAAGTTTAGGCGTTTACCCTGCTTTAGGTTATAAGGTTATAAGTTGATATTAGTGTCGGCATACATTTTTATTGACATTGTTTCTTTTCTTACGTTTGCGTATGAGGTAGCAGCTCTGAAAAGAGTTGCTACTTTTTTTATTTTAACCTCATTTGATAAATTTGTCTAGTTGTGGATAATGTGGATAACTCTGTGTATAAACTATATATAGTATTTAAACCGGAGTATTAGCCTATAAAATCACAAGATATAGTAAAAATAAAAGTTGTAAAAATTTTTAGCTTGACTTTTTAGCAATGGAGCTTATAATTTAAATGTAATTACAAAATGCGTTAGGGGGGCAATGCCTGTTCTCAAACGAATCAAAAGCCGCTCCCGGTAGTTTCTAACGTCGATTAAGTAGCAAGAACATCACAAGAACATTTTTTTCTTAAAACAAGTATCCTTTCTGTATGATTTGTTAAAAAAATCTTAGTAGGTTATCCCTAGAATGCAGCTATACATTCTAGGGATTTTTTCTTTTTATTTTTTTCAAAATTCACTTGACACCTTTTTGTATTCGCTTTATAATGAGAATAAAGGGGGGCTACAAATGAGGTTTGTGTTAATGGCGTTAGGGACTGGTGTTGTTGCCGCAACAGCGGTATTCGACACATTTAGTCAGATATTAAATTTACTTTTTATCACGGTCAGCAACCAGCGACATTGCTTGCTGAATTTACTTTACTTTATAAGCGCAGTTCTTGCGCTGCTGGTGATTTTGAAATGAGGGTCATATTAAATCCTTTAATGCCGAATAAAGACGGTTACTTGACGCCTGTAAAGCCGTCACAAGTCTATCATTGCGATAACATAAATCAATTTGTTACGCAAGTTGTTAAATCCGGCTCGCTCAATACTGAATATGTTGATTTGTGCAACATAGTTGGCTATTCAGAAGAAAAGGCGGATGTTAAAACATTAGTCGAGATTTTGAAAGACTTATTTTTTGAAAAACATCTAGCTTTAACAGCGGATTTTGACGAATAAAAAAACGCCTGCACAAGACGCACAGACGTAAAAAAGGAGTAAGCCGCTACACATAAATAATATAACTAAATATGTGCTTAATCAAACTTAAAGGATTACTAATGAGAAAGAAGGGCAAAGCTATGCAGATTAAATTCCCATTACTAAACGCAGAAGATATAGAGATACGCGTTAACCGTATCATTAAGTGCTATGCCGAGAATGCACAAGGCGAACGTGTTGAATACTATAAAGCAGATTTACTGCTTTATAAAGACGCTCGTGTTGATATGTATTATCTTGATAGATATGTTGGAGCAGATAGCTGGCAAAGAACGCACAGGGCAGAAGGAAATGATTTCATCTGCGGAATATCCATAAAAAATGAAGCTGGAGAATGGATAACTAAAGAAGATGTAGGCGAATTATCCAACGTTTCGGCGAATAAGGGGCGCGCTTCCGACGCCTTTAAACGTGCTGCTACTAATTGGGGTATAGGGCGGGAATTATACAGCTCGCCCAAAATTCAGCTCATACTAAAAAAATATGAAACGTATATCAACAATCGAACGAAAAATGTAGCCTTAAGCAATGATGTTTCTTTTTTCGTTTCAGAAATTGAATACGACGAAAAAAAGCGTATCATTAAAGCTCTTGTGATTAAAGACGGGAACGGTAACTATCGTTTCGCCTACCCAGACGGCAAGCGCAACGAGATACAGAAACGAATTGAAGCAGCGCAGCAAGTCGGCGCATTAGTTGCCGCCAGCGTCGAAAAAGGCAAAGAAAAGCCTTTGCCCGAAATTATCCCTGTTAAGCGGGAACGGGCAGAAGAAGCACCGCCAATTATTAAGCCCAAAAATACGCCGCCACCTAAAGATGATGACACACGGAATATGTGTATCATGTGCGGTGTCGGCATAAGCAAAGCCGTAGCAGCTATATCTAACCGTAAAGTTCAGCAGACAGTTTGTTTGCAATGTCGAGAAAAAATATTGAAAGGCAGGTATAAAAAGTGAATTTAAAAGGTATCATTTCAGGTGTCGTTTGCGAAAAATGCGGGGCAGTAAAGCTGTTCCCATTTTCAACAAAAGGTCAGACAAAAATCAAAGCCCGGTCTTTAGGCTGGACTATTTCTAAACAAAAGCGAGTCGGTACCGAATGGCGTTCTGTCTGTAAATGTCCCGATTGCGTGAATAACGGTTAAGAAAAAGCCCCTAGCGTCGATTGTGTGACACGCTAGGGGCTTTTAATTTTATCTTGCTTATGTTTCCTTGTGTTGATGATGTGAACCTCTCCCACTTAAAATTACTTTGTAATTTTTGAAGTGGGAGCTTCTTCTTGGGAAGTAGTTGCTTTTGTTAGCCAACTATATTTACCAAGCTATCCCCGTAGTTCTTTTTTTCACAAGTAATATAATGTTCTTCCGGATTAGTTATACCGTAGGTTATAGGCGGCAGCAGAAAGCTTTCACAAACTTTTATACAATCTACCTTCCCGGCTTCACTCAATCCGTTTAAAACGGCTATTTCATACGCGGTTAATATTCCGCGTGCTGTAGCAATTCTAACCCCGTCAATCTTTGACGGGGTATATTCTTTTAATGCCTTTTCTATTCTTAATACTATATCACTTTTCATTGTTTATATCCTTTTTTCTCCGTTTCCAATTCCAATTCCAATGTTGCCCAAAAAGCACCATTACCTTTTACTATGCTGATGATTCGCCAACCGCGGCGCGTATAGTATCTGTTGATGAATTCTATCAATTTCTCGTGGCTTGGGTTGAATATTGACATATATTTTCTCATTTTGCACACCTCCTATATTTTTACCCGTGTAAAGTCAAATGGATTTTTATATGGATTTTTTAAACTGTATCCGCTAATTAATCCACCCTGATAACCAAAATTGTCAAGCCATTGCCCATTTTTTCTAAATCTTATGGCGTCCTTGCAATTTGTGCTTCTTAAATAAATCGTCCCGCTTTTGGTAATTTTTAAAATTTTTTCTATTGTCTGCCTATCGCCAGCCATTGAATGATATTCTATAGTAACTTCATCACCGACTTTCAAGGTCGCTGCATATTTTTCTAAAGTCATATATTTACTTTTCATTTTTGCACCTCTTATATTTTTCCCATTCGTTAGGCGGCAAGCTATCTGTTATATCTTTATCTGCCCATTTTAGAAATTTTTCAACAGATATCACTGGATATTTTGACCCAAAACCGACTTTAGGGCTATCGTACTGAATAGTGTCCTCAAATGGCGATATAGAGAGTATCTGCCTATCATTGATATAGCTGCCGCCCAATGTGTGTACAACTCTAGGGCGTTTAGCTCTATATACTCTGCCTACTTTCAAATCTTCTATCTTCATTTTTCCTTGCTCCAATCTTTCGCGCACTCGTCACATAGCACCTCTACTTCATTTAAAACTGTTGCTGTATCATCATAAACACGTGTCCCACAGTTTGAACACCGCAGCCACCAGCCATGAGTTAAAAGTTCTTTTGCTGGTATTCTTTTGCTATCTCTATATTTATCAGCCCACGGAACACGATAAACCCGTATTTCTGTAAATTCTCTATCATGTTCGGAAGCAAGTAACGCTTTAGCTTTTCCCGGTGTAGCAGTCCAAACTACATAACTTTCGTCGTGATATTCGTCATCCCATTCATAAGCTTTTAGGTTCATGTTTCATCACCTTCTGTTTTAGGAATAATTTTAAATACCCTATTAGTAGCACACTCAAAGAATTTATCCGCTTGATACTTGTCGACATATTCTTTGGCTTTTTCTTCCGCTTCTACTCTGTTGTTTGCTTCTACTTCAAAGTCAAAAGCATATGTTTCAATTAATTTTACTTTATATTTTTTCATGGTTATTCTCCTGTTAAATATTCATAGTCCTCATATCTCCCCCGCGCAGCCGTTAATCATTATGGGGTTACCTTCAATATCTCTCTTTAATTCTTTTTCGCCGTCTTTATAGGCAAGACAAAAAAACTTGCCTAAATACTGATGTTTTTTTAAAAAATCGCAATCTTTCGGGCATAATGCGGGCTTAAAAAGCTGTATCTGCTGCCCACATTTTGGGCAGTAAACAGAATCGCTGTTATTCACCGTGTCCGTGATGTGATAATCACATTCAGGGCAAAAATCTACTCTTTCCCCATTTCTTAATTTAAATCTCTTGCTATATTTTATATTTGTCATATTTTTTCACTCCTTTATGGCAGTCCCCTTACTGTTACTATTTCCTTTTTATCGTTGGCACGAATTTCTACTGTATGAATTTCAAATTTTTGCACATAGCCGCACTTGTTATATATCGCCTGTGCGCCTTGTTTCGCCCTTGCAAACGTTTTATAAAGCTTAACTTCTCTATTGATTGTTGGAACGTGTCCCGGTACATATATATCGCCTTGAAGTCCTATTGTTCCAGTGTAGTAGCCTAAATTGTTGCCTGTGCAATTTCCGAAATTATGAATTAAATAAATCGCGTACCGGGTATGTGAATCTAGTTGAAAAAAATCCCCGTACTGCTTTGCCGCCGTCAAGGTCGGAAAAGATTTTATCATTCTATCTCGAAAATATAATATGTAGTGTCGGTTCACTTTTTCTATCGTGATTAAATGGCTATGTGACATTTTATAACAGTCATTTACTTTATCTTTAATCCACATTCTGGTAAACCTCTCTTATAATGATATCTGTAGTTATTCGGTATATTTCACGAATAGCAATCGTGTTTTCTTGGCGGTATTTCAAACTAAAAAGTTTTATGTAGTCTTTTGCTATTTCCATGCTATCAAAATCTAACTTTTCTTGTATCTTGCCATTTATAACAATGCAGTATATCTTTTTTTACAACAGCGTTACTATTTTGCATTTTTTATTCCTCTCCTTCTTTTATAATATAGTCATTCATTATATAACTTGTGAACACATTCGCTTCCTGAATCATTACAGTTTTATTTTTGTAAAAAGGTTTAAAAAGCTCTATGAAACTTTCAGCTTCTTCACGGCTCTTAAATGTATAGCATTCTGTGTATCCGTCGGCTATGATGTAGTATGCTTTTGCTTTTGTAACACAAACACTTTTCATTTTTATTCTTCGTCCTCGTCTGCTTCTTCAATTTTCGGGTAACGCATATCAAGATATTCGCAGTCTATAATATCGCCGTCCTCGTCTACTTCAAGTTCTCGCAATAAAAGGCAGTCAACTTCGGCGAACTTTAAGCCACAGGAATCGAATTTATGAATGTGAAGTAACCCGCTTTCTTTTTCTAAAAAGTCATACGCTTCGCTTTCGGAATCGCTTTCAAATTCCACAGCGGGGTCATGGTTATCGAGTAATTCTACTTCTTCTAAACATTGCAATTCTTTTTCTCTAACTTCCGCAGTCCATTTTAACACCTGATAAGATTTTTTCATTTTTCATTGCCCCTTTATTTTTGATTTTTTCTTACCTCTTGTCTATATTATAGCCCCCCTTTATCCTGTTGTCAAGTCTTTTTTTAAAATTGCAAAATAAAAAAGCAGGGCGTTTACCCTGCTTTTTTAAAATTCAACTGAAAAAATCTTGTCTACACGTTTATATTTGTTTACCGCGTCCCGTGCTTGCTTGAAGCGTTTGTATGCAGATTGTTGCAGCAAGGCTGATTTCAGCAAGATACTTTCAAAGTCGCCTACCGTTAACGTTACTAGCTCATATTCTCCCGCTTCATTTTTCGCCCTAAAAAGGTTATCGCCTTTCATTTTTGCGACTTCATGCGCCGAATTAAATTTAATAATGTTGTCTGTGTCCTTGTCAATGTAGTAAGTCTTACCGTTGACTTCGTATTTTGTGGGGACTATTAATTCGGACTGATATTCTTGGTATAGCTGGCTAATGCGTATAGCTCGGGCTTCATCCGTACTGTAATTTAATTCTAATTTTAATATATTTAACGCGCTACACTGTTCATCTGTCAATGTGTTCGGAAGTGATACATTCGGCATAGCTCGCCGCAACGCGTTAATGCTGGTGTAGTCAGTCCCTTGATATCTGTATACTGTTTTTTTGTCCATTTTCAAACCCCTTTCTTAACCGCTATACGGCAGGACTACTGTGTCGCATACCTGAATTGAAAATCTGCCTGCATTATTCATTATTGCTATAATATTAATTATATTGTTCGCATTTGCCGTTAAGGTCGGCGCAACACCTTTAGGGTAGTAGACTGCGCTATCCGTCGGGAACATCCAAGTTACCGCCGGAACAGTAGCCCCCACAGGTAAAAAAATGGTTAACGTCTTCCACATATGAGGGTAATCAAATATGAGCGCTTTGAAGTTCATGTGTGAAAAATCCATATTAAAGCTCGAAGGGTTGGTGATTGAACAGTTAATCAGATAGCAATCTGCTCTGGATTCATAATTAACGGTATCCCCTGTATTTGGCGATGAGAACCAAGTATTTTCCGCTGTTCCCGTAAAGTAAAGGCAGTTTTCATTGTTCCCAGCTTGAATAACGCCGTTATTCATGCCAGTATTTAACGTTGAGCCAACCGTTAAGCTCTGTGATATATAAAAGTTACCATCGCTATCAATGCTGCTTGTGTTGCTGGCTAGGTTGTTCGGCGTGAATAGTATCCGCCCATTACTGTCTGTCTTTATAGTTACATTATTGTTATTTCTGTCAACTTCTAATATCTTAAAGTTTCCAACTTGCAAGGCTGCATTTTTCGTATAGCTGATAGCAGAATTATTCTGTAAAGAAAATATACTGTAGTCAGTGCTAATGGCTTCTGCTTGATTTGAAAGCCGCATACCTGCCGTGTTATTGGCTGCCTCGGGGTAAAAACCTATGATTTTGCTTGTACCGCCGCCACCTACTCTTAAACCACTTGAAGTGCTATACTTTAGGATATTATTAGATAAAAAGTCAAGTGTAGCCGTCGTTGCAGTGCCGCCTATTGTGGCAACTGCTGCTATGCCAACATTGAAAAAGTGCCCCAGTCCTTCTGTGGCTGTATAATACATTGCTCCGGTAGTAGTGGAATTTATCTTTGCTTGCGTTGTTGCGCTATTAGGCTTCGTGCCTAATATGATAGTTCCACCAATGCCAGCAAGTGCGCCGTCCCTCACTGTTATAGGTTTATTAAATGTGTTCGTTCCTGTAAAGTTGTTATCCCCTGCGGCAGTAACATCACCGCCCCCGCCTGCTTCAATGGTAATATCTTTCGTTCCGTCAAATGCTACGCCGTTTATTTTGCGGGCGGTTTCTAGTTTCGTAGCTGTCTTTGCATTACCTAACCATTTTGCAACACCATCATGTGTGACCGTTGCAAAGGGATTATTATTGCTAGAAAAAGCTACTTTCGTATCATCGCTACGTATGGCAAACGCATTTATATTCGTTCCAACTCTAAATATATGAGGTTGTTTTGTGCTTGCGTGATAAAATAATCCACCTAAATTATCCGTCCCAATTCTTGCTTGTACTGTTTCACCTGTCGGAGAAACACCAAAACTTACACTACCACTGCTACCTGCCGCACTGCCATTCGATACTTTAATGTTTGCTCTGAAAGTATTTAAAGCTGTAAAGGTATTGGCTGAATTTAATTGAGCGTATCCACTTAAATCGTGGTTACCGCCGAGAGCATCCCATTGTGCGCCGTCCCATGCTACATTGTCCCCCGCTTTAATACCGTGGTCGGGGTCTGCCGTTTCAACGTTCCACACGTCGCCTACTTTCTGACCTGTAGTTGGTAAATCTGCGTAAGTCGCAACACTGCCTTTATATTGATATACCGTTGTTAATCCGAGTTGTTCCGCGGTTACTTTGTGCGGGTTATTGAAGTCAGCTTCATGTGTAGCAAGGTTATTCGCCACAGTAGTTATTTTTTCGGTTAAGTTTGTTGTAGTTCCGTCAATATCTGCTTTTGTAGCCAGTTTATACCATTCTGACCAACTACTAACAGTAGCCGGGTCACTGTTTTCTACAATTTGCCCGAAACGATTATAAATCGCTCCTGTCGTTTCGCTCACCCATAACTGTTTACATACACTGTCATTATAGTCGTTATCAACGTTTAAAAAACCCGAGTTTGTTTCGGGCGCGTTAGGATTATTAGAAGCTTGTAAATACCAGCGGTGAATATCAACTAATGTGTTTACATCTGTCACTTCTGTCAAGTTGTTGTAGTAGTTTAACACGCTTAACTGCTCAATTTTTGTCAATGCGTCCTCTGCTTTTGTTAACGCATTTGTAGCATCATTAGCTGCATTGTCAGCGGCTTTTTGCGCAGCGTCAGCGGCTTTTTGCGCAGCGTCAGCGGCTTTTTGCGCTGCGTCAGCTAAATCGTATGCTTCGTCTGCTCTGTTTTGCGCTGCTGCTGCTGCTGTAGCGGCAGCAGTTCCAACGCTTAAAGCATTGTTTGCAATATTCAATGCAGTATCAGCGGTTTGTTGCGCTGTTTGAGCCGCGGCAAGTGCATTATTCGCTGTTTCCATTGCAGCTAGTGCAATGTTATAAGCCTGTTGTGCTATTTTTAACGCTTCATCTGCGACTTGTTCCGTTGCATATGCTACGTTGCCTATATCATTAATAGCGTCCTCTGTTTGCTGTTGGAAATATAACCCGGGCAATGCGCCCTCAAACGGCAGATATCTGAACTTGTAGTATTCTCTGTTTAATATCTTGTTATTTATATCGTCTAATAGCCGCGCATTTCTCATACGGGTTGAGTTGACTATATTGTTAATATCCATTTTTTCACCCCTTTGTTAATCGCTTATCAATGGTAGCCAGCGCACATACTCCGCGCCACTCACTAAATAGGTGGCACCTTTTGGTACTGGAAAAGATATTGAACAGCTTCCTTGTCCGTATTTACTTCTACCTGCGGTATACATTACTTCTAAACCGTTTATATAGCCAGTAATCCCAGTATTCGAATAACTTTTTGCAGTTATAATTCCGTCTGTTGTAGCAGTGCCATTTGATGAAACACTTGAATAACTGCCGAAATGTGTTGCCACAGGTTTGGGTATCTCTCCAATGGATATGTCTATCTTATCTTGTACTTGTTCAGGTGTGATACCGCCTATATATGGCAAAAGCTCTTGCCAGTATGTTGTATCAATGCCCGGAGTTTTTAGCCCTGCCGCCGTATCTACGCCATTAGCAAGAATGCACATATAAAGCTTGTTGTTGTGATTTACTAGGCAGTTTGCAGAATATTGTAAAGTCGTCTTGTAAGTCATTAAACCGCCGCTTTGCTGCCAGTAGGCAAAAGCAGACAACATATAAAGAATACCGTTAAAGTCCGCCCGTGTCGGGGCTATGCCTCCTGCCTTAATTGGGACTTGCGTTATAGCAGGGAAGCCGTTCGTCTGCGACGCTAATCCCGTTGTTTCGTTATTCGTTGCCGGAATGATGTTTTTTGTCCCTTCATTAGCAAAAGGTCGTTCAAATAAATACAATGGTTCTTGCACTACTGGAATAGCCATTTTAACACTTCCTTTTTTCTTTATTCTATAGATTGGGGTACGGGTCAAAGACGCCATTATTGAATGGTTGAAGCAGGCTGCCGTTAAAACCAAACGTATTATCGGTATCAATCATTACCAGCGACCAGCCTACGCCTGCACCTACGATTAAATTCGCGCCTATCCTAAATACGGCAAGCTGAACATCTGTTAAATACATTGTGAATACGAAGCGAACGTGCATGGGATAGTTATTGTAAAACGTCCCGTCCTCTCTTTGCTTTTCGTCGATAACGTTGAATACAACGCCGCCCAGCTCTGGGAAAAGCTTGTTCAGCATATAGTTAAGCGTTGCAAGGCTTGCGTCGGTGATGTTAGCTAACGCTTTATAGTAAAGCAGTGAGCGGTATTCATCATCTTCTAACGTGAATTTTTTCCCGTTAATAGGGTCTGTTATCGTTCTGCCAATAACAAGGATTTCGCCCCATGTATCAAGCCCGACGCCATTAGCCGTCGCTATATTAAATATGTTATCATAAAAAACTAGCATATCTTTACTAGGGTCGATATTCGCGCGAAAATCATCTAAAATCTGATAAATAGTTGTGCTGCTACCGTATTGACTTTGGATATACGGTTGTAGTTCAACACGTATATTGTCGCACTCGCGCACATCTTCTTGCCCCCTAAAGTCCATATTTAAGCCCCCTTAATCTAGTACCGTGATATTTATATCGCTTTCGCTCATTACTGGTATCTGATTAGCTGGAATATCAACGCTATCAGTCCATTCTGACCCGCTAGGGTATGATATCTCAATATTTTCAAGGTTATCTACACCGACGTCAACTATATCGGCGTAGAAGCGGCTTGCGTAAATCGTCTGTGCCATTTTCGCGCGTCCGTATTTATTTAATTCGCCGTTGAAGTTTTGAAGAACAACTTTTTTAATTTGTTCTTCGTAATTGGTCGGAAGCGTCGAAGTTTTCCTTATCTTTACAGACAGCGCGAATGTTGTTGTTGTCGGTATCTCAATGTAGTAAACGAATTCATTGCCTTTTTCATCTACATAAGTGATTTTTGTGTTTCCCGAAATTCCACAGCCGCCGTCAATTTTTTCGTGAATCGTTTTGGCTATACTCTCTATGTTCCCGCCATAGACGCTACAGTAAATGCTATGCGGGGGCAGTGTGACGCCGTAAAGCACTTTGTCCGTGTCACCGCGGTTTTCTAAAACCGATACGGCTACTACGTCGGAAAGGTTAGCTAGTGCGCCCTCAACCGCCGACGCTATGCCGTGGGCGTTCTGTGCTACGCTGGCACGTCTGCGCTGCTCAAATTCTGCCTGCGTTTCGCTGTTTCGTCCGGTGACGCCTGCGGCTAGATTTGTTATGCTGTCCCAGCCGGGAACAACGGTAACTATCTTCGTAAGCTGCCCTACGCCTATTTCAATAGCCCCACGCTGGCTACAGCGGAAAATAGCTGTAGCTGTTCCGTCCTCTCCTATGGTCGTTACTGTGACGTTCGTATATGTGTATCCCTTTTGGTCTTGGACTATAGCTCCATAGGGTATAACTGTGCCGTATGCGCCTTTGATGTTGCCCGTAACAAGGGTTGCTATGGCTATATGGCGTTCAATGAAGTAAATGCCTGCTAGTGCGTCCTGCCATATTCCAAGCGCGGTTTTTGGATTGAACATATTCGCAAGATAAAGAATCTCACTATCTTTCCTGTTAATCAATACAGCCTGTCCGTCAATAAGCTGCCCCGCTGGTGTTTCGGGGGCTGTGTCAAGCAATGGCTTATCGGGGTCTGTCGCGAATGCTTTTTGCCATTGAGTTACAAGGTTAGCCCGTATCGCCGCCGTTCCGCTTGATATAAGCCCCGTATCCGGGTTGAATGTTATCATTGTTAATCCCCCTTAATCGTTTAATCTAAATGGATTGATATGAAAAGCGATCATAGATTGCCCCGCAGTCCCCTTGAATTTCCAGCCTAAATAAATTCGCAGATAAAACCATTTGCAATATTTTTTTGTGTAAAATATGCTCCATGTTTTATTTAAAAATATTCGATTATCGTTAACGACAGCGATATAGCATTTGTCGTTTTCAGCATAGTTATAGTCAACGTATGTTTTTACCTTATCGGCGAATACGTAACGTCCGCAAACTTCATAAGAAAAGCCATAAGCAGTGTTTCTATAAAGCCAAACGTTACGGCAAAAATAACGCTGAATTTTTTCCCATATAGTAAAATTCGGGTCTAATATCTCTACGTATCCCGGCTTCATGGCGTATTTATTTTTGAATTCAGGGGTGTATTTATAATGCTTGTCAAAGTCATATCTAAACAGCTTTGGAACGCCGCTGTTAATTGTATGCGGTATGTCGATACAATTATCGTAAGTCTGCCACCAGCGCAGAGGATATGGAAGTTCTCCGTGTTCGTTCGAGAATAATATTACAACTGGATTAGTTACATAGCATATCAATGTAAACATGATATCTAATATTAGATAAAAAATGTAAGTCATGTTTTCGCTGTCACTCAAAATGTGTTGAAATATACTCAAACACATCGAGAAATTGAAGCCCTTGCGGATACTTCTTACTGCTTCGATGTGTATGCTTTGGCGATTGTAAACAAT
>OOCX01000238.1_pt1 | contig 51291 bp, 63 predicted proteins | sample 1671231 | NCBI WGS metagenome assembly OOCX01 (sample SAMN06348135, study PRJEB24527) | human gut metagenome | biome: human gut; feature: ankylosing spondylitis patient; material: feces | host: Homo sapiens | place: China | collected 2015-10 | reverse complement strand
GAAGGTCACATCGACGGTGCCGTAGGTGTCATCGGGAACGAACTCGGTCTCGGCGGTGACGGGGTTGCCGTCGGCATCGAGGAGCTGCTTCTTCGCGACCTTGCCGTCCTTGTCGGTGACCTTCTCGTAGAGGGTGCCGGAAACCTTGTAGGTCTTGCCGGGTGTCACGTTCATGTAATGGACGGTATCGGCGATGGTGGCATTATCCTCGCCGATAAGGTTCTTATCACCATCAAGGGCATCCGTTGCGGTAGTGGAGAGCTTGGGCTTCGTGATGATAACAGTCTGGCCGGAATCATTCACGTCGGCATGGGAAACAATCTCCTTGTCGTTGTAGGACAGGGACTCGAAGGCAACGAGAGAGGTACCTTCCTTGAGCGAACTGCCATCGAAGTAGAAGGTCACATCGACGTTTCCGTAGGAGTCCTCTGCGGTAAAGTTTGCTTCCGCAGTGATGGGGGTACCGTTCTTGTCTTTGAATACCTTCTTCGTGACCTTTCCGTTCTTGTCAAGAACCTTCTCGTAGAGAGTACCGATGACCTTGTAGGTCTTGCCGGGTGTCACGTTGTTGTAATGGACGGTATCGCGGACAGCGACATTTTCCTCACCCGTGACCGTCTTGTCACCGTCGGCAGCATCGACGGCGGTGGTGCCGATAACGGGAGCCTTCACGGTAACGGTCTGGTCAATGTCGTTGATATCCTTGTGGACGGCAATCTCGATGCCGTTCGTGGCAACAGTCTCGAAGGCGACGAGCTTGGTGCCGGTCTTGATGCCGCTGGCATCGAAGGTGAAGGTCACGGTCGTGGTACCGCTTTCGGCTTCCGCCGTGAACTCCGCAGTCGCGGTGACGGGGGTGCCGTCGGCATCCATGAAAGCCTTCTTGGTGGATTTGTCCATGAGGGTTCCCGAGAGCGTGTAGGTCTGCCCGGCGGTAAGCCCGGTGTAACGGACATAATCGGTAACAGTAACATCGCCCTCAGCGGTGACGGACTTGTCATTGTCCGCATCGTCCACAGCGCTTGTCGAGAGCTTCGGCGTAAGCACGGTCACCTGCTGGGAAACGTCGGATTTGTCCCTATGCTCGGCGAGCTTCGCACCATTTGCATCGGTAAGCGTCTCATAGACTACGAGGGTCTTCCCCTTGAGGTCATAGGAATCGAAAGTGTAGTCAAGGGTGACGGAACCTGCGGAGTCCTCAGCCGTGAAGGTCTTCTCGGCAGTGATAGCCTGACCGTTTACCGTGACGGCATCGCCGGTAGCGGCATCATGCAGCTCACCGATGACGGTGTAGGTCTTACCCGCGACGAGATGGCTGTATTCCACCTTGTCGGAAATCTTGACGGTGCCGACCCCAACGTAATGGTCGCTATCAGAAGCGTCGTATGCAGTGGTATGGATTTCAGGCTCAGGGTCATCGAAGGTGCCGAGGTCGATGGTCTTGGCATCACGGGTCACGGTAACAGTCGTGTTGATGAGAGCATAGCCCTCATTAGCGGAGCAGCGAAGCTCTTCGACGGAATAGGTGTCAAAGGGCAGGGCACCGAGCTTGTTGTCCGCCTTGACGGCATCGGAGGTGGCAGTAGTGCCGTTCCCATCGAGTACGCTGTTGTTGCCGAACCAGAAACCGGCGTTAGCATCGAGCTTCGTGCTGTCGATGGTGCCGCTTGCGGTCAACGCCCAATCGTTTGCGTTGGTGTTCGAGTCATGCGCGTTCCAAGAGGACGCGGAGCTGAAATAGCCGTTCTCGTCGGTCACGGCGATATGGGACTCACCGGTGGTGAGGGAGGTCACCTTGAAGGGCACACCGGCGAGGTGCGCGGAACCGTTATCGGCCTTTTTCGTGAACTCGATATCGGAGCGGTAGACCTGCTCGGCAACCTTCGGGACGTTGTAAGTACGAACGGCACCTGTGGTCGGATTCTCCTGAATCTTCTGGAAAGACACATCGTCGGACTTCACATAGCCTGCGGGTGCCTTGGTCTCACGAATGACGACAGTGCCGCGCGGGATGCACGGGTCGTTATTAGAGTTGTAGTAGAAGGTATCGCCGGAAACAAAATCGTCGGCCTTGAAGTTGGCGATTCCGTTTTCGTTCGTCTTGAACGTCCAAGAACGCGTCGGCTTCACGTCGGCGTTCTTAAGGTCATCGTAGCTCTTGTAGTCAAGGGTGGCATAGTAATCGACGGTGAACTCGGCACCTGCAAGGGTGGCGGAACCCTGCGGGAGGTTGCCCGCGCCGTTATAGGTCTTCTGGCCGTCGTATTTACCAAGGAGCATAGCCATAGGGTCATTTGCAGGATTGTCGCTGACCGAGAGCTTCACAGGCGAAGACTCCCGATTCGCTCCGGAAACATCTGCGGTGTAAACCTTCGAATCGGTGAAATATCCCTTGGGAGCCTTGGTTTCCTTCACATAGTAGCGTCCGGGATTGAGCGAGACGGTGTTCGCGTTCCCGCTTGCGTTCGTCGTAAGGGTCGCTACCTTGTTCGAGCAGTTGGAGTCAGTGTAGACCCCATATTCGGCACCTGCGAGGGAATAGCAGTCATTGGCATCGGTAAGGGTCTTATTTGAGGAGTCCTTATGCAGTGTCAGATATCCCTTGTGCAACGTCTTGATGACACGGTAGTAGCGAACGGGATACTTGGGCGTGATTTTGGAAATCACGTTGCCGCCTGCGGAGTTCGGGAAATAGCCCTTTACAATTCCGTCTGCGTGGCTGGAAGAGTGCCAGAAAAGGTCTTCCGAGCTGTTGCTGCCCCAGAAGAAGCCGATATGGCAGTCTGAATTGCTATGATTCCAGTCCGCCGGCTCCATGTAGATGATATCGCCCTTCTCAAGGATACCGGACGCGAGCATCTGCTCTTTGGAGCTGAATGTGTAGCTGACGGCATTGTTGTCGCGACAATACTCATCCCATTTAGATGCGTTCGTCTCGTTACCCCTGTTGTAGCCGTCCTTGGCGGTATAGTTTCCGATGATGGATGTATCCGCTCCACAGGCACGGAGGACGGCAACCACAAAACCGGTGCAGTTCATATAGGCACCGCTACCGTACTCGCCCTTCGGTTTCCAGCAGTCCCAAGTGTCGATTGCGCCGTCCTCGCCATGAGGCCCTTTGTTGCCGTATGGCGTGGTGAGGTAATACTCGTCGTTCTCGTGCTGGGAGAGCACGGACTCGACCGTCTTGGTGGCACCGAGTGCTTGGTCGATGGTCTGACCGGCAGAATAGGCGCTAACACCCGATTTCTGCGCGGCATAGGCAAGCCCGGTGGGGCAGGCCGATTGGAAGATGAGCACTGCGGTCATGACCGCAGTGAGCACCTTAGATTTCTTGATTCGTCCGAGAATCTTCATGTGTTCTTTTCTCCTTCCTTGTTTGCGTGGTTTTCTGTAGCTTCGTTGGTGGTTCGTTTGAACTGCGTTTCTCGTTGCGTTCTATCTCTAACCGAAGTCATATCTGCCGATAGCCCCGGTATTGTTTTCCTCGTTTTGCCCTTCCCCGTCATCGTCTGCGAAGCCCTCGTCCTGAGAGATTTCTGCATCGCGGATGCGCTCGATGGCGGATTCGGTGTAGCCCATGATGCGGGCAATCTCATCATCCGAGCACGTCGGGTGCGCGTGTTTCAAGTAGTCGAACACGGCGATGGCGCGACGGTTGATGGATTGCACCGTGGCATCGGAGTAACACAGCTGCTCCATGGCGAAGAACCGCTCGCCGTTTATCAGCTCATCGCCCTCCCGCCACAGGAGCTTTTCGCCGTCCTTCTTGAGCCAGACTACATCGTCCAGCTCATCTGGCGAGACGAGGAGCATGGCGCTCCCGACCTGACGGGTGGCGGCGGGAACCTTGGTGCCCTCAAGGGTCACCTGTCCGCCTGCATGCTGCGGATTTCCGTCATACCAGTGCTCTGCGAGGATGATGCCGTTTTCCTCAAGGGCACCGAGGTAGAGGTTCCAGTCGGTAAGGATGTTCGTTCCCTTCGCGCGGAACGGCTCGGAGTTCGTCTGGGCGGATGAGTCGAACTTCTCGTAGCGGAAGGACTTGTAGAGCACCTCGATTACCATGAACTGTCACCTCTTTCCTCTGTACTACTGGGCGATATCCTGCCCGGTTCGCGACTTGGTGGACTTGGCGGGGTCATCGCCTGCGAGCGCGTCCTTCCCGGTCTCCATGTCGCGTGCTTCCCCCGCAAGGCTCACGCCGTCCTTGGCGGCGGCACGCTCTGCGGCTTTTCCGGCCTTATAGGCATCCTGCGCCACCTTGAGTGCGTGGGTGAGGTCGGTGGCCTTCACCTCGTAGCGCTGATACGGGTGCTCGGCATCGTCCTTCTTCCCCGTCCAGATGGGCACCGGCTCGTCCTTCTTGAACGAGACCGTGGCGCGTCCCTTCTCAAGCATGTCCTTCTTCATGTAGTCGGAGAGGAACACATCGGTTGAGAAGCCGCTCACGTCGATGCCGTTCACCTTCGTCCCCTTGGGGAAGGAAACGAAGCACTTCTCGAAGGTGCGCCCGTCGCTTGTCTGAATGTCGTGGGGCGTGAGGAAGGCGGCGGGCATGTTGATTTTGGCGTAGTTGTCTGCCTTGGGAGCCTGCTCTGGCTCCGGTGTCTTCTTGGGCATGTTTTTTCATCCTTTCTGTCTGTGCGGAACTGGTAGTCCCGCGCGGTGTGTATACGGTACCCGATTTTAGCACAATGGTGTGTTTTGGCTGCTTGGGATAGCTGTCGGCGAACGGATGCAAGTCCGGTTCGAGTGAAAGCGGCTCATGCCTATCGCACCCCCTTCACATGGTTCGCGGGTTGTTCCGCGCGGGTCGTATCGCAGGTTTCGAGCACGGCGCTTCCGGAAGCGCAGTCATGGGATTCGGCGTTCAGGTCGTAACCGCTTTCCAAGGCATCCGTAAACTCGCTACCGTATACGTTTTCGAGTGCCGCATGGCACGCATCCTGCATTTTGGCAAGGCTCATATGGTCTGCCGATGCGAACTCGTTTAAGTCACGCATATTGCCCATGACTTCGGTATCGAAGGTGAAGGCCGGGTAGGAGCAGAATCCCGAACGCATGAACTGGCCGGTGAAGGCTCCGAGCTGGGAGATTTTCGAGAGCATCGCTTCTCCCATGTTATTGGTGTCGAGGAAAACGGTCGCGTCCTGTTGCAGCGGGGAACCGAAGTTCACGGTGACGCTGCTCCAAGGCTGTCCGAACGATTCGTCGGTTGGGTCGGAGAGATAGGCGGTCACTGCAAGGTTTCCGTCCGCATAGGACTCCTGTACAAGCTCGACCTGCTGGGTGTATCCGAAAGCATCGAAGGAGAACTCGATGCCCGATTTCTCACTGTCGTTTCCTCGCAGGTTCCCGGAAAGCATGTCCGGGGAGAGCGGTATGGCAGGGCGGTCTGGTGCGGATGTGGTCGTATCGTAGGGCGCTTCCGGGGTCTGGGCTTCTGGCGCGTGGGGCATGGAAGCCTGCCCGAAATCCATGTTCCGAATATCCTCGGGAAGCATATCCGGTGATAGGAGTGTTGCCATGTCATTCCTTCCTTTCTGCCGCTACCTGCGGCCTTTCTTCGTGGGTTTTCTCGGTGTGAAAATGGGTTCTACCGACCCGTCCTTTTGAAGAACGACTTTGCAGTCAAAGGTCTTCCCGGCCTTGGACTTGCAGCCCCTTAGCGAGACCGCCTTCCCGTCAAGAAGGGATGCGGCCTGCTTCTCGGTGAACTTCTTGGTGCAGAAGCCGAACAGCTTGAACCCGCAGCCCGCGACCTCCTTCCAAGTGCCGTCCTCCTGCTTCTCGTTCTTGATGGAGGAGCAGGCGTAGATGGAGCCGGTCTTTACAACGTCCTTGCCGCACCTCGGACACTTGCCCACTACGGTCTTTCCGGCACCTGCGATGGATGCGCCCACGTAGGCGGTCTCGCGGTGGTGATTGAAGACCTCGATGACGGAATCTTGCAGGGCGTTCACGTCCGCCTTGCCGTCTGCGATATCCTGTTGGATGAGCCACCATCTTGCGGTCACGTCTGCACCGCGAATCTCCGGCGGGAGGAGTGCGTAGAACGCCTTGGCCTTATCGGTTGCTCGAACCTTTCCCTTTCGTTCCTCAAGGTAGCCACGGGTTTTCAGACCCTCGATGATGGAGGAGCGGGTGGCCGTCGTTCCGATACCGCCGTGTTCGCCCTTCTTGCCGTCATCCTTACGCTTAAGGATTTCCCGGATTTCCGGGTCTTTGACGTACTTCGCGATGGATGCCATGTCTGTGATGAGGGTGCCCTCCGTATAGGGTGCGGGCGGGGTGGTCTCCCCTTCCGTGATTGAGCAGGAGATACCGGCAAGGGTGTGGCTTCCTGCGGGAACCCATGGGTTCCCCGTATCGGAATCCTCTCTGACACGGCTGTTCGAGACGTTCGGGAAGACAGCCGTGAACCCCGCGTCCGAAAGGCGCTTCGCTGTGAGCTTAAGCGTTCCGCCGTCCACGCTTACCGTGCTCTCGCTCACGTCGTACACGGCGGGAGGAAGAAATTGCACCGCATAGCGCTCACAGATGGCGGTGTAGACCTTGGCTTCGTCCGGTTCCATCGCGGACACGGGCGCATCCGCTTCCTGCGGGATGATGCCGTGGTGGGCGGTCACGTTCCCATCGTTGAACGCCTTGGAGTGGAGCCGGTAGTCCAAAGGCCAGCGCACGCCGAGGTTCTTCATCGCCTGCGCAAGGACTGCCGGTGCCTGCTCTCGGTGCTCTTCCTTGAGGTATTGGGAATCGGAGCGGTTGTAGGTGATGGCTTTGTACTTATCACGCAAATCCTGCGTGATTTGCTGAGTCTCGGCGGCAGTGAAGCCGAAGCGCTCGCTCATGTCGGAAAGCAGCACGGTCAAATTGTAGGGAAGCGGCGGGTTCTCCTGCTTTTTCGATACGGTCGTTTCAAAGTGCAGGTCGCGTCCGTCGAGCTTTTCCTTAAGGGCTTCCAGCGTATGCCGCTCGAACAGATGCTTCTCACCGGCAAGCAGCTCCTTTCCCGGCAGATACTTGAAGGTGAGTTTACCGGCATCCGAATCACCGCTTGCAAACAGCTCGTAGAACTTTCGGGTGACGTGGTGGGCGATGGCTTCGTCGCGTTTCACCACAAGCCCCAGCGTCGGGGTCTGCACGCGTCCGACGGTGAACAGGCCGTCGAGACGCTTGGTGGCGAGTCTCGTCTCGTTCACGCCGAAGCACATATCCGCCATCTGTCGGGCATAGGCGGCGTTCCCGGCACCCCGGCAGGAATCGTTGGGCACGAGCTTGTCGAATGCCTTCACGATGTTCTTCTCGATGTTGTCGTTCACGTAGACGCGCTCGACCTTACCGGTATAGCCGAGGTAATCCAAAAGCTCGTCCACGATAAGCTGCCCCTCATCGTCCGGGTCACCGGCGGCGATGACGGAATCGCAAGTTTCGAGGAGTCCCGCAATCTGGTCTATGAGGGGCTTCTTGCTCTCTCCGGTCTTCTTATCGACCGCCGGTTCCTTCGGCCAGTCGTGAACCTCGATAGGAAGTACATCAAGGCTCCAAGGCATTCCCCATTTTGGGTCGATGGTATCCGGTTCCACCAGTTCCAAAAGGTGCCCGGCGCAGGCACAGACCGTGTAGCCGTTTCCCGAGATGGGAAGGCGGGCACTTTCGGACACCTCTTTTCCCGTGATGGCGCGGGCGATATCGCGGGCGAGCATCGGCTTCTCCGCGATGACTAATTTGCTCATATGGCTTTCTCCTTTCTGCTTCATTCAAGGGGCGAAGGTTAATATCCCCTATCCAGCCGGTAATCGTTAACGGCCTGCGTATCTATCCAAGGCACTTCGGGCGTTGCAGAATCCTGTCAATATCGAGACCGGAGCAGTTTCCCGCAAGCGGAAGACTGGATAGGTCTTCGAGCGCTTCGATTTTCTTTCCGCTTACGAACACGAAGGCATCCATATCCCGTAACAGGGCGAAGTAACGGATGAAGTTTTGCCTGCTGTAGACGCTTAAGACCATATTCGTCTCCACTTCGCGCCCTCCGTAGTTTCCCGTGCCGTCCGGCTTGATGCCCGCGATGAGTGGAGTGTCGTAGGCATCGGTCGCGAGAAGAATGGCAAGCAAAACATCGTCCCTGTTCGGGCTGTTGGCGAGAACCACCGGGGAAGCAAGAAGCTCGGGAAAGCGCTTTACCTGTGCGATGGAGAAGCCGTGCCGGTGGGGGTTGTAATCGGATTTCGGCGTGAGAGCCTGAAAGAGATGCTTCTGCGTGTAGAGCATGGGGCGTTGCTCGAACCCGGTCTTCAAGAATATCTCCGGCGTGTCGCAGACTTTCAGGGCATCGTAGGGGTTGTATGCGCCGCAGGCGGCAAGGTCAACTTCGTGCCCGAACCGCAGGTACTCGCTGCATCTATTCGCATGGGCTTCTTGTGCGCTTGCGCTTCCGTTCCCATCCTTAAGGCGGGCGATGCCGCACGTGTCAAGATAAGTCAGGCGTTCATCATCTGGCATTGCCACGGAGTTCTCATATTCGCAGATGGTAGCGATAATCTCGAAGTCTTTTTCTCCTTTCGTCATTCGCACCTCCCGTTCTTTCTCGCGTTTGTGGAGATGCCGCTCCCATACGGGATGCGGCATCATGTCTTTCTGTTTTTTGTCACTTCGTGTTCTATCCGATGTTCTGGTTATCCTTTCCGGGCGCATCCCTTGCAGGCGCATCCGCCGCGAGCGCGTTCCTGCCGAACAGGGAACCTATCTCCTTGAAATTATCAGTCATCTATTTCACCTCCTTGTCCGGGTCAACTTCCGGTTCATCCTTGGTCTCCGTCTGGGTGTCGATTTCCTTCCGTGCAGAAGCCATTTCATGTGCTTCCTCGCCGCATCCATATTCCTCATCGCCAAGGGTGCAATCATCGAAGAAGTCCTTTGGCAAGTTCGCACCCATGACCATGTTCATCATGTTCAAGGCGGAGTCGGAGTTGGGGCACTGTATCCATGGGTAATCGTCCTTCTGTACGCGCCCGCGCAGTAAAAGCTCGCCGAGGGCTTGCTGCCATGGGGTGATATCGACTCCCCTGTTGTACAGCCGGAAATCGGTTATGGTCTTGCTGCCAAAGCAGGAAATCATGTCCGCGATATCGGAAAGCGGCACCTCGTCAAGGTCGATGGACTCGCAGGCCACCTTCCAAGCGCCGGTGGCATGTCCGGTCTCCGGGTCGCGGACTGGAAATGCGGTAGCCAGACTGACGATGGCACCAAAAAGTCCGTTGGTTTTTTTCCTCTTTGAGAAAGCGAAGTTGTCTTGAATCTCCGTAAAGTTGTTGTCGAGATATTCATCTTCCAAACGGCTCCAATCGCCGAACCATTTGGGATTCGATATGTTGTTAAACATCTATTCCATCTCCTTGTTCTGATTGATTTTCGGGGTGCCATCAAGTCCCGCCCGCTCCGCAAGCGCTTCCTTGCCGGATGCCATGTCACGGGATTCGGACTTGACACCGGTTTCGGTAACTTGTGTCTTCTCGGGTTCTGCATGTGCCAGCAGATGCTCCTTCATGGATTCCAGAGCCGGAAACGGGGTGCCGTCCTTAGCTTCCGCGAGCAGATAGCGCATCTGCTGGGAGGTAAGGGCTGGGGTGTGCATAAGGATTGTGGAGACCTTTGCCATAGTGGCATCGGAAAACTCTGCCGCCGTTGCATCGAAGACGGCCATGAGCTGTTGCGCGTTCATCCCTGCGCACGCCTGCATGGTCATCATGAGAAGCGGCGCGTTATATCCGCACCGGTTCACGGCATAGGCACAGGCGCTCATCTGCTCTACGGAGAGGGAAGCCGGGAACAGCCCTGCAAAGTCCGCATCGCTCAGGTCTGCAACCGGGGTCTGCCCGCGCATGGCGGCAAGAAGCGCGATTTGCTGCTCCGGTCTGTAGTCCGGGTTCATGATACGCGCCACCTGCGCTTCGGTCAGCGATTGCTCACCGGTATAGGGGTCATAACATGCGTTTTCCATGGCGGCGGCGATGACCTCCATGCTCTCAGGGGTAAACGCGGGCTTCGCGATGGCGCGGACGGTCTCATAGGGGATATGGCCTTGCAGAAGGATGTTGTTGATGGTAAGCAACTGGGAGCGGGAGAGACATTCCACAGGCAAGTCGCTCCCGCCGTGTGCCACGACCAGATAGGCGGCTTCCATGCGCCGTGCGTCCATCTGCGGGTCTAGGAAGCGTGTGAAGTCTCCGTCCCTGATGGCGATTTTCGCGATGGCCGTCATCTGGGCTGCGGTGTACTTGGGGGTCGCGAGTGCATCCAGCACGTCTTCTCCTACCGCCGGGTTCAGCGCGGCGGCGATGATGGCATTGGCCTGAAAGCCATTATATTCGTGCTCGGTCAGGCGCATCGCATCGGCTTCGGTTAAGCCACGGTCGATGGCCTGTTCGTACTGAACGAGCTGCTTGTCGGTAACGGCTTCCGGGTCGAATGTTTTTCCAACCGGTGCCATAGGCATTCCTCCTTTCTCAGGAAGCAGTTCCGCTACAGGGACGTATCCGCCTGTTCCGAGCGCGTCGGGGCATCCTTCGTCCCCGATTGGTCATCGAGCGCGGTGGATGCGGCCTTCGCATCGTGGGCTTCGGATGCGAGAGATGCGTCAGGTTCTTCCTGCTCGGCAGATACAGGCTTCTCGGCTGCACGCATGGCTTCGGCAGGGGAAGCGCCATCCATCAGCGCGAGGTCTACCGAACGCAGCTGCGCAAGGTCAAGCTCCGTCACGGGGAGGTCTTTGCCGCCGTGGAACAGCACGGAAACAGCCGCCTTAAGTGTCTGCTCGTCCATATTGCGAAAATCGAGGGGGTTCTTGCCGACAGAAGCGATATCCAGAAGACCGCGCATCTTACCGGACGAAAGAGTCTTGTCGGCTATCGTCTCAAGCGTCTCTGACGAGACGTGCGGGTTACGGGCGGCTTCCATGAGGATATCCGCCTGCCTGTGAGAGAAATCATGTTTAGCAATCTGCGTAGCGATGGGAAGCGGCACATGGCTCTCCATCGCTTCCGCGTAACGGGGGTAGTCTACGTTTTCAGGCACCGTCGCAACGCCCTCCGGCACCGCTTCATAGGAGACGATATTTCCGTCGATGCAATAGCCGAGGTCGATGGAAAGATAGCTGTCAGCTTCCTTGGTCTCTGGGGAAAGCTCGCTCTCCTTAACGAGTCCCATGATGCGGTACACGTCCTCGGGGGTCGCACCGGAATCGAGAAGTTCGTGAAGGGTGTTCTCGATAGCACCGGACACATCCTCCATCTCCGGGTCGGACGTGCGCTCCACCGAACGCGAAGCAGGGACGGGCGAAGTTGGTGTTCAGGGTATCGACGGTATAGACCCTGAGTGCATACTCCCCCGGAGCGTACCAGTAGTCCTCATCGTTGGAGTAGGTGAGCAGGAGGGAGAGGTCAACGGGAATCTGCTCTCGCCCAATCCAGAAGTCGTTATCTGGCATGGCAATCATCCTTTCTGTGTTTCTAGTTGTGCGGTTTACTGGTTTTCTGTGGTTCTATCTAACGGGAGAGGTCGGGCTTTGCGACCAGATGCTCGCGGGAAGGTGCGGCAGATGCGCCTGCAAGCTGTTTGGAAGCGGCCATCATGTCCTTGGCTTCCCCGGAGAGGGAGATACCGCCACCGCCCTTTCCTCCGATGCCCGCACCCTTTGTCACGACGGCCTGAACGACCTCTTTTGCGGCCTGCTTGGCGGTATTCACAAGGCCGCTTCCCGTGCTGTCACCGAAATCTTCTGCCATGTTCATTTCTCCTTTCTTGCCAAAACGCCTAAAAAAGGTCGTTTTCGTTGCTGTCTCTCGACTCATTCAGTTTCCGAATCATATCGAGGGCGGCTTTCCTGTTCTCCGGGAGAGCGAAGCGCGAGAGGGCGGCTTCTTTCGCTTCCCCCGAAAGGGAATAGCCGCCATCGTCCGCACCGGGCAGGATGCCGATGCTTGGCTCCCAATAATAATTTATTAAGGGGAAGGGGCGCACCGGTTTCGGCACGCCCCTTCGGTGAGCGGTAGCGGGTTTTCGGTAAGCGTCTATGCGCCGAGGATTTCCTTTGCCCAAGAGCCGGACTTTACAAGCCCCATCATGGTCGTGATGAGAACGGCGATAGTCTTGATGATGACACCGAACGAGTCGAATGTTTCTACGCCCTGTGCGAGACCAAGCATCTCAGCCTTTCCAAGTCCGCCGGAAACCGCGAGGGCGGTCACAAGATGCGGGTAGAGGTAGAGGATGAGAACCATGACCACGCCTGCGAGGGCTGCTGCCGCAAAGTTCTTGAGGTAACCGATTCCGATTTGCTTCGTCTCCTCGAAGCCGAGAAGGGAAATGGGAATCGGAGAGAAGGCGGCATAGACATAGAGCTGAACGGAACGGCCGAGGGCAACGACCATCGAAATGGCATAGAAAACGAGTCCGACCACCCATGAAATGAGTCCGAAAATCGAAAGGAGGAAGCATCCGCCGAGCGTAGCGTCGGCTGCATCGTCCTTGGTCATCTCGATTCCGGGTTCATACCAGTTTTTCGATTGCAGCTTGTCCGACACGTTACCAACGAGGTCGTTGAAGATGCCGTAGATGGCGGAAACGAGGTCGAGGGCGTTGTCGATGAAGTAGCTGAGGATGCAGTAGGTCACCACGAGGAATACGATATCCTTCACGGCGGGAAGGGTGCTCGTCGCGTCGATGCGCTGGCTAATCTTGATGAGCTGCATCAGCATGAAGAGACCCAGGATGGCATGGGCAACGGGGATGACCCCGGCTTGATAAAAGTCCTTTATCACGCCATACGGCTCGGTTGTTCCGAAAAGCTCGTTGAACGGCCCGGAAATGAACCTCGCATCAAGCGTCTGGTTGATGACACCGAAATAGGTGTTGAAGAGCGTGGCAGCGATTTGGAGAAGCCACGTTTTAATCATGTTGGGGATATCAAGGAAGTCCCCGATGACACCCGCGTAGGCCGGATGGGGAATGAGGAGCACGAGTGCGCAGGCGGCGAAGAGCGCGAACGTGCCCATAAGACAAGCCTTTCTCCTGCGCAGGGGAACCGTCTTCGTCTCCTCCCGCTGTGCGGCTTGTAAAGTCAGTTGTTCATTCATAGAGATTCCTTTCTGCCTGCATGGCGAAGCTGCCCTAGCCCTCAAAGGAGAACTCGCCCGTGGACTGCTCGTAAACGCAGGTAACGGAAACAGAGTTCGAGTCGTTGAGCTTGAAGTCCGTGATGATGACCCCGTTCTCATAGTCGAGGTTCACGACTTTCTGCCATGTAGCTTCGGTGACAGAAGGGTAATGGACGGCGCACCACTTGGAGAGGGCGGTGGTGACGGCCTTCTCATCCCCGCCGAAGAGTTTCGTGACCTCGCTGTTCATGCCCTTCACGGTAATGTTTGCCACCGCTTCGGCACGCTCGTATGCGGTGTTTTTCTGAGCGAACATCGTAGAGCTTGTAAGGGTGGAGATGGTGTTCTCACCGGGGGTCTTGGAATCGGAGTTCACCGCAGCACCACTGCCATCCGTGTAGGTCACGATATGAGTGCCGGTATCGGTCTCGAAGACGATGGTATAGAGATAGCCGCCGTACCCATCGGAGGTCTTTTCCACGCGGGAGATGGCATAACTATGGACGGTCGGAGTTCCGTTCACCGTTTCCACGTAGGAGTCATCGGCAAACTTGAGGGTGTAGCGCCCCTCGCTTACCGACCAGACGGAAGAGGAGAGGGTGTCGATGAGTTCCTTGGTATCGGTATCGTATCCCTTGATGATTTCCTTCTGGGCATCGGTAAGCTCCACCTTCCCGGTTTCCTCCTTCGTCTTCTTCTCAGCGGCTGTGGTAGCGTCCGTGTTATTTTCTGCGTTCTGCTCCTTTGCGGTTTCCGCGCGGTGATGCGACACGTTGATGGCGCTCATGGCAGAGCCGCAGGTGAACATCAGGAGCAGGCACAGGGCGATGACGGAAAACTTCTTGTGTTCCGCCATCCATGCTTTCAGTTTCTTCATAGCAGGTATCCTTTCTGGTTTCCTAGCGCCAGTCCCATGGATAGCCGCAGACAACCCATCCTCTTCCGTTTTGGGAAACCCAATCGGACAGGGAGATGGTGCGCAGACCGGAGTAAATGCTATCCATGACCTTGCCATCACCGATATAGATGCCGACGTGCCCGTAAGCGTTACCGGCGGCGGTATTGGAGCCGTATTGGGCGGAGATGAGCATTCCTACCTTTATCTGGGAGAGGTCGGTGGTGGCGCGTTTCTGGCTGTAATTGGCACCGTATCCCTGATTGCCGAGCTGCGTATTGCCATTGCCGCCAACGGAATGACCGGCTCTTGCATAGACCATTGTTGTCCATGTGGCGCAAAGGTCGGCTCCCGGCCATGGAGTCTGCGAGCAGGCATTCACGATATCCTTCTGCCACTGGTCGGCGCTCTGGTAGTCCTGCCCGCCACCGGGAATGAGGGTGGTGCCGGAGTACCGATTCTTGAACTCCTCTGCGGTCATGGAATCGAGCTTGGCAACGAGCGGATAGGCTTGGCAGATGGAACGGTACTGGGCGATATAGCTGTCCTGCGACGCGGTGTAGTAACCACCCTCGCCGAGGGCACGCAAAAAGAGTTCGGAGTTGTTGGTGTCGATGGCCTTCTGGTAGTTAGGGACACGGGTGTAGTTGGATTGTTTATACAGATGCTCGCACCGGTACTTCATGTACGAATCATCGTCTTTGAAGACGGCGAAATCCGCGTAGGTCTTGTAGGCAGAGCCGGAAGCACTGTATTCGGTGGTGAGCATTTTAACGGAACCCGTGATGAGTCCGCCGTAGTCATAACCGGCATATTTCACGCCGCCGTAGTTGTGGTACAGCCGCCCGAGGTCGGAACCGGAGTCCGAGGTGCCGTTCTCAATCATCATCTGGCCGAGGAGCGCCGAAGCGGGATATCCGTACTGCTCGTGGGCGTTCAGGCACGCGAGCACGAGGTCGTAGGTGACCCATGCAGGCATCCCGTCAAGGGATGCGCTCTTTTGCTCCTCATCGGCGGCACCTCCACCGACAACGGAAATCAGGCCGAAGGCCAAGATGAAGGCAATGATGAGTGGAAAGAATTGGGAGACGGCACCGGCAAGCGATGAAAGCATTCCCTTGATGCCACCGGAAAGAATCGTGAGCGCCTTTTTCTTTCCCGCTTGCGCCGCAGCATTCTCGTAGACGTTCCTATGGAAGTATTTGGAGAACTGCATCCGCTTCTGGGCAGCTTTTTTATCCAGTTTCTCGGTGCGGTATTTCTTTTCCGAGAGGGCACCGAGGGAGTCTTTCTTTTCAAGTGCATCCTTACCGGAACGAAGGTGCTTTCTCGCCTTTCCGGCAAGTTTCGCGCCGGTGTGCGTGGTTGCGACCAAATCGTCCGTGCCTTCCAGCTCGGAGTCTTTGAGCGCGTTGTGGGCAGCTTTTGCGGCTACACCCTTTGCACCACGTTTCAGGCTCTTATTCAGATTGTGGCGAGACTGCACCTTTTTCGTGAGGGCATTTTTTCCGGTTAGCTGGCTACGGGATTTTCCGTCAAGGGCATCGGCGGCGGAAGTCTTCTTGCGTTTCCTTGCGATGGCATCGAGGGCGGAACTTCCCGCGCCGTGCGTGCCCTTCTTGCCGACGGAATAGAGGTCGCCCTTTAAGGCTTTGGCGCTCTTATCTGCCTTTTCCACCAGACCGGTATTGACGGCATCCGTCTTTTCGGTCTTGAGGAGATTACTCATGGCTTTCTCACGGTCGTTTCCGCCGGTCGTGAAATCCGAAGCCTTCATCTGACGTTCACCGTCCTTTCCGGGGTCTTCTTACTGGGTTGCTAGATAACGGGTTTTGCATCTTTCTTGTCCCCAAGCCCCGTCTTCTTCGTCTCATTGGGGTTCGTGGAGAACAGGTCATAGAGGACGTTGCCGGACGGGAACTTGCCGCGAATCGGCACGCGGGCGTTTCCTGCGATGAGCAGGCCGTCACCCGGCTCTGCGGACTCGTCGATGCATTCCTCCTCCTGCTCGGACAGGTTCAGAAGTTCCGCCCACTTCATGCGGTCGAGCGGGGACTGCTTGAGAAGCATGAGGAAGTCCGCGTTAAGGACGATATTTCGCGCCGCTTCGTTGGCGAGCATCGCCGTGGCGTTCTGACTGATACCTGTCAGCAAAAGTCCGAATTTTCGACCCTCATTCGAGAAGCGGGAGAAGTAGTTAAGTACCGTCGGGTACGCGAACATACTCTGCATCTCCTCGACGTAGAGCCATGTGCGGACGTTTCGCTTTGCATTGAAGTACATGCGGTTGCGGACGGCTTCGCAGACGTTGATGAGGGCGAAGACCAGCATGGAATCCGGCAGGTCTTTCAGGTTGAAGTCCACGATGCGGGTGTTGAAATCGACGTTGCTCTGATGGTTGAAGAAGTTCATGGAACCCTTCACGAATCGCTCGTAACGGAGTGCGATGACCTGTGCCTGCTCCTCCGGCTGCTCGTTCGCGGCATCGTAGAAGTCCTGTAAGGTCGGCGGAAGATTGTCACCGCGCTCTGCGGCCTTCTGGAAGGCAAGCTCGGTGCAGCGCTGTACGAGTGACTGGTCAACCTCAGAGAAGTTCGACCCGGCTTCGGCAGCGGAAGCGCCCGCCTGAGCTAACATCGCGTCCACCTTGAACGCAATCTGCTCGTTTCTCGTCATGTGTTCCACGGATACCGTATCGAAGGGGTTCAGATGGGTTCCGGTACCCACGCCGAAGTGGTAGGTGCTACCGCCGTAGCGTTCGGCGATAGCGGTGTATTCGCCCGCGCGGTCGATGACGTAAATCTCGTCCGTCGGATTGGAGAAGATGGTGCCCGTCATCTCGGTCTTGGTGAACATACCCTTACCGGAGCCGGTCTTGCCGCAGACGAAGCCCATCGGCGAGGTGAGCTTCTTGCGGTTGCAGACCACGAGGTTGCGGCTGTGCTTGTTCTGGCCGTAGAAGTTGCCGCCTGCATCGTCAAGCTCCTGCGTGGCAAACGGCACGAGGATGGAAACCTGCGCCGTGGTGAACATGCGGGAGATTTCCACGTGGTTATGGCCGAGCGGGAGGATGGAATTAAGTCCCTGACGCTGGCGATAGTCATAGGTGTCAAGCTCGATGGAGTTCTGACGTGCCGTTGAGATGATGCGAAGTACCTGCGTATCCAGCGCTTCCTTGCTCTCCGCGTAAGTGTAGACAAGCCCCGTGAAGACATAGAGACGCTGGTTCTTGTTCTGCAAGTGGTCGAGCACGTCCTCCGTCTCCTCCTTGGAGTATTTCAGCTCCTGCGGGAGGATGGAGAAGTCATAGCCTTTGTTCACTGCCGAGCGCTGTTCCTCGATGATTTCCTTGTCAATCCATGCGGAACGGGTGCGCACGTAATTGATAGCCTTGGATTTATCCATGGGCTGCACGTACCACGTGATAGCCATGGGGATAGGAAGGTCTGCCATGTCGGCAAGTGCGCGGTCGGAAAGTTCCGAGCCGAACTTCTTCATCACGAGTACCTGTGCGTAGACCCCGTTATCGAGTTTTACGCAGTCGTTATAGTGGCCGTCCGGGCGGAAATCAATCTGCGTCGGTGCGATGCAGTCCTTGGTAGTCTGTAAGCGCTTGGCGGAAATATCGCGCTGGTAATCGAACAGGAACGGCTTATAGGGGTTTAAGAGTGAATGGATGACAGAAAGGCGCTGGGTGCCGTTCATAAGGTGTGCCTTGCTGCCGATGGAGTTTAGGATGCGGGAGGACTCGACCTCGATACGGGAGAGCTGACGCGCTGCATCTTCTGCGGTGTCTGCCGTCACGGAATAGGTGAGGTAGCGGTTCCTGCGGATGTTGCTGACCCCCTCCTTCACCTTATCGTTCAGGATGTTGTTGAACACCTGCGCGTCGTTCCTTGCAGCATCGTTTGCCTGACGCTCCGGGTCGAAGAACTTTCGGTGACCGACCTCTTCCTTGAGGAGCGGCGTGTTGATGACGCTCATCTGCACGAGCGTATCCGCACCGAACTGGTCGTAAAGGCGGGTGATGGCGGAGAACATGGCTTTCTGCTGCTCATCGCGCACCGAGTGGTAACTGGTGTCATCGAAGGCGATGGAAGAGGAGAACATCCCCTCCTCCACCTCACAGATGCCGTCCTGATACATCTTGTTGTAGCCGATGTAGTTCACCACGTCTTTCGCGGAGTCGCGCTTCTTTCTGGCATCGGCCATCTTATCGGACAGCTCCTTGTCCCTGTCCTTTAACTGGGACTTGATGGAGCTGTAGGTCTTTTTCGCTTCCTTCTCGGCCTTCTTGGCTTCCTTTTTCCTGCGCTTCATCTCGCGCTTGGCGTGCTTCTTCTCCTTTCGGGTCAGCTTTCCGGCACCCTGCGTGACGTGTGCGACCTGAGAGATGGCATCCATGTCGATAGCGCCGGTATCGGAGCGCAGGGGCGCGGTGTTCCCGAACCCGTCACCGGATGCGTGGACGAACGCGTCCACGTCAAATGCGGCGTTAAGAGATGACCCGTCCTGCCCTTGGGGAGTAGGATTCGATGCCGCGAAGGTTTCCCTGCTTTCGGTAGTGTTTTCCATAGATAGTTCCTTTCTGCTTGCTGTTTTCCGACTCAGAGAGAAGTCCCGCAAGACGCATGGACGGCTTGTAGAAGATGCGGTCGTTCGTGAAGTTTGCCTTAAGCCAAAGCGGCGCAAACTGCTCGAAGGGCATCCCGCAGGGCTTCACGAAGCCCACGCACCAAAACGGCAACGAGACGGCGTAGATAAAATAGGTGCAATCGCTGACGTTCAGCCCCAAAACGAAGTAGATGTAAAGCCCGGCAAGTACCGAGACAGAAAGCGCACCCGTGATGGATACCAGGGTGCGCATGGTCATCTTGCCTACGATTTTGGGCTGATACTCGGCGATATCCTTGTGTACTGCTACAGAGAGCATGTGAGATATCGCTCCTTTCTAACCCGCGAGGGAACCCCAGTTGATACCGGTCTTGAAGTACACGGCAGCACCCACGACGATGGCACCGCCGATAATCATGGCGAGGGCACCGGAGAGCTGACCGCCGCCGCCCTGCATACCGTCCTTGATGGTAAGACCAAGGTTCACAAGGCCGAAGACGATGAGGATGCCGCCGAGGGCGGTCACACCATCAGAGAGAAGGTTTTTCACGTTTTCCAGCATGGTTGATTCCTTTCTTGTTTACTTGTTTTCTAGTAACCGTACAGATGGGCAAAGGCGATACAGGTAAGTCCCGCGACGATGATTGCAACGGCTTTGCGTATCTCCCCGCCCCCGCCGCGAAGAAGTCCCGCGAGGGTCATCCCGAGATAGATGATTCCCACGACGGTGAATGCGCCCGCAGCGGTTCCTATCGCCGGGGCGGCGAGTTTGACGAGTGTTTCCAAGTTCCTTCCTCCATTCGTCCCCTTTCTGCCTTTTTCGCGTGGCATTTCTCTTAATTATAAGTGACTACCGGTTTAGCAATTTGCCCAGAAGCCCTTTCCTTGATTTTTTCCATGCCGCCCACTTCCACGCTGTGAACTCCGCACCCGTATCCTCATCGGGGGTGTACGGCTCGCAGCCGTTTTTCAGATACCGCTCGAAATCGAAGGAGTTCTTATGCAAACGCTTCCAGTTGCGCTTATCCACGATATAGCGGTATCGCTTATGGGCGTGGGGGTCGTACTTATCATCCATGAGCGGGTTGGTACCGGCGATGAGCAGGATTGCCTTTAGGCGGCTCATCTTGCCGATTTCTGCTGCGTCGATAAGGTCACGACCCTGAATCTGCAAGTTCTTACTGGCGCTTGAGGATTGTCCCGTGGACTCGTTATAAGTCATCTGATGGATGGTCTGCTTGCCAATCATCTCCGCAATCTCCTTGTTGGTGGAGTTGGACTTGCCACCGAGGAAGAGCGTCGAGTCGCAGCAGTCGATGATGGTCTGCGCCTTCTTATCGTACTTGCTTTCCAGCTGGCTCATGGATTGCAGGATGATGGTGATGCCGATGTTACGGGAACGGGTGACCGCGATGGTCTCCTCAATCTGCGGGATGGTGCCGATGTTGGCGAACTCGTCGAAGATGAAATGCACCGGGGTCGGGAGTTTCCCGCCATAATCCGAAAGGGCTTTTCGGCACAGCTGGTCGATGGTCTGCCACATGAGGATGGCGAACAGGAAGCTGAGGGTCTTGTCGGTATCGGAGAGGATGCCGAAAATCGCCACCTTCGCATCCGGGTCACCAAGGGTGTCAATCTCCATCTCGTCATAGGTCAAAAGCTCGCGCACGCCATCCGTCGCGATGGGCGCAAGGCGCACGTTGCAGGAAATGAGGATGGATTTTAAGGTCTTGCCTGCGGCCACCTTGAAGTTCTTGTAGTTCATCAGGGCGAAGTCCTCGTCGGCGGAAAGTCCCCCGCAGTCGGCGGGCTTCACGCCGTCGGAGTTGCGCTTGAACTTACTGGGCACCCAAGACCAGCCGTTATCTGCCTGCTTGGTGCCAAAGCTCCTTGAGAGACCGGCATTTCCCGCAGCGTCAGGAGAAGAGCCGTCGCTTTGCTTGTACTTCTTGCCCTCCTCGATTTGGAGGAACATGAGGTCAAGAGCGGACTTGAAGTTCTCATCGTTCTCTCGTGCTTCCGCAAGGGAGAGGAGCGTGAGAAGCGAGGACATGTTGTAGTCCTTCGCCGGGAACCAGTCACGCAACAAGGCGATGAGCGCCGTGTAGAGCATCTTTTCGGCGTTCTCCCAGAACGGGTCACCGCTCGATTTCCCCTCGGGGTTCGTGTTCATAATGAAGCAGTTCACGAAGGAGAGGATATCGGTATCCGTCTTCACGTACTTTAACGGGTTGTAGTGCATGGACTCATCAAGGTTGATGGTATTGAAGCTCTTGAGCTTATAGCCGTTGTCCGTGAATAGGTATCCGGCATCCTTAAGAAGGGTGCCTTTTGGGTCGGTGACAAAGTAGCTGGTGTTGAGCTGGCAGATGTTCGGGGTCACGTAGTTAAAGGTCTTACCGGAACCAGAGCCGCCGACCACGAGGACGTTTAGGTTGCGGTCATATTCCGGGTCGAACTTGGGGCGGTGCAAGGCAAGGCCGAAGTTCTTGGTGAAGAGAAGATTGTTGTCTTCGGTCTGCAAGTCCTTGAACTTCTTTCCTTCCTTCAAAGTGCCCCAGCGGGCGGAACCGGATTCTTCGCCGGAACGATAGTTTCCGATGAACGCCACGTAGCGAAGCCAAATCATCCAGATAATGAGAAAGCAAGCCCCGCCAAACAGCAGGGAGTTACTGGTCATATCGAGGGCAAACGGCGCATCCCCTATGGTCTCCCACATGGTGAGCATGGCATCGCCCAGATGGTCGAAAATCTGCCCCGGATAGGTGACGAGGGTTTCGGCATAGCGGTCACCGAGATAGAAGAAGACCGTGGCGATGAAGAGGGTGCCGAGCGCCGAGGTGGCAATCTTCTTATTGATTTCCGGGTTCGCGCTATTTGCCATATGCATCCTCCTTTTCCACTTCTTCCAGCACAAGCAAGAGCGTGGTCACAATACTCGTGCGCGTCTCCCGCGTGGCCGCGTGACGGAATCCTTCATAGCAGGTGAGCGAAAAATCCTCGGACACATCAATACCGTTGGAATCGCGCGGAGTGAGACCGTCGCAACGGGAAAGGGCGGAAGGCTCCCAGAGGGTCGTGATGCCATCTTCCGATTTCACGCGCTTGCACCCGGACTTCATTTCATAGAAAAGGTTGTCGAGGGTGGTATGGGTCTCGTTGTCCTTTGGCAGGGCGGCATCAAGAAGGGAGATGAGGTTCCCGATGGTACGCTGGGAAGGCTCGCACCAGTCCCTTAAATATCCAAGACAGGCCATCAGAAGAAGTTTTTCCGTCTTCTTAAAGAAGTCCCCATCTGAATCGGAAAGGCTCACGATGGATTCTGCGATGGTCTCGATATCGCTGTCCGACTCCATGGTAAGAAGCGGGGAGCATTTCAGCCTGTCCGGCAATTTGTCTTTGAGTGTCATGGTCTATCTCCTTACAATACGTCTTCGCCGTTAAAGGGCAGGCTCGAACCATGCTCCCGCATGGTTTCCTGCGCCTTCGTCTCCGTATCCATCTGGTTCTTGGCAGCGGTCATATCCCGTGCTTCCCCCGTGAGGGAATAGGACTCGGAATCATATTGCTGCTCCTTGCGAATGTCGGAAGGACGAATCTCACTTCCGGTCTGCTCCGCATCCATGACGGCGGTGCGGGAATCGGTATCTGCGCCATCGTGGCTCTCAATGCCGGAGTTCGGGTCGGGCGTGCGCCCGTCGTTATCCATGGAACCGTCGGATGCAACCGGCTCTAGCATCTGTTGTTCGTCACGCGTCTGCTCCTGCGCCAGACGCGCATTCTGCATGGCAAGGTCTCCGTCCGGGAGTGTGCCAGTGTCCTTCGGGGTATTCTGCTCGAACCAGTTGTGGGTTACATCGAGGTCGTACCGGTTCTTTAACGTCTCCGCAGAGACCGGCCAGTCGCGACCGCGCTCATACGCCGGTACCGAACCGTCCTTATTCAGACTTGCAGGCTCGTAGGCCATGACCTCACCCTTGCTGGTTTCAGTCACGCCGAAGCCCTGCGCGTTCATCTTGCGCTCGAAGTCGGAAAAGTCCGTGCAGTCTTCCCTTGCCTTTTGGGCTGCGTTTCGGATGTTCTGGGTATGGATGGCGGTGTCCTCGGCACGAAGCGGGGAAACCTTATCGCTACGGGCAGGCGCATCCTTTCCCGGCGCGTCATAAGTCTTTTCCGGGGCATCCGTTTTCACCTGCGTCGCGTGAACCTTGTAGGGGGCACTGACAGCAATCACATCGAAATCCTCATGGGTCTCACGACCGACCATCTCGGTAAGCTCTTTGTGGGAGTAGCCGGAGAAGAAAATCGAATCGTCGATATTAAGGTTTTCGGTATCCTGCTCGCTAAAGAGCATATCGTAAGTCTCGTCTGGTGCATCCTTGTAACGGATGGTGACCGGAATGACCGTTACGTCCTCTGCCGGGAGGTCGGGATAGCTTGTCAGCTCCGTGAGGGAATCCATGGTCTTCTTATCCACGGGTTCCGCGTGATTCAGTGCGTCGGTGATACGCTGCTCATCGAGACGCGCCATCACGTCCTTAAATTGCGGGGCATACCCTGCGACGGTCTCGGCATCCTCCTTGGCAAAGGCAAGGAATCCGTTTCCCTGTTTGTCCGTGTAGGCGGCGGCATAGGTACCATTCTCGCGGCATACCTGCGCATAGTAGGCGGCTTCCTCGGAAGTACCAAAGGGCACGACCACCTGCTCACGAGAGGATTGCTTCTCAGCCATTGCTTTTGCGGCTTCGGGAGTGTTCCCCTCTTTCTTATAATGGCGCTGCCACCAGTCAAAAGCACGTTCCCTGCCACGTCCGAACCGCAAGTAATTCTCCGTCTGCCTTGTGACGAAGTTTAGGAGGGCGTTTCCCATGTCATCGCCGAAATCCTGAGCCATGTGGCATCATCCTTTCTTTTCCGATTTCCTGCTTTTTGAAGCGGCAAGAATGCCGTCTCCTTGGGGACAGATTATAACGCAGGCTATTTTTCTATCCCTCTGCCCTATACACGAACGTGCAGGTAGAAACTGCCAAATGCACGGATGCCGATGATAGAAAAAGACACCATTTAGCATCAAATGAACCCATTTGCACCTATTTGCGAACGTTGACCCTTTTCTCGTCCGGGTAGAGGGATTCGCCCCTCAACCATCCCGCCCACAAATCTTTCATAAATCCGCAGGCGGATTGACGGAAACATTTGGAACGGAAAAGTTGACCGGCTCCGACTCCCGTGCATTCGCCTTCGCTGCCGCGATGCGCCGGACGCAGGAAAAGCGAGGGGCTTTCCCGCCGGGCACCGCGACCGCTCATTATATGCACGGAGATTGCTAAAATGGGGCGCTGCCCCAAACCCCGGCCACTCCGCGCAAGCCGCAGGATTTTGCCCTTTCGGCGGGGAAAATACAAGTCTTGAATGTTTACCGGCTTTCTTGTAAAATATATATATAGCAAGATGGTTGATACCTTCTTGTGAGTCGAACAGGAGGTGGTCTTCACCGATGAATCAGGAAGAAACGATGCTTAAGCATAAGGAGAGATACAAGAAAACGATTAAGAATCTGACCGTGATGAGCGATATTTTCGCGCGGAATGTATTCAAGGATAAGAAAGCCTGCGAGTACGTTCTTAGAATCATCATGGAGGACAAGGATTTGACCGTCATCGACAATGAGACGCAGGTGGATTTCAGAAACATGCATGGCAGAGGTGTCGTGCTGGACTGTGTGGCAAAGGATGGAAGCGGACGCATCTTCAACGTCGAGATACAGCAAGACGATGAGGGGGCGCACCCGAAACGTGCCAGATACAACCTCGGGATGATGGATTCCAACGTGCTGGATACGGGAAAGAACTTCGATAAGCTCCCGGAAACCTACGTGATATTCGTCACGTTGAAAGACGCACTGGGGCACGGACTTCCGATAGCCCATATCGACCGGATAATCCGCGAGAACGGCAAGGAGTTCGGGGACGAGGAACACTTCATCTACGTGGATTCGAGCAAGGACGATGGCGGCGAGCTTGGAAGACTAATGCACGATTTCCGTGTGAAGGAAGCGAAAGAGATGCAGGCGGGAGCATTGAAAGACCGCGTGCACGAACTGAAAGAGACCGAGAAAGGAGTGGAGCATATGTGCAAGGAAATGGAAGCCCTGCGTCTGGAAGGCGTGGAGGAAGGAAGACTGGAAGAGAAAAGAGAGAATGCCAAAAGCATGGCGGAAGACGGCATGACGGTAGATAGAATCGCAAAAATCTTGAAAGTGAACGCCCAGATGGTGCAGGAGTGGCTTGCAGGTAGCGTTTCTACGGCAAGATAGATAACCACTTAGACGGCTTTACGGTTTTACGACTCTGCGGGTTTCTGGCTCGCAGGGTTTTTGAAAACAGGTAAATAATTTTGTTAATGAAAAACTCGTTACCAATGGGGACATAACCCAGTTGATAACGAGTTTTTTGTTTTGAAAGACGATAGTTTTGATTGCACACTGATTGCACACCTGCGTATTTTTTTGTTGTTTTATAGGTTGCTATATTGCCTTATATTGCCGGAAAATCGCTTATTTTTCGGCATATGGAAGGTTGTCGAAATCGAGTTTGAGTAGAATCCGGTGAGCCGCAAACCCTTTGTTTATAAGGGGTTCAAGGCTCTCCGTTTTCACGATTGCACACTGATTGCACAGTGCGTGGTCTTAATATAGAATAAAAAAGTGGTTTGCTGACCGCGGACGGGTGCTGCTTCTTGGTGGGAGGGCACCCGTTTTTTCTTCCTCATGCACGGTGGTAGTCCGCCGTGTGTTGGTTGCTCGTGTAGTTCGCGATGCTCGTCTTCGGCTCACTGTAGTTGAGGATGCCGGTGAGCTTCTTTGCGACTGCTTGGTTGGTATTGGGATACAGGTGCCCATATATCCCAAGCGTGGTCTGTATCTTCTCATGCCCGAGCCGTTCCTTGAGGAGCAATGGGCTTTCTCCCATGTTGATGAGAAGTGACGCGTGGGAGTGGCGAAGGTCGTGAACCCGGACGCGGTGAACGCCTGCGAGGTCTGCGAGCTTCTTCATTGCACGCGGAAGCCTTGTCTTTGTAGTCGGAAGCCCGTTGTAGCTCAATACGAACTCACAGTCAGGGATGACAACGCGCTGCACCTTGCGCCATGCGGCGAGTTCGGAAAGCGTGTCCTCATCCAGATAGATGGAGCGGATTGCCGCACGCGTCTTCGGTTTCGTGAACTTGTAGTCCGACTGGTTGTGGTAATAGAGCGTTTTGGTGATGGAACAAAGCCCGGTCGTGAAGTCGATATCGCTCCACAGGAGGGCAGATGCTTCCCCAAGCCGCATCCCACTCATGAATAGGAAGAGCAGGCTGATGAACAGGTAGTGCTCGTAGTAGTCTCCCTTGTAGAGTTTGGAAATCACCTTCTCGAACTCATCAAGCGTCCAGAAGTCCACAAGCGGTTTCTGCCCACGAACGTTGCCGACCATCCGTGACGGGTTCCTTTCCGTAATACCCAATATGACGGCACGGTCGAAGGCAACGGAGAGCATTCCCTGTGTGACGCGCACGTAGTTCGGGCTATATCCTGCGCGGATGAGGGCAAGCTGCCAGTTCTGTATGTCGATTGGCTCGATGGCATCGGTAAACTTCTCGTAGAAGCAGGAGAAGTGTTTCCGCACCGTACCGGCGCGGTTCTCGAAGGTACTCTCCTTTACCTGTGTCTGATACCAAGGCAGGTAGGTGTCCTCAATGAACGTTCCGAAGGGAATCCTTTTCTGTTCGGTGGGAAGCGATTGGGAAGCAAATTGCAAAACGAGTTTTGCATATTCCTCTTTCGCTTCTTTTTTTGTCTTGAATCCGCTCCGGTATTTCTGAATCCGCTTTCCCGTGGAATGGTCGAATCCGAGATTGGCGCGGAAATAGTAGGTGCCGTTATCGGCTTTCTTAATTTGGTCGTTTGCCATTTGTCTTTACTCCTTTTTCAGGAGCGCGACCAGCGGCATCACCGTCTAAGGCAATCCCAAGAAGCTCCTCGACGGCTTCCGCCGGAACGCGGTCGAGCTTGCGTGAGGAGTAGAAGGGATAGCCCTTCTCAACCATGCGAATTTTCGCCAGACGGATGATATCGGTGGCGAAAGAGTTCCCATAGCCGAGGGCAACTAAATCTTTTTTCGTTACGGTTACCATGGCTCTCCTTTTGACAGGAAAGCAGACTACTCGTCTTTCTGACTGTATTGTAGCAGGTCAGAGCGTGTTTGTATATAGTCTGCTTCCTTTCCTTCTTTCTGGTTGTATGGTTTCCTGTGTTTGTGGTTTTACTGTTTACGGTTTAAACCTCAGCATCGCACGCAACAGCTTCGCCTGCATGAACGACTTCATCGAGAGGTCGATGCCGTAGTCCCAGAAGCCATCCGCGTCGGTGTAGAACCCGGTGCAGAGTCCGTCCATGAAGTCGTTGAAGTAATCGAGCACCGCCCCGGCAGCAAGGGCATCTCCGCTTGTCGCGGCAACGACGGTATCGTAGTCAATCTTTGTCTTTGCCATGCGGGTCACCCCCTTCCGTCAGAATGTCCGCAAGACGGGCGAGCGCACGGGCGCGACGGTTCTGCACCGTGGAGCGTGGGAACCCCATGTCCTCACCGATACGCCTATCCGACCATCCGGCAAAGTAGGAGAGCAGGATGATTGCCTGCTCCTCTGGGCAGAGTTTTTCCAGCGCATCCGCGAGGTCTTTGTCTGTCACGCCGATAGGCTTCCCGGCGGCATCGAATACGGTTTCCCGCTCCGGCACGTCCTGCCAGTCCGCAAGGCTTTCGAGTTCACTTCTTCTGAGGTCGCAGAACAGCACCTCGCGGTTGCGTCTCCTTTTGCGCTCCCTCAAAACGTCCGTCCGCGCGTTCACGAGGGTCTTCCGGCAATAGGTCAGGAACATGCCGACCACTTCGTTACGGTTCGCTTTCTCTTTCGTCATCTTTTTTCCTCCTTTCGGTATAGGCACGATTTCCGTGCCCTTTCCTGCCAAGAGGAAAAAGAAAGCCCCGCAGCGTCGATACGCTACGGGGCGCGGGGACGGTGCCGGGAAGGAAATCGGCACCAGAATCAGGAAGAAGCGGCTGATGCTTAAAAACCGCTCCGCTACGATTCTATCCCCTCGATTCCCAACTTCCGCTTGAAATCTTTGCGGTTCTTCATTCCGATTTCCCGACGGCGCGAATTGCCGTCGTACTTCACCGGGAACCCGACCTCAACGATGCGGTCGAAGACACGTCCCCACGGGTCATCTGCCGTGGCGTTCAGGATTCTCTCGCGAAAGTCGAAGTTCGTCGTTATCACCATCGGTTTCCCTGCCTTGTAGCGTCCGTCGATAACGTCGTAGACGTGCTCCATGACGTACTCGGTGGAGCGCTGGGCACCGAGGTCTTCAAGGATGAGGAGGTCTGGGGCGAGGATTCTCTCAAGGTTCCCGGAACGCTTCTCGAAGGAGGATTCCATCAGGTTCACGACCTGCTTGATATCGGTCACGAGACAGGAGAACCCGCGCTCGATGACGGCGTTCGCGATGCAGGACGCATGGAAGCTCTTGCCCGTGCCGCGCTTCCCGTACAGGACAAGCCCCTCCGGGTCTTTCGGGTCGAAGGTCGCGGCAAACGCCTTGCAGACGGTGCTCTGAGCCGCGTTCCTGCCGTCATCGGCATCGAAGGTGCAGAAGGCGTACCTGCCGGATGAGGGGAAGCACTGCTTCCTTAGCCGTTCCGTCCTGCGCCTTTTCTCCGCCCGCTCGGCTTCCTCGCGCTGCCTATCCGCTTCCTCCCTCTGGCAACGGCACATGGTCGGGACAAGGTGCGGCTCCTTGAAGATTCCGCCCGCCGGGAACATCCGCTCGCGTGGCTCCCCACATTTCCCGCATATGAGGATGCCGTCCGCGTCGCGATAGTCCTCAACCGGCTTTCGTCCGTCCTGCTCCTTGGTTTTCGTTCCGTTCTCGTTCATTTACCTCGTCCTTTCTGCGTCACCCTGTCTGAGAGCCTGTCTACGGGACTTTGCAGTCTTGTTCGGGCAGTTACTGCCACATGACATTTAACGTGTCATAGGCAGGCTCTCAGACATTCTCAGGGGCATTTCTAGTACATATTCTCGTCGATATATCCCTGAGCCGTCTCCCGGTCACAGCCCCATTTCGCCATGACCTCCTCGACGGAGGGGATTTTCCCGACCGCATTGGCCTTCGGTTCCGTGCGTGCGGGAGGGGTTGTGGCCTTCGGGTGTTCGTTCCTGTCCCAGACTGCGGCGAGCTTCTTCCAGTCATCGACGGGCTTGCCGGAGTTCGTGCGCCAGCCGCGTCCCTCGTTCACGTCGAAGAAACGGTCGGGGTCAACTGCGAATCTCATCTTTGCGAAGTGCGAGCGGACTTCCTCCCTTGTCGGGATTCCAGAATCTGTTGCTCCCTCCCCATCAGCTATAGCTGTAGATGTAGATGTATTCTTATATCTATCATCTATATTCTTAGGGCGTGACGCAATTTTTACAGCTTCATTTTCAACCTGTGCAGATTGTCTACCTGCGCTTTTACCGTCTGCGTCAGTGTAAAAACCGGTGTCAAAATCACTGTCAACTTTTACGTCAAAATTGACGTCAACTTTGCTGTCAAAGCTGTCAACTTTTACACCGTCAATTTTTACAGTGTCAACTTTCGTGCCGTCATCTTTTACGATTTTTCCGCCTTTTGGGGCTGGAAGTGCTGGCGCATATTCCCTGCGGTACTTGATGACGGAGGGGCGGCTCACTCCGGTCTTCTCGGCAACCTCGGTATTCGTGGCTTCCGGATGCTCGGTAAGGTATGCGAGCACTTTATCCTTCTTCACCTGACGGGTTCCCTTTCCGTTCTTACGGGCGCGCTCCGAAGCCTTGCGCACGCGGTTTCCCTCGCGCATTGCGTCGATTGCCGGGACGTTCTGGTTGAACTCCCAGTCCGCGATGGCGTAGATGCCATCCTCGCAGATGACAAGGCCGAGCTGTACGAGCGGCTGCATGCATTGCCGAAAAGCGGGAACGGTCTTCTTAGTGACCGCAGCAAGCATCTCGTCGGTGTAGGGAACGCTTTCGTGGAGAAGGAGCTTCCCGGCGCAGCCGCATTTCACCGCAAGCGATTGTAGACGGGCGAAGACGGTGTAGATGGAGTCCGCATTGTCCATCGCGTCGATGAGTAGGGCTTCCTGCGTGTCGAAGAACTCACTGTAGTCCCTGCGCCACGCTCCTCGGAGCTTCATTGGTACACCTCCGGGGTCTTCTTATCGCGTTCGGCTTCGGAGTAGGCGAGGTGGTCGAAGGGTGGGAACCTCGCGACAACCGCGAGGGCATGAGTGTACTTGGCGTGATTCGCCCGGTAGCCGAAGGAGGAGAGCATATCCATGACTTCGATATCCGTGAACGTGCCGTCATCGGTCACGATGGTGAACGTGCCGTCATCGTTTTTCGTGACTGTGCGCGTGTGGATTTTAGCCAGGGCGAGGACGAGTACGGTTGCGGAATCCCCATTCGGCTCATGGTCGATGAGCGTCATCTCAGGTGTCTCGTAGAAGTTCAAGGGGATGTAGTAGTAGTAGCTGCTGAAATCCATGGTGCTCCTTTCTGCTTGCAATCTGTGATTATGTTTTACTATATCTGTCCTGTTTTGTGGACTTTTCCAGTCAGATTTCATGCTTCTTTCACAATTAGACACGCGTTTTGAGATGGTTCTGCCAGATTCGCGTCCCGTGCGGCGGTGCGCTGTGTTACAGTAGCGAAAGTCCTTTCTGCCTGTTGCTTTTATCTCGGAGTGCGGGCAGGAGAAAAGGGAGCCTGTGATTTCGGTCACACGGCTCCCTTTTCTGTTACCAGTCGGAGTTTTCGCTATCCGGTTCCGCTGCCTGTAACCCACCATCAGCGACAGGCTCCGTTTTTACCGTTTTCTTCTTGCGTGCATCGAGACGCGCCTTGGCATCCTCCGGGGTACTTCCGTGGGCGGTGAGCATGTCGCTCACCTCGTCTGCATGGCTCGCAAGGAATCGGTCGAGTGCGTCGAGGTCGAGTTCCTGCCAAGCGCAACCGACGGCGGAGAGCACACTTTCACCAGCGGAATGGGTGACCAGAGAGCGCCACTTCCGGTTCCGCTCGCGAATCTTCTTTTCAAGTTCCTTTTTCTTCGCTTCGAGTTTGGCGAGTTCCGCCTTCTGTTTCTCGATACGCTCCTCGAAATCTTGAATGGTAGCCATGGTTCTTCCTTCCTACTTGACGGCATCCCTGAACAGATTGTGCCATAACGCGCGGAGGATGGTAAGATTCCGGCAGGGCGCGGTGCCGGAACAGGGGCGAAGGCACCGTGCCCCGGTTTTGCGAAGAAAAAGGAAGGAATTGGGCAGATGTATTCCAAGGATGCAGGGAAAGACCAGATGCTGATGACGATGGAACGCGCGCTTACAAGCGGGCAGAAGGCAGGCTTCTTCTTCCTCGGCTTCCTCGGCGGCATCGTCGGGATTCTCGCCGCATCCCTGATGAACATCAACGCGCCGTACCGACCGGAGGGAACGAAGATGGCGGCACTCGGATTTGCGACGGCCTGCGTTCTAGGCACCCTTATCGCACTTGTTGGCTTCATCGCGCTCCTTGGTGCCAGATAGAGGTGGCAAGATATTGAAGGACTTCCTCAATCAGCGTCCGGCATTCTTCCAGCTGCACCAATCCGTTCGTGTGAGATGAGAAGGGGCATCCTGCGCGGGTGCCCTTTTTTCTCTGCATTGTTATGATGGTTTTATGGCTTGCCGTGTTTGTGGTTTGATGGTCTGCTATATTTATAGACAGCAAGAGGGGCGGCAAGCAGAGCTTCCCAAAGGCAGAAGGGACTTCAAGATGGCTACTTTGGATGTTACGGAGGAGCGCCGCAGGGCAATCGACCGGGTGAACCGGGCATATGCCGATGAGGACTACGATAGGTACGAAAGGCTCATTGAGTGCTATTGTCAAAGGTTCGGGTTTGACGGCGATTACGGTCTTTTTGAGGATGCCTGCACGGATGCCCGCATGTTCGGTCACGGAATCGGCTAGAGGAGGAAACATGACGCTCGGGGAACTGTTCAATGAGACTTACATTCAGGGCGAAATCGCGATTCGAAGCTATGATTCGACGGGTACTACGATTGAGCACTATCTAGGCAACGCGGAGGAGTTCTACCCTGACGAACACCCGCAAATCCTTGAAAGGGAGGTCGGCTATATCTTCCCGCTCATGGAGGTAGAGCCGACCATCTGTATCGAGCTGAAAGATGAGGGATGAGAGGAATGAAGGTCAAGGAGTTGATGGATAGCCTGAAAGGGGATTGTTACCGCTTTCGCGTCCATTATCCAGAGGAATGGGAGTTTGGACTCATAACGGGAGCGACTTTCTTTGGCAAACGTGAGCTGGTCTTGCAGCATGGGGAGGATGACGTGAGTTCTTTCACACTGAACCCGTCTTGGCTTTCCTGCGAGGACGAGACGCAGCGTTGCATCATGGTCGAGATTTATTTGGAGCCGTAAGGATGGGCGCGGGGAGTAAGCCCCTGCGCCCGTGGCAGGTCTGCGCAGGGGATGTTATCGGTAGTGGCAAGCGGGTCGAGTACGTGTTCGAGCGGTACGGGGAACTGTACATAAACGCAAGCGACGAGGAGCTTGTGCGGCAGGGAAAGCGAACGTATGGAGAGGAGCTTACAAGGCTCTACGACCTCGACCTTTCCGGGTGGAGGGTCATCGGCCATTACGGGTGCGGACGCGGCTACGAGGGACGAAGCTGGTATGACATGGGGAAGCCGTTCGGACGGCGCTAGAGAAGGGATGAATATGGGCAAGGAGAAAATCGAGGAGAAGGATGTGCGGCTTCTGAGGTATGCCGTCGAGCAGGTGTTTGACGGGGCGATGAGGGACGGGGCATTGGCACTGTTGAACCGTCTGGTCGATTCGGCTTCGGAAGCGGCAAATCTTGAGGAAGAGCTTCTGAACCTCAAGGGGGAGTATCAGAGGAGCATGGAGAACTCGAAGAGAGGGGCATTCAAACGCCTTGATGCTGCCTACAAGCGCAAATGCAGGCGAGAGGAGCGGGTGGCGAAGGGGCAGATGCTTTGCGCAGACGGCAAGCCGGTCATGTTCGGTGAGACCCTTTACGGAGGGGACGGACGCGATTGGTTGATTGTCGGGATTGCCGAAGCGTGGTCGTATGACGTGTACGGGCTGCACGTCGCGCACGACGGGAAAAAAGAGAAGAAACCGCTTCGAGCGGAATGGCTTGTCCATGAGCTGACGGATGCCGGGGAGGAGGTTTAGGAAAAGGATGCTGCCAACAAAGAAGCGCTGTCCTAGGTGCGGGCGTGTGCTGCCAGCGGAAGCGTTCAACTTGGTTCGCGGCGGAAGGGAGCTTGCCGGGTGGTGCCGTGTGTGCAACCACCGCTATTATCTCGACCGCAAGGAAGCGGGATTCGTCAGGAAGAACCCGAGCGGGCGGAGGATTGCGCATGGAGGGTATACCGATGCGGTCGGCAGGTATATCGACCTCGGATAGGGAAAGGACGGGCATCCGGGAGGGTGCCCTTTTTTCGTGCAGGATATGCAGGATGTATGGAGTGTACGGTTCACCTGCTTGCTGGTATGCCGGTCTGCTATATTTATAGACAGCAAGGGGGACGGCAACCGAGCCGCCCCATGGCAGAAGGGACTTCAAGATGAAGAACGTCAGGGAGCTTGAGACCTATGGTGCAATCCTTATCGGCTGCGGGATTATGGCGTACACGCTCATGCTTGCGAGCGTGGATGCGCCGGTCTGGGCGACAATCGAGTTTGTTATGGGTACGCTTTTCATGGTGGTCGGCGTGTGGTGCGTCTACCTTGCGGGTATGGAGTACGACTACCAGATGGAAAAGCGCCGCTACCGTAACAAGAGGTAAGCACTAGCAGACCATAACCGCTATCGGGAGGAGTTCGGTCGGTAAAGGAGCTAGGGCATCCGGGAGGGTGCCCTTTTTCTTTGGCTTTTTGGGAGCCGCCCTGCGGGCGGCGTGAAGGCGCGGGGTCGTTGCGGGAACGGGGACTCGGGGGCGGCTTTCCCACCCTTCCAACAGCCTGCGGGTCAGTCTAGGAACCCTCCGGCCATTGAAAGCGCGGAAAAGCCTTCTACTTGGCGGAAACGGGGGGACTGACCTGCCGGGGTTTCCAACATTCCGACAGGCTCCGGGTCAGTCTAGGAACCCTCCGCCCATCGAAATGTTGAAAACCCCTTCTTCTCGGGAAACCATAGGCCGCAGGTGCGGCAAAGTGGGGCACGCCGCAGCGGCTCGGTAGAGGGCGGGGAAAGGAGGGGCGGTGGCTCCGCGACGGGAGGTTGGCTTTTCTTGGCACCCTACGGTTTCGCGGGGTCTCTCCGTGGCGCGGTCGCTTGCGCTCCCTCAGATTAGGGGCTGCTCGCCCCTAATGACCCGAGTTCCATGGAGAAGGCGTGGAGTCTCGCGTTGTGGAGTGTGCTGGTATGCCGCATAGCTATAATTACAGATAACAGCAAGGGGGACGGCTCCGTCCTGTTGGATGAGAGGTTCCGACCGACCGTGAAGACCGAATGGCCGCACGCGAGCGCCGTCAACGGCATCTACCCGGAGGACGTGGCAGACCTGCCGACTATCGAGACAGCCATACCGCGACTGAGGGAAATCTTTGCAGGGGCAGATGAGGTTATCGGCTACAACGTCGGATTCGACCTCGGGTTCCTATCCGCCGTCGGGGTGCGCCCGAGGGAGGACGCACGCATCACGGACACCATGAAAGAGTTCACGTGGTTCATGGGAAGGCGCTACAAGCTGGTGGATGCCGCCGACCACATCGGATACGAGTGGACGGGCAGGGCACACGGTTCGCTTGCCGACGCGCTCGCGACGCTTGCCGTGCAGCGATGGCTCGAACAATGGCTCGTAGCAGAGTAGATACGTGCTTAGGCGTGTGAAGAGTTGCTTTTCACACGCCCTTATCTTTGCAGCGCAAGTGTGTGCAATCTATGTGGTTATCTTGCTCTCTGGGTTGCTGGTATTCTGGTCTGCTATATTTATAGACAGCAAGGGACGAAAGTTTTCCCGGCAGGAGGATTCCAGAATCCTCCGCAAACACCATCGAGAGATTGGAAAGACAATGGCTATCAACCGAGTGACCATCATGGGCAACCTCACGCGCGATGCGGAGCTTCGCAAAAAGGGGGATGCCACGAGTGTCCTCACCTTCGGACTCGCCATCAACGAGAAGAAGAAGGACAGCGAGACCGGCGAATATGTCGATGCGCCGGTGTTTGTCGATTGCGCCCTGTTCGGTGCGCGAGCCGAAGCACTTGCTCCCTATCTCACCAAGGGAAAGAAGGTTTCGGTGGATGGACGGCTCCGCTACCACTCTTGGATGAAGAACGATGAGAAGCGCCATGCCCTTTCCGTTCTCGTGACCGATATCGAGTTTGCGGACTCGAAGGGTGCCGGGAAGGATACGGTTTCTGCCCAGGGGCAGTCTACGGAACCGGAAACGTATGATGCGGATATTCCATTCTAGGGAGGACGGAATGCACCTTCGTGGCGATTCAGTGCGGGAAATCCCCTTCATGCTCTTCCTCGGCCTGCTATTCGCGGTGACCGTCGGATGGTGGGTGTTTCTCACACTTACGGTTTCGGTCGTTTTCGGAAACGTGGCTGCTGCGGTATTCGCCGTGTGCTCGGCACTTTCCGTCACCGTCGGTTACGGGCTTGTGCGCGCATCCGATTCCCGTGAGTAGCGTTTTTCAAACAGGACAGAAAGGACTTCTAACATGTACACGATTTTGATGCTCAACCAGAAGGGCGGGGTCGGCAAGACCACCATCGCGGACGAGCTTTCCTTTGCGCTTGAGCGTCGCGGCAAGACCGTGGCGTTCGTCACTACCGACCCGCAGGGCGGTTCCGTCCATGAGGTCTGCGATGACCCTGATTTCGCGGAGGAGTGCGATTTTCAGGTTGTCGATACGGCGGGCGTGCTCGTGGGCGGTGTGAACGATTGGTGCCGCGCGGCGAATCTCATCCTCGTACCCATGCTTCCGAGCACGCGCGACATGGAGCCGACGCTGAGAACGCTCGATATCGTGCGTGAGTCCGGCACTGGCGCAAAAGCGTATGTCATCGTCAACAACTTTTATGCCTACGGCACACTCGACCGTCAGCTCGTGGAGTACCTTGAGGGCGAGGAGGTTCCCATCATCGCGAAGATTCCCCGCGCCGTTGCCCTCTCACGTGCCGCAGCAGCCGGTGTGTCCGTGGCGGAGTACGACCCGAAGAGCCATGTGGTCGCCCCGATTGAGCTGCTTGCAGATTCGGTTCTGAACGAAGAGGAGAAGAACAATGGCTAACAAGACCACAGCGAACGCGTTCATGGCGAGCGCGCAGAAGTCCAAGCGCGAGATGGCGGATATCCAGAAGGAAGGTTCCGGCAAGCATGAGACGGACGAGGTGGAACTCAAGAAAATCAGTCTCCTCATCCCGGCTTGGCTCCACAAAGAAGCGCAACTCCACCGCGTCGAGACGGGGGAGAGCATGACCAAGCTCATCGTCCGACTGCTTGCCGAGGAGCTTGGTTAAGGGGATGGTGATGAAGGGATGGGCTTGATGGTAACGGAATCGGAAAAATCGAAGCACGACATGCTGCGTGCGATGCGGAAACACATACGCGAGAATGGCATCACAGACTTCACCGATTTTCAGGACTGGTGCGATGAGAACAACGACTGCTGGTCTCAGGCACTCGATAGCGGACTTTCGTCGGTTATCGAGAAATACATCGACGGGCGTTTTTATTAGAGAGAAAGTGGAGCCGGTAGATGGATTCACTTCGGAAAAAGGGATTGGAACATGAACCTAATCACCATGGTTCCCGCCACCGCGAGGTTTATCGCGCAGATGCGGGGGATGCGAAGGCACATCGTCGAGAACAATGTCACTGAGTTTGCGGTATTTCAGAATTGGTGCGATGAGAACAACGAGAGGTGGGCGGAAGCTCTTGACAGCGGATGCGCCATTGCTATCGAGAAGTTCATCGCCGACTGGAACGGTCGGGCGGATGCGAACCGTTGGAAACATGCGGCGCAGCCTGACGATAACATCTGGGACAACGAGTTGAAGTAGGAAGTAACGATGACCGAGAAAGAGAACCATCTGCCGAACCTTAGCAGCGAGGAGCGTGCCCATGCGCTAGAGCTTGCCATACAGGCTCGCAGGCGCTATGCAGCACTCAAAGCTCGCGTGAAGTCCGGCGAGCTTACGTTCACGGATGCGATGGACGAGGAGGATGCGAAGCGCATTTTGGTCACATCGCTTCTGCAAAGTGTTCCGGGTATCGGTGCGAGCAAGGCGGTAGTCATCATGCGACTGTACCGGATACCGAAAGGCAGGCGTGTCGGCGGACTCGGCATTCGGCAACGTGAAGCGCTGGTTGCTCTGGAAAAGAACGGCTGGAAACTCGGCTTACTCGAACCGCGCAATTCGTGATGTATCCGAATTGGGAGCACTGGCGCGACTTAAAGGGAACCTGTCCCGTTTGCGGAAAGCCATCGCATGTCGGTGCAAGTATGAGGACCGGTAGATATTACTGGCTTCATGACGATTACGACATACGAGAGTATTACCGCGAACATGGCAAACATTCCAGTCTCGCTGAAATCAGTTTCGATGTGTTTCAGGAGATGACACGTTGCGCAAGGGAACATGGAATCGAACCGGTGGCTACGATTGGGGGTGCAGAAGCGGTAAGCAAGCGCGTGCGATGCATCGAAACCGGGAAGGAGTACCGCAGCATCCAAGACGCAGCCGATGATGTTCAAAGAAGCAGAGCATCCCTTTCGTCCGCCATAAAGAGAAGCGGAACATGCGCAGGATGCCACTGGGCACTTGTATAGGGGCGGACAAGAATGTCCGCTTGAAAACCATTATCGCTGCGGTCTGCAATGCAGATTAGGGAATCGCCCTTTTGGCTTCCGATGATTAGGAAGGGTCTGCGGAAAGGAAGGACTTCGCTATGTGTATACGATTGCAAATACGGAGACCGGCGAAATCCTTTCCCCGATTGGTTCGAGTTAGAGCTTGCCGGTTGGCAGCAAGCAATCAAGTTGATGGAGGATGCAGTAAAGCTCGGAAAAGGAGATTACGTCCATCGGTTTTCAATGGAATTGATTTCGTCTTCGCAGGCGATGGGAACCCGAGGTGGCGGCACCTCGGGTTCTTGGTTTCCGGGCAAGCCGGAAACCCCGCAGAAAAGGCATGGGAAAGGGTGCGGCGGCACCCCCTTTTCCATGCCTTTTCTGCTCTCGCACTGATAGAATATCAGTGCTCACCGGCCAAGGCCGCTCTTCGAGTTGCAAGATTTGGGAAGTGGGTACTCAAAGTCCACAGTAGTGGACTTTTCAACTCTCTTCCATCTTGCTCCCGAGCGGCTTTCGGAGCCTTGACGGGAGGGCGCTTACGCTTGGAAACTTGGCAATTTCGGATTACCGAGTTTTCTTAGTCAGCAGAGCGACTATCTGGTTTCGTGTCATTTACAAATGGCGGCGGCACCATTTGCCATAAACGTTTTGCGAAGGTTGGGAAGGAGAAAACTTAGGAAATGAGAAATCGTGAGGTTCAAATAAAGTTTTACGCAACCGAGAAAGAGAGAGAGTCCATTCGCAGAAACGCGAAAAGAGCAGGAATGAAAATGGGCGAGTATGCCCGAGCGGTTTTGACTTCCGACGATGTTTCAATCAAGGTCATCGACACCGAGCCTTTGAAAAAGGCAGCGCACGAACTCGCGAAGCAGGGAACGAACCTGAACCAGTTCATGAAGTTCCTGAACACCTACGGCGTGAAAGTGTTCGACCCGGATGAAGCGAAACGTGTTTTGGAGAAAGAGGTCTCGACATTTTCTGAAATCATGGAAGCGCTCGCGGCGCTCCGAAGGGAAGCCGACAGGAACAATGTCCATCTGCAAATCGAGGATTTTAACAACCTCGATAACGAATGACAGGAGATATGGGAATGACTTACCACGCAATGTTTTCGCTTTACATCACGACGGGATTATTAGCGCTTGTTATTAGCGTAAGTCTATTCTGCGAATCCGTAGCAGAAGCGAAAGAATGGAAAAGGAAGTTTGGAGAAAGAAACTGGGATTACCTTTATCGAGTTCTCATTGCGTTGGTCGCAATCGCTACATCCTGTTACGCCATTTTCATTCTCTTTGAAATGCGATAACGGGTTTTGATTCTCTGATTTGCGAGGGTACGAAAATGACGGAATGCAATCGTAAAAATCGGCTTTTGGGAAAGAGCATCCGAAAGATACGGATGCGCCGGAACATGACGCAACGAGAATTGGCGAATGCTATCGACGGAATCAGCGAGTCGGCGTTGCGCAGTTATGAACTTGGTGAGCGTTGCCCGAAGCAGAATACGCTCGAACGGATAGCGGAAACACTCGATGTGGCACCCGCATGTTTCGACACTTACGGCATCGAGCGCTATGACGAACTCGTACACGCACTCTTCCTCTTAGAGGACAGGTTCGGTATCGAACCGTGCGCGGATGGAAGCATTCGGTTTACCGACGAAGCAATCCAGTCATGCGTTTGCACATGGCGTGATTGGAAGGAGTTCTTGGAGAAGGGGAAAATCACAAGAGAGGAATACGAAGACAGGAAAGATGGTTCCATGAGATAGGGGACGAACAGGATGAGAAAAAGAAAAACGATTGTTTGCATTGAAACTGGAGAACAGTTCAATGGCGCGGAGGATGCAGCCAACGCTATCGGTTTATCAAGTGGTTTCATATCTCACCAGATAAGGGAAGGAAAGCCAATAAAAGGTTTTTACTATTACTATGCTGGTGAGATGTTGCCGGATGAACGCCGTCAAAAGATAAGGAATCGAAAGAAAAAGCAAAACAACAAACCGCGTCCGGTCATCTGTCTTGAGACGGGCGAACGCTTTGAGAGTATAACTCTCGCTTCAAAGATGTTTGGTGTAAGTAAATCGAATGTATCACGAGCGATGGAACGTGGAAGTGCCGTGCATGGCTTTCATTTCTATTACGGTGACGAGCCGAAGCCGGTTGATTCGTTCTTCAAACCTAGACGTAGAAGAAAGATTCGTTGCACGGAAACCGGAGTTGTTTATGAAAGCATAAAGGATGCGGCAGAGAGAACAAAGACCTCGCCGAACGGTATCGGTTCAGCTGCATCCGGGATGGCCGGTGGCTACCACTGGGAATATGCCGATGACTGATTCGGAGTGGTTACATTACCGTGACCTGAAATCACGGTGCCCTGCTTGCAAGCGCCCGGCGCATATCGCGAAGAGGGATGGAACCTTCTATTTCGTCGATGACGAATACAACCCGTTTGTCATGCACGCTCCGGTGAAAACGACGGAAGCGGTATTCCGATTTTTCGCGAACGGTTACCGTCGCGAACATGGGACGGAGCCGAAGGTCACAGGGAATCGGAAACTGTCGGAAAGCGATATTCTTTCCGGCATGGGTGCAGTGTCCGTGAAAATAGATTCATGAAAGCAGGAGGAGCGATGGCAATGGCCGATTGTGAAGGCGAGAAGACGATTCACTATGAGGAGGACGGTTGGAGCGTAACGCTCACGAGATACGTGAGCATGGAACTCGGTGAGACCGTTGCATCTTGGGTTGAGTTTCCGAACGGGTGGTATCTTCATTCGGACGATGCCGATGCCGAGTTCACGCAAGATGGGGCAAAGACGTATCTGCAACGCTTGAAATCCGTCTGGATGGAATCGCCGTTTTGGGATAGCGTGAAAGCAATGGAGGAAAAACCGCAATGACAAGACCTGTTATCTGCGTTGAGACCGGGGGTGCTACTGGGATATCGAAGATGCGGCGCGGGCATACCGATGTACGTCCGGGTATATCCGAAACGGTATGGCACTTGAGTATCCGGTGCGCGGGTTTCATTTCAAAAGGGAATGAGGGGAGGAATTGCATTGACCATCATCAAGCAGACCGGTGTGCAGAGTTCCGGTCACATGAAGAACCTGCGCGGTTATATCAACGATGACCGAAAGGTGATTCTACGCGACAGTCTGAACATGGACGGCTGTACGAACCCGAAGCGCTGGGCGCACCACATGTGGATGACGCGGGAAGCCTACGGGCACAACAAAGCGGCAAGGAGAGTCCGGGATAAGAAGACTGGGGAGCTTAAGGAAGCGAAGAACACGATTCTGTTTCACCAGATTCTCGGGTTCAATCCCGACGAGTGTGATTTAAACGGTGGGCGGCTCTCACCGGAAGAGTGCATGAGGTATGCCAAGGAGTACGTGGGAAAGCATTACCCGAACCAGCAGATAGTGATGGCGCTTCACAACGAATACTGTAAGGCGGACAAGACCCATCGCTATGCCGTCCATATCGTCATCAACCGCACCGACCTGTCAACAGGCAAGCGGCTCGATGAGGGGCGTGGAAAAAGCGCCAAGGTGAAACGCGCGAACCGCATCCGCGACCTCGACCACGAGTGGGGGTTGAAACAGGTCGTGGAGGGCGAGCGCAATTCCTCCGTCCACAAGAAGCAGCCGTCCCGTATCGAGAAGGAACTTGCGGCACGCGGCATCGACTCCTATAAGACGAACTTGCGAGAGCTGTGCCGTATCGCCGCCGGGGAAGCGGAGAACATCTATGATTACCGCGAGCTTTTGGAATCATGGGGCGTTGACACGGAGTTCAAGAGGGGGCGCATGTACGTTACCGACACGGACAACAACCGCTATGCCTTCTCTGTGGCGAAGCTCGATGCAGACCTCGGAACGAAGGGGTTGGAAGCTGCGTTCACGGCGAATGTGGCGAAATCCATCCATGCGGAAGGAAGCGCAGCCGTTGCGGAGAAGAGGGATATCGAGCGGCAAAAGGCGATGGCAACGGAAACGAAGGAGAGGTACCTTGCGCAAATCCGAAGCGTCTACCGGAAGTACCGCAAGGAGATACGCGGCATGGAGGGCATGGAAATCGCGGATATCCCCAAGCTGAAACTCCCGCGCCCCGATTCAGATATCGCGGACGATTCGGAGGTCAAGCGCCTGATTCTCGCCTGTTGGCGCGGAGCCGACGAACTCAGGGCGGAAGTATCCTCGACGGTCATGCCGAAAGGGAAGAAGAACGGCGGAAACGCCGGAAGCGGCGGTTCCCAGCGGGCGCAACAGGCACCTGCGCAGGAACGCCCGGAACCGAACAAGGAGAACGGCGAGCGTTAATTAAAAAGCGGCGCGGGCGGGATATTCCGCTTGCGCCGCTATACGGGTGTGTGAGAATCGGCATAAAAGCGCCCGCTGTTCCCTTAATGTTGCAAATCGGGGAGCAGCGGGCTAAAGCAAGAAAGTTTCTCCACGGAGGAAGAAAACGCGTTCAGTTTACCTCGCTATGCGTTCGCGTCAAGCTGACGCTTGAGATTCGACACCTTCAACCACTGGAGAAGGAAGGCAAAGGGCGCAAATGCAGCCGGGATGGAAAGAAGAAGCGTCGCTATGAGGAGCAGTCCGAGAGCGTTGCCCCAAACGAACAGCCTTGAGCGCTTGATTGCACGCCATGCAGCGATGTAGCCAGCCGGTACCGTGCCGACGTAAAACCCGGTAAAGGCTGTTGCAGCCAGCAGGACGGGAACGAGTGCAATGATTCCAATTGCACCTGTCTGAGTTATCAGGGCAGGGGAATTAACGAGAAGCAAAAGGAAAACAACTATCGCCGTTATCGTCCCGACGATATAGAGGAACTTCTTCATCAAATCGAAGACTCGTTTTTCCTCATCATATTCGGCGCGAATTGCCATGGTGTTGTCTTGGTATATCGGGTGTTGGTAAGTTCGCATGTTATGACCTTCTTTCTAATGTCAATTCTAATAAGTCTGTTAGTTTGCATGACGGACGAATTACCGACCGTTCCATGTAAACAGATATAGGTTTACGAGTCTATCTTACTATATTGCTGGGTTGCTTTCAAGCTGGTTTGTTGTCCTATTTGTGCGGGATATATGGAGTATCGTCTTGAAGATTTATCTGGTTTGGTGGTATGATATATTACTAGTAATCAAGCTAGACGGAAGAAGGGAGATACCATGGCGGGTAAGCCACAGGCGGAAAAAGCCGTTGAGCGTTTCCCGGAACTCGGGTGTTTCGCGGTTGCGGTGCGCCGCATCGTGTACGAGAAGGGGATGACGCTCGACAACGCCATCAAGAAAAGCGGAATCAGCAAATCCGCTTGGTTTGCCGGAATGGCCGGAAGCGGGGGAAAGCCGACGCGTCTGCCGAGTCTTGCGTCCTTTTTCGCTATCGCGGACGGTCTCGGAATCACGCCCGAGGAGCTAATTGCCGCGATGCGGAAGGAAGCCGAAGTGCGTGAGAAGAGCAATGGAGAGAGGGCTGAGAACGATGAGTAGGATTTTCATCACCATTGGGAGCGCTCACTCGAAAGCCGCAAATGTAAACCCCGTGGACGGCATCTGGTGTTCCGACTGCGGATGGGCTGGGCGCGTCGAGGAGGATATGACGGATTCTGAGGAGAGCGAAGAGCCGCTGTTCGAGGAGTTTTCCGAATATGTCCCGAAGTTCTGCCCGAACTGCGGGGTGAACCTGCGTGAACCCTAGAGGTGTCCAGACAAAGGGACACCTGATGCGATAGGCTGTCCTTATCCGATAGAAAAGACCGGCAAGGTCGAGGAGAGAGATGGAAAAGGAACGTTTTCTTGTCGAGGTGACGGTGAAGGGCGAGAAGGATTGGAAGGCGATACACATGTGTGGGAGCATGGCGGATGCCGTGCCGGTCGCGGATGCGGTACACAACCTCTCCTATCTGCTCGACACGCCCATCGCTATCCGCGTGCGCGAGAAGAGGGGCAAGGGTTTGGAGGACTGACGGATGGAAAGGAGCGAAGATTACATGGCAAAGCATTTTAGCGAAGTGAAGAGGGAACTTGAGCAGTCGGACGGGCATATGGCCGGTATCGGCCAGCAGCTTAAGCTCTCCGAGGAAGCGAGGGATGCCAGAAACGCCGGACGAAGGCTTGAGGATGAGAACGACGAGACCGACCTCATCGGAACCATGAAGAAGCTGGAAGACCTTATCGCCGAGCAGCGCCAGAGTAACGAACGCATCGCAAGGGAGATGCGCGGCATGGTTTCGGAGATGAAGGATGTGCTCGAAAAGGTCGAGGAGCTGAGAAACGGCGCGGCGGACGCGCAGCATCAGGCGAATCAGATGGCACTCATGGGAGTTGCGAACGCCCAGCAGAAGGCGGGAGAGATGACCATAAAGAACGTCGAAGAGGTGACTGCAAGGAGCAGGAAGGTCATCGACTCGATGGTAGAGGAATCCAAGAGACGCATTGAGCGGCTTTCGATGGTGACGCTTCCAGACAGACTGTTCTACTACAGCAAATGGATGGCGGTTATCCTTGTTCTCATCATTCTCGTGCATGTCCTATGGGGTATGTTGGTGTAGAGACCTACCGGTAAAATGGATAGATAGAGAGCAAGAAAACTTCTTATGAGACAGAAAGGACTGACAGAAATGAAGAATGACAGCAATATGTTTAACGACAACAACATCGAGCATGAGGGTGTCCCGGCGGACAAGACCGCCGAAATCCCGAAGGTCGTGGATTCAACGGAGGAGGAGAATGCTAAGAAGCCGCTCGTGCTCTTCGGGCGTGAGTTCTCCCGTAAGCAGGTCTGCGCGGCTGGTGTAGGAATCCTCTGTGCGGCGCTTCTCATCGGCGGCGGGGCTTACGCCATCTCACATGCCAGTTGGACGGGAGATTCCAATGCCCCTGCGGTGTCCCAGTCAAAGGACGATGAGAAGCAGGACATGGTACTTACCCTTGAGGTAAAGGCTGACGGCTGGGATGCGGACACATCCACGCCCGTCATCGCCCATATCGAGGATGCGGACGGGAAGGTGGACTTCTACACCGCTATCGCCGCGAACAAGCAGGTGACCGTGAAGGTCGGTGAGTCCGGTACCTATACCGTCACATTCATCTCACCGGTGAACGCCGACGGCTCCATCTATAAGGTGCCATCGAAGAAGGTTACCGCCGGAAAAGCCGACAAGACAGTTGCCACAGGCGTGACTTTCGATAAGGTGGATGCGGACAAGGTGACGAAAGATGACCTGACCGCCATTGCCAAGGACGTTGCGGAAGCCGTGAAGAAGGGCGATTCCACCCTGACCGGGGACAAGGGTGCCGAGGTCGTGAAGAAGTTCGAGGACAACATCAAGAAGAACCCGAATGCCGATACGGATGCCGTCGAGAAGGAGACCGAGAAGGCTGAGGAGGCCGCCAAGGAGGACAAGTCCGATGCAAAGACACCGGAGACCTCCGATAGCAAGAAAGATGACGGGAAGGCCACAGGCAGCTCCGATAACTCTGGAAACAAGAGCAATTCATCCTCCAAGAAAGACGAGGGAAAATCCGATAGCAAGCCGAATGGCGGCAACAGCAGCAACTCTGGCTCGAACACCAATTCAGGCAGCTCATCGAAAAAGGATGACACCCCGGCGCATCAGCACAACTGGGTAGCCCAGACAAAGACCGTCCATCACGACGCTCAGTACAAGACCGTCCACCATGACGCGGTGACGCATCAGGTATGGCATGACCCGGTAACGGAGGAACACTATATCTGCAACCAGTGCGGTGCGGATATTACGTCAGACCCATGGGGACATATTAACAACTCTCTTATGAATGGTGGTAATTGCGGAAGCTATCACTCTACCTATGTGACTGTAAAGCAAGGGTATTATGAAACTGTGACCGACAAAGCAGCATGGGACGAGCAAGTGCTGGTGAGCAAGGCATGGGACGAGACCGTGACCACCGGGTACAAGTGCTCTTCCTGCGGTGCCACGAAGTAACTAGAAAGAGCAAGGCAATCGTCTATTTCAGGCAAGGAAAGCCCCGACCAAATGGCCGGGGCTTTTTCTAATGCGCCTTGTTCAGGTCTTTCGGTGGTTCCGACCCGTTCCGTTTCGATAGCTCTGCGGTCGCACTCTTCATATCACCGATTTCGGAACCGAAGAAATCCGGCTCTTCAAGCCCAAGCGAATGGGTGGGAACCGGAACGATGATGCCACTGGAACCCTTGATATAGGAGAGGGCATCGTGGCGTTCGCCGACCTCGGTGAGCGATGCGGCGAGAAGGGAGTCCTTGAACCAAGGATATCTCTGTTGCAATTCCTCCATGACGGCCATTGCCCTGTCAATCGCCATTACCGTTTTCGACTCATACCCGGAAAACTGGGTGTGGACGAATCCGTTGCGTTCCATGAAAATGCGGATAAGCGTCCAAGCGCCGCGCCAAGCATTCGGCCTGATGGAGCCGTAATTCTCACTGAGCGCAGCCATTCCCAAGTCGAAGTGAAGCTCCTTGCGGGTGTCGGGGCGGAGGGGAAGTGATAGTTGCATCCCATTCTCAAGAAACTCCTTCACATCGTAGCTTTCACCGATTTCCGTGAAGGTGGCCGCTTTCACGCATTTTTGGAACCAAGGAAACTTGTACATCATCTCATCTATGGTGCCATAAGCACGCTGATAGGACATGACGATATTTTCTGCCGATTCATATCCAGAATATTGCGGCTTCTCAAAGCTATGGGATTCCAGAAAGTCCTGAATATCTGACCATGCATTCCTTTTACCGGTATAGAAGCGTTTAACAGACTCGTTGTCTAGGTCGAAGTGAAATGCTTTCCTATCAAGTTCCATCTGGAATCCTAAGTACGAATGCGACTAGTCGTAAATGCGTTTCGGGCTGATATCCCGGATTACCTGTAGGTAGTCTTCGCCCTCCGGTTCATTCATATCCTCATAGGTACGCCAAGACTTAATGTTCTGCATGACCCAAGGCTGTTTAGAAAGGGCGGCGCAAACAGGACACTGCGCTCCGAACTGCACCTTGCGGTTCTTTGCCTGCCAAGTACCAAGTCCGATGCGGACGTTACCCATTTGCTCCGCATATTTTCCCACACAGTCGTAGAGGTCATCTACGTTGTAGCCGTTCCTTTTTGCCTTCTCCTCATCGAACTCGATGGTGAAGCGCCAAGGTTTCTTTTCCATTTCTGCCATACCTATCGTCCTTTCTGCCAGATGGCTGTTATCATATGTTACCATTATACTATAATGCCAGTATTACGGCAATACGTTAATTGAACGCATGTTCCTCTTTCGGCGCGGGCACACGGCTACAGGACGGCAGCAAGGGCAGGTTCCGGCATCTCGCTTTCCGGCTGGTGTTCGGATGCGCTTGCCATATCATGACTCTCTCCGGCGAGCGACACCTCCTCTTCCAGTTCCGGTGCGTCAATCTCAATGTTCTTTCCCAGTTCCTCCTCGTAACGCTCCATGATGAAGGTGTCCGCATGGTCGGCTTTCGATGCGGCTTTGAAGAGATAAGAAGGGTCGTTTTCCAATGCATTCATCCAAGATTGCAGATAGGAGACGTGGTTCTCGTAGAACTCGCCCTCCAAATCGGTGCTCTGAATACCGAGGTCTGCGGAAAGGAAAAGGCTTCCAAGCTCCGCGACCAGCTCTTCCTCAGCATAGGAAGGGCTTCCGAAGCGGGTGTCGAGTTCACGGGCGAGGGCGGAAGGGTGTCCAGTGGAGTGGGTCATCTCATGCAGCAGGACGCGGGTGAACGCTTCGTCCGAGCGGAAGGTCTCTCGCGGGGCGATGACGATGCGGTCTGTGGCCGGAGAGTAGGCGGCACTTCCGAGGTAGCTGCTGCTCTCGATGACTGGGCATCTGGAAGATTCTTCAAGGTTCTGGGCGATGATGGCTGTCCGGTCATTCTGGTGGACGGGGGAGTTTTCAGGCGGGATGCCCTCGATATCTTCCGCATTGAAGACGTTCCAATAGCCGACGAGCTTCGGATAGCGTCCCGCAAGCTCCTTCTCACCGGTATCCTCGTTTTCCTTGTAGAAGGAGAACTGTTTCCATTTCTCGATAAGCGCTGACTTGGCACCTTTTTTCACATGCCAACCGGCATCCTTTATCTGGTTGAAGGTAGCCCACCGATTGTCCGTATAGCCGCGCATGAATCCGATGAAGCCAAGATGCACACGGTTTCCGCCCTGATACACGGTGCCGGAGACGGGGTTGTGCGGTGTTAGGGAGGGCAGGTACGGTTCTGCCCAACGAAGCCCGTCGCGCTTCATGTCCTCGATGATTTTCTCAACGACCGCTTGACGCTGGTTCTCAATAATCTCCGTAGGAGTCTGCTTCTGCTTAGATTTCATCATGGTCTCCTTTCCGGGAAAGCTCATTGAAATTATACGATAGCTGCCGCTTTTCCGACATGTTCTAAGAAAACGACCCCACAGAATCGCATCTGCGGGGTCTTGACGGTGCGTTTGTAGCGTGGGTGCGAACGGATTGAAACCTGCCCTTATTCGGCATCAGAGCCAGTCTGACGGGATTCGGTCGAAACAGTTTCCGTTTGCGCTTGTTTTTGGTCGATACTGGTGGTCACGACCGTCCGCTCGTTCTGCTTCCAGAAGTTATAGGAGCAGGAGACGAGGGAGATGACCTGATTCGGTTCGGAATCGGTATCGGTATCGGAATCGGTATCGAGTACCATGGCGGCAGATTCCCGCGAGGAATCATACCAACTTCGGAAATCCGATTCACCGGCAAACGCCGTCCGTTTGGTCGGTTCCCATCCCTTCACGATGTTCGCGAAGCGCACGGTGTAGCGCATCTTCTTTTCCGGTGTCTGGATGAGTACCTTGGCGTGCTCTGATGCGAAAGTTTTATCGCTGTAGTTCTGGATGTTTCCGAAACAGGTGATGGCACCACCGATACGCAGGCTGTGTCCGAGGATGACGGCATTCGGACTTTGAAAGCCCTCCTTCTCGCATTCTGCGTCGAGATAGAGCGCACCCAAGGGGTTGTAGTTCCGGTAGATATCGTGATGCAGGTAGTAATCCGGGTCAGATGCGTGGGCTTGCAGGATGGGATGGTTGATATCCGTCCCCGGCACGGTTATCCATCCGATAACATCCCCGTTCACACTCTTCCAGTAATCCCAATCAACAGTAGGGAACTCGGATTCCCGACCCCCTGCGCTTTCCGTGGCGGTTTCCTGCGGCGTGCCGTTTGGTGACGGTGATGGACTTGCGTCCTGATAGAAATGAAGCAGCACGCCGAAAAGGATGGCAGCGACGGTCAGGAAGACCGCCGCTGCCGCAAAGGCCGCACGGGATTTCCGGTTATGATTTCCCAATCTGGCCATCTGAATTACTTGGCGGCATCCGATGTGGCCTGCGGGGCATCCTTCGTCGCTCCGCAGGTGGTGCAGACCAGCTTGTCGATGACCGTCTCATCGTAAGCCGGGGTGTCGGTGACCTGTTTGTCATAGCCCTCGCTCACCATGACCTCATCGGTGATGGGGACGTTGGTGGAGTAGCCGGAGTGACCGGTCTGCTTGATGTGCTCATCGGCCTTGCCGTCGATGACCTGCTTGCACTCATTGCAAACGGTATGGTAGGTGGTCAGGTTCTGGTAGACGGGTGCCACGTGCTCCGTGTGTGTCACAGCGTCATGGTGGACGGTCTTGTAGGTGATAGACCAGTCATGGGTGTGGGACTGTTCCTTGCTATCGGAACCGCTTTCCTTGGAATCTTCTACCTGCACGGATTCGGACTTGGAGCCTGCACCGGTTTGATGGCTGATGCCGTAGTAGGCACCGCCGCCGATGAGTGCGACGAGCGCAAGGCCGCAAATGACGGCGATGACTTTTCGGCTATGCGGCTTCTTCTCGCTTTCCGGGTTTGCCTGCATGTTGTTCCCGTCCGTAGGCACTTCGGCGGAATCTCCGTCGTTCATCTCGATATCGTTCTCTTTATCGTCCTTCATGGGTGTATCCCCCTTTCAAATTAAAAGGAAGGCAGGGTGCCGGAGAGCTGGCACCCTGCCGGTTTCAGGCGTTACGGGCACTAGGCTTCGGTGTTGTCCTCTGCACTCTCGTCCGCATCGCCCTTGGCGGTCTTGCGGCTCTTGATGCCGTAAGCGGTCGCGCAGCCTGCGGCAATCAGGAGGATGCCGATGGCGATGGCGATGTTCGTCATGTCAACGCCGGTCTTTCCGTAGGTGGAGCCTGCCGGGGTCGAGGTGACGGTCACGGACTGTCCCTCATCGTTGATATCCTTGTGCTCCGCTACGGTAACGTCCGTGGCCTTGCCGTCGATATCACTCTGCTTGGTCAGCTCCTCGAAGACAACCAGTGTATGACCGTCGAGGGAAGTTGCATCGAACTCGCCGAGGTCGATGGAGACCGTGCCGCTCTCGCTGTTCGGCGTGAACTTGAGTTCGGCGGTCACTCCCTTGTCGGCAACCTTCAAAGGCTCGCCGGTCTTCTTATCCATGAGCGTGGCATGGAGCGTGTACTCCTTGCCGGGGATAAGACCCTCATACTTCACCTCGTCGGTGATGACGGCATCCTTGCCAGCCATCAGCTCATGGTCACCGTCGGACTTGTCGGTCGCGGTGGTACCGATGGTGCTCGGGGCGAGCTTCACCGTCTGTCCCTCGTTGTCCTTATTGCATTCGCTCGCGACGATGGAAACGGGAGTCTCATCGGAAGCGTTCTCGATGCTGCCCTTGAACATGACCTCGAAGACCACGAGGTTCTTGGTCTCGCCGGACAGGCGGTCGATAACGTCGTTGGAGTTGAAGGTGTAGTCCATGTCGATGGAACCGGACTCCTTCTCAGGGGTGAACTCCGCCGTCTTGTAGACAAGGCAGGAGAGGAGGTCTTTGTTTTCCTCGGCATACGCCTTCACCTTGGCGAGGTCAATGGAAGCGGTCGGGAGCTTCTTTGCGTTCGACCAGTCGATACCGTTATCGGTGACCTCGACCTCATCGGCCTTGTAGGTCTCCTCGATATTACGGACGGAGCCTGTGCCGTTACCCTCCTGACCGGTGAGCTTCCAAGTGCCGTCCTCCTGCTCGGTGAGAGTCTGGGTGTCGGTCTTGACAGTCCAAGTGCCGTCCTCCTGCTCGGTGCGCTCGGAAGCATCATAGGTGTAGGAACCTTCTGCGTTCTTCACAGTGGCGGCACCGTTGCCCCAGTCCTTGCCCTTGACCTTGATGGAGTAGGTGTTCGACTGGAAGCCGAGCAGGTTCATCAGACCGGAAGTGAACTTGGTGAGGTCATCCTCGGTGTACTTCTTCGCGCCTTCGCCAGTCAGCACGGGAAGGCCGGTCTTTGCATCCATCAGGATACCGGCCATGGTGTAAGCCTTGCCGGTAAGCACATGGTCGTAGGAAACCTCGTCGGTGACGGTGGACTCGGCATCGGCGATGACGGTCTTGTCACCATCGAGCTTGTCCATGGCCGTGGTACCAATCTTGGAGGTGTGCATGGTGACTGTCTGGTCTTCATCCTCGATATCGCTATGGGAAGCAATCTCCTTGCCCTTGTAGGACAGGGACTCGAACGCGACCACCGGCGTGTTGTCTTTCAGGAGCGACCCATCGAAGGTGAAGGTCACATCGACGGTGCCGTAGGTGTCATCGGGAACGAACTCGGTCTCGGCG
>OOCX01000220.1_pt1 | contig 53970 bp, 44 predicted proteins | sample 1671231 | NCBI WGS metagenome assembly OOCX01 (sample SAMN06348135, study PRJEB24527) | human gut metagenome | biome: human gut; feature: ankylosing spondylitis patient; material: feces | host: Homo sapiens | place: China | collected 2015-10 | reverse complement strand
CCAGCACGCTGAAGCATTCCACCAGCTTGAAGTGCTGGTGCACCATGCCGATGCCAAGCGCGTTTGCATCGTTGGGGTTGCGGACGGCGACCTCCTTGCCGTTCTTGAGGATCTTACCGGCCTCCGGCTGGTACAAGCCGAACAGCACGCTCATCAGCGTACTTTTGCCAGCGCCGTTTTCGCCCAGCAGGGCATGTACCTCGCCCTTGCGCAGCTGCAGGGTGATATCATCGTTTGCCTTGATTCCAGGGAACTCCTTGGTAATGTGGAGCATCTCGATCACAAAATCCTCTGCCAATCTGCTCACTCTCCTTTCGTGCCGTATCGACACCTATACTATTCTATCTTTCATTATACCTGATTTCCGACAATTTGCACACGGCTTTTTTCGTTTTTGGCAGAAAGTACAGATAAAAGTATTACTTTTGAAGCATCTTGCACAGTTTCCGCCGGGTCTGCCATGCCCGGACACACAAAAACAGGGTGCCCACCTGCAATGGGCACCCTGTTTTTGCATTGAGTAATTCATAAAAGCGGCCTGCCGGTTTGCGGCCCGCAGGCTGCGGGAAACGCCGGGTTACTGGATATAGTTGACGGTGGTGAACTCGCTGACGGTGGGCTTGACCCCATCATCCGAGCTGTTGTCCACGGTGATCTCTCCGGAAGCGGTCACGGTCAGGAATTTGCGGTGGGAAATTTTTATCCTGGGTTCTCCTTGAAATAGTATGACTTCTGGTTTTTGATACAGCAAAAGACGGGGTGTCCCTTTCGGAACATCCCGCCTGGGGAAGCTCTTTACTGGATGTAGTTGACGGTAGTGAACTCGCTGACGGTGGGCTTGGTAGCATCGTCGGAGTTGTTGTCCACAGTGATCTCGCCGCTCTTGATCTTGTCCTTGACGGTCTCGTACTCGTCCTTGGTGAAGGTCTCGAAGTTCCAGCTGTCGTCTGCGGTGGGCAGGCCGATGTAATCGCCATCCTCCAGACCGAAGTTGCCGTTGGAAGCAGCGATCTCGCTCCAGTCACCGGCCTCGATGTCGGACAGAGCGGTGTTGACAGCCTCAGACAGACCCTTCATGGCAGAGGTGATGAACGGGTTGTAGGCATAGGTGCCGTCAGCCACGCCGTTTACGCCGATGTAGTTCTGGTCAACGTCCACGCCGATGACGTAGCCGTTGTTCTTCAGAGCAGCCTCCACAGCGGAGGTGTAGATGCCGCCGCCGCAGGCAAACACGACCTGAGTGCCGTTGGAGTACCAGCCCTCCATACGGGAGGTGATGTTGGCATCGCCGTAGAACTGGCCGCCGTAGAAGTAGTTGATCTCGACGTTCTGGCCCAGCTCCTGTGCGGCAGCATCAGCGCCCTGCACGAAGCCGTAGCCGTAACGGATGACAGCGGGCACAGCCATGCCGCCCAGGAAGCCCAACTTGGTCTTGCCGTCCTTGGCGATCGCGTAACCGGCCAGGTAACCTGCCTGCTCTTCCTTGAAGGTGATGCAGTAGCAGTTTGCGGGGATGGTATCCGTGCCGATATCGCCCTGGGTCACGTCAACAGCGATGAACTTGACATCCGGGTACTGATCAGCAGCCCAAGCCAGAGAAGCACCGTACAGGTAGCCGACGCAGACGATCACGTCTGCACCGTCGTTGACAGCCTGACGGATCATGGTCTCACGATCCTCATCAGAAGCGTCAGCCTCGGGGATGTAGTACTGGCAGTCATCGCCCATGTAGCCGGAAACAGCGGTCCAGCAGGCCTGGTTGAAGCTCTCATCGTCGATGGTGCCGGTGTCGCAGGTCAGAGCGACCTTCACGATCTTCTCGCCGCCCTCAGCGGTGGAAGCGGCTGCGCTGGTGGAGGCAGCTGCAGAGGAAGCAGTGGAAGAGGAAGAACCGCCGCAGGCAGTCAGAGCAGCGGCAGCAGCAGCGGCGCCAGCCACTGCCAGGAAGTTACGACGAGAAATCATCATAATGAAAACTCTCCTTTTATTTTAATATAATCGCGTTTTGTTGACGAAATGTGCGCACTTGCACATTTACTGGCTCAAGTATAGCGGGAAGAAGTGACAGATGCAAGCCTTTTCCGATTACAAAACATTTACAATTATTTTATCAAAATTGTATAAAAATCACACTTATCCCGGAAGATCCGCTCCGCCCGGCCTTTTTCGCGCAGCTGCGTTCAGTCTTCCACGGCCTTGTTGCCTGCCACGTTGGAGGGACCGAAGCCGAAGGGCAGCAGCTCGTCCATGCTGCGCTCGATGAAATCGTCCGGGCTTTTTGCCATGATGACATTCAGCTCCGGGCCGCCGAATTCGAACAGCGCCTGACGGCAGACGCCGCAGGGCGAGGTGATCTGCTTGTTGACTTCGCCCCGGCGCGCACCCACCACGGCGATGTCGGTGAACCTGGTCACGCCCTCGGCCACGGCCTTGAACAGGGCCGTCCGCTCGGCGCAGCTGGTGGGGGTAAAGGCGGCATTCTCCACGTTGCAGCCGGTGAAGATGCGGCCATCCTCGGCGCGCAGGGCAGCACCCACCATAAAGTCGCTGTAAGGCGCGTAAGCCCTCTCCCTGGCCGCAAGGGCCATCCGGATGAGCTCCTGCTTTTCTTCCAGAGTCAGTTTTGTCATGGTCAGTTCTCCTTTTTGCAATTTGCAGATATAGCGTTCCTCGTCCTGTGGGACGAAGCCAATGGATTCAAACATTTTCTGCGACTGGGTATTGAAGGAATAGATGTGCGCGAAGCACTCCGCCAAGCCCCTTTTCCGAGCCAGCTCCAGCATTTTTTCGATGACCTTCCGCCCGATGTGTTTATTCTGGTACTCCTTGCAGATGACGATGGCCAGCTCGCCTGTCGTCCGCAGGCTGACGTCACCACAAAGCACACCCCGATACTCGATATAAAACAGTTCCCCGTGTGTGTCCAGATAATGATACATCCGCTTCAGCAGCGGCAAATTATAAACGGAGTCCCTGTTATCTACCTGTTTGCAGAGCTGTGCATCCTGATACCACGCAAGTGCTGTATCGTAGGCCGGATAATACGGAACAAGCCGGATGTTCCCCTCCACAGAAATCGGACTGCGCACCATGTTCACTGTTTCTCTGTTCATCGGCCTCATTCCCTTCTGTGTCGTGTATTTAAGTATAAATCATTCTTTTAAGAAGTGCAAGCGGCGATAATTACGCAGCATTATGCAATGACAGCTCTTGCATTTGTCATTACAAATGAATATAATAGAATCACAAAGGAGGCGCATCAGAATGGCAAATGCAGTCAACGTGAATTTTCGGATGGACCCCGACCTCAAGCGGAGCATGGAGGAGGTCTGCGCCGAGATGGGGCTTTCGATGACGACAGCCTTCACGATTTTTGCAAAGAAAGTGTCGCGCGAGCATCGGATTCCCTTTGAAGTCTCCGCCGATCCCTTCTATTCCGAAAGCAACATCAACCATCTCCGTCAAATCGTCCATGATATTGACACCGGCAAAGCCAAGCTCACCGAACATGAACTGATCGAGGTGGACTGATGAGACTGCTGTGGGAAGAGGAAGCGTGGGAAGATTATTGTCTTTGGCAGACGCGGGACAAAAAGCTGCTGAAGCGAATCAACTCCCTCATAAAAGACATTCAGCGGAACACCTATGAGGGCATCGGCAAGCCCGAGCCTTTGAAGGGAGATTTGAGCGGATGGTGGAGTCGGCGTATCGACGACACCCACCGCATCGTCTACCGGGAGCAGGATGGAAACATCATCATTGCGTCCTGTTACGGTCATTACACGGATACCTGAGAAGCAAAAAGACTGCTGTCGGCCGACAGCAGTCTTTTTGTATTATGGTTAAATCAATACTCCGCGCCCAGTGCGACCTTCATCATATCGGTGAAGCTCTTCTGGCGCTGCTCTGCGGTGGTGATCTCCGGGGAGACAAAGCTGTCGGAGATGGTCAGCAGGCAGGCAGCGTTCTTGCCCAGAGCCTCGGCGTTGGCGAACAGAGCAAAGCTCTCCATCTCCACGCAGAGGCAGCCGCGCTCGTCGCGCAGCAGCTCCCAGTAGGTGGGCTTTGCGTCGGAAGGCTGACGGTAGAAAACGTCGGAGGAGTGGATGTTGCCCTCGATGAGCTTGATGCCCTGCTTCTTGGCGGAGGCGCGCAGCTTATCATTCAGAGTCTCGCTGGGGAAGGTGATGTCGTGGTCGTTGCCGCTCTGGACGCGGGCATAGTTGGACTCACTGACCGCACCGGTAGCCAGCACGGTGTCGAACAGCTTGGCGTCGGCAGTGTAGCTGCCGGCGGAGCCGATGCGGATGATGTTGTCCACATCGTAGAACTTGAACAGCTCGTAGGAATAGATGCCGATGGAGGGCATACCCATGCCGCTGCCCATCACGCTGATGGGACGGCCCTCATAGGTGCCGGTAAAGCCCAGCATCCCGCGGACGCCCGTCACCTGACGGACATCCTTCAGGAAGGTGTCAGCAATGAACTTTGCGCGCAGGGGGTCGCCCGGCATCAGGACAGTCTTTGCGAAATCGCCCTTTTCGGCGCTGATGTGAGGAGTAGCCATAACAATTATCTCCTTTTTATAAAATTATTTCTTCCCCGGGAATACGTTCTGCGGGGGAATGTACGAACCATTGAGACGTATCTCAAAGTGGCAGTGGTTGCCGGTGGAACGGCCCGTGCTGCCCAGATAGCCGATGAGCTGGCCCTGCTTGACGGTCTGGCCTGCGCTGACGGTCAGGGACAGGCAGTGTGCATACACAGAGCTGTATCCGCCGCCGTGGCTGATGATGACCGAGTAGCCATAGCCCGTACCTGCACCGGCCTTGTTGTAACCCGCCTTGGTGACGGTGCCGCCTGCGGAGGCGTAGATGGGCGTACCGGCCGGGGCGCAGATGTCCACGCCCTTGTGGCGTCCGCCGTACCAGCGCGAGCAGTAGCGGTAGTTCGGCACAGGCCAGATGAACTGACCGTTGCCGGTGATGTACTTGGTGCTGGAAGTCACCTTCTTGGTGCCTTCGACCACCTTCTTGTTCACCGGCTCCTTGACGACCTCGGTGGAAAGCACACTCTGGTCCACAAGGATATTGTTGGTGTCGTAGACGTTCTGGAGGGTCACACGGCGCAGACCGTTCTGGCCCTCCTGGAGCACCTTGGTGGTTCCCTTCGTATATTCGTTGGATCTTGTCGTCTCCGTGGAGAATGCGATCTCTTCCTCGCGGGTCTCGATGCGGGTGATGCGCACCTCAAGGCTAGCCTCTTCCTTGGTGATGACGAGGTGGTCGCCCTCAAGGATGCTGGACGTCTCGCTCAGCGGCTCACCCTTGAACGCCGGGTTGAGGGCGCACAGCTCACGGAAGGTCAGGTCATTGTTATGTGCGATGGACCAGAGGGTGTCGCCCGCCTTGACGGTGTAGACCTTCTGGGCCTGCTTCACGCCCACCAGCTCCTGCCGGACGGTCTCAAAATTCTGCAAGCCTTCCTTGAAGTAGAGGCCGTCTTCCAGCGTGACCTGCTTGTTGAAGCCTACGCTCACATTGGGGTCGTCCTCTTCTTCCTCGTAGGGGTCGAGCATGGCGGCGAGGTAATCCCGCAGCGCGTTGCCGTCGCTGCACACCGCCGTCAACTCGCCGTCCAGATAAAGAGCCGTGCCTTCGCTGATCTGGTCGCCGGCGCTCTGGATGATGGCGTTTGCCATCTCGTTTTCGTCCATCATGTGGTGGGCGATGGCGAGGGTGTAGCTCGGCTCGATGGTCCACTCGGTCTTGTCGGTGCCGGCGTAGCTGATACGCTCCATCACGTCCTCGCGGGCCGTGTTGAAGACGTCCTCATTCGCCACATAGCCCACGGTTTCGCCGTTGACCCGGACGGCCAGTGCATAAGGCTGGTGGATGACATATTGGAACACTGCTGCGCCCAGCGCCAGTGCGCAGATGGGCAGGGCATACATCGCCATGCGGGGCAGCAGACTGAGGTTGCGGCGGACGCCGTTTTTGAAGTAGTGGACACTGGCCTCAAATGCTGCACCGAAGCCCTGCTCCCTGCGGATGCGGTGGGCATGGATGAGAAGGGACACGATGCCCTTTGCAAACAGCACGATGGGGCCAAACAGGTCTTTGGCCACCTGTGCTGCGCCGGGGAACGCCGTCTCCGCCAGAGCCTTTGCAAAGCGGCGGATGCCTCCAGCAGCCCAGAGAGCGGCGTACTTGATGGCACGTCCCACCTGCACGGCAGCATACTCCGCGCCAAAGCCCAGTGCGTAGAGCACTGCGCCAACGCGCAATACCAGCTTCGACGAGCGCAGCTTCCGGGAGGCATTGTCCAGCCGGTGGCGGCGACGGCGATACCGCCGGTGGCGGCGCAGCAGATGGACGCACTGGAGCTGCGCCCAAAGCGAGCGCAGCTTTGCGCGGAAGCCGGTGTGCCGCGGCGCAGCGGCTGGCTCGTCCTGCCGCGTTTCAGTTGTTTTATCTTCCAGCAAAAAGGATGCTCCTTCCTGTATCTTCAGGAGATTCTGATTTGTCTCTTTTCTCTGTTATCGACACGCTGCCGCATCAGGACAGCTTTTTTGACAAGAATAACTCTATTTATTATACACCCTGCCAGCGCCGAAACAAGCATTGACACAAAATTTGGGCTTAGCTTTCACTTACTTTTCACGAAATACACAAATTTAGACAAGAAGCTTTGCCATATCCTCCGGCAGCGGGCTTTCCACCGTCACCGGCCTCAGGGTCGTCTCGTCCACCGGCACTTCGATGCGGATGCCGTCCGGCATCCGCTCGCAGCGCGGCACCCAGAACGTCTGTTTTGCGCAGTGGAGCGCCTGCCGCCCGATGCGCGCCCGGCTCCCGCCGTAGAGGTCATCGCCAGCCAGCGGGTGGCCGATGGATGCAAAATGTACCCGTATCTGGTGGGTGCGGCCCGTCACCGGGACGCAGGCCGCAAGGCTCAGGCCGTTTTCGGCTTTCAATATGGTATATTCCGTCCGGCTGGGTTTGCCATCGGGGGTGACGCACCGCCCGATGATGCTCTCCCCCTGCCGCCCGATGGGGGCGTCGATGACGCCCGGCCCGAGGGGAAGCTCTCCTTCTGCAACGGCGTAGTAGAGCTTCTCCACCCGCTGAGCCAGCAGCGGGGCGGCGTAGCCATTCTGGGCCGCCAGCACAAGGCCGCTGGTGTCCTTGTCGATGCGGTTCACCGGGCGGAAGACGGGGCTTCTGCCCTGACGCAGCGCCCAGGCGGCATAACCGTTCGCCAGCGTATCCAGCGGGTAATTCAGGGTAGGATGCACCGCGAGATGGGGCGGCTTTTCCACCACGAGGGCGAAAGCGTCCTCGTAGACCACATCCACCGGGATGTCGTCCTGCGGCGCAACGCCCTCCCCCTCCGGCGGCAGTTCAAAGGAGATGACCTGCCCGGCCTCCACCCGGCGGTTGGCCAGGATGGGGGCGCCGTCGGCAAAAAAGCCGCTGCCCCGGAATTTCACGGCCCGGGACAGGTCGGTGGAGACACTGCACCTGCGCAGAAAACCGCGCAGCAGCATCCCGTCCGCCTCGGGCGGGACTTTGAAATAAAGCTTCATCTTCCCACCTCCAGCGCGGGCAACATATAAGATAAGTATAGCAAAATTCTCTTTCTCTTGCAAATCTTGTTTTTTTATGGTATCATGAGGAGCGGAAAACGAGTGGAACATACGGCGGCGGGGCGGCTTTGACCGCTCTGAGGAAAGTCCGGGCCTCACAGAGCACGGTAACTGCTAACGGCAGCCGAGGGTGACCTCAGGGAAAGTGCAACAGAAAACAAACCGCCGCAGCAATGCGGTAAGGATGAAACGGCGAGGTAAGAGCTCACCAGCGCATGGGTGACCATGCGGCTTTGTAAACCCTACCGGAAGCAACGCCTATATGGGACGTACAGCGCTGCTCGCGTGTCCCGAAGGCGGCACGAACCTGTCAGCAATGGCAGGTCTAGACAGATCGTCGTTTAATACAGAACCCGGCTTACGGTCTATCTCGTTTTCCATCTTTTGTTTTCAGCGCTGTCTGCGGTGTGCAGGCAGCGTTTTTCGTTTCTTTAACCACACTGTCACTTTTCGTTTGGGCCGGTTTGTGGTATACTGAACAAAACCCCACAGAGCACGTCTCCGCCGGGGCCTTAATTCAACAGACAGGATGTGAAATCCTCCGATGAAAGATGGTTTTTTGAAAGCAGCCGCCCTCTCGCCCTCACTGCGGGTGGCCGACTGCAATTATAACGCTTCCCAAATCGTGTCTCAGTTACAGGACGCTGCGGCCCGCGGCGTCAAGCTGGCGGTGTTCCCCGAGTTCTGCCTCACCGGCTACACCTGCGGCGATCTGTTCTTGCAGCGCACGTTGCAGCAGGGCGCGCTGGACGCCCTGCAGACCGTGCTGGACGCCAGCCGAGAGCTGGACGTCGTGGCCCTCGTGGGCCTGCCGCTGCTGGTGCGGGGCAAGCTGTACAACTGCGCCGCCGTCCTCTGCGGCGGGCGTCTGCTGGGCCTTGTCCCCAAGACCTACCTGCCCAACTACGGCGAGTTTTACGAAAAGCGCCAGTTCACCCCGGGCAGCACTGAGGTGGAAAATGTGACGGTCTGCGGACAGGAGGTGCCTTTCGGTACATCCCTGCTCTTCCGCTGCCGCCAGATGCCCAGCTTCGTTCTGGGCGTGGAGATCTGCGAAGACCTGTGGAGTGCTCTGCCCCCCTCCACCTTCCATGCGCTGGCCGGTGCCACCGTCATTGCGAACCTTTCGGCCAGCGATGAGACGGTCGGCAAGGCCGAGTACCGCCGGGCGCTGGTGTCGAACCAGTCCGCCCGCCTGCTCTGCGGCTACCTGTACGCTTCTGCCGGCCACGGCGAGAGCACCCAGGACATGGTCTTCGCCGGCCACGACCTCATCGCCGAGAACGGCACCATCCTCGCCGAGACATCTCCCTTCGAGGGCGGCTGGGCTGAGACGGAGCTGGACTGCCAGCGGATGGAGTCGGAGCGGGCGCGCAACACCAGCTTCGAGCCCAGCGCCGAGGGGTATCTGACCGTCGATTTCGACCTTGCCCTCACCGAGACCAAGCTCTCCCGCTGGGTAGACCCCACGCCTTTCATCCCCCACGACGAGCGCCGCCGGGCCGAGCGCTGTGAGCTGATCTTGAAAATGCAGGCCGACGGCCTCGCCAAGCGCCTCGAGCACGCCCACGCCAAGACGGCGGTCATCGGCATCTCGGGCGGTCTGGACAGCTGCCTCGCCCTGCTGGTGGCCGTCCGTGCCATGAAACAGCTGGGCCGCCCCACCAGCGATGTGCTGGCCGTGACCATGCCCTGCTTCGGCACCACCCACCGCACCCGTTCGAACGCGGAGGTTCTCTGCGACGAGCTGGCCGTCAGCTTTACCGAGATCGACATCGCCAACACCGTCCACAGCCACTTCAAGGACATCGGTCAGGACGAGAGCGTGCTGGACGTCACCTTCGAGAACGGACAGGCCCGTGTGCGCACCCTCGAGCTGATGGACACCGCCAACCGCACCGGCGGCCTCGTCGTCGGCACCGGCGACCTCTCCGAGCTGGCGCTGGGCTGGGCCACCTACAACGGCGACCACATGAGCATGTACGGCGTCAACGCCGGTGTCCCCAAGACGCTGGTGCGCCACCTCGTCCAGTATGAGGCCGACATTGCCGCCTCCGCCGAGCTGCGCCGGGTGCTGCTGGACATCCTCGACACCCCCGTCTCCCCGGAGCTGCTGCCTGCCAAGGACGGCGAGATCTCTCAGAAGACGGAAGACCTCGTGGGTCCCTATGAGCTGCACGACTTCTACCTTTATTATGTTCTCCGCTTCGGCTTCGGCCCGTCGAAGATATTCCGGCTGGCGAAAGCGGCCTTCGCAGGCCGGGCCGAGTACCCGGACGAAGTGCTCTACAAGTGGCTGCGCAACTTCTACTGGCGGTTCTTCGCCCAGCAGTTCAAGCGCAGCTGCCTGCCGGACGGTCCCAAGGTGGGCAGCGTGACCCTTTCGCCCCGCGGCGACTGGCGCATGCCCAGCGATGCCTGTGCCGCTCTCTGGCTCGCCGAACTGGAACAGCTTTCGATCAAGGACTGACACATGAAACACAAAAAACTGCTGACCAATCTTCTGTTTGCCGCCGTCGTTCTGGCCATTGCCGCCGTTCTGCTGCTGGTGCGCAGCGCACACAGCAGCGGTTCCAAGCTGCGGGCCGAACTGATCTACGGTGACAACAACACTACCATGAACCTTCCGCTGGACAAGAACGATACCTATGACGTGGACACCGGGTACTACACGGTGCACATCGAGATCAAGGACGGTGCTGCCCGCTTTGTGGACTCCCCCTGCCCGGATCACATCTGTGAGAGCTTCGGCTGGCTGTCCAACGAAGACCAGACCGCCACCTGCCTGCCCGCCCGCGCGGTGCTGACCATCGTGCCGGCCGACTGAGCCTTGCGCTCAAAAGGAGATTTCCTATGAAGGATGATTCCAACCGTTCCCTGCGGCGTGTGAACCGCAAGAGCCGCAGTGCGGCAGACCGCACCGTGGAAGTGGACAGCTCCGCTTTTTTTGCGGAGGACCCGTCCCCCACGCCGCCGCCCCGGAAAAAGCCCGGTTCTTCTGCCCCGCGCCGCAGCGGTGCCCCGGCACAGGCTGCCGCCGCCCGGCCCTCCGCTTTCGGCAGGATCCTGCTGCCGGTACAGGGCATCCTCAGCGTGGCTTCGCTGGTGCAGCTGTGGCGCACCCAGATGCTGCCCGTGCTGTATCTGGTCATTCTGGCCGCCCTGCTGTTCCTGCTCTGGCTGCTGGTCAAGCGCTGTCAGGAGTACAATGTGCCCGGAAAGGTGTCCCGGGTGTTCTCGGTGTTCCTGTGCGCCTGCATGGCGCTGGGCTGTGTCTGGGCCCAGCAGGGTCTGACCGCGCTGGACAACATGACCAACGGTCTGCTCACCGGTGCCGAGGCCAACAAGATCACCAAGGAGCCTTTCGTCATCTACCTCAGCGGCGTGGACACCCGTGGTGAACTGACCGAAAAAGCCCGCAGCGACGTGAATATTCTGGCTGTGGTGAACCCCCAGACCAAGCAGGTGGCGCTGATCAACACGCCCCGCGACTACTATGTGGATCTGGCCGGCACCAACAGCAAGGACAAGCTGACCCACGCCGGTCTGTACGGCGTGGAGACCAGCATGGCCACCCTGGGCAACCTCTATGGCATCAACGTGGACCACTACATCCGCATCAACTTTGCGGGCTTCATCAATATCGTGGACGCCCTGGGCGGCGTGGACGTGTATTCCGACCAGGCCTTCACCTCAGTGGGCAGCCCCGGCTACTACGACCCCACCACCTTTGCCGAAGGCTGGAACCATCTGGACGGTAAGTCCGCCCTGGCCTTTGCCCGGGAGCGCCACGCCTTTGCCTCCGGCGATATCCAGCGCGGCATCAACCAGATGAAGGTCATCGACGCCATGCTGAACAAGATCAAGTCCCCTGCCCTGCTCATGGGCTTTTCCAAGATCATGGACGCCGCTTCGGACTGCTTTGTCACCGATTTTTCGCAGGATCAGATCAGTGCGCTGGTGCGCATGCAGCTGAGCGATTTTGCCAACTGGGACATCCAGAGCTACACCGTTACCGGCTCGTCCGGCACCAGCACCCAGTGCTATTCCGCCAAGGGCCAGAAGCTCTACGTCATGAAGCCGGATGAAGCCTCCGTCAGCAAGGCCAAAGAGATGATCGCGGTCGTGCTGGGCGGTGAGGGCACTGTGAGCGACACCACCCAGACCCCGGAAAAGACCGACATCTTTACCCCCACCACCGACCCGAACGCCGCTGCTTCCATTCCGGAAGAACCGGCGGAAAGCGTCATCGTGGAGGAGCCCGCCGAGAGCGTGCCGGAAGAGCCCCCGGCCGAAACGCCTGTTGAGCAGCCTGCAGAACAGCCTGCCGACACCCAGCCCCAGGAGCCGGAGACTCCGGCCGACAGCGGCACCAGTGACGGCAGCACCGAAGCTCCGTCCATCTCCCTGCCCACGCAGGAAGAGGTGGAACAGGCTGCATCCTCGCTGTACAACGCAGCGTCCACCATTCTGGATGCCATCTACAATGCAGCGTCCCAGAACGACGCCGCCTGAGTTCCCACAACCGCAACGAGGCCCCGGAGGGCAGAACCTCCGGGGCCTCGTTTTTTCGTTGTCAGGATCTTATGCCTTGATCTCGTTCCACACGCTGTGGCCGTCCAGGCTGGAGGCATCCACGCCCAGATACTCGCAGATGGTCTGGGCAATGGTGCCGAAGCAGAGCTTCGTGCCCAGGTCCACACCGGGCTTCACGCCCTTGCCGCAGACCAGGTACGGCACATACTCGCGGGTATGGTCGGTGGTCTTGGTGTAGGAGGGGTCGCAGCCGTGGTCGGCGGTGACCATCAGCAGGTCGCCCTCCCGCATGCCGGGGATGAAGTCGGCCAGGAAGCGGTCGAACTCGGTGGCGGCGGCAGCATAGCCCGCCACGTCGCGGCGGTGGCCGTACAGCATGTCAAAGTCCACCAGGTTCACAAAGGCCAGGCCCTCGAAGTCGCGGGTCTGCAGGGCCTTGGTGAAGGCAATGCCGTTGGTGTTGCCGGTGGTCTTGATCTTCTCGGTCACGCCCTCGCCATCAAAGATATCGAAGATCTTGCCCACGGCGATGACGTCCTTGCCGGCGTTCTTCAGCAGGTCCAGCATGGTGGCGCGGGGCGGCTTCAGGCTCAGGTCGTGGCGGTTGGTGGTGCGGTAGAAGGTATCGGCGGTGCGGCCCAGGAAGGGGCGGGCAATGACACGGCCCACGCCATACTCGCCTTTGAGCATCTCGCGGGCGATCTCGCAGTAACGGTACAGCTCGTGCACCGGCACCAGCTCTTCGTTGGCGGCCACCTGGAACACGCTGTCGGCACTGGTGTAGACGATGAGGGCGTTTTCCTTCATGGCCTGCTCGCCGTAGTCCTTCAGCACCTGGGTGCCGGAATAGGGCTTATTGCAGAGCACCTTGTGGCCGGTTTTTTCCTCAAACTCGTGGATGAGCTCTGCGGGGAAACCCTCCGGGAAGGTGGGCAGCGGCTTCGGGCTCACCACACCGGCGATCTCCCAGTGGCCGATGGTGGTGTCCTTGCCCATGCTCTGCTCCTGCAGGCGGGCAAAGGAACCGGTGGGAGCGGCGGTCTTTTCCCCGGCGGTCACGCCGTCGATGTTGAACAGGCCCAGCTTTTGCAGGTTGGGGCAGTTGAAGTTGGGATGCTTTGCAATGGCTCCCAGCGTGTTGGTGCCCTCGTCGCCAAAAGCGGCGGCATCCGGCTCGGCGCCGATGCCAAAGCTGTCGAGCACGATCAGAAAGACACGTTTTTCCATCTTGGTTTTCTCCATTTCTTCCGGGTCAGCCCGGATAAGTGACACTTTTACCTGCCACCATTATAAGCAAAAACAGGCCCGTTTGCAAGGGCTGCCTTTCCATGCTGCACAGCTGTCCTGACGGGCAGGATCTTAGCCAATTCTTTAACGATTTCTCTGTGCAAAATCCGCAAAATTACCGCGTCCCTGCGTCAAACATCTGTTCAAACCTCCCGGTATGCAAAAAAGTTGTATTCATCCTGAAATTTCACTTGCTCTCTTGTCAGAAAGCGATTATAATAGTAGTTGGTAAAGTTTTGGATTTTCACTTTACCGTACATTCCAACCCACAGCACGGGGAGTTTTCCCTGTTGGTCGTGTGCGCGGGCCGTTCTGCATGACAGCAGACAGCCTGCTGCAAAATAAATGAGAGAGTGAGAACGTAGACGGAGGTATTTTGAATGAGAAAAACGAAAATTATCTGCACCCTGGGCCCTTCCACCGACAAGGACGGCGTCCTGCGTGAACTGATTGCCAACGGCATGAATGTTGCCCGCTTCAACTTCTCCCATGGCTCCCACGAGGAGCACAAGGGCCGTCTGGACCTGCTCAAGTCCCTGCGCGAGGAGCTGGGCAAGCCCGTGGCTGCTCTGCTGGACACCAAAGGCCCTGAGATCCGCCTGAAGGACTTCAAGAACGGCACCGAGATGCTGGAAGCCGGCCAGACCTTCACCCTGACCACCCGCGATGTGGAGGGCACCAAGGAGATCTGCTCCATCACCTACAAGGATCTGCCTCAGGACGTGGCCCCCGGCGGCACCATCATGCTGGATGACGGCCTGATCAAACTGCAGATCCAGACCGTGAACGATACCGACATCGTCTGCACTGTGCTGAACAACGGCAAGATCAAGAACAAGAAGGGCGTCAACGTGCCCGGTGTGCATCTGTCCATGCCGTATATGAGCCAGCGCGATAAGGACGATATCATCTTCGGCATCGAGCAGGGCTTTGATTTCATCGCTGCTTCCTTTGTGCGCACCGCACAGGACGTGTACGAGATCCGCAACCTGCTGAACGAGTACGACTCCAACATCCGCATCATCGCTAAGATCGAGAACCGTGAGGGTGTGAACAACATCGACAGCATCCTGGCTGCCGCCGACGCCGTCATGGTGGCCCGCGGCGACCTGGGCGTCGAGATCGACTTTACCGAGCTGCCCGGCATCCAGAAGACCATCATCGACCGCTCCTTCTCCTTCGGCAAGCCCATCGTCACCGCTACCCAGATGCTGGACAGCATGATGGTGAACCCCCGCCCCACCCGTGCTGAGATCTCGGACGTGGCAAACGCCATCTACGACGGCACCTCTGCTATTATGCTGTCCGGTGAGACCGCTGCCGGTGCTTACCCCGTGGAGGCACTGAAGACCATGTCCGCCATCGCCGAGCGCACCGAGCAGGAGGGTCACTACCTGCGCGGCCGTCTGATGGAGCCCAACACCGGCAAGATCAGCGTTTCCGACGCTACCGCTCACGCCGCCTGCCTGACCGCCAAGGACGTGAACGCCGCTGCCATCGTCACCGTGTCCGAGTCCGGCACCACTGCCCGCCTGCTGAGCAAGTACCGCCCGCAGCAGCCCATCATCGCCTGCGTCATGAAGGAGCAGGTGCAGCGTCAGCTGTCCCTGAGCTGGGGCATCACCTCCCTGATGATGCCTCTGGCGCACAGCACCGACGAGCTGATCGAAATGTCCACCGCTCTGGCCAAGGAAAACGGCTTCCTGCACGACGGTGAGCTGGCCGTGGTGACCGCCGGCGTGCCCGTGGGCATTTCCGGCACCACCAACATGATCAAGATCCACATGGTGGGCAACTGCCTGGCCACCGGTGTAGGCGTGGGCCGCGGCAAGACCGATCTGGTCTCCGCCAGCGGCAAGGCCTGCGTCTGCCGCACTCTGGAGGAGGTCAAGGCAAAGTTCCGCCCCGGCATGGTGCTGGTCGTTCCCTCCACCAGCAACGAGATGCTGAGCTATGTCCGTGATGCCGCCGCTCTGGTGGTTGAGGAGCCCGGCCTGAACAGCCACGCCGCCATCGTGGGCAACTCCCTGCTCAAGCCCACCATCGTGGGTGCCGCAGGTGCCTGCAGCCACATCCGCGACGGCCTGGATATCGCTGTGGATTGTGTCCACGGCAGCGTCCAGCGCCTGCAGGCCTGATCCTGAAGGAGAACATCATGGAACGCATTGCAAGCTTCTGTGTCGATCACACCAAACTGGACCGGGGCATGTACCTGAGCCGCCAGGACGGTGATGTGCTGACCTGGGACATCCGGATGAAGAAGCCCAACCAGGGCGATTATCTGACCACAGGTGCCGCCCACACGCTGGAGCACCTGTTTGCCACCTACGCCCGCAACAGCGCGGTGAAGGACGGCGTGATCTACGTTGGCCCCATGGGCTGCCGCACCGGCTTCTACCTGCTCACCCGCGGGCTGACCCCGGCGCAGGCATTGGAGCTGACCGTGGATTCCTTCCGCTTCATGGCCGCCTTTGAGGGGGATATCCCCGGTGCCAGCGAGGTGGAATGCGGCAACTACCGCGATATGGATCTGCCCGCCGCCAAGGCCGAGGCAGCCGCCATGCTGCCGGTGCTGGAAGCACTGACCGTTGACCAGCTGCACTACTAAGCGATACAGCAAAAGACCTCCCCATGCAGGCAGCACCTGCACGGGGAGGTCTTTTTGCGTTTCAGGAAAGCGATTTGCGGAGTGCTTACTCCACGATGATGCTCTTACCGGTCATCTCAGCGGGGACAGGCAGGCCGATATAGGGCAGCATGGTGGGGGCGATATCTGCCAGGCAGCCACCCTCGCGCAGCTTCACATCGCCGCAGCCAACGGCCACAAAGGGCACCACATTGGTGGTGTGGGCGGTGAAGGGAGTGCCGTCCGGGTTCATCATCTTCTCGGCGTTGCCGTGGTCAGCCGTGATAAAGGCGCAGCCGCCTGCGTTCAGCACAGCGGTGACCACCTGATCCACAGCGGTATCCACAGCCTCAACGGCCTTGACAGCGGCATCGAACACGCCGGTGTGGCCGACCATGTCGCAGTTGGCAAAGTTCAGGATGACCACGTCATACTTGCCGCTCTCGATGCGCTTGACGCACTCAGCAGCCACCTCAGGGGCGCTCATCTGGGGCTGCAGGTCGTAGGTGGCAACCTTCGGGCTGGGGATGACGCAGCGGTCCTCACCCTCGTAGGGAGCCTCCACACCGCCGTTGAAGAAGAAGGTGACGTGTGCATACTTCTCGGTCTCGGCAATGCGCAGCTGAGTCTTGCCGTTCTCGGACAGGTACTGGCCCAGAACATTCTTCAGCTCCACGGGAGGATAGGCGACCTCGCAGTTGGGCATGGTGGCATCGTACTCGGCCATGCAGACATAGTTGACCTGCTTGCGGCCGCCGCGGCGCTCAAAGCCCTTGAAGTCGTCATCGCAGAAGATGCGGGTCATCTGGCGGGCACGGTCGGGGCGGAAGTTCATAAAGATGACGGTATCGCCATCCTGCACGCGGCCGCCCTCACAGGTGACGCAGGGCAGAACGAACTCGTCGGTCTTATCGGCAGCATAGGAAGCCTCAATGGCCTCGGCAGCGTTGGCGGCGTGGTTGCCCTCACCGTAGACGAATGCGGCGTAAGCCTTCTCCTCGCGGTCCCAGTTATTGTCGCGGTCCATGGCGTAGTAACGGCCGGAAACGCTGGCGATCTTGCCAACGCCCAGCTCATCCAGCTTGGCCTGCAGGTCAGCCAGGAAGCCCTTGCCGGCGTGGGGGTCGGTATCACGGCCATCGGTGATGCAGTGCAGGTAGACTTCCTTTGCGCCCATGTGCTTTGCCATTTCCAGCACGCCGAACCAGTGGTCAGCGTGGCTGTGGACACCGCCGGTGCCCACCAGGCCCATCAGGTGGATGGCCTTGCCTGCCTCAATGGCGGCCTTCATGTTCTTGACCAGCACGGGGTTCTTGAACATCTCACCGTCCCGGATGGACTTGGTGATGAGGGTCAGCTGCTGGTAAACAATGCGGCCAGCGCCCATGTTGGTGTGGCCCACCTCAGAGTTGCCCATCTGACCATCGGGCAGGCCGACAGCCATGCCGGAGGCCTCGATGGTGGTCATGGGATATTTTGCCATCAGGGCATCCAGATGGGGGGTCTTTGCGGCAACCACGGCATTGCCGTAGGTCTCGTTGGGCACCCAGCCAAAGCCATCCATGATGCACAGAAGTACAGGTTTCTTGGACATAACGTTGAATCTCCTTTGATTTAGAACAAATAGCGCCCGGCACAGCGCTGGAAAACGGCGCAGCCGGGCGCTGGGAAAACAGGTCAGAGGGCTTTCTCAGCCGTTGGAAGCGGCATTGACGATAACAGCAAAATCAGGAGCCTTCAGAGATGCACCGCCGATCAGACCGCCGTCCACATCCTTCTTGCTCAGCAGCTCCTCGCAGTTCTTGGCGTTCATGCTGCCGCCGTACTGGACCGTGACAGCCTCGGCCACAGCCTCGCCGTACACTTCGCCGATGACCTTGCGGATCTGAGCGCAGACCTCCTCGGCCTGGTCAGCGGTCGCGGTCTTGCCGGTGCCGATGGCCCAGATGGGCTCGTAGGCAATGACCACATTTGCCATCTGCTCGGCGGTCACGTCGCGCAGGGCGATCTTGGTCTGCATCCGCACCAGCTCCTCGGTCACGCCCTCCTCGCGCTGCTGCAGGCTCTCGCCCACGCAGATGATGACCTTCAGGCCCGCATTCAGGGCAGCCAGAGCGCGCTTGTTCACGGTCTGGTCGGTCTCTGCAAAGTACTGGCGGCGCTCGGAGTGGCCGACGATGACGTACTCCACGCCCAGATCCACCAGCATATCGGCGCTGATCTCGCCGGTGAACGCACCGGACTTCTCAAAGTGGACATTCTCAGCACCCACATGGATGTTGGTGCCCTTGGTCTTTTCCACAGCGGTGACCAGATCGGTGTAGGGGGTGCAGATAACGACCTCACAGGAAGCATCCTTGACGGCGGGGATCAGCTCGTCCACCAGCTTGGCTGCCTCAGTGGCAGTCTTGTTCATCTTCCAGTTGCCTGCAATGATTGCCTTACGCTTTGCCTTATCCATTCTTACGATCTCCTTATCAAAATATCTCCCTGCCGCCTTCGTTGCCGCCTCTCCCGGCAGGAGAGGCAGGATAAACGACATCTCCTGCCTCCCGGATGGGGGCTGGCGAACGTCGGCAAGGCTGAGAGATCTTATTACCCAAAATAAAAAGTGCGGCGGCGTATATGCCGCCGCACCTCAGTGATGCTGGTTCAGATGCTTATGCGTTCTGGATCACAGCGATACCAGGCAGCTCCTTGCCCTCCAGATACTCCAGAGAAGCGCCGCCGCCGGTAGAGATGTGGGTCATCTTGTCGCCCAGACCCATCTGCTGGACAGCTGCTGCGCTGTCGCCGCCGCCGATGACGGTGGTAGCGTCACTCTCAGCCATAGCCTTGGCAACGGCCAGAGTGCCGGCAGCCAGAGTCGGGTTCTCAAAGACGCCCATGGGGCCGTTCCAGACGACGGTCTTGGAAGCCTTGACAGCGTCGGCGAAGAGCTTCATGGTCTCGGGGCCGATGTCGCAGCCTTCCTTGTCAGCCGGGATAGCGGTGACAGGGACGACGGTGGTCTCGACAGGAGCGTCGATGGGGTCGGGGAAGTTCTCGACGCAGGCGGTATCGACGGGCAGGAGCAGCTTGACGCCCTTCTCCTGAGCCTTTGCCATCATCTCCTTGCAGTAGTCCAGCTTGGAGTCATCGCACAGGCTCTTGCCGACCTCATAGCCCTGAGCCTTGATGAAGGTGTAGGCCATGCCGCCGCCGATGATGAGGGTATCGACCTTCTCCAGCAGGTTGGAGATGACATTCAGCTTGTCAGCGACCTTTGCGCCGCCCAGAATGGCGGTGAAGGGACGGACGGGATCGTTCACGGCATTGCCGAGGTACTTGATCTCCTTCTCCATCAGGTAGCCGACAGCGGTGTCCTTGATATAGTCGGTGACGCCTGCGGTGGAGCAGTGTGCGCGGTGGCAGCTGCCGAAGGCATCGTCAACGTATGCGTCTGCCAGAGAAGCCAGCTCCTGAGAGAACTCAGGCAGGTTCTTGGTCTCTTCCTTGCGGAAACGGGTGTTCTGCAGCAGGACGACGTCGCCGTTGTTCATGGCAGCGACAGCAGCCTTTGCGTTCTCGCCCACGACATTGTCGTCGTCAGCAAAGACAACGGTCTTGCCCAGCTTTGCGCTCAGAGCCACAGCAACGGGAGCGAGGCTGAACTTTGCCTCGGGGCCGTTCTTCGGCTTGCCCAGATGGCTGCACAGAATGACCTTCGCGCCGTCATTGACCAGCTTCTGGATGGTGGGCAGAGCCGCATTGATGCGGTTCTCGTTGGTGATCACGCCGTCCTTCATCGGGACATTGAAATCGCAGCGGACAAGGACCTTCTTGCCGCAGTAATTCTGATCGTCGATCGTTTTCTTACCTAAACCCATGGTAACAAACTCCTCTCAAATTCTTTTCGTTCGGAATCGAATTTTGCTCTTCATCGGGGGCCGCGCACTGCGAACTTCCCCGTACATCCTTATTATAAACAAAAAGCGTGTGTATTGCAAGGATGGGAGATGGATAATTTATTAACAAACATTTGTTGCAGAAGCAAAGAAATGTGGTGATTTTGCCGGAACGCACCAAAAAGCGCCGTTTTTTCCAAAAAGGACCCGCTGCAGGGAGTGTTCGCCCCCGCAGCGGGTCCTGTCCATTCAGGATGTTTTCCGGAACTTCTGCTTCACTTTTTCCAGATATTCCAGCACCAGCGGATTTTTCATGCCCAGCAGGATGACCGCGTATGCAGCCACTGAGCCCAGCACTGCCGCCAGAATGGAGACGAGATTGGGCAGAGCCAGTGCCTTGACCCCGGTACAGACAAGAACGATGCCCGCACAGCCGCAGAGCACCGAGCCAACGGTGCGCCGGTCAGCAGAGACCGCGACCAGGCCCCTGGAGCAGCGGATGCAGAGTATCATGGAGCACAGCTCTGCCAGCAGGGTGGTAAAGGCCGCCGCATTCTCCCGGAACCGCGGGATGAGCAGGATGTTCAGCCCCACGTTCAGCAGACCGCTGACCAGCGTGATCCAGAACAGTTCCTTTTCTCTTCCGCAGGGCAGAAGCGCGCAGGAATTGTACAGCCAGCCAAACAGACAGACGATCAGGGCAAGGCTCAGGATCTGCAGTGGCATCACCGCATCCAGATAGCTTTCCCCGGAAATAAAGAGGACGACCTCCCGGCTGAGGGCAAACAGTCCCACCACAGCCGGAGCCACCACCACGATAAGCGCGTTGAAGATATTGTTGAACAGCTTGTTGAAGTTTGCCTTGTCCCCCACGCCCGCATAATGGGACAGCCGCGGGATAGACACAACCAGCACCGCCGAAAGCAGGTTCTTTACAATGCCATAGATCTTACCCGCCACCGAGTAAATGCCCACATTGTAATCTGTTCCCAGAATGCCCAGGATCGTGGTATCCGAGCTGACATAAAGGGTCGTTGCCAGCGTGGATGCAAAAATGATGAGGATGGGCTTGAGGTGCTTTTTCCAGTCGATTTTTCTTACCAGCCGGATGGTGCAGTACCGCCGGGCCCGGAAAAAATTGAGTACATTGGCACCTACCGCCGCAAACACCGTGATGCCTGCATAGATGCAGTAGTCATCCCGGGTCTTGACGAAGGCAAACAGCATGAAAATGGACAGCACCTGAAACAGCAGACCCCGGATGGTGATATAGGTATACTCCTCAAAGATCGTGAACACCCATTCGGTGCCGATGGTCGTAAAGAAGATCTGCAAACTCAGCACCAGCATCAGGTCGGTATAGGCATGGAGCTTTGTCCAGAAAAGCATCGTCACCGCCAATGCCGCATAGGTCAGGGCCGTGGAGATCATATTGACGGAGAACATCTCCGATGCAAAAGCCGACAGCTTTTCCCGGTCGTTCACATAGCGTGAGCCTTCCCGCACCGCATAGGAGGAGATGCCAAGGCCTGCAAACAGCAGAAAATACCCGCAGACGGAGCTTGCAAAGTTCACTTTGCCCAGGTTTTCCACCTGAAGAACATTGGAAGCGTAAGGGAATGTGATGAGCGGGAAGATAATATTCATCAGTGTCTTGAATGCGCTCATCGCTGCATTCAAACTGAGGGATTTTTTCATTCAGATCTCCACTTCGTAAGTTTTTCTGGCCTGTTTCTTTTTCAGCCAGCTGTTCCAGAGCAGATACGAATACAACGTTTTTATAAAATACCGATACTGCCCTGCACGAAGCCAGCCTGCCAGAAGGGGGCCGGCATTTCTCTTAAACTCCCGTTCCGCTTCGGCACACGCCTGCTCCATAAAAGCATCATCCTTGCAGTATTTCACCACAATTTCTCTGCACCGGAGCGCATATCCGGCCCGTGCAGACCGATACACGAACGGTTCATCTGCAAACACTTCACAGATACGCCGCCATGCCTTCAGCTCTGTCAGTTTTCCTGCCGAATAATGCCCGCTCGTCACCGAGTCATCGTTGACATAGTAATAGTAAAGTGCCTTGTCGATGCAGGCAATTTTTTCTGCCTGTCGGATACATTTTGCAAGAAACAGCGTATCCTCACCAATTTTTAAATCAGTATCGAACACAACGTCTTGTGTGACCGCACGGCGGTAAAGCGCACCCCAGCACACTGTATGTGCCTTCCGGCTGTTCCAGTCATATCGTCTGACCGGCATAACACTGACTTTCTCCGTCTCATCGCTCTTCGTCTGCGTTCGTCCGGTCGTGCCCAAAAGATCCAGACCGTAGCAATAAGCAATCTCCGCACCGGTCTCATCCAGCACTCTTTTGAGCCGCTCTATGCACTCGGCGTGGAGTGAATCATCCGGATCAGCAAAAGAAATCAGCGTGCCTGTACTTTTTTCCAATCCCAAGTTTCGCGCAGAAGAAACACCACCGTTCGGCTTATGGTATATCTTGATCCGCGGATCTTTTTCCGCGTAGCGCTGGCAGATGGCAAGGGAGTTGTCTGTTGATCCATCATCCACCAGAATGATCTCCAGATCCCGATAGGTCTGACCGAGGATGCTGTCCAGACATTTTTCCAGATACTTTTCTTTGTTATAGATCGGCACAATGATACTGACGGTATCGTTCAGCACAAATTATCCTCCCTTATTTTGCCGCCGGGCCGTTTTTCAGCAGGAACAGTTTTGCATACAGCCTCCGGCTGCATCTGAGCAGCTGATACTTCCGCTGGCTGCTGGTGCAGAGCAGCTTTGCTACCGCCGGGTCGCACTCCTGCAGAAAGGCCTCCATCTTTGCGCGGCGCTCCGTATCCTGCATCAGATACGGATAGCAGTGCTCCACCACGCTCAGCATGGCGGCATCATTCTCCGGCATTCCCGGGTATGCTTCCTTGATGGCCCGATATTTCTGATAGCCCATATCCAGCTTATCCTCGTAGAACTTCATGTTCCTGCGGTGAAGGATGCTGTCCGGGCGCTGATAGTAATAATACAGCGGCACCGGGCGGTACGCGACCTTGCTGCACTGCTGAAAAATACGGTATGTGGTCCCCTGATCCTCCATCATCCGCCCCAGCGGATAGCGTACCTCCCGGAACAGTTCCCACTTGTAGAGCTTGTTCCAGGCAAAATCCCCCAGCTCATCCGAAACAAGGGTGCTGCGAATGGCTTCCCGGCCTGTCATGCACTGCACCGGTACGGCGAGCTCTGCCGGGGCAAGTTCTTCCTCCCGTTCAAACATCCGGAAGCCCACCACAGCAACATCCGCGTCCTGTTCCTGCAGGTCACGGCAGAGCGTTTCCAGCATCCGGCTGTCCAGAAAATCATCACTGTCCACAAAGCAGAGATACGTTCCCTTCGCCCGTTCGAGCCCCGCGTTGCGCGCTGCAGAGAGTCCCCCGTTTTTCTGGTGGACTACCGTTACGCGTTCTTCCTGTGCGGCAGATTCGTCGCAGATGGCTCCGCTGGCATCGGTGGAGCCATCGTCCACCAGCAGGACCTCAAGATTCCGATAGGTCTGGTGCAGGATGCTGTCCACGCAGCGGCGAAGATATCGCTCCACATTGTAGACCGGGACAATGACACTGATCAGCTCTGTCTCCATGTTCAGTTCCCTCAGAAGAATGTTTCTCTGCCGATGTGGAGGATCTCCGAGGTGTACGGGCAAATGGCATTGTTGCCCTGAATATACGCCTGATAGATCCAGATGATGACCAGCATTCCCCACATGGCAGCCTTCAGCAGCTTGCGCAGACGCTCATCCTCCACGCACTTGACCACACGGCCAATGGCGAGATAACGGAAGAACGCAAAATACAGGCAGATGCGGTAGAGCGGCACATTGATGTTGCGCAGCTGGGCCGTTGCCATCTCGATCAGGATCATCACGATCCAGAAATCAGCATCCGAGCGGGTAAAGCGGCGGCGGCCCTCCCCTTCCTCTTTTGCGTACCAGCGGTACAGCACAATGGGCAGGATCAGGAAGGGCAGACGCACAATGATAGGATTCAGCGTGAAGCCGCCCGCATTGGCATCATAATAATATCCGTAAAGTCGATCAATGAAGTCAACATTCAGGGCCAGCCTGACCACAGCCTTGCTGAAGAAGGCAAGGTAGACCGAAAATGCCGCCAGGCCACCCTTGACCCACCAGTTGTCGAAATGCTGAAGCAGGATATAAATCAGCAGCGCACCAAACGAGATAAAGGTGGCATTGTGGAACAGGCAGGAGACCGCCAGCAATAGGACAGCCCAGTGATACTTTTTCTTCCACGCAAAGCTGAACGCCAGAAATGCCACACCCAGCGCCACAGACTGCCGCTCGGCATTGTAAGTATCGCCATAATACAGGCAGAGGTAAGCCAGCCAGCCATAGGGCACGGAGACATACTCCTTATACTGCACCAGCCCGATCATAAACAGGCCGCAGGCCAACAGATCCACCATAAAGTAGAGCCAATGGACATCGCCAAAAACATGGGCCGCCAGATAGACCAGCGTCATAAACAGCGGCTCCGTTTTGTGCCGCTGCCGGATACAGGCCAGCAGACCATCCTGCAGCTTTGCATCCGCCACCCATTCCTCATACACCACGCTGTCCGTGCCAATGGACGGGTCCCGCAAGCCTGCCAATACCGCCATCACCAGCACCGCCAGCGCCAGGCAGAGATAAAAGCCCTTCTCGTTGTTTTTCTTCGTCCGCAAGTGCTCGCCATAGGCGGCAATGCCCACAGAAACCGCAAAAGCCCCCAGATAAATCAGCATAACTTCTCCATTTTATTTTTCGACTGTGTGTTTATTTTTCCATTCTCCCAGCCCATAAACGGCATAAAACAGCCGCTTGCTGATCAAAAGTGTTTCCACCTTGATCCGGTCTGCCTTTTTGGCCCAGGGCCGCCGGGCAAGTGCTCGGTATTCCCGCACAAAGCGGCAGATCCGTGCCTGAGCCTCCGGATAGCTGCCAAAGCCGCCATCCAGAATGCCTTTCAGTGTCTTCAGGTATGTAACCAGCTGCAGGTATTCCGCTTCTGCTTTCAGCACTGGGACCGTTTTCGCAATAAAGCGGGTCACGTCTTCGCCCACATCCAGAATGACCAGATTCTTCTCGGCAATGCCGCTCTTCATGGTCGAACCGGTATGGATGCGGTAATCGTACATCGGTTCCGGAAACACTTCCACTTTTGCACAGCGGGCAATGGCCCGGTACATCACCGCATAGTCCTCGTACAGAATGCCCACAGGAAACTGCAGATCTCCCCAAACCTCCCGCCGGAAGAAAACGCCGCCTGCTCCATGCCCGATGCCCTGATGCAGCAGCATCCGGCGCATGGTCTCTTCCCGGTTCAGCAGCTCTGGGATCTGGTGCGAATTTTCCGTCCGCCCCTCCGGCTGCTCTGTCGAGAACATTTCCAACGGGGTCAGGGCCGCGTCAGCACCATCTGCCTCACAGCGCTCCACGAACTGGGCAAGGGCCGTGGAGCGGATCAGGTCATCGCTGTCCAGCAGGTAAAAATATTTTCCCTGCGTCTGTTTCAACCCGACATTCCGGGCATCGGACTGCCCCCCATTGGGCTTATGGAACACCCGGATGCGGCCATCTTCCACAGCCAGTTCATCACAAAGCTCCCCGCTGCCATCGGTGGAGCCGTCATCTACCAAAAGCAGCTCCCAGTTCTGGTAACTCTGCGCCTGCACGCTCTGCACACAGTCCCGCAGATACGGATAAACATTATAGACCGGCACAATGACCGATACAAGCGGTTTTCTTTCCTCCAACCGGATCCCTCCACCTTACTTTTTTCCACGCCACTGCGTTTTTTCATAAAACCGTCGGGTCATGGCATAGCCGCTGTAGGAGAGTGCCGCCGCCAGCCGGGCCTTTTTGCGGGCCTGCGGGTCCAGCAGAACGTTCCGGCGGTATTTTTTCACTTCCTGCCAGAGGGCCTTTTCAATCTTTTCATGCTGCCTGTCCTGAATCTGGAACAGGATATTGCAGACATTGCTCAGATAGCGGCATTCTGCCGCACGGCTCAACTGGGGGAAATCACGCTTCACATTTTCCATCAGCGCGTGGCAGTGCCGCACACTGTCCAGCTTTCTGGGGTTGAAGGCCATATTTTGGATACTGCTGCCCCGCTGGAAATAGTAGTAATCCCGGTTTGCGATATATGCCGCCTTATGGGCACGCTTTGTCACCTCGTAGGCGACCGGGATATCCTCATAGAGCTTGCCCACCGGGTAGCGCACGCCCTCAAACAGTGCACGCTTATAGAGCTTGGTGGGGGTGGTCACCTCCATGCCCTCCTGATACAGGATGCGGCGCAGGCATTCCTCCCGGCTCAGGATCTCGAATGCTTCCAGACGCTCTGTGGGCACGGACTGCACCGGCTGGCCCTCGAACACCTCTTCAAAACAGCTGGCTGAAAAATCCGCTCCCGCCTGCTCCAGTGCCCGGTACAAGTTCTCGATGTAATAAGGTGACACCCAGTCATCGCCATCCACAAAAGAGAGATATTCCCCCTTTGCTGCGTCCACACCAGCGTTGCGGGCATCGGACAGACCACCATTTTTCTTGTGGAGCACCCGCACCCGGGCATCCTGTGCAGCATATTCATCACAGAGGGTCTCGCTGCCATCGGTGGAGCCGTCGTCCACCAGCAGCAGCTCCATGTTCTGATAGCTCTGCCCCAATAGACTGTCCACACAGCGGTTCAGATATGGCTTTACATTATAAACAGGGACGATGATGCTTACCAAAGGGTCCATCTTATCTCCTCATTTCAGCAGGTCGAAGTAAAACTCTTCCAGCTTCTTCGCCTCGGTGACGATATCAAAGCCGCCTGCCCGCATCTCAGCAGAGGTATCCCGCCGGGTTGTTTTCTCCGCATTACAAATAATAGTATCCGCCCAAATCTCCAATGGTGCTTGAAGTGAAACAAATTTTGTCGTGGATAGGACTCCGATTTCTTTAGGAACCTTATCTGAACAAATCAGCGGCAGACCACTGGCCTGCGCCTCTACCCCCACCACGGGCACTCCCTCATACCGCGAGGGCAGAACAAAGGCATCCATGGCCTGATAGAACTTTGCGGGATCGCTCTGTCGGCCCAGAAAGCGGACATTCCTTTGCAGCCCCAGCTCCTCCGCTTTCCGGCGGGCAGCGGCTTCGCTTTCCCCTTCTCCGATCAGCAGTAAAACAGCATCCGGCCGTTGCTTGCAGACCTCCGCCATTACATCCAGCAGAAATTCGTGATTTTTGGCATAGCAGAACCGTCCGACATGGCCCAGCACCAGTTCATCCTCCAGGCCAAGCTCCTGCCGGACGGCTTTCCGTTTGGCGGCATCATAAGTAAAGCGGTCGAGCTCAATGGCATTGTTGAACACCCGGAAGGGCTTTTCACCATAAAGCCAGCTGCCTGCCGTTCTGGAGCAGGCACAGAGCCGGGTGGGATATACTGCGGCAAAGGGACGGAGCAGGTACTTCATCACATTTTTTGCCCCTTCTCCCCTGCCCACCGTAGAATGGTTATGCGCGATCCGGTTGGGCACCCCTGCACGCTTTGCCCCCCAGAGGGAAAGCACGCTCAGGGTGTTCATGTGGGAGTGAACGATCTGGTATCTGTTCTGACGGAACAGCCGCCCGATCTCCCGTTCATACTGCGGCAGGTGGGTATATTTTGGCACCACATACACCCGGCCGCCCAGCCGTTCGATCTCTTCCCGCTGGGGTAGGGTCGAGCCTTCCAGCGCGAAAAAATCAAACTGAACTCTGGAACGGTCCATGTGGCGGTAGTAGTTCATCACCACCATCTCCACACCGCCGTAGTTCATATCCGTCATCATCTGAGCCACACGGACGGGCTGTGCATTCTGCTCCATGGTCATACCAGCTCCTTGCGGTCACAATCCTCGAACCAGTCCCGGAAGCTCTCTTCCAGCGTATAGTGGAACTTGTAATCGGTGGCGGCCAGCTTCCTTCCACAGACATTGGTGGATACCATCAGCTTCCGGACACGGGCGGGATGGATGCCCACCTTTTTGCCCCCGATGGGTCCCAGAATGCCCGCCGCAAACAGCAGCAGTCCGGCGGGCACCAACGGCACATGGCGGTGCAGGCCGGTCGCCTTCTGCATCGCATTGCAGATTTCTTCAATGGTATAAGCCGGCTCGTAGGTACAGTTATAGATCTCTGCTCCGGGGAAAGAATGATCCAGCATCCGGTACTTGAAGAAGCGCACCAGCTCCTTGACATAGATGCACGCCTTGATGGTGTCCTTCCGGCCGGCATAGAAAAAGTAGCCCTTCTTCTGCCCCCTGTACAGGCGGGTCATGTTGCCGTGCTCCCCTTTGCCATAAACGATGCCCGGCCGCACGATGGTCAGCTCCCGGGCCGGATCACGGGCCTGCCAGATCTGGTGGATCTTTTCTGCCACCAGCTTGCTGATTCCATACGGCGTGTTGGGCGTTGGCAGAGTCTCCTCCGTCTTGAGGTCCTCAGACGCGCCATAGGGTGCAATGGAGCTGGTAAACAGGATCTTTCGGATGCCGTATTTTTCCGCAAATGCGGTCACATTTTCCGCACCCCGGATATTTGTTTCAAAATAGGCTTCTTCCGGGTGGCCGGGGGTGCGGTGGACCGCTGCCAGATCAAAGATCACGTCCTCCGGGGTCGGAACGAACTCAAAATCGATGGGCTTGCGCACATCCAGCCGGATATACTGCACCCCATCGTTCTTTTCCACAACGCCCGGCACCACGCCCTCTTCCCCGGGCATAACAAGATCCAGGTCGTAGATCACATCGCCGGGTCTGACGCACTCCTTCAGCAGCAAATGAATGAGATGGGTGCCGATAAAACCAGATCCACCAAAAAGAATATAATTCATTTTGCCCCTTTCCGGTCAAACACAACGCCCACCGTCCTGAACAGCAGGTAGATATCCATCCAGATGGACCAGTTGTCGATGTACTGGACATCCAGCTTGACCACTTCTTCAAAATCATCAATATCGCTGCGGCCGCTTACCTGCCACAGGCCGGTAATTCCCGGCTTCATGGAAAGGCGGCGCTTGTGATGGCTCTCGTACTGCCGGTACTCATCCAGCGTGGGCGGGCGGGTACCCACCAGGCTCATGGAGCCCCGCACAACGTCAAAAAACTGCGGCAGCTCATCGATGCTGGTGCGACGGATGAAGCGGCCCACCCGGGTGATCCGGGGGTCATCCTCCATCTTGAACATCAGGCCGTTCATTTCGTTCTGGGCCATCAGCTCCTTTTTGCGTGCCTCCGCGTCCACATACATGCTGCGCAGCTTGTGGATGTAGAACACCCGTCCATTCCGGCCCACCCGGCGCTGCTTGAAGATCAGCGGGCCGGGGCTTTCCAGCTTGAGCGGAATGGCCACCAACGCAATGATGGGGATGCTGATGATGCACCCCACGATGCCGCCCACGATATCCATGGTCCGTTTCAGCACCTGATCCCGCAGCTTGAGTTCCACCGTGCCCATCGTCACAACATTGCCGCCCGCACAGCGGCTCAGCTCCCGGCTGATGCGCACTGCACTGGTCTCATCGCAGCAGGCTTTTTCGATCCGGTCCAGCACCGGCAGGCGGAAATGGACCGTCAGCCCCATGCTCTCCATCTCCTCGAGGTAGGGCAGCATGTTTTCCTCGCTCTCCTGCGCCACATCCAGATACACTTCATCCAGCGCTGCCTGCCGCAGCCAGTCCATGAAATTATCGAAGTTCGCTTCGATCTTCACCCCATCGATCTCAGTGTGAAGCTGCCCCGGGGCAGCTTCCAGAATGGCAAGGCCGGTCACACGCTTGGACCAGTCCTTTTTCAGCTCTTCCAGAATAGGGCTTGCGTTTTCCTGCGTGGTCACCACCCCCACAAGGCTCTGAATCCCCTTGGTATAGCGGGAGTGTACCAGCATCTTTTTGAGGACAGCATGAGCGCCCGTCATCACAAAGACATCGATGACGGGCACAAACACCAGAAAATAGCGGGAGTGCAGCATGGGAGCCTTGGTCAGCGCCAGACAGGCCGCATCAATGAGGGTCAGCAAAAAATTGAACCGCACCGCAATTTCAACTTCACGGATCGGAGTGCGGTTCACGATATTCTCGCTCTGATCAAATGTAAAAAAGGTCAGAATATAGGCCAGCAACAACAAGAAACAGGCCTCTACCAGATCGTCCAGCTGGAAGTCTCCCATCTTGTGCAGAACACCTGCGGTCAGCCCCCACGCCAGCCCAATGCTGAGAACCAGAGAGAGCAGATCAATCAGAAACAGGTATCCATACTGCAGTTTTTCACGTTTCGTAATCATACTGTTTCGTTGTCTCCATTTATTTTTACCATTTTATCATATCGGGAGAAGGGTTGCAATAGATAGAGGTCGAATGCAGCACTGCTTTTGTCGGATCACTGCGAATGGATCATGCCATTTCACAAAAGCGCCTTATCGCATCCAAAATGGTCAGCAAAAAGCGCCCTTTCTCTCGCATCACACAAGAGAAAGGGCGCAGTCAAGCTTTATTCAGCTCAGGAGAAACTCCGATCAGCAGTTCTCAGCGAAGTACTTAATGGTACGGACCATCTGAGAGGTGTAGGAGTTCTCGTTGTCGTACCAGGACACGACCTGAACCTGATAGGTGTCGTCGCAGCTACGCTGAATTTTTGCACTTTTCCAAGTAGTTCTTCACAGTTTTGTAACAACAGTTACAGTACCAGAACATACCGTTGTCGTACCAAAACCGGTTTGTTCATACTACGATTATATCACGTTTCAGCGTCATTTGCAAGAATTCAATCCGTTTCGCTTCTGGCCTGCATTTTTCAGATTTCAGCGTATATTCTTACGGTATTCCACGGTTCGAGCGCCTGAGGCCTAGGGCTTCCGCCGGGGCAGCAGCTCTCCCAAGCACTCTCTTTAGAAGCTATATGACAGCTAGATTGCCAACATATTCCTGCTGATTAACTGAAATTTCTCCGGACGTGATTTGGGGCCATGGTGTGGGAAATGTAGCCGTTTATGTTTGATATAGAACAATTCTATTCATTCCAAGTCACATCAATTACCATTTATATAAGAAAACCGTGTGAACTGCCAGAGCTATAACTCTACGCTCCGACTGATCCACACGGCTCTAAAATATTTATTTCAGCTTTGCGAGGATCTCGTCTGCGCTCATACCGCTTGCCAGCAGCTTCTTCAGCACAGCTTCGGCCTCGACCTTCTTAGCAGCTTCTGCAGCCTTGGTTTCGGCTTTGACCTTTTTAGCCTCGGTTCTGGCGATTTCTTTGTCGATAGATTTCAGCTCAGCTTTCTTGGTTTTCAGGTCAGCTTTCAATGCATCGATATTAGCAGTGATAGATGCAATTTCAGCGGCAGCGGCTTCTTTTGCAGCCTGCTTTTCAGCGATCTGTGCAGCAAAGTCAACGGTTGCTTTTACGGTCTTGGGCTTGTTCTTGCTTCCTTTGGGGCGGGGCATATGGGACACCTCCAATGTTTTTTGATGGCTTCAGTATAACACTCGTCTTTTATGTTCGCAAGAGGTGCATTTGGTGGAATAAAAATATATCTTGGTCGAAACAATAAATTGATTTGAGAATATGAATATTTGAGCTGTGCTTATAGCCAGAAAGCTTCTCTTAACTCCTGAATCTCATCATACGGAAAGCATTCGGCAGTACCCTCGATCTCTTCCAGATACCTCACGATTTGCTTTGCAAGTTCGATTCCCTGATGGCTGTGCCGCACACCGCCATCTTCTTTTTGCACAGTGTCCTCTAGTTTTCTTACTGCCCACACTTGATCGTAGATTTCCAGCTGCGTGATAACTTTTCCGACACCGGAGCAATAGGCGGACTCATTCTTTTCGGCGGGATAGCCGAGTGTGCTATGCAGCGAATATAGCTGCCGTACGATGATGTCGGCATTCAGATCCATCGGCACATAGATTCTCACATTGTCGTCTGGCAGGATTCCTCCGGTCGACTTTGTCCTCCCAGTGAGGGCTTTGTCCATATCCCGTTTTATTTCGTAGGGAACTTTTCCGGCCAGCGACAATTCGTTGACATAGAGTACATCTGTCGGGATGGGATGGATATCCAATTTGTGATGCATATAGAACACGCTCCTTGGATTCATTAGATTTCTGCTTTCTCGGTCTCTAACATTGCAAATTGAAATCGAAGTCAGTAAAGGACTTAACACAAATCCTGTCGCCTTTTATTCTGGGCGTAGAATGATGTTTCCATATAATCTATGGCGCTGCCTAATCTTCGATTGCATGGTCAGAGAACATTTCCCATATATCCTTCTCCATTTCAGGCAGATATCTTACTGGTTGAATAAGTCCTTTGCAGTTTTCATCATAGCCAGGTTTCAGTGCTTCAACGCCCTCACTGTCAAGACCTCGAAAACAAAGCGATTGCTTGTAATAAGTAATCAATTTGGAAGCATCTAAATCGTCTGAACGATCAGCCGCAAAAACATATAAGTACTCGCAGCCAACCATCTTTGCGATATCAAGAATTAACGGAACAATTTTGCACCAGAACAATCCAAATCCTAATGGAAATCCTGTGATCTTCCTTGTATCAAACGAATCACATTTGCATAAATGCTTGAGTTCAATGGCGGAATAACATTCTTCTACCCGAAGTATACTTTGGGCCTCCTGTAAGTTCTCTCTCTCTCTTATTAGTTTGACGCGATGTTCTACAATGATCATCATTGTCTTGATTTGTTCTTCATTAAAAACCATTTTTGCTTGTTCGAGCATTTGATAGTATTGATTGTCATCGTGATTCAAGCGCAAGTCTATCAGCTGATTTGTTAGAGATTTCTGAGCATCCTCTAATTTTTTGTATGCATCATCCGAACTATAAGTAGTAAACAACGTTCCGCATTTAAGAGAGAAGTACAGAACTATTCGCCTTGTGCCGCGTTCGCGTATAATATAAACGCGAGTAATTCCATCCAAGTCCTCTTTCCAGGCATCTGTTTTCAAGTAGTTCTCAAGAGTATTGTTTCTAAGTCGACATGAAAAGTCTTGTATATCCTTTTTATTTTGTGAATTGGATGTAAGAACCTCGCAGTCAAAGTTTCTATAGTAACTCTTAACTTCATCGATTGTCACTTGAAATCTCCCTATGATTCTTTATCCTTGATTGCGCTTCGGGCGAGTGATTCCCTCATTGCATCCAGCTGGATTGCTTGCAATGATAACTGTCTCTCGCCATTTTCTGAAGAATCAAGACCTGTACGCGCCAACTTCCACGAAATCTCTTCATGTGATAACATACTTAAATTCCACGAAGAAACTCTTCCATAACGTTCAAGCACACTATCAATCAGTGATATGGTGCGATCTGAAACAGGTTCTGAGATGCCATCGAATGGTTTTTGCTTCATGTATTCATGTCTTACGCTAGTCAAAACGGGACCATATTTCCATCCATAGAAATCCTCATCAAAGAGTTCGCATCCTCCCTCAATGAACGACTCTCGTTGGGTAAAATACATCAACTTATGCATTTTCATTTCGTCCATTGTTATTCCAAATTTCTTCTCATACATGAGGTACAACACTTTAGCGACTGATAAAACTTTCTCCATCTGGTTTTCTCCTCATTTAGTGGTGCTATTATAAGTGTGCGCAGAACAATTCTCACACAATAATCCTTGCTACGAAAATTAAGTAGCAACCGAACCTTGACTAATCTATTTCAATGTTTTATGAAAAGTATCGCGCAATAAACAAACAACAGACAGAATCTGTCGAAAGAAACTTTATATGCTTTTGCCGGATTATAATCCGTTGCCTGCTGCTCACCACGGAGAGGTAGCATACTTGAGCAGCACAGCCATGCTTATACATGACTGCGGTGTAAATTATCTGTATTTTCTCTACACCATTTTATTGATAACACCAGTGTACCGTAATGGAATTGCGCAATAGTTTACTCAAACTCTGTAACCGATGCTCTTGATATTCTCTACAGCCTACGAATATACTTTTCATGGTCGGGTGCGTCCAGTATCATTCTTTCTTGTTGATAACTGTTGTATCAACAAAGCTACGCATCTTCTCTAATCCATTGGCTTCATTGTATAGATACACCTCTGGTATTTTTCTTGACAAGAATAATGCGCTGCCCTCTGTAACTGAATAAGCTCCACAGCGATGAAACAGAACCACATCATTCCTTGAAACAACCGGGAGCTCAACCTCACGAACCAAGACATCTGCAACTGTGCACAAGCTCCCACAAATACAATACGGCTTTGCTTCCGCAGATGTATTCAGTATTTCCATCTCCGGAACCTGCATAGCCAGCGTCTGACCGTAATACTTTAAATGATGAATTCCGCCATCGCAGATAACGTAATTAATATTACCGTTATTCTTAACATCCATAACCTTGGTTGCGTAAGTGCCGCACGAGGCAGCAAAATAACGTCCCATTTCAATTCCCAATGGATATTTTTCAGCAAAGGCAAGAATGGTATCTTTGTTCTCAATCAATGCTGCTTTCTCAGATTCATCATAGGGCGAATTGAAATAATTCACAGGAAAACCCGGTCCCACTTCAACCAGCCTCGGCACAAATCCAGTCCTTTCTCTGAGTCGAGAAAGCGCAGCATCCAGCTTTTCAAAATCCTTATCAATCTGACGTTTTTTCTTCTGTGTCCCAGAATAATAATGGATTCCATAAATATCAAGATTCGGATACTTTGTGTGATCTGCAAGAATACTCAAAACATCCTCTTCAGACATTCCAAACTGGTTTCCGCTTGTAAGACGCAAAATGACCCTCTGCTTCGTATCTGCTTTTTGGGCAGCTTTCTGTTCTAATTCAACATGAAGCATACTTTCGGCTGTAGCTATATCAACTCCGTATTCAATCGCCTCTGTAACATCTTCTATTTCTTTATTGACGCCAGAATAAATAATTCTGCTGCCCGGGATATTGTATGCCTTACAAATTTTTAATTCTCCAGGGCTACAAACTTCCACATGTCTAATCTCGTCTGGCAGACAGTTGAGCAAAAACGGATTTGCCTTTATAGAAAATGTCAAAGGAATTTTGGGTAGCTCCATTTTAACAAATTCTACTCTGTTATGAAAGACATCTGTATCAAAATAGAAAGCAGGAGTTGATATTTGCTCTGTATGTTGAAAGAAATCTCGTAGTTTCATATTATTCTCCAGCAAGTCTTTTGACCAAGGCAGTGATTGCATCTAAAGAATTAAAGTTTTCAGCTATCAAATCTTTTGGACCGATTGTTATATCAAATTCATCACCCAGTTCAGCCACAATGGATACAATATCAAACGATGCCAAAATACCATCTGAAATCAGTTTTGTTTCTTTCTCAAAATCAACTTCCGGGCAGATATCCATCAGGATTTCTTTGATTTTTTCTTTCATAGTTACATTTCCTCCTTGAGTGTTGTCATATCTATCTTCCCATTTGCCAGTTTTGGCAAAGATGGAAGCTGCTTAATCTTACGCGGTACCATAAATCCAGGTAGTAACTGGCGTAGTTCAATCATCAACGCACGCTTTACAATATCGCCCGAATAAAAGAGATAAATGGTTTCTCTTTCCTTATCATACAGTGCAACACATTCATTAACGCCATTCACCTGATTCGCCGCGCACTCAATTTCATCCAATTCAACTCGATGCCCCATATGTTTGATTTGCCGATCCATTCGTCCGTGGAACTCCAAAAGACCATCTTCCCGAATTCGACCGTAATCTCCTGTACGATACATCCGTTCAGGGTATCCTTTGCAATTAGGGTTTATCACAAAACTCTTTTCCGTTCGTTCCCAATCGTTGTAATACCCAAGTGCCAGAATTGGACCACTAATACATATTTCTCCAATTTCTCCCATTGACGTTTCAGACAAATCTGCATTAAGTAAAAAAACGCGGTAATTATTGTATGGCATTCCAATCGGAAGCTGCTCATTTTGTTCAACCGTGTGTTCTACCACATAATATGTACAGCTGGCTGTTGCTTCTGTAGGTCCATATTGATTTACAAATTTCGCATCTGGCAAATGCTTCTGCCAAACAGACAAAACGGATGCAGGCATTACTGAACCAGAAAAACAAATTTTTTTAAGATATCTGAGTTCTACATCTTGGAATGCACCAAGTGTGACGGGAATACTTAGTGCAGATACGCTCCAGCCAATAGATGTTACTCTATTTTCATTCATATAGTCAAACAAGCGATCTGGCTGCATGAAGAATTCTTTTGGAATAATTACGGTTTCGCATCCCGTTTTTAAAGGAATATAAATATCGCGAATTGCAGCAATATAATCAAGAGGCGACTGATTTCCAAGAATATCATCTTGGTTTATTTCCATCACATCAATGTAACTGTCAATATAGCACATAAGAGATTGATGCGATGTAATAACACCCTTCGGTTTACCTGTTGAACCCGATGTGAAAATCACATATAGCGGGTCTGTCATAACCATTCGTTTTCTGATCGTTTCCAGAACTGCATTATCTGCATTATGGGTTAGCATATCATCAATCTGATAGCATTGTTCCGAAAGCTCTCTAGCCAATTCAATATGATCCGCATCTGCAACAATTGCCGCTGGCTGTAAAGTTTCAATGATTAGATCAATTCTATGTCTTGGCAAACTACCATCAATGGGTGCGTAGGCATGACCACTATACACAATTCCCAAATATGCATATATAGTTGCAACATTGCGCCCACTAATAATAGCTATTGGTGCGGTTCCTTTCACATTAGATAATACCGTTCCAATTTTACGACTGTTTCTTATTACCTGACCAAATGTTATTTTTTCATTTGGTCCTCTATATGCCACTTTACTCTCGTTGTTTATTTCTCTTTCCTCGAGCCATTCTAACACATTCTTCATGACACACAGCCCTCCAGATTCTTTAAAACTTCACTATATGAATCAAAGAAATACTCTTCCGGGGAATCTGATTTTAAAATCTCGCAAAGCAAGTCCGTCTGTCTATTCGCAAGGCTCAACATCATATGTCCTTCCTTATCAATATAATCCGCCCCTGTCCGATCCATTTTTTTTGCATAATTCATATCATAAAATGGAACTCCAATACTATCGCACAATGCTGCAAAATATTGATGAAATTGGTCAATGTCCTCTTCTTTCAATCTTTTAGGCGGCAGAGCTGAAGATACACAAATCATCCTAATGTCATTTTCTTTACAGTAAGAAGCCATTTTTTTCAGAACGAGATCATTTTCTTCATTTATACTTCTGTCACCGAAGAGAAGTGGCTTAAAATAGTAGTCCTCCATATAGTTTACGCCTTCATAAAATCCGCGACCGCCATAATGATAGTATCCGTCTTCTGTAAATCCTCCAACCGTTTCAAACAAACTAGGGTCATTATCCTGATAGCCTTTGCTCGTCTTAATTTTAATGTTGCGAGGCAGATTCTTGATTACCCCCAATCCTGATAATTTGTAATCTGCAATGGAGTCATTATAGTTGCTATCAAGCATAACATCTTTGAAATAACTCAACCAACGTTTTCCTGTAAGGCGGAGCAATAAATTAGCATCTGAACCTGCACGACCGGAATGGCCCCTGTCCCAATAACTATAATCTATATCAAAAATCAGTGTTTTATATTTCTTAGTTTTGTTGACCTCCTGCAACATATAATATTCATTATAGGTAGATGTAGACGGCCTTGCAATATCAATCGTTTCACAATCAAGTTGATCACTTATGATGAACGGATTATATCCTGCATATGCATGAGACTGCCCCATAATTAATGTGTCATAATCACCAGTTTCAGCATCTCCCATCAATAACTTTGTGCAGCTTGGTGCATTCAGAAGAAATGTAAGCAGTGCCAATACTATTGCGTTGATAAGAATAAACACTATTACTTTTTTAGAAGTTTTCATAAATAAATCCTCCGGCATCGGGTATCCTTCCAAAGCAGGCAATCATCTGGATAACAACAACCCACACAAAAACCTGTACCCAGTAGTTCTTTTTTGAAAGCTCCTCACGAAGCGATCTACCTTTTTCGTGACATATGTCTACATACCAAAGGATTACTATTGCTGCAATCCATACAATAAGTTCAACAGTGGTCATATTTACAACGCTAAAATCAGGTGCTTTAAACGAGATGATATTGACTATCAACTTTATTGCGCCACTGGCAGAGGTCGAGCAATCAAATGCCCACCCCAGTGTAACAAAGATAAAAGTTCTCACCAAACTGAAAATTTCCCAATATTGTGAACTGCTATTTATTTTAAGTTTCTTCTTCCAATTTATGCATTGGTCTTCCAGCAGAATGCCCAATGCCAGAAGAAGACCGTAGTACAATCCCCATCCGAGGTTATTCGTTCCAAGTCCATGCCAGATGCCAACCAAGGCAAAAACAAGAATATTTGCCACTGCCATTACAATTTTTGTGGCATTCTTTCGTCCGATCGTCTTTTTTAAAGACTTCTTCGCCTTGTTCATTGCCTTTGAAATCGAGAATGGATAAAAAACATAATCTTTCATCCAGCGCCCCAGAGAAATATGCCATCTGCGCCAGAACTCACTGACAGATTTAGAGAAAAAAGGCTGCTTGAAATTTTCTGTCATTTGAATTCCAAGGCATTCAGATGCACCGCGGATTACATCAATTCCACCGCTAAAGTTGCCATACAGTTGAAACCCGTATAAGAACAGTCCCAAAACCACTTCAAATCCCTGAGGAGCAACGCCAGAATAGAATATATTGTTTACAACTACACCAATTCTATCAGCTATCACCATTTTTTTGAAAAAGCCCCACAGCATTAACTGTACGCCATATTTAAGATTTTTCCACTCAAAAGGATGCTGCTTGAACAGTTCAGGAGCAAGTTCGCTGTATTTACTGATTGGTCCCTGAACAAGTTGCGGAAAATAACAGGTAAAGAGCAGTACTTTCAAGTAATCCTGCTCTGCTTGGATTCTTTCCCAATAGACATCCAATAAGTAGGAAACGATTTGCAATGTATAATACGATATACCAACAGGGAACAAATACATGCGTACAAATTCCTGAACCGACTGCTGCGCTCCATCCAGTAAAACAGTATGCTTTTCAAATATCGGTAGTGCAACCACATATTTAAGGACGATCAGTACGGAAAAACACAAAATCATCGTCATTAGCAAAATGCGCTTTTTTTCTTGCGCGTCAGACGATTTTTCAATTTTTCTCGCCGAAAAATAAACAATACCGCTTGTCAGCAGAATGAACAATGCGCCAAACGTACTGGAAGCATAAACAAAGATAAAACTAAGTAAAATCAGCCATTTCCAACGGAATCCCTCAGGGATGCAATAATATATCGCCCCCCCTCCCATTAGAAACAGAACGTACATCAATGATGTTATATCCATACAATTTTCCTTTCATTTATTTTAATTTGTGTACAACTTTTTTCAGCACAGTCATCCCTGTCGGGCAGTACCGCCAGCCGATATACTTCATCTTCTGCTGTGGTGTTTCAAAATCTTTCAGCGTATGAGTGCATTTTTCAGCACGATCCAACCTTGCAACCCACGTTGAATCGACATCGATCCAGCGCGGAGAAACCAAGAATTTTTCAAGGCATTTCCGGAGACCGATTTCCATCGAAAGGAACGCAAAATCTTTTCCGCATAGTTCCAGCATTTTACTGTTGTCAAATACACGGTCAAACATTCTATCATATCTGATTTGATATTTATTTCCTATCGCATCCGCAATCACATCGCTTGTTTCAGGCATCCAAATTTCAGGGCTCACTCCGAATTTCGTCTCGATTACATCCGTATAGATTTTTAATACCGTCTTCCATGTCATGGGTTCTGTGCTTGTCAGATGTACAGCTTCTGCTTTTGCCTTTTCATTTCCAATCAACAGGCTGATTGCACGCGCCACGTCATCGCCGTATGTCATCGTTGTTTTATGTACGGCAACATCCTGAGGCAAGAGTATTTTGTGACCTTCTAAAGCACGCCGAAGCCAGATATCCTTCTCCAATGTGGCAAGCTGGAGACGTTCTATATTATATGTGATGTACGGTCTGATAATAGTCCAGTTCTTATTCGTAGACGTAAAGAGGATATTTTCCTGCCGCGCCTTTGCCAATGCGTACTCGTCCGTCTGCAGATACTCACTATCCTTGCTGACATCTAAAAGTCGTGGGGAATTTTCTGTTATCGGGCTGTCAGAATCTGCGTAGACACGGCTTGAACTCAAGAAGAGATAGTGGTCGGTTGCCTTTAGCAACATATCAGCGCGTTGTTTGAATTCCTTCGTGGTATACACCATAAAATCTACGATAGCATCGAATCTTTGCTCGCAAACCAACTTCTTGACAAATTCAAAATCATGTGCGTTCCCTGTTATATAATGAATATTGCCGGAAGACTGCCTCGCTTTACGGGATGTTATAAACACGTTGTTACCACTGTTAGCTAAAAATTCAACCAACGGCGTTCCCATTGCGCCTGTACCACCAAATATCAGAACTTTCATCGTGTTTTCTCCGTTTCAAATAATTGATAGAGAATCCACGATCTTTCCACGCAGCCAATCAATGATGCAGTGTTATGGTTCCACTTCCACCAGTCATATACACGGTATCCCCCACAATCATTCTGCCTGCATCGCTTACCATATACACAGCCATGGAAGCAATTTCCTCCGGCATTGCATACCGCTTGCTTGGATTGTTAGGTTCCGAAATACTGCTGCCCTCTGTCTTTCCTAACATAGGGGTAGCAGTAGGTCCCGGTGCAATAGCATTTACAACAATTCCATACGGCAATAATGTATCCGCAAGCCCCAGCGTCAATCCACGAACAGCCCATTTTGACATTTGATACGGTGTCCATGCCGGACGCAGTGCGGAAGAGGATGTCACATTCAAGATGTGGCCTTTTATCTGTTTCTCTATCATTGCTTTGCCAACGGCCTGACTCATAAAGAACGTGCCCTTGGCATTTGTATCCATTATTCCATCATATTCTTTTTCATCAATTCCCCAAAAATCATGCTTTACCACAACCCCTGCGGAATTAACAAGAATATCAATTCTGTTTTCTTCAAATAGTGCTTCGGCTTCCTTTACCTTGTCCGGTAAGTGCTCCGTATCGCGCACATCAATCAGTAATCCTTTACCCCCCCCCCCCATTTTTTTAAGCACGATCTCTAATTTTTGCTGATTTGTACCGGTGATTATCACTTTTGCCCCTGCATTTTGAAACGCCTGTGCAACGGCAAGTCCTATTCCACTGGTGCCGCCTGTAATCAGCGCTACTTTTCCATCCAGCAACTTTTCTTTCTCTACGGGCACAATGATCGGCTGTATTTTTTCTTCTTTGCCCATTTGAATCAATGTGTGCACTGCATTTTTTAATTTCGTTTTTACACCCATGACGCAATCACCTTTCTACGGGCATCCGCCTCATCACCGAATTTTGAAGCAAAATTCGTATAGTTGCGGAACTCCGTTCCTTTTCCGTTATTAACAAGCAAAATGCGTATCGTTGCGGAAACATGTCTATTTCCCAACACGTTCATATCATAGAAGAAGGCCAGGTCGCCAATAACCAAATAGTGCAGCTGATTTTTATCTGCCAGAGCTGCACCCACAATTGTTGACATTAAGCCGTCAATGCCGAACCCGCCTGTATTCGAAAAGCCCATAATGTCCTTACGCAGCGGGCAAAAATTCCACGCACGTAGAGAGTTCAGAATTCCAAGATGGAGACAGCTGCCCGCCGGAATTTGTGAAAATGTTTGGCGAGCAATCCAGATATTAGAAAACGGCAACTGCTCAACTTTGTTGTTCAACTGCGTCCATTCTTGAACCCATTCCACATAATAGGTAGTCGAGACCTCTTCGCCAGCTCTTGCAATATACTGCCGGAAGAAATCAATTTCTTGCATCTCGAAAACATATTTTAGCTTGCGATAAGTATCACGGATTGCGCCATCCGGGTTGACTCGCCACACCTCTTTTGGACGGAAACCAATATAGCCACCTGCCACTTGACCGATATGAATCAGAACATCCATTGACATGCAAGAAGAGACATGCGCATCCTGTGATGTAACTAAACTTGCCGAAATACCGTATGCTCCGTTATAGTTGCTCGTATGGTCGCACAGGACAACTGCGTTGTATTTTCTGCAAAACGAATCAATTACGTTCGTCAACTCATCTGTCATCACAGCATGTGCACCAACAAAAATTGCAACTTTGCCTACTTTGAGTGCCGGCAGCTCCTGACCATATTCATAACGGTAAATCACTCTGGTTTCGGGCAGTTGCTTTACCGAAAAATCTGCCGGATAGAATGGATATGATGTCGTCAGGTTGATATGTACCGGTCCACCGCCGCGATGACGAAGCTCCAAGAGTGCGGTGTTCAAAGACGTATTTACAGCCCACGCATCCATTTCATCGTGGATCATCGGGATTTGAACAGAAAGGTTAACCAGATCCTTCATCTGTTCTGTGCGATCAATCACCTGTGGAACATATTGTCCGATCTGACCCATATGCTGCGTTGAGGTAACCGCAAGCACCGGAAGTTTCCTGTAAAATGCCTCCGTCAAACCGGGAACATAGTTCCGAGAAGCGGTTGCGCCTGTGCAACTTAAAGCAACTGGTTCGCCGGATTCGGCGGCCAATCCGCACGCCATATAGGCAGCAGAACGCTCGTCCGGCGCAGAATACATTTCAAAATACGGGTCTTGTTTTAGGCTTGCTACAAATGTGATATTTGTAGAACCAGGACTTGCTATAATTTTTCTGACACCATGTGCTTTCATCAGAGAAATCAGAATCTGGATATTCTTTTCCGCTGTATAGTGATACTCCATCTTATCAATCTCCTCATTCGACTTTTTGCTTTTTTAATTGAAGCAGCGACTTTATTAACGAAATCAGTTTTTTTCTGCATACAAGAGCAACAATTCCAAGAAAGACTACAATGCTGTACCGGATTATGGGGTGCTGATAAAGAGCCATACATCCAAAACCAATTGCACAACTCAGGGCGGCAATTCCCAAAATCATTTTGCCATTGTATGGTCTGATACCATCTATAAATTCATCACATACTTTATTCATAAATAGATAGTGGAGCAAGGCAAAAAGAATATAACTGAACAACGTGGTGTATCCAGCGGCAAGATAACCAAGCCTATGAATTCCGATATAGTTTAGGATTATATTTAATATTGCTCCCCCTACTGTTGCGGCAGCAACGTAGGTTGTCTTTTCATAATAGAACTCAAATGTAGCAAAAAATGAATACAGAAACATAAAGAAAACGCTTAACGCAACCGACGGTACAACCCAGATGGCTTCATAGTATGCTTTCGGTGCAAAAACGGCAATAATCTCCGGAGCAAAAAGAATCAGCAGAATATTCACACCGGCAATCAGAAAAAAGCAAGGATACGCAACCTTGGCCAAGTCCATCGTTTTTTTATCTTTCAGTTTTCGATAGATCCACGGTTCAATAGTTTGCAGCAAGGCCATATTGAACATTGTCATAATCATAGAAACAGAGTATGCCAGATTGTAGATACCTGCCTTATCAGCGCCAACCATATTGCTGATCATAATTCTGTCTGAACTGCTAAGAACCGTCAAGGACAAGTAATGTGGAATCAGAGGCAAATTAAAGCGAACAGCATAGGTCCAATACCGCTTAGAGTATAATGTCTTTCCCTTTCGCACCTGAGAGATAAACGTCCCTGTGTACAAAGCAAGCTGAACTGCTGCCATCCCCAGAATTCGGGCCGTCACCTTATCTTCACTATGCAAGATCAACAAGATACTGACAAGTGGCTGCATAATTGCCACTGCAATTGAAAGCAGTGCCAGCTTTTTGTATTGAAAATCGACACGCTGATCCATCGACCAAAAGCTGAATGCTCCGCTTGCCCAAATCATGACAAACATAGCGATCATCTGCATTGTTGTCAGCGAAAGCACGCTATTAAGCTGCTTTTGAAAAATAAAATAGATGCAAAGCCATGCGGAAACAAGAAAAAGGCTCAATCCCTGTAACGAGGAAGAATAACGGTTTCTATCACTCTCGAACTTCACGACACCCTGCGAGTATACACCGGAATACAAATTCAAGGTAACGATTGGAGTAATAAGCTGCATCCACGAATTGAATACCGTAAATTGACCATATTCGGTGGTCGATAGTATTCTCGTGAAGATTGGCGTTGTGATAAAGGAAATTCCTCTTTGCAAAAAGGAACATATAAGAAAAACGAAGGACGCTTTGACCTGTACAGGCCAGTTTTTGTACATTTGAACAATTTTCTTCAAATCAATGTTACCTCAACTTTTTGCACAAAACGCAATCACTTGCTCAACAATTTTTCCAAGCTGGTAATGTTATCTTCATAATATCTATTAATCTCATTGTTCCGGTTGTGAAGGCAATCTATGACCTCATCACGGTTCTTCAACATTTCCAGTATTTTAGGCACAATAAGATCCGGCGCTTCTTTTAAATCAATCAACCACTTTCCCGAGCCGTAAACATATTTACACATACCCACACTTTTTTGACTGTAAGAAAGAAAAATCACAGGTATATTTTCATCAATTGCGTTTACTGCACAGTGCATTCTAGCAGAAATAACGAGATAGCACTCCTTTAATTGTGGTTTGAGTCCTAAAAATCCCCCTTTCCAGTCTGCAAAGTAAATATGCTGCTGTGTTTCTGGTTTTGTCAAGACCTTCAATTTATGCAGAAAAGACTCGTCATTGTCCATCTCATCTTTAGAAATCACATGTGGAATCAGTAAAATGTCTATATGCGTAGATTCAAAAATAGAATCGATCATCTTCGCATAGTTTACATAAGTTTCTTCACTGTGTTTTCCATAGATTTCCTTTAGAGAAAGCGGCGACAAATTTATACCAATATATTTCGGCTGCAGAGCTGTTCTGTCTAAGCTCTTGACTTGAAAAGCCGGATCCGGGAAGAAGCAGGTGTTCCGCAAACCGAGTCTATTTAGATATTTAACAGATTCTTCCTCTCTACAAATAATCATTTTATATCGAGAGAGGTTTTTTTTGTAATAATCGATTGCCTTCTGATACTCTCCAAACGGTCCAACTGATGCGCCATACACGATCACATCTTTTCCGGCATCGATTGCACGGTCACAGAATTCCACCAGCGAGTTATAATATGGATATGTAGTTTGTTCCCGTAGGAATCGCGGAATAGTATAAATGTCTCCGCCAATAGAAAACATCATATCTATACTGTCAATTATGCTATCATAATCAAAGTAGAATCCACAGCGTTCTGAATTTAACTTGACCTTGATTTTATGCTGCACTTTGTCCCAAAATGTTGCCTTTAGTTCAATTGGGCGGATTTCCAGATTCAAATCTTGCAGTGCTTTTTTATCGTAATCGTAACTATATGTAAAATAAACGATTTGTGCTTCTGGATATAATCTCCGAATCAACTGGCAGGCTCCGCGCACAATTGCTTCGCAGCCAAAATTGTATACGCCTATTATTCCGTATAAACCGATTCTCATAGCGTTTCTTACAAACCCTTTACTAAAATATCTGCAATCCGCTCACAGGCATGTCCATCGCCATAAGGATTGCTTGCCTTGCTCATAGCATCATACTCTGCCTTGTCAGACAGCAAACGGCTGAACTCCCGATAAATGGTCTCCTCCTCGGTTCCGACCAGCTTCAATGTGCCAGCAGCAATTCCTTCCGGACGCTCTGTTGTGTCCCGCATAACCAGAACCGGCTTGCCCAAAGAAGGTGCCTCCTCCTGAATGCCGCCAGAATCAGTCAGGATCAAATAGCTGCGGCTCAGGAAGTTATGGAAATCCAGCACGTCCAGCGGCTCAATAATATGGATTCGGTCATCGTCGCCCAGATACTCATTGGCAATTTCTCGCACCACCGGGTTCATGTGAATGGGATAAATTGCCTTCACGTCCGGATGCTCGTCCATCACGCGGCGGATTGCCTTAAACATATGCCGCATCGGCTCACCCAGATTCTCTCGGCGGTGGGCTGTGATCATAATCAAACGGCTGCCATCAGCCCACTCCAACTCCGGGTGGGTGTAATCCGCTCTAACCGTCGTTTTTAGTGCATCAATGGCAGTGTTTCCTGTTACATAGATGCTCTCCGGATCCTTACCTTCCTTCAGCAGATTCTGCTTAGAGAGCTCAGTGGGAGCGAAATTATACTGACTGATAATCGAAACCGCCTGCCGGTTGAACTCTTCCGGATATGGGCTGTAAATATTGTAAGTACGCAGACCTGCCTCCACATGACCTACAGGAATTTGTAAATAGAAGCAGGCCAGTGCCGTCACAAAAGTCGTGGACGTATCGCCATGCACCAGCACGACATCCGGCTTCACTTCTTCCAGAACAGTTTTGATACGCTCAAGGATATTGACCGTCACATCAAACAGGGTCTGCTTGTCCTTCATAATGGACAAATCGTAATCCGGAACGACCGAGAACGCTTCCAGCACCTGATCCAACATCTGCCGGTGTTGGCCGGTTACGCAGACAATCGTCTCAATACTTTGATGTTTCTTTAATTCATTGACCAGCGGGCACATTTTAATTGCTTCGGGGCGAGTACCGAACACCAGCATTATTTTTTTCATAATTGCTCAAGCTCCTCACAAATCTGTTTCATTATTTTCATATTATCTGTAGCCGCATAGAATTTTCGGCCATTTTCTCTGTAAAGCTGCTCGTTCTCTAAAATTTTCTTTATCCCACGAACAATATCATCGATGCATGTAAAATCTACGCACGAGGCCGCACATGCAGCACCTACTGTTTCTACAAGTCCAACATTATCCGAAGTCAACATCGGCAAACCAAATTTTGCATACTCATAGATTTTATTCGGTGCACAAAACACATTATTTAAATTTGAAAAGTCATAGTTGGCAATTCCGATATGCGCCGCTTGTGTCACAATCAAATGTTGCGGGCTCGGGACATAACCAAGATATATGGTGTTTTTATAAATACCCTTTGCTTCATCAACAACCTGCTCGTCACCTTTTCCCATAATCCAAAAGATAACATTCCCATCATTGATTTCTGCCAATGCCCTTGCAATATTAGAAAGTGGACGATCTTTTGATATAATTCCCTGATACAAAACAATGCTTTTATTCTTGCATTCATCCATTATCTTATATATCTCAGGATCAACGTTAGAGTATTCTCCTTGTTTTTTTTCAGACTCTTCTATTTCATACGGCTTGTTGGGCATAACATAGGGTTGCTTTTTCAGATGGTAGCGGCTTTTCATAATAGCCGCTCTATGTTTCTCGCAGCAGATGATAGCTTCCGCCTTGGGCAATATATTCAAAAGCAGATGGTCGATCCATTTTTGATCATCGTACAGTTCCAAAATAGATGCAACAAATCTACGTCCATCCAAAATATTTCCTAACGTCATTACAGATTCACAATTTCCAAACCAAAGAATCTCCGAATCCGGGATATTTCTAATGATTTGTTTTGCTTCTTGACGGTAGTCCAATATTTTTTTGACAGATTGAAATTTTCCATTTTTTAAATTATCGGAAGACAATTCGTGATGCCTTATTTCTCTCTTATCAAGCAATTGATTTATAAAATCCGAATTTTTTCCATGATAAACTTCCAACTCTACACCCAAATCATTTAGCAATAGAATCTGAGCCAGACAAGGCGGGTAAAATTGAAATCCTTTTTTTAAAAAATAAAATATCCTCATAACACACTTCTCCATCTAGTACGGCTATATTACTGCCAAAAGAAACGGTATGGTGTAATTCCCTGTGCTCCTCGTAAGACCAAAAGTAATTGATACAGGCTAATTCCTAAGTAGGAAATGACTTTCGACACTTTCCTATTATCTGGTTGAAGCGACTCAATTATATTTGGTAACAGGATAATCAACGGCATTGTAAAATAATATGTCAACCGGTTAACAATTTGAATTCTTACAGAAATAAAATAGAGAGCAACCCCGACGCCAAGCATTGTCAGATACAGACGATTTGCATCGCTCATTTCACTCTTTATCAAAAGTAAAAACAGGAAAATCATCATAAAAAGAATCGGATGGAAAAGATTTCCGGCTCCTGCGAAACCGTTATCCAAATATTCTGCGTACGATTTCATCAAAAGCAGCCCGACTGAAATAATTTCAGGACCCGCAAGAACGCCAATTCCTGATAAGGCTATAATCAGTATCGCCCAATTTTTATTCACTCGAATTTTCAACTTCTTTACCAGCCAAAATGCCAGAATAATCAAAGCACTTTTATGTAATGATGCAGACAAAATGGTAAAAATCAAAAATTGTTTATCTTTTCCACACTGTAAGTAATGCACTGCCACCAACGCAATGCTCATGGCTGCCGCCTGACGCATCCCATTAAAGGCCCAATAGTAATACATAAAACCCGCATAAATAATAATCGAAAAGAATGCATTATCTGATTCTTTCCGTATTACCCAAAAAACTGGCCATACCGTAATTATTGCATACATAGTCAGCATTACTGTATACGAATGGAAAAGATGAGCAGCAAGCCACAATAGAACTTGATTTCCGATTTCAAGATAGGTAATATTTGCGCCTTCTTCAACATAAGAAAAAAGTGTCACATATGTCTCTGTGTCAATTCCCACTGAATTACCACGAAAACCTAACAGCAGAATAAGTTGTAAGCTAACGATCATTAGGAGAGATCTGTTTTTCTTTTTGAATTCCGAAGAAAAAAGTATGCCTTCCGCAAATATTATCAGATAGTTCAGATTTGTTATTTCGAGCACAATGTCAGCCTGCCTTTTTCAAAAAATACACTCCCATACCAATAATACCTTTCTGCTTATCGGCATTTTCCACTTCATCAACGGCCAAAACGATTGGCGAACTTCTTTTTTTAGCTGTTGTTTTGTTTTCTTCATCAGCGAATCATCGTGGTCATACCCATTTAAACTCATTTGTGTCAAAAGGGTAAACCTTGCACGTTTGCAGTTCATCTCACAGGCATAGCTATATTCCGGCGTAAACTGTTCTACCTGCTTTTGAACAATATCCCAAATATCCAATAAATCCAATTTCTTTTTACTAAACCCGCTGTTTGTTACACCCTCAATATTTTTGAAATAATTATAGAGCGGTGCATCTGTATAGACGGCTGCTTCGCATTTTCTCGCCAGATAGTAGCACGTCTCTACATCTTCGTTCATCCTACCCTCGATAAAGGAATAATCTTCCAAAATATCACGCCGGATAATAGCCCCACACACACTATGGGTATCAGGTTCTCCATTTAGTCGGAAGAAGCGGCTCATTAAATCCGCATTGGATAGCACCTTAGCATTCTGTTTCATCACGATCGATGCATCCGTGTATTTCTGAACCACTCTCATACCGCCAATCGCCATCGGAACATTATATTGATTTGCCAAATCATACAGTGTTTTCAGCGCGGTCCTATCCAGCCAATCGTCACTGTCTGCAAAAGCAATCCATCTTCCTTTTGCAATTTTCAGTCCTGCATTTCTCGCAGAACTTGCGCCGCCGTTTTCTTTGTGGATTACATAGATGTGATTATCATTTTTCGCCCATTCGTCACAAAGGCTCGGGCTGTTATCAGGAGAGCCATCATCCACTAATATTAATTCAAAATTCTGATATGTCTGTTCTAAGATAGATTTCACACATCGATCCAAATATTGTTCTGCTTTGTAAACCGGAACAATCACACTAATTTCAGGCATAACATTCCTTTCCTTGCGTCCTCAGTATTTTTTCGAAAACAAACCATTGTAACCTATTTCGTGCCATTGGCGATTCACTATGAGTCACTTAACGATTTATGCTCTATCTACGTAAGGCTATGCCCATAATCAGTGTTATTTCTTGGTACACAAAATAACAAAACTTCAGCATAGAACTTTCCTCTTTTCATTTTCCAGATTGCGTGTTCTCATTTTATGAATGCAATACCTGATAAATCATTTTGCGCAACTTGTTAGGCATTACGCACACCAGTGCATGCGGCACTGCACCCGTACAGAAATCTACTAAGTTTGTCCATCCACTCTTATGTATCCACCAATGGAACCGAAGCATCGCTTTTGCATATGCAGTTCCACCACGGCGGAAATACATATCGGTCGGTGTCCGCATATAAAGCAACACATCCGGCAGATTTTGCGCCTTACAACCGTTTTGCAGCATCCGAATCCATAAATAGTAATCTTCAAACAGGTGATATTTTTCCTGATAACCACCTGCGCGCTCAACCGCGCTTTTTTTGAACATCACACATGGATGATTGAAGGGGCATCTTTTCCGAGAATAACGTATAATTTCATCGTTGTTACATGGGATCGTACGTCCACCTGTTATTTGGTCTAGACTGGTTACAAATTCCAAAAGCGCCCCGCTTGTTATATCCAGTTCTGGATTTTTCACGAATAACTCAACTTGCTTCTGGCATCGGTCCATTACGCTGATATCATCACTGTCCATCCGCGCAACCAGTTCGTTTTTGCAATGTTTGATTCCCTTGTTCAACGCATTGCCAAGTCCACCGTTCCTTGCAAGACGAACAACATTCAAAGCCGAACCCATCTCCTGTTGTTTTGCCGCAATTACTGCATCTAAAGCGTCATTCAAAGGGCCATCGCAAACCAGTACAAAGTCATCTGTTGGAACTGTCTGTATCTGAATACTTTCAATGGCCTGTTTTAAATACTCTGGCGACTCCTTAAAATAAACCGACATCAAAACACTATAATTTTGCATCCTTACACCATCTGTATGTTACTTTCACATTCAGTTGCTTCTTGAGACACCACTTTGCTCTCACGTAACAACACGATACTCTCCTGCCGAAACTTCGGGTCAACCTTTCCATCAACCACGCCATGCCGCCCCAGAACCACGAGAACACTCTTCCAGAGCACCTTCAGGTCAAATTTCAGGCTGACATTCTGGACATATTCACGGTCATAATAGACTTTATCGTAGATATCCACGGTATCCCGTCCATTTACCTGTGCCCAACCGGTAATACCAGGCCGCACCTGATATACACCGTACCATCGACGTAAAAAACGGATCTCGCGCTCGGTATATACCAGTGGGCGGGGGCCAATGAGGCTCATTTCACCTCGGACCACATTCCAGAGCTGCGGAAGTTCATCTATACTAGTATCACGTAGAATACGGCCAAGCTTTGAAATATATATTTCGGGGCTTTCCAGATCACCCGTAGCTACATTTTTAGGTGCTGTGCTCTTCATGGTTCGGAATTTTATAATGTTAAAGCAATGTGCATCTTTGCCCACGCGCTTCTGCAAAAAAAAGATTGGCTCGTCTGGAGCACTGATCTTCTGTGCAACACTCACCACCAGAAGCAAAGGTGATAGCACAATCAGTGCTGCCGCTGCAAGAACCCGATCTACTACTGACCGCATCTCTAAGTAGTGCTTTTGTCTTTCTGTTATGTGGACATAATGTTCTCCAAACTCCACAAAATAATTCAGATTTTCCTTATCCAAAGTTGTTTTCTCCCCGTTCAGATATCATTCTGCCTTCGCAGAACCCACTTTTTCTCCAAATTCTATCGCTGAATCGTTCAGCAGTTTCTCCAATTGTTCTTTTTGTTCTTCGCTCAGCTTCCCCGACCCGCTTTGCAGCAGCCGTTTCTGGTTGTACACCCATCGGCTCAGCCAAATGCCATCCGCAGTCTTGTATTTTGCTGGAATCTCCAGATTCCCATGAACTCTTTTATATTCCTGCGCCAGCTCGTACCGGTACTGCCACGAGTCCGGTTTCTCCCACTGCATTCCAATGGCATCCAGCAGCTCAATGCGCTCTTGTGATAAGATTGCATTGCTCTTCTCCGGATTCCGATATGCATACTGCTGCCGCCGCACCCATTTTCCAAGGGCATAGCCCTCCGGCGAAATATATGCCACCGGAATGTCAAGGTTTCCATTTGCCTCAAAATATCGTTTCGCTGCCTGATAAACCTCATTCCACTGTCGGTCATAGCGACTGCCCCACTGCATTCCTATGGTTTCCAGTCGTTTGATCTGATCCGCAGACAACTTTTTCTGCTCATAGGCTAGTTCCTGATTTTGAATCCAGCGGCCAAGCGTTTTTCCATCTGCTGTTTTATAATCTCGTGGAACATCCAGATTTCCATACTCCTGCGCATAGACTGCCGCAAGTGCATACCCCTGTTCCCATCGGACGTCAAATACCTTCCACGCCATCCCCAACTGATTCAACTGTCGGATGCGCTCTTCCGTCAGCTTTCCATCGTTTCGGCGTTTCCGCGCATTGTTGATCCACTTTCCCAGAGGATAGTCATCTTTCGTTTTGTATTTCGCCGGGACCTGCAAATTTCCAAACTGCTCCCGAAATTTTCGTGCTTCCTTCAGACCACGCTCCCATGCGGCATCGTTGCGATTTCCCCACTCCATGCCAATGCTGTCCAGCCGTGCGATTTGCTGTTCGGTCAAGTTCCCCGGAATCTGTCCCGCACGAACACGGCGCTGGGTCGTCAGCCATTCGCCAAGGCTCAATCCCGCTGGTGTGGTATAACGTTTTGGAATATTCAGGTCGTCATGCTCCGCATAGTAAATGCTTGCTTCCGAAAAATAATGATCCCAACTGGAAGAAAGGCTTGCCTGCAACTGCTCAAACAGTACCCGGCAGTCATGCACCTGCTCAACAACCTCGAATCGCTCGGTAACGATCTTATCGCCCTCGCCGTTAGCATAGAGCCGGTAGACCGTCTCCTGCATCTCGCCCTGTAACCCCGCAATGCTGCATAGACCCTCGAAGTTGTTGACTACATCGAGGATAAGCGGTGTAGAATTTTCCCCAGCGGTCAAAGCGCGTCCAATCTGCTGCTTGTAGATGGTGGGTGAAATGGTGGGCCGGAACAGGATGACACCTGAAATGCCTTCTACATGAACGCCCTCGTTGAGCATGTCTATGCAGAACAGCAACTTCAGCTTGTCGCTCTCATCCGTCTTGAAGTCTGCAAAAGCCTTGTCTGTACCAGGGTCATCGGAATAAGCTTCGTACACCGCCACTTCCGCATTCACCTTTGCAAACCACTCCGGCACGTGAGAGATCATTTCGTCCATGTGCTCCTTGTTGGCGCAGAACACGATGTACTTTCCGGACTTGTTCGTGATATGATGAGCGAAAACCTTATCTAATCCATCTGCCTGTTCCAAGGCACGGCGCAGGGCATCCAGATATTTTTGATTTACGTCCTGAATGCCGGGAGAACGCAGATTATCCACTCTTGTCTGATAGCGTGCCAAGTCTTTCTGGTACTGATAGACGGTGGTCACATAGTTCGGAGCAGGCAAAATACCCCTGACGATTGCTTCGCCAAGGGTCATGTCGCTCGCAACACGGCCATCAAAAAGTTCTTCGGCCATGTCACGGTTATTATCCAGATACCGAACGTTTGTCGCCGTTAAGCCCAGCAGTCTTGCGTCCGGGCATAACTTTAACAAAGCCACCGTGCTTTCGCCCCAGCATTCCGCACCGGCACGGTGGAATTCATCGAGTATAATATAGGCAGGCTCCTGCGCTGCGATATCATCCAGTTGCGCCTGGGTACAGCACATCAGCTTCGCATAGGTATAAAAATGGACGTTCGCCAGCGGAAAGTCCGGGTCGTTCCTTTTCAGGCTCTCCAGCTGTGTCTTGAAGATATATTCACTGGGAGAAAGCCAGATCACGACCTTCTCCGGGTTGTCCTCGATCAGCTTGAACGCAATATAGCTCTTTCCGG
>OOCX01000196.1_pt1 | contig 56936 bp, 60 predicted proteins | sample 1671231 | NCBI WGS metagenome assembly OOCX01 (sample SAMN06348135, study PRJEB24527) | human gut metagenome | biome: human gut; feature: ankylosing spondylitis patient; material: feces | host: Homo sapiens | place: China | collected 2015-10 | reverse complement strand
ATCGCTTGATAAAGACTATGTTACAGAGCAGTGCGTTCGGTATCTTGAAAATACCCAATGATATACACAAACTGCCGAGCATTAACCGCTGTGCATCTAATGTGAGACAAAGCTGAATATCCGGCGAAAAGCAGGTGTTCCGTTTTTACCGAAAAAATACCCCTCCTGATGTGTACTCCGCATCAAGAGGGGATTTTTTACTTTGTACCAGATAAAAAGTGTTACGTATCAGCACAATTGTAGTTAATATATATCTAAAATGTGCCGATGCGTAACAAAACTGCCAAACACTACCTCTCAAAATTTGCCTTCTGAATGCTTATTCTAAATAATAGCCTGCCTGTGCATTCCAGAGCTCTGCGTATTTACCGTTAGCCGACACAAGCTCGTTATGCGTTCCTGTCTCAACCAGTTCGGCGTTATCAAATACAGCGATTTCATCACAGAAGGCACAGCTTGAAAGCCGATGTGAAATATATATTGCTGTTTTGTTTTCAACAAATGAATTAAAATGATTGTATATTTCATTTTCAGCTATCGGGTCAAGCGCAGCCGTCGGCTCATCAAGGATTACTATCGGCGAATCCTTATATAATGCTCTGGCAAGTGCCAGCTTTTGTGCCTCACCACCGGAGATTTCCACACCTGACTTATCTAAATCCTTGTATAGATAAGTCCTTTCTTTTTGCGGCATTTCCTCAATTCTATTCTTAATATCGGCTTTTTCAAGAGCAGAATAAAGTGAGCTTTCATCACATTTACTACTTGCCGAGATGTTATCTGCAACTGTCAATGATAAGAGCTTATAATCCTGAAACACAACTGAAAAAAGGCTGCTCAGACTTTCTCTTGTGTATTCTTTGATATTGATTCCGTTAATCAAAATTTCGCCATCGTCAATATCATACAAACGGCAAAGCAGCTTAATAAAAGTCGTTTTGCCACTGCCGTTTCTGCCGACTACGGCAAGCTTTTTGCCGTCACCGATTTTCAGGTTAATGTGCTTAAGGGCATAATTATCGCTCTTTGGATATTTAAACGAAACATTATTGAATTCAATCTCAAATCCGTCAGATGTATCAAGCTCGCGGTTGCCGTAAACCATTGTACTCTCGGCTTCGAGTATTTTGAAATAATCCGCGGCGAACGGCAAAATTTCTTTCAGCTTACCGAGTGTGTTGGCAAGCATCATGATACCGCTGATGATTTGCATAAATGAGCCGCAGTACAATACAAGCGAGCTGATACCGAACAAACCGAATAGGCCTTTGACGCCGATAAACAAATATACGCCGAACCCGACCGTTGCGCCGAGTATGGCAATAAATGAGCTCGATTTTGCTGTTTTCATTGAAATCCTTCGAAGCGTTAATTCACCGTCTGTCAGTATCTTTTGCGTTGCAATACTGTCAACCAAGCCCTGTTCCTTATACAGCCGAATCTCCTTGCCCGTTTTGTAATCACCTAAAATGTCGATAAAGAAATAGAAAATGCGGTCGAGCTCGGCGTACTTTTCGTTTGCTTCAAGATAAGATTTATTGATATTTGACGCAACAATCAATATTACCACCGCCATAATTGCAATTGATGCAACTATAGTAATGATAAACAGCGGCCTTTCAAAGAAAGTATCGCCCGTTTTGACAAATCCGACCTTCAGAAGAGGAATGATGATAATAAACGAGATAATCGTGGTCAGCACGCCTCGTGTAAATTGAAGCGTTGTCCACATATAGTACGGAAGTCTCGCCCAACGGCTCTTTCCCGCTTCCTCGTGACGATGCAAAAGCTCTTTAAATTCACTGTCATTCAGCAGCGCATAGTCCGCATTATACAGCTTTTCTTCAACCTTTTTGTTTTCAAGGTCAAGAAGCATCATCCTGTGAGTTTCATTGTAATTATTAAGGAAGGATGCCAAGAAAAAGATAATTACATTTAATCCGAGAACTAAAACTATATTTGACACAATCGTTTTAACATCCGCTTTTTGGGTCAGCAGGGTTATTAATCTTGCTGAAAAGTAGATGTTGATAAACGGCTTAATACTGTCAATTACCGCCTGAAAGACAGTAGCGGGAAGAAGGAGGGGCTCAAGGGAATTAACCTCACGATACATTCTTTTTATCAGCCTTGCTTTACTCATTCACAGCCACCCCCATTTCCCTGTAATACATACTCTGGGTTTGGTACATTCTGTAATAAGCCCCCTTCTTTGCCATTAACTCCTCGTGCGTGCCGCTTTCCGCAACAGCTCCGTCTTTGATAAACAGAATTCTGTCGCAGAAACGGGTTGAGGAAAGACGGTGAGAAATAAAGAAGGAAATTTTATCCTCGGTCAATTCATTGTATTTGAGATATAGCTCATTTTCGCTTATTGGGTCAAGTGCTGCCGTCGGCTCATCAAGAACCAGAACCGGCGCATTTTTATAAACCGCCTTTGCCAAAAGCAGCTTTTGCTTTTCACCGCCGGAGAAATCGGCGGCATTTTTATACACATCTTTCACCATCAAGGTGTTCTCTTTTTCGGAAAGGGAATTGATTTTGTCGGTGATGCCTGCCTTATCAAATGCGGCAAACAGGCGTTCTTTATCGTATGACTGTTCTGCGGTAATGTTTTCTGCTATCGTCATTGGCATAAAGCAATAATCCTGAAACACAGCGGAAAACAGATCGAAGTAGCTGTCAGAGGAAAATTCTCTGCTGCTTCTGCCGTTAATCAGAATGTCTCCCTCACTCGGATAATACAGTCCGCAAAGTAGCTTAATCGCCGTCGTCTTTCCTGCACCGTTTTCACCAACGATAGCTATATTTTCACCCTTGTTTACCTTGAAGGACATATTTCGTATCGTTTCGGTATCGCTTGCCGGATAAGTGAAGAAAACATTGCTGAATTCAATTGAACGAACTTCGCCGAAGTCAACCTCCGGCTTACCCTCGCTTACGCTTTCTTCGACAAATTCACGGTACAACGCACAGTCCGTACAGCAACGAGAAATTTCCATGAAACTAAAAACAAGATTCATTATCCAGTTAGAAAAACCCGTAATAATGCCAAAGCAGAAAATGAAGTCTGAAACGGAAAGACGGTTTTTAAGCACCAGGTATGTGAGATATGCATAAGCGACCAGCTCACGAACAAGATTCAGCAAGGCTCTCACGCCGCTGATTGCAGCACTCTGCTTGGTGTATTTTGCATTAATGTGTTCAATCTGATAAATAAAATCCGCTGCAGTCTTTACCAAATAATCCGAAAAGCCGTACAGCTTAATATCCTTTGAAGCTTCGGCGTTCTTGGAAAGCTTGTAGAAATACTCGAATTTACCCGACAGCTTTGAGTAATTATCGGTTGTTTCGCTCTGCTTCGTCCTAAGGCTTTTAAGGAGAAAGAACTCACATACACAGGTAAGGAGTATCAACAAAATCATAAAGTAATTGACTTTGTAAAGGAGAACGGAGGAGGCAATAACGCCGATAACGCAAACGAGAAAATGAGCGCACTGCTCCACAAAATCCGCACCGGAGGAAAAGCGCGCATTATAAAATGCTTCGGCCCGCTTTTGCTTTTCTCTGCCTTCAAAGCTTTCAATATTGACATAATCGGTTGTAAGTGTTTTACGGAACGCTGCAACGGCATAGCGCATACGAACTATTCTTGCGCCGCCTCTGACAAGCTCCTTCATAAACGGGTCAAGCCATATTGTCAGCGTTAAAAGGAGGCTCAAAAGCGCAACGATGACTGTCATATCACCAACGGTAACGCCATTATCAATAGCGTCAATCATTGCTTTCGGTATATACGCCGTAACTAACGGCTGCAGCACTAATGCCGGTACCCAAAGGAAAAAGAATTTGAGGCTTTTTTTATCCCATTTCAGCCAATTGGAAAGCATATATTTGAAATTATCCTTCATTGCTTCTCTTCTTTCATTAAGTATTATAGATATTACTCTGCTATGTGCTCTGAATCGGTAATGACCGATATTTCACCTGAAAATCGATTAGTTGCCGACACTGTAAACTGCTTTGCCGGTTAAGAAATTTCGCCGAACAGCCCTAACAACGACTTCGCTGCTAAGCTCAAAGCATATAAGGCTGTCGTCTTCGGTAATATAAGTCGTAATATTAAAGCTTCGGATAACGCACCGTCGCCCGTTCAATCTAACACGGCTGTGCCTATTAGTGTCACGTACCGCGAAATGCTGCGTATCGGTACAAGCGAAGTTAATATATGTCAAAAAAGTACTGATACGCAGCAAAAGCCTGCCATACCGTTATCCTATCCTTTTAGCTATGGCGGCGGTTACGGCGCAAACCTCTTTTGCGCCTGCTATTTTCAGCATTTTGGCACACTCCGAAAGCGTGGAACCGGTGGTCTTTATGTCGTCTGCAAGAAGTATTGTTTTGCCGTCAAGATATGAAAACTCTTCCGCTGTCGCGAATATGCCGAATACATTGCCGCGCCGTTTGGTTCCCGGGAGAGTGTGCTGGCGCGGAACGTCATATAGCTTTACGAGCATCTCCCGACACGGCAAACAAAGCTCCTCACCGAGCCGTTTTGCCAAAAGTTCGCTCTGGTTAAATTCCCTGTCGTGTTTTTCGGCTTTTGAAAACGGCACAAAGGTTATTATGTCAAATTTCTTTTCGCCGTATTGCTCTTTTACGGTTTTTGCCATATCCTGCGCGAGAGTACGTGCAACAAAATCCTTTCCCTCAAATTTCAGGCGGTGTATTGCGGTTTTGGCGGCACCCTCATAGTAAAACGGAGCGGCGACGGCGGAATATTCGTTTTTTGCCTGCTTACACGAGCAGTCCTCTTTGCTGTGACCGCAAAAACGGCAACACGGAGGCAAAATACGCGGCAGGGAGCTTTCGCAGCTTTCACAGACGTCTTTTTCCGGGACTATCAATTCTCCGCAGTATTTGCACCTTTTTGGGAAAAAGACGGAAAGAAGCCTATCCGCAAATTTAAGCAAAATATTCACCTCCGCAAGCTCAGGCTTTTTTTATGTCAAACCAAAATACAACTCCGTCGTCCGTGTTTTCGGCACCGTATTTTTCGCCGTGCAGCTTTTGTATTGCACCGACTATCGAAAGGCCGAGTCCGAAACGCCCCTCTGCGCGCGAATGTGACTTGTCGGCGCGGTAAAAGCTTATCCATATTTTATCCATATCATCGCTGTCTATATGACTTCCGCTGTTGTATACGCAAATCCGTATGCTGCCTTCATTAGGGCTTTGCCCTTTATAGACTCTTATAATGTTGTCGCCGGAAACGTGTGAGCAGGCGTTCGATATGTAGTTGTTAAATACCATTCGTATTTTAACGCTGTCGCCGAGTCCGAAGCAGTCGCTCGGAATATCATTTATAAATTTGATTCCCTTGCTCTCAAATTTTAATCGGTTTTCTTCGCCGTATTCTTCAGCAGCTGCGCGAATGTCTATCTTATCCATACTGAGCTTGACGTTACCCGATTCATACATTGAAAGCTCGAGAAGCTGTAAAACGAGCATATTCATCTTGTGAGTTTCGCCGGTTATTATTTCACAATATTCCGAAGCACCTTTTGTGTCGCCGCTGTCGAGCATCAGCTTGGCACCCTCCGAATAGCCCTGTATTATTGAAATCGGAGTTTTCAACTCATGCGAAACATTAGAGATGAAATCCTTGCGGATTTTGTCGAGCTGCTGTTCTTTCTCTATGTCCTCCTGCAACCTGCGGTTTTTCTCGTTTAAATCGACAAGCGTGCTGTTGAGCGAATCGGACAGCTCGTTTATACTGCTTGCCAAAGTGCCTATTTCATCGTTTCCGCCGTATTCGCATTTCTTTGAGAAGTCCATATCTGCCATGCCTCCGGTGACGCTGCTCATTTCAATAAGCGGCTTTGTAAATTTCTTTGAGTAAAAATATATTGCAACAAGCGTGGCACAAAGAGCGAGTATGCTGGTTATAAGCATTACGTTTATGGCTGTATCGGCATATGAGTCTATCGTCGTTTTTTTGCTGTACATCTCAAGGTCTCCGCCGAATTTAAGACTTTTTCCGTAGACTATGAATTGCGTGTCGCTCATGGCGTTTTCCTGAATTTCAAAGAAAGAACCGTCGGGGTTGTCATGTCGGTCCTTTATCACTATTTTACCTCCGGTTATACCGGTAGGCACGGCACCGTAGTAAAGGGGAGTGCCGTCCGACATATATACGTCTATGGTAACTCCGTTGTCCTTTTCGAGCAATGCGATTTTAGAGCTGTAATCGGCGGCGGAAACGTCGTAGGTGTCGATTTCCTCCGCAAGATACTGCATGGTACGCTTTTGATTGAGTATGTATATTGACGAGAGATACCATTTGTTGAGGGCGAGTATCAGCGTTACGGCAATAAGAACTATGGCTCCGACCTGTGAAAACAGCCGCAGCCTTATACTTATGAAGCGCTTACTCTTAGTCTCTTTGCTCATATTCACTCCTCTATCTTATAGCCTACGCCGTATACGGTATGTAAATGCTTTGTTCCCCAGTCGCCGAGCTTTGTACGAAGCCTTGCAACGTGAGAATCTACGGTTCTTATATCGCCGTCGTAGTCAAAGCCCCAAACATCGTCAAGCAGCTGTTCGCGTGAGTAAACTCTGCCGACAAAGCCGAGCAGCTTTATTAGAATACTGTACTCCTTGAGCGTCAGCGAAACGGCTTCGCCGTAGACCTTGACCTCGTGCGCGTCTTTGTTTACCGACAGCCCCCAAAGCTCGTCGGTGTCGGAGACAAATCCGCTCCCGGAGCGGCGCAAAAGAGCCTCCACTCGTTTCATAAGCACGGCCGGGGAAAACGGTTTTGTTACATAGTCGTCTGCGCCGCTTTCAAATCCGGTTAATTGATCAAAGTCCTGACTTCTTGCCGAAAGCAGCATAATGGGCACGGCAGAGTGCCGTCTTATTTCCCTTGTCGCTTCCCAGCCGTCGAGCTCGGGCATCATAATATCCATTATTATGAGGGCGGTGTCCGGATTTTGGTTGAAAAGCTCTACAGCTATTTTGCCGTCCGCGGCCTCAAGCGGCGTGTGACCCTCTTTGATTAGGAAATCGCACACAAGTCGCCGTATGAGCATTTCATCGTCTGCCACTATTATTTTTGCCATTATGACATCGTCTCCCGTTTCCTGCCGACATATCGGCGCAAAAAAAATAATCTCAAAAACAGCAGATGCCGTTACTGAGATTATTTTATCACAAACCGATAGCTTGTTTCAATATATAAGAGTTATTTAAGGTATTTACGAAGTCCCGTTTTGTTTATTGCTGCGCAAAGCGGCATTCCGGCGGCGTAGCACACCACGAGCTCGCCGAGACCTACAAATGCTGCCTGTATAAGAAAGCCCTTGAACGTAAAGCCCTCTGGCAAAAATACGGCTATTTCCGCCCCGACTATAACGGCGTTGAACACTACCGAAAAAACCGGTGCGAGAAGCGGCAGCCCCTTTACCTTGACCTTTCTCGTGAGATACGTAAATACGGCGGCTAAAAGCGTTGCTGCCGAGCCGCATATTATATCCGTAATGCCGTACGGACTTCCGAGGTTTGCCAAGAGACAGCCTATTGTAAGCCCGGGTATTGCGGCCGGTGTGTATGCCGCAAGAACCGTCAGAGCCTCGGAAAATCTGAACTGTACCGCTCCGTAGGCAAGATTTACGGCGGATGCGGCATAGGTCAGCGCGGCATAGAGTGCGGCAATTACCGCACCGCAGACGAGAAAGTTAACATCTTTTTTCTTATTCATTTTTCAAACTCCTTAGTTTTGATTTGGGCATTTGCCATGTCAGGCGGATCTCGAACTGACAACTTTGATTATGAGATTTTCAAAGCATTGAAATTGTATAATAAAAGAGCCTGCTCGTCAAGGAAAAACAAAAAGATTTTCCGTGAAACGGCTCAAATATTGACTTTTTTGCTTCCGTTTGCTATTGTTTTTATAAATAAAACGGTAAGGAGCGTTTGTCTTGAAAAATTACGTTCTCAAATATAACAAGCCTGCGGAGTATTCCGAAAACGGATGGCAAAACGAGGTTTTGCCCATAGGCAACGGCATGCTCGGTATGTGCGTATTCGGAGGCGTTTCCGAGGAGCATTTGCAGTTTAATGAAAAAACTCTTTGGACGGGCGGACCGTCAAAGAGCAGAAAGGACTATATCGGCGGAAATGTCGAAAACAGCTATGAATACCTTGAAAAAATCAGAGATGCACTGCGCCGCGGTGATAAAAAGGCCGTCCTTAAATTTAAGGATAAGCTTGTAGGCGTAAAGGACGGCTACGGGGCATATCAAAATTTCGGGGAGATAGTGCTCAAATTTCCTCACGGTGTTTTTTCGGATTATGAAAGACAGCTCGATATAACAAATTCCGTTTGCACGGTGAAATATAAGAGCGGCGGAGTTTCCTTTATACGCGAGTGTTTTGCGTCGCACAATCCGTCGGTTATCGCCGAAAAAATCACCACCGATAAAAAGGGTGCGTTGAACACCGAAATTTCATTTTCGACGTCTCACGAGACTGACAGCATAAGAGTGCAGGATAATTCCCTGATTTTGTGCGGCAGGCTCTCGGATAATGACCTCGCATACTATGCGCGCCTTTGTGTTACAACGGACGGAGAAATGGTAAAAGGCGACGGTAAGCTCATCATTAAAGACGCTTCATATCTTGTTTTTGCCCTCACTGCCGGAACAAACTATAAAAACGAATATCCGAATTACAGAGGCGAATTGCCCGAAGGCAAAGTAAATTCCGCAATAGAAGAATTTTTGAAAAATGGCTATGACGAGGTTAAAAAAGAGGCGGTTGCCGAATACAAATCGCTGTTTGACCGTTTTTCATTTGAGGTTACAAGCTTCACAAGCACCGAATACACGGATAAACTCCTTTCTTCATACCGTGAAAACCCCGATTCAAAGGACGGGCGGTACTTGGAAGAGCTTTTGTGCCAATACGGCAGATACCTGCTTATTTCAAGCTCTGCCGAAAATGATGAGCTGCCCGCCAATCTTCAGGGCGTATGGAACAATTCCAATTCGCCTGCGTGGAGCTGTGATTATCATCTGAACGTAAATCTTCAAATGTGTTATTGGCATGCGTATGTCACGGGACTTTTCGGCGCGGCAAAACCGATGATACGCTATATGGAGTCGCTTCGTGAGCCGGGCAGAGTTACCGCGCGGTGTTACCACAATATCGTTTCCGATGAAAAAAAGCCCGAGAACGGCTGGGTGTGCCATACTCAAAATACGCCCTTCGGTTGGACTTGTCCCGGTTGGGATTTCTCCTGGGGCTGGTCTCCGGCGGCATCCTCGTGGATGATGCAGAATTGCTTTGATTATTATGCGTTTACCGGGGATACGGACTATCTTCGCTCCGACATATATCCCATGATGAAAGAAAATGCTGTTTTTTGGCTTCAAAATCTTGTTTACAGTAAAGAGCAGGACAGATATGTTTCGTCTCCGTCTTATTCTCCGGAGCACGGGCCCATAAGTATAGGCAATACATACGAGCAGACGCTTATATGGCAGTTGTTTACCGATACCGAAAAGGCGGCAAGGGTTCTCGGAGACGACGACTTTGCGGCTGAACTTGAAAGAGTGTGTGTAAAGTTAAAGCCCATTACAAAAGGCCGATGGGGACAGATAAAGGAATGGTATGAGGAGGACGAATGGTACAAGTCCTTGAAGCTCAGAAAGCTTAAATATAAGCTCCATTCCTGCCAAAACCGCCACAGACACGCATCTCATTTGCTCGGACTTTATCCCGGAAACGCGATAACCGATAAAACTCCCGAACTTATCGAAGCTTGTAAAGTATCTCTACTTGACAGAGGCTTCGGCCAAAAGAGCGGCGCAAACGGCTCGGGCTGGGGCAAGGCGAATAAGGTAAACCTTTGGGCGAGGGCAAAGGACGGCAAAAGAGCATATTCAATGCTGCGCGAACTTATAAACAAAAACATCGCGCCGAACCTTTGGGACTTCCATCCGCCGTATCAGATGGACGGAAACTGCGGATACACAAGCGGTGTCTGCGAAATGCTGTGTTACAGCTCCGATGACATTATAGAGCTTTTGCCGGCACTCCCCGAGGAGTGGAAAAACGGCAGCGTAAAAGGGCTTTGTGCCCGCGGAGGATATTCTCTTGATTTCACGTGGGAAAACGGCGGAATAAAGAGTCTGTCGGTATATTCGTCCTGCGGCAAAAAGACGGCACGCATTAAAACGGGCGATGAAATCAAAACGGTGAAAACGGTCGGTTAAAAGCACTGAAAATTTACTCGTTGTATTTTTGAAAGGATTTAAAAACAGTGAAATATCTTGTTATAGGTGTCGGCGGAACGGGAGGCGCAATAGCCGCATACCTTACAAAGGCCGGAATAGATACAACTCTGATTGCGAGAGGTGATAATCTGTCGGCTCTCATGAAAAACGGCATTACTTTGAGTATAGATAACAATGAATACACAAATGCCGTAAAAGCCTTTGATATGAACGGTTTTGAGAATGCTGTGAAATCCGGCGCAGCTCTTTCTCCCGATGTAATTTTTGTGTGCGTAAAGGGATATAGCATTACAGACACAATACCGTTTATAAAAAGCGTATCCAAGCCCGAAACCGTGGTAATACCGATACTCAATATTTACGGCACGGGCAGACATATGCAAAAAGAGCTTCCCTCTCTTACGGTGACGGACGGGTGTATATATGTTTCCTCAAGTCTTGTCTCTCCGGGGAAAATACATATGTACGGTTCGATTTTTCGTATAGTTTACGGGTTGCCATCGCACAAAAAGGATGATTCGCGGCTTATAAAAATCGAAAGCGACTTAAAACTGGCAAACATAACGCCGGTTTTTTCCGATAATGTCGAAAAGGACGCTCTCCAAAAATTTTCATATGTTTCGCCTATGGCGGGATGCGGTCTGTATTTCGGAGCAAATGCCGCCGAGATGCAAAAACCGGGAGCGGAGCGCGAGCTTTTTTCTGAGCTTATCTCCGAAATTGAAACGCTTGCGGCTGCAATGGGAATAAAATACGAAAAGAGCCTTGTAAAAATAAATCTCGATATTCTCGACGCCCTGTCGCCGGACGCCTCCACCTCTATGCAGCGCGACATTGCTGCCGGTAAGCAGTCGGAAATAGACGGCCTTATATATGAGGTTGTGCGCCTTGCCGATAAGTACGGACTCTCTCTTCCGGCTTACCGTAAAATATCCGAGAAATTTCGGGTTGACGGTTTTAAATAATGAAAAGCCGCCGAAGCTTTTCACGGTTGACGAAACAGAGGGTTTGTAGTATAATTTTTCCTAATATATTATTTTGAAAGGAGTCCACAAATTATTATGGACGACGCAGGACCTGCGAGTATTATTCTTAAACTTTTTTTACTATTTATTCTTATTTTGATCAACGCTTTCTTTGCAATGTCGGAGATAGCTATCATTTCGCTGAATGACGCCAAGATGGAAAAAATGGCGGAGGACGGCGACAAAAAGGCAAAACAGGTATTAAAGCTTACCAAAAACTCCAGCAACTTCCTCTCGACCATTCAGATAGGCGTAACCCTTGCCGGCTTCCTTACTTCGGCTGTCGCGGCGCAGAACTTTGCGGTAATGCTGACCGACGCTCTTGCGAAAACATCTGTTGTTAAGGTAATTCCGGTCGGTGCGATAAGCGTAATTTCGACTATACTTATAACGCTTATTATGTCTTATTTTTCACTCGTTCTCGGCGAGCTTGCACCCAAAAAGTTCGCTATGCAGAAGTCTGAAAAAATCTCCTTTGCAGTCACTCCGATACTTCTCGGCTTCAGTAAGTTAACAAAGCCGTTTGTAAAGCTTCTTTCTGCTTCCACAAACCTTATAGTCCGTATGTTCGGTCTTGACCCCAATGCTGATGAGGAAACCGTCACAGAAGAGGAAATCCGTATGATGGTTGACGTCGGTCAGGAAAAGGGCGTAATTGAGGACAGCCAAAAAGAAATGATAAACAACGTCTTTGAATTTGATGATATTGACGTTGCCGATATAATGACTCACCGCACCGATATGGAGTGCGTTGACGTTGAGGATTCTCTCCAGGATGTAGTCAAAACCTCAATGGAGCACGGCTATTCGAGAATCCCCGTATATGAGGAAGACCCCGACAATGTTGTCGGTATTATATACATTAAAGACCTTTTAAAATATGTCGGGTCTAATCTGCCGAAAACAAAAACGCCTAAGGACATAATGCGCGAGGTATATTGCGTTCCCGAAACAAAGCGCTGCGGCGAATTATTTTCGGAAATGACCGCTAAGCATATTCAGATGGCAATAGTGGTTGACGAGTACGGCGGAACTGCCGGCCTTGTAACCCTTGAGGATATAGTTGAGGCTATCGTCGGTAATATTCAGGACGAATATGACAACGAGGACGAAGAAATATCCAAGATAAACGATACCACCTTTACGATAGACGGTATTACCGATATCGAAGAGGTTGAGGAAAAACTCGGCATAAAGCTGCCCGAGGGAGACTACGATACTCTCGGCGGATTTATAATCAGCCTTTTGGGCTTTTTGCCGGTTGACGGCGATATGAACACCGTTCAGTATAAAAACATCAGGTTTACCGTGTTGAACGTAGAGGAGCGCCGTATAGGTAAGGTCAAGGTCGAATTTTTGCCGGAGGAACAGCTCGACAACGAAAAAACGACTGATGAAAAGTCCGAGGAAAAGGATAAGCGTAAAAGCGGTGACAAAGACGATGAATAATGTGCTTCTTCACTGCTGCTGTGCGCCGTGCTCGCTTTCCTGCATAGACCCTCTGCGAAACGAGGGAATAGAGCCGGTCGCATTTTGGTATAATCCAAACATCCACCCTTGGAAAGAATACGAGGCAAGGCGTAATTGCCTTATCGACTATGCTTCGAAAATAAATATGAGGGTTTTGGTCGAAGAGGATTACGGACTTCGCGAATTCGTGAAAAATGTTGTCGGCGATATAGATAACAGGTGTACCTATTGCTATGAGACGAGGCTTCGCAAAACAGCCGAATTTGCGGCGGAACACGGTTTTAAGCAGTTTACAACCACGCTTCTCGCAAGCGTTTACCAAAAGCACGAGCTTATAGCCGCGGCAGGCGAGCGTTTCGGAAAAGAGTTCGGCGTGGAATTTCTCTACCGCGATTTCAGACCGAATTTCAGAGACGGCAATCAAAGGGCAAGAGAGCTCGGCTTTTATATGCAAAAATACTGCGGATGCGTCTTTTCTGAGGAGGACAGATACAAAAAAGCAATCCTCCGCGAAAAAGAAAGGTTCCGCAAAGAACTTGATTCTTTTACATTATAAAATAAAGATAAAACGGCTTATAGGGAGCTTGATCCCGATAAGCCGTTTTTTTATACGTGATTTAAAATCCGACTACCTGATGAGTTCTCGGCACCGACGGCGGATCGCCTATTCTGCCGTAGACCCTGAGCGACGCTATTCTTTCCATATCTTCGTCGGAAATTTCAAAGCCGAATACATCGGCGTTGTTCCGAATTCTGTCGGGATTTGCCGACTTAGGAATGGGAACGGCACCCTTTTGCACTATAAAGCGTATGCAAAGCTGGGCTACCGAAACCTTGTATTTTTCGGCAAGCTCAAGCAGGAGTTCGCGCTTAAATGCCTGACCTTGTATGAGCGGACTCCAGGCTTCGGGCAAAACAGAGTTTTCTTTGCAGTATGCTATCATTTCGTCCTGCGGATTTTGCGGATGCATCTGAACCTGATTTATCAGCGGATAATCGCCGAGATTTTTCTTTAAAATCTCAATATGCTCCGTCATAAAGTTACTTGTGCCGATGGCTCTTACCTTGCCGTCGTCGCGCAGTCTCATCATTGCGCGCCAGGTATCGCAAAGGTCGTCTTCGAGGCGGTCCCAGTTTGTGACAAGCACCGGCCAATGTATTAAATAGCCGTCGAGGTAATCCGTACCGAGCTTTAAAAGCGAGCTCTCGCACGCAGCTATGGCTTTTTCATAGCCGTGGTCGTCGTTTGGCAGCTTGCTTACCAAAAATATTTCGTCCCTTTTAACGCCGCTCTTTTTTATTCCGTCGCCGACGCCTTTTTCGTTTCTGTAAGCGCCTGCGGTGTCGATATGACGGTAACCTGTATCTATTGCGGCTTTTACGGCATTTTCTGCGACTTCATCCGGCATTTTCCATGTGCCGAAGCCTATGCACGGTACTTCTACGCCGTTTCTGAGTATATATTTGTCCTGTAAGCTTTTCAAATTCTCACCTTCATTTCAAAGATGAGTATATTGTATCACAATATGCGGCGATTTTACACCTTAAATTTATCGCCGCTGTCGTTATATCTTATCATATTTCGGTTATGCCGCCTTTAAGAATCCCCACGTTGTCGCTGTATATTTTGTCAAACTGTGTAAGGGGCAGGGGGCTTTGACCTAAGCCTACCTCTATTGTGTATCCGGGTCTGTCATAATACTGTATAAACCAGTCCTTGTACCCTGCAAAGCCCGAATTATACGGTGTTTCCTCTACCGCATAGCCGCTGATTTGCCCGAAATATTCTGCGATTTCACGTGATTTTTGCGGCTCAAAGTCAAGGTACTTCCAGTATATGATTTCCCCTTGGCTGTGGTATGACAGGGTAAGCGCAAAATTATGCTTCATTGTAAAATTAAACACCGCCTCGCTTTCGGGGGCGGAAAGGGGAGCCGTGCCGACAAAATCGCGCGGAGCGGGAGACGTAAAACCGAGCGAATACTTAATCTTTTTTGCTTCATCCCAGCCTGCCGGATATTGAAGATTAAGGTCAACTCCGGCGATGTTCGCTTTCCAACCGTTCGGATACGGTATGTCGGGATAGCGTGCCGAAATTTTGAGCGTCTCATTTTTATATCTGTCGTTACGGAGTACACCGTTTACAAGGTCAACGCCGTCGGGGTTAACCATGGGAACAATATAAAGAGTTGCCTTTTTAAATAACTGTACCGCGAGAGTACCGTACAGCGAGCCTCCGTTTGCAAAGCTTTCCGAATATTCTTCGATGAATTTTAAAAGTAGGGGAGTTGTTATCCATTCGTTTGCGTGGTGCGACGCGTTGTAAAATACCTCGTCTTTGCCCTGACCTATGCTTAGATACGGTATGCTTTTTCCCATAACGCTTTTTCCTATAACTCCGCCCGAAAGGAACGGATACCGCATTAAAAGTCCTTCGCAGATGTATGTTAAAAGCATATATGAATACGGCACGTCGGTGGGAACTACCGAAAAAGCAAACGGAACGGTTAAAATTGTGCCTATCTGCAGGTTCAGCGGATCAACCGTCGGATTTGCAAGCATAATTTTTCTTATGCTTGTGTTGTGCATGGCGGCAATCGAATAGAGCGAATCTCCCTTTTTTACACGGTGAATCGTGTACCCTTTGAGATACGGTAAAAGTGCGGCGTATGTTTTCGGACCGACAATTCCGTCGGGCGACAGAGAAGCGGCCTTTTGAAAAGAAATTACGGCATTTCTTGTATCGCTTCCGAAAATGCCGTCGATTTCACCATCTAAAAACCCGGCCCTTTTAAGTGCCAGCTGTATTACGGATGTTTCTGTTTTGTTGTTTTGATAATTCATAAAATGTTCGTGCCTCCCAAAACGTTTATTATATTATACGAATTCGGCGGCACTTTGTTGCAAAACGGCATAGCTTGATTTTTGCAGACTTATGAATTATTATAAAATAAAGATAATATGACGGGAGACGATATTATGACGCCTTGTGAGCTTTTGATATGCGCCGAGGACGCTATGGTAAATTCATATTCGCCGTACTCGGGCTTTTCCGTCGGTGCGGCGCTCATTACCGCAGACGGAAGAGTTTATAAGGGGTGCAATATCGAAAATTCGGCTTTTTCACCCACGATATGTGCCGAGCGAACAGCTTTTTTTAAGGCAATCAGCGAGGGTGAAAACGATTTCGAAGCTATTGCGATAGTCGGTAAATACAAAAACGGCGAATACAAACGCCTTTGCTATCCGTGCGGCGTTTGCCGTCAGGTTATGAAGGAGTTTTGCGGCGGTGATTTCAAAATAATTCTCGGCGACGGCAAGGGCGAATATGAGGTGCATACGCTCTCGGAGCTTTTGCCCGGCGGATTTGATTTGCGAAAGGAATAATTATTGAAAATCGGCACAAAATAATTCCGAAAATCGGAAGGGGAAATGTTTTTTGCTGATTTTTCTTAAAGCGTTTTTTGTCGGCGGACTCATATGCATTATAGGACAAATACTGATAGACGTGACAAAGATGACGCCTGCAAGAATACTCGTTACCTTTGTTGTGCTCGGAGTTATCCTCGGTGCGACCGGAGTATATGATAAGCTTGTTGATTTTGCCGGAGCGGGGGCTACGGTACCGCTTACGGGCTTCGGTAATGTCCTTGTGAACGGAACCAAGGAGGCAATCCGCGAAAAAGGTTTGCTCGGTGTTCTTACGGGACCGTTGTGTGCGGGCTCCGCAGGAATTGCGGCGGCGGTGCTGTCGGGACTTGTGGTTTCGTTTTTTGCAAAACCGAAAAGCAAATAAAAAACACCCGTTCAAAGGCCGAGTGTTCGTAAGAAGGAATTGGTTTCCTGCATAAAAAGCTCCTTATGCTTTTGTCAAAAAGGCTCGCAAGGCGACAGGCTTGCTTAGTTTCCTGCCTTCGGTATAAAAAGATTTTTACGGCTGCGAAACTGCAAAGCACTTTAAAATATTATATTTTTGATACAAGAAAATAAAAACCCCTCAGATAAGCCGGAGCTCATCTGAGGGGTCTATTATTATTGCACAAAAAATATTATTTTGACGCAAAGTTTCCTTATAAACACTCAGCCAATCGGGCGTTTATAATACGTTTTTATTTACGCAACGGTTTCGGAAACGAAGTTGTCGTCGCAGCAGGAGCATGAAACATAATTTTCAGCGTCATTGCCGATAACTACTTTTTTGCTGTCAACATATTTTTTCACTATTACATAAACGCCGAAGATAGCGCCTGCAACAGCGGCGATGATACCGATAACTTTAAGAACTTTTTTCATAGGTAAAATGCCTCCCTTAATTTTTGTAAAACTATGTGTTTATTATATACGTAAAAAAGGCAAAAGTCAATGAATAAAATGTAAATTTGACCGAAAAAGCAAAACACCCCGGTCTAAAGACCGAGGTGCATTAAAAACAACATTAAGCCTTGTTGAGTTTGCAAACGAGGGCTGACTTTTTGCGAGCGGCGTTATTCATATGAATAAGACCCTTTGCAGAAGCCTGGTCGATTTTCTTAACTGCAGCTTTAACAAGAACTTCTTTGTCGGCAGCGTTTGACTCAATAGCGGCATTAGCCTTTTTGATAGCTGTCTTGAGAGCGGTGTTTCTTGACTTGTTGCGGTCTGCTCTCTTGTTGTTAACGATTACACGTTTTTTAGCTGATTTAATATTCGGCATAGTTTAACCTCCTTTGCGTATCACATTAGCGGAATATATAATACCATTCTTTCCGAAAAAAAGCAAGTTTTTTTTCATAAACAGCCTATAAAATTTATGCCGGTGCAAATAATATATCGTAAAGCGCGCCCGAAATTTGCAAAATGCGGCAAAACGGGCTGCAGCACACAAACATTTATCAAAAGAAAGGCAGCAGTATTTATATGATTTTCGGAACCGATCTCGCAATTGAGCGCAGAGAGATAACAAACAGCGGCAAAAATGACGGCGTGACGGTAAAAAAGCGAAGGGTAAAAAGCGCGTCGGTCACCGAAATAGAAATTACAACGGATGCCGGTGCCGAAAAGCTCGGCAAACCCGTCGGCACATATGTCACGGTGGAACTGCCGCCGTTTTCATCGGAATTTGATGATGCAGACAGCAGAATGCTTGCCGTGAGAGATGAAATTAAAAAGCTGTTGCCGAAAAATACCTCGGGAGTTCTTGTGGTGGGGCTCGGCAATTCTGACATTACACCCGACGCCCTCGGTCCCAAGACCGCAAAAGATATATTTTCAACGCGCCATATCACAAAATCGCTCGCGGAGGAGGTGGGTCTTCCGTCTCTTCGGCCCGTATCGTCCGCTTCTCCGGGAGTGCTCGGTCAGACCGGCATAGAAAGCGCCGAGATGATTCGCGGAATAATGAATGAGACTTCCCCCGACGCTGTAATAACCGTGGACGCGCTGTCGGCACGCAGCATAAAAAGGCTCGGCTGTACGGTGCAGATGACAAATACCGGTATAGTTCCGGGCTCGGGAGTCGGCAATCATCGCGCCGAGATAAGCCGAAAGACCCTCGGAGTGCCGGTAATAGCGATAGGGGTGCCGACGGTGGTAGATGCCGCCGCACTTGTCTATGATATAACGGGAAATGAAAATATACCGCAGCCGGAACGCGAAAGAGCCGAAAAAATGATGGTGACACCGCGCGAAATCGACGTTATGATAAGCCGTGCGTCACGCCTTTTGGCTCTTGCGATAAATTCCGCTCTGCAACCCGATATGGATATGCAAACTCTTCTTTCTCTCGTATAACATCGGAAAAACGCGCATATAATCTTACAAAGGTCATATGCGCAGCTGTGTGATATTGCCGTATCGTCCTAAGCCTTTTGTTATACGCCGTATACGGCTGCAACATACGGCGTATGACTTGCGAAAAAACAAATTGCGGCCGGAAAGGCTATGTAAATCAAATGAAAAAACGAAAAAGACATACGGGTAAAATTCCGAAAAAAAGAAATGAGGTGCTTGTCGCCCTGCCGATAATCATAATATTGGCATTTGTGTGCGGAAGCCGTTTCGGAAATGCCGTCGGCAGAACCGCCGTTATAGGCGCGGGGCTGATGCTGCCGGAGGGTGCCGTTCTGTCTGCAAAAAGCAGTGCGGTAAGGTCAATCGAAAAAAGCGTTTCCGCGCAAAGTTCACAGCAAAACGCCGTAATTTCATTGCCGAGCGAAAAAAACGAGCAGAGCGAAAGCGTCGTCGGAAGCACTCCGACTGTTCCTCGCGATATAGTTAAAATGATGGCTGACGCCGAAAAACAATACGCCTCGGCAAATCATGACGGCACCATAGTCGAAAAGAAATTCGATGCATCGTCCGCAACATCGACATATAAAAATATAACGGTACGAAACACAACGCCGTCGCACAGCATAAATATCGAAAGCTCGTTAAACGGCGAGTGTAATCTCAATATTGCCGATAAGAGCGCGCCAACGGTTCTTATTTTTCACACCCATACCACAGAGTGCTATCAGCTTATGGATAAGGGCTGGTATACGCGCGATTTTGAACTGAGGAGCGATGACCCGTCGCGAAATATGGTGCGCGTGGGCGACGCCGTTTCGGAGGAGCTTCAAAAGGCGGGAATAGGCGTAATACATAACACCGAGATACACGACAGAGCGTATACCGGTGCATATGACCGCTCGCGTGAGACAATACTTAAAATAATGGAAGAAAATCCGTCCGTAAAGATAGTTCTTGACGTTCACCGAGACGCGATTGAGCAAAGCGACGGTACGCGCATAAAGCCGACAACCACGGTAAACGGCAGAAAGGCGGCGCAGATAATGATAATTGCAGGCTGTGAGGACGGCAAGGTCACGTCATTTCCGACATGGGAGCAAAATCTTACATTCGCGCTAAAGCTGCAGCAGACAGCCGAAACCATGTATCCGGGGCTTATGCGGCCGATATTGTTTTCCGCAAGAAAATACAATATGGACGTAACGCCGTGCTCGGTGCTGCTTGAGTTCGGCAGCGATTCAAATACAATAGCCGAGGCGGAATATTCCGGGCACCTTATGGGAAAAGCTATTGTCGAATTTATAAATTCCAACGTCTGAAGCATTAAATAAACGAAAGGAGCATTGTGCCGTATACGGAGATGACCCGTTGCGGCAAAATGGCCGTATTAAAATGAAGAAAAAAGACAGGATAATTAAAAAATATCTCGCGGTACTGACCGTTGTTTTGTGTGCTTTTGCGCTGTTTGCGGGAGTGTCTGAGTCGGCAAACAGAACGTCTCAGCTCACTCGCGGAGTATCGGATTCCGTTTATACCGAAAAGCAGATACTGGAGAGCGTCGCGAAAGAGGCAAAAAACGGCAGAGAATTTCTAAATGCGATAGATGAAAAAATAACAGAGATGATTTTCGGCTGAATACAGAAAAAAGATACTTTTTTTGAGGGCTGTAAAGCTTTTTACAGCTCCTTTTTTATGGCATTTTAGTAATAATATAATTCTCTTTTAATATTTTTTTGCCAAATAAATACTAAATGAAATTAGTGATATAGCTAATAAAGCGCATACAGTGCCACTCGTGATAAACGATTTAGACGGTTCAAGTATGCAAGTTGATTCTTGGGGTATATTAGGATTATATTTTATTTTTAAAGGCTCACCGATATTTATTCGTTGATTCTGTTCTTCGATTATTCCAGTATAAGTTTGATCATCAACTACATATTCATAATAAATGTCAAAATAAGTAGATGTATGTCCATAATTTGATCCTCTTGCTCCTTCAACTTTTGTTTCTACATGACTTATTGTTGCGTTTGTAACAATCCATTCTGTTTGCTTATTTTGTATTTGATAGTCGATGGATCCGTTCCAAAAAACTATCACAGAACTTATCAACAAGATAATTCCGACCGTTATAAGAAAAGCCGGTGAGCGTGTTTTTATTTTCCTTTTAGCATCATTCAAATTACTTACCGTCATTTATTCTCTCCTTTAATTATATCAATAGGAGAGAGCGATTTTTGGCTCTCTCCCACCAATGAAATACTTCATATTACAATAAACTGTTTGGAATAAGAAACACTAAAGTTCGATGCATCTGTTACATTGACTACAACTGTGTAACTGCCGGTTTCAGTCGGGAGCCATTCGCAAAAATTTATTGATGTGTTATTATTAGAGTAACATATTTGGTCTTCCTTGTAAATGCAGAATTCCCATTGGTATGGCTGATTACCACCTTCTGTTGAGGCAGTAAAAGTCAGAGTTTCGCCCAACTGAAGATTTCCAAATAATTCTATATCAGTAATCAAAAGATTATTGGGTATAAACTTAGCCTCTAGCGCTCGATTGGATAGAACGATAAAAGAATATTTCTCAGTAAGATTGTCAAGTAGTTTCCCATTTTCATACCACCCAGCATCTCCATTGAAATAATAAAATCTTTTGTTTTTTATTCAAGACAGTTTTTCTTCTTTGAAATTCATCTAATATTTTATATTATACCATGAGCTACTTCTTTTCCCACCCCAATATTATTAAAAGTTATAGGGCAATACTCCTTTATTTAGTATGTACTGCCCTACATAGAAAGAATTTATGTAATTGTTATTGAGTGGGAGTAAGCTACTTTTTGTCCTGTCGCATCAGTTTCATAAATCAAAATGTTATTTTAGGATTTATTTTTATGAAAATTTTTTTTGAAAATAAAAGGAAGTATCATCAATAATATTCCGCTTATCCCTAAAATCACTCCAAATATAATGAAGTTTACATTTGGTTTTAATACAGAAGTGGATTTTTCGGGAGATTGTGGATTGTATTTTATTTCAAACTCATCTCCGATTTTTTTATAATTTACAGACTCGATTAAACCGGTGTATACATTTTCTTCTGCACTGTATTCATATAAAATATCATATATAATATATTTATTTCCGTTTGTTGTCATACGCTCATATACATTAGTAACAGTTGCTTCCGTCTTTATCCAGTTTAATTGTGAAATCTCTTCTTTATATCCCGGAATTCCGATTATAATTGTAACCACGCAACTAAAAGACAGAACAATTCCCACAAAAAAAATAAATCCCGGCATAATATTTTTTACTTGTTTTTTGAATTCTCCAAAATCCGTATATGTCATATAAATTTGTATCGATCCTTTCTTGGCATTATTTATATTAACGCTTCTAATGTTAAAATACAGAATATTTATATTGTATTATTTGCTTGTATTTCACTAAATTTAGCGAAGAGCGATTTCACTAAAAAATGCAATCACTCTTCAGCATTTATATTTATGTTATAGTAAATTGTTTCGTATAAGATGTAACAAAATTTGATGCATCCGTTACATTGATCACAACTGAATAATCTCCAACTTCTATATTCTTCTCCTTAAAATTATTTTTTTTGTAATTTGGAATGTCAATTTTTATTTTATTCCCATCAGAATCAATTGTTATAGCGCCTTTTTGCTTGTAAGTATTGTATATATGATTTAATCCAGTATTATTAAAATCACTAACCAAAGATTTTTTTGACACTATTCGAAGATTAATTAATGGTAACATCGTTTAACGCACAATGCCTTCTCTGCGTAGAATAGAAACAGGGGAGGCAGATAAAGTGATGAAAAGGAAAAGCTGTGCAAAAAGAGTGTTCTTCTCTTTTGCTGTGTTCGTTATGAGCATTTCGGTGCTTGTTTTCACTTTTACCTGTCGTATGCGCCCCGTCATTACGAGGTACAGCGAGACAGTAGCCGAAAGAATACTTTTAAACTCGACAAACAAAGCGGTTGCCGAGGTCCTCGCCGAATCGGAAACAGCATATAACGATATAGTTAAAACAGAAAGAAATGCGGAGGGAAATGTAACTTCTCTCCACGTTGATACAGTTAAAATAAATTTACTTCAAAGCAATATTTCCCTTGCCGTATCCGAAATCGCCGCAGAAAACGAAACATTCAGCATATCTATACCAATCGGAACGTTTTTGGGAAGTGAATACACAAACGGCTACGGCCCGCGCGTGAAATTTAATGCTCAGCTGACCTCCGGTACGGTTGTGACATTTTCAAACGAATTCAGGGAGGCCGGGCTCAACCAGGTAATACACCGCATTGTTTTCAATATAGAGACAAGTGGCAGGCTTGTTATGCTCGGAAAGACTGACGGCTTGTCCGTAACAGCGTCCGCCGTTGTTGCGGAAACCGTTATAGTCGGCGTGCTGCCGGAGGCACTCACAAACGTGATAGGCTCGCCGAGCGAGCTTGCCGGAATTATAAACGACTACGGAGCGGCGTTTGATTAAGCGGGAATATCAAATATCCGCCACAAGCTCCACAGGACAGTGGTCTGAGCCTTGTATATCCGAGAGAATGTCGGCGGAAACGAGCTTGTCTTTGAGTTCTTCCGATACAAGAAAGTAGTCTATTCTCCATCCTGCGTTGTTTTTACGCGCGTTAAATCTGTAAGACCACCAAGAGTATCTGCCCGGCTCGTCAGGGTGAAAATACCTAAAGGTATCTATAAAGCCGCTGTCTAAAAGGGTCCCGAATTTTTCTCTTTCTTCGTTGGTAAACCCGGCATTACCCATATTCGTTTTCGGATTTTTCAAATCGATTTCTTTGTGTGCCACATTGAGGTCGCCGCAAAGAATAACCGGCTTTGTCTTTTCAAGCTTTTTAAGATATGTCAGGAATTTTTCTTCCCACGACATTCTGTATTCAAGCCTTTTGAGTTCGCTTTGAGAATTCGGTGTGTAGCAGGTTAGAAAGAAATAATTTTCGAATTCGAGCGTTATGACTCTGCCTTCATTGTCGTAAAACGGCTCGTTTATGCCGTAAAATACGTCTTTTGGTTCCTCTTTTGTGAATATCGCTGTGCCCGCATAGCCTTTTTTTTCGGCATAGTTCCAATAGCTTTTATAGCCGTCAAATTCCAGGTCGATTTGACCTTTCTGAAGCTTTGTTTCCTGTATGCAAAAGATATCCGCATCAAGAGAATCGAATACCTCCTTGAAATTTTTACCGACTGCGGCGCGCAGTCCGTTTACGTTCCATGATATCATCTTTTTCATTGCGGTAATTGCCCTTTCGGGTGCTCCTTTTTTATAATAATATTTGCTTTAGGCGCGGCGCTGCAAAACGCAAGATGTATTTTTGCAGCCTACTGCCTTTTTATGTAGCCCGTGCCGAAGCCGAGCTTGTTTCCGCCGAGCATATATTCCTTTGCACTCTTTTGTAAAGAGGTATCTTCGCAGTAGTCGTTTATATCGCTTTTTCTTTCTCCGAATATGCGCTCTATTGCCTGCGAATCGTTTTCTGTCGAATATGCCGGAGTGAACAAGTCCATAAATTTAACTATGTTGCTGTCTTTTGCCATAAAGCTTCGGTTGCCGGGAAACAAAAGCCAGCTCTCACAGAAGAAGTAATCATATTCGTAATTCGGAAAATGGCTTCTGAAAAATTCCTCGGCACGCCTTACGGAGTCCGTGCAGCTCTCCCTTGTCAGCTTTTCTCCCTGAGGAATGTGAATGTATAAGAGGTTGTCGCCTCTTTTAAACGGCAGCTTTGTGTAGTCTGGCCCCATGGGAGCTTTATACATTTGGAATTGCAGCCTGCCTATTTTAAATAGCTTGCCCGATGCGTGATTATGAAGCCAACGGTAGTTTTTAAGACCGTTGTTTTGATTGTTTTCGCACCAGACGGCTACATCCTTTATCGTATCGTAAAAAACATCGTCACTTATTATTTTGCTCTTGTAAAAATCGTGAGTTCGCTCAAAGCTCTTTAAAACAACCGCGAGTCTAACCATATCCGATTGTCCTTTAAGTATGTCGGGAAATGGGAAAAACAGCTTCGAGAGCGCATTGATTTTAGCTTTGTTGTTTGTGTATATATTATCCGCTTTTTCGCGCAGCGACTGCGGCAGTCCTACTTTTTTTATGTCGTAATTCAAATTTAAGAACCTCTTTTACAGCAGCTTCTGAAGCTCGTTCAGCTTCTCCTGCGGCATTTCCTCTCTGTCGCCGAACGGGAAGAAAATATTTAAGTTTTCATATTTCTCTTTGCAAAGCTTGCGGAACGGCAAAAGCTCTGTTTTTTCAACGCAATTAAAGGGCTTTAGTATTTCGCGAAGCTTCAGAACATCGTCTTCGGTATCGTTAATGCCGGGAGTTATAACCTGTCGGATTATAACTCTTTTTTTTGCCTTTTCGCATTCCGCAAGAAACGCAAGCGGAGCGGAAAGGCTCACTCCTATGTATTTTTTATACAGGTCGTCACGTGAAAATTTTATGTCGAGCAAAACTATATCGGTTTTGCCGAGAAGCTTTTTTACGCTGTCGTTCATTATGACGCCGGAGGTGTCAAGCGCAGTACCTATGCCTTCCTCCTTAAGCCTTGTAAACAGCTCGTATACAAATTCGACTTGCAAAAGCGGCTCGCCGCCCGATACGGTAGCTCCGCCGTCCTTGCCGAAATATGAGCGGTATCTTAAAATCTTCTTTACCGCGTCATCAACAAAAATATCTTCTCCGGCATTTTTGTCCCAAGTGTCCGGATTGTGACAGTATGGACAACGCAGGGGACAACCCTGCAAAAACAGAACTGTGCGTACTCCGGGGCCGTCTACTGTACCGAGACTTTGAAATGAATGGACTTTGCCTGTCATAAATTCACCTTGCATTTTGTCGTAATAATGTTACAATATATTGTATTTGTTTTTTAGGAGTGTCAGCTTTGTCAAATTCAGTTTTTGCCGAAACCAAATATTTTATTATAGATATGGACGGCACTTTTTACCTTGACGGTAATATTATACCCGGTTCTGTTGATTTTCTCAATACGGTTAAGCAAAAAGGAAAGGATTTTCTCTTTTACACCAACAATTCGTCAAACAATGTCGAGGTTTGCAGAACAAGACTTCACAATATGGGTTACGATATTTCGCCGGACAAAATCGTAATTTCGTCTCACGTTACGATTGATTTCCTCAAAGCCAACAGGAACGGCAAAAGGGTGTACCTGCTCGGCAACGAACGGCTCACGGCTGATTTTGTGAATGCGGGAATTATTCTTGACGACAAAGACCCGGATATAGTGGTGCTCGGTTTTGATACCACTCTTACGTACGAAAAGCTGAGACGAGCCTGTCGCTTTTTGGCGGAGGGGAAGGAGTATATTGCGACGCATCCCGATTTCAATTGTCCCACAGCTGACGGGTTTATGCCCGACACGGGCTCTATGATGGCTCTTTTTGAGGCATCAACCGGCAGAAAACCCGATATGATAATGGGCAAGCCGCATAAATACACGGTCGATTATCTTACTCGGCTTTTGTCCTGTAAAAAAGATGAGCTGTGCTTCATCGGCGACCGACTTGAAACCGACATACTGATAGGGCAGGCTAACGGTATACCGTCTGTGCTTGTGCTGTCGGGTGTTACGAGCCCCGAGCAATATAAAAAGAGCGATATTCGTGCGAGTGAGGTCGTCGGCTCGTTAAAGGAGCTTGCGACTTTGCTGTAAAGGCAATTACAATTACATATTTTCTTGTGTGCAAAGCATATCACATTACAAAAAACAACCGACAAGCAGCAAACAGCGCCTTGCCGGTTGTTTTTTTGTTACAGAATTATACAGATAAGCCCGTTGCAGCCCTCGTTTATAACTCGTTCGAGCGTCTCTTGAAGCTTCATTCTCGCGTCTGACGGCATATGATTGAGCTTGCCTCTGAGCCCTTCGTTTACAAGCTCGTGAAGCGATTTCCCGAATATATTTGACTCCCATATCTTTTGCGGGTCTTCCTCAAAGCCCTGAAGCAGATATTTTACGAGCTCCTCCGACTGGCTTTCGCTGCCGACAATCGGCGCAACCTCGGTCTTTATGTTGGCTTTGAGCATATGAATTGACGGTGCGCTGGCGGACAGCTTAACCCCGTATTTGCCGCCCTGCTTTACAAGCTCGGGCTCTTCAAGCGTCAGTTCGTCTATCGACGGCATCACTATTCCGTAGCCTGTCGCTTCCACCTCGTCAAGCGCGCACTTCAGCCTGTCGTATTCCTTCTTTACCGAAGCGAGCTCGCGCATTGTGGCCATAAGACTTTGCTCGTTTTCCACGGTGAGACCGGTTGATTCGGAAAGAACCTTATAAAAAAGCCCCGACCCTACGCGTACCGAAATAATTGCGCTGCCGCACCCCAGATCCATGCTGCTTACAGAACAGTCATCCGTATATTCGCATTCCTTCAGGCGCTCCGTCATTAAGGATACGTCGCGTACAAGCTCCATTTCGTTTGCCGCGGAAGCCACTGCGCCGAAAAGTGCTTTCCTCAGCCAATGGTCGTGCGGCAAAGCCGTCAGCCAGAACGGAAGCTTTACCGATACCTCGCGAATGGGAAATTCAAACAAAAGCTGCGTCATTATCTCTTTAATTTCTGTTTCGGTAAGCTCAAGGCAATTTATCGGAAGCACGGGAACGCCGTATTTTTCGGAAAGCTTTACGGACAGCTCCTTCGCGGGAGCCGCGTGTGGGTACATACAGTTTAAGAGGACAATAAACGGTTTGTTTAATTCTTGAAGCTCGCTTATTACGCGACCTTCCGCCTCTTCGTATTCGTCACGCGGAATGTCGCTTATGCTGCCGTCTGTCGTTATGACAAGACCTATTGTCGAATGTTCCGCTATGACCTTTCGTGTACCGATTTCGGCGGCCTTGTCAAACGGCATTTCGTCCTCCGCCCACGGAGTGTGAACCATTCGCGGCCCGTCGCCCTCAATATAGCCGAGCGAGCTCGGAACAATATAACCGACACAGTCAATCATCCTAACCTTAAAGCTTGCGTTATCCGGAAGATTTATCTCTACCGCATTTTCGGGGATGAACTTCGGCTCGGTCGTCATTATTGTTCTGCCGGCGGAGGATTGCGGTAATTCGTCTACCGCTCGGTCGTGCTGACCGGCGTTATCTATATTCGGTATCACAAGGGTATCCATAAATCGCTTTATAAACGTTGATTTTCCTGTCCTCACGGGACCTACGACGCCAACGTAGATGTCGCCGTCGGTTCTTTTTGCAATATCGTTGTAAATACTTGTTTTTTTCATTTTCGGCTCCCCCTTATGCACGCGGAATGAGCAGCCTGCATTTTTCGGTGACGAGCATGCCCTCAAGATTGTTTTCACTTATAATTTTGTCGGCTGTCGTGTTGTAATGTCGCGCTATATCCCATACTTTTTCGCCCTTGTCGGCGAAATATACCGTAAGTGCGGCTTCGGACGGCTTTTTCGGCCTTTCACTGTCAACGGTAATATCCGTAATGACGTTTACCGTGTTTACGGAAAAAACAGCTGCGGATATTGTAATTTCCACACGGGCGTCAAGAGTGTCACCGGAATTAAGTATATAATCAGATCCCGTGACGGTTATAAACGGCGAAAACTCCGTTCTTTCGCCCGAGAATTCCTCACGGCGTCGATATTCAAAATCGAATTGCCGTTCAAAAAACGATATTTCGTTTTCTTTGCTTACGGTGAGCAGATTAACTTTTATTGCCCCCGAGATTAAAAGCTCGTCTTTTACGCGTGAGGTATTGTACTCTATGCCGGCGACTGACATATCTAAAATTCTCTCGGTATCGGTACCCGATAAATCGAGCCTGCCCCTGCAAAGATGAGTGTCGGTAAAGCTGTCGTCAAGCCGCCGTATCTCCGTCGGTGTCAGCTTTGATTCGATTTCGTAATTTACCGAATATGCGTCCGTCACCATGCTCATTTCTTCGCTTTTGTATGTTTCGGTGTATGCGCGTATTTCGGCTCCTGCGTCCAAAAGGCGAAGTGCTCCTGCGGCGTCTGTCTTGGCAGATACGGCTAAATCTGAAATCACAAGCTTTATTATATTGATGCTTTCGTCATCTGCTTTTTCGACTTCAACTATTTGATTTATCGGCATGGTGTGCTCGGTTGTTTGCAGCTCGTTGTCATTTGTCTCCGCAATATAGAGAGTTTTTACGGTAAGCTCACCTTTAATAAGAATTTTTCCCGATACCGCCTTTGTATCCTCTATTACGGCACTTGCGTAGGAACGCACTATCTGCGATATCGACGGCTTTGCATCTCCGATTTCGTATATTTCACTGACGGTGAAGCCCTTTTCCGAACAGCCGAGCATATTGCACACTTCATTCTTTTCGCATTTGGTTTCGACCCCGCCGCCGCGGCATGCGCAAATAAGTTTTTTACGCTCGCACGAATAGCATGAAAAGGTTATGCTTATACTGCCATGAATATCAAGTCGCCTGCCGGAAACGGCACGGCAGTTGACATATTCCGTTTTCGCTCTGACGCAGCATTCGCATTCCTCAACCGCTCTGTTTTCAAAAAAACGAGAAAAGGGGACGCCCTGCTCAAGGCATTGCAGCTTTCCGGTATCGCTCATGTATAGTACCGAGAGTCGACCCGTTCCGTCTGCCGTTACCCTGTCACCGGTTTTCTGAACGCTGCTTATATGTGCAGTCAGCGAACATTTTAATACTCTTTGAATGTCGGGGAGGTATTCGGGCAGCGTTATATCACACTCAATAGGTTGCTCCAAAGCTTCCCGACAGGCTGTTTTTCTTTTTGAAACTTCATTCGTTTCCGCACAAAAATCCATTACTGTCTCTCCTCTTTGCTGAAATGTATTTTTCGTTTCTAAGAATATTTATTCAAATCCTGTCCGCAATATTACACCGCTGTGCAAATTGAATATGCCGTTGATTTTACAGCTTTGAAAAAATTTTAAAAAAATTTCAAAAAACACTTGCAAAAATAAAAATCTGTGTTATTATAATAATAACGATAATCGTTACTGATTATTGAGCGGTTACAAGCCGCAACGTAAAACGCAGTCAAAGCCGATGATATAGACACGGCTTTTTACGGCGCACGTTATCCGATATATTAAGAACGGAGGCTGAATATTGCAGGAACAGCGTTACAGTCGGCAAAGGGAGGCAATCCTTGAAAATTTAAAAAACAGGTATGACCACCCGACTGCCATGGAGCTTTATCTCTCCGTCAGGGAGGATATTCCGAATTTAAGCCTCGGTACTCTCTACCGCAATCTTACTCTTCTTCGTGACAGCGGCAAAATCATAAGCCTTACCCTTGGCGGGGAGGAGCATTTTGACGCTAATACAAATCAGCATTATCATTTCAAATGCACATCCTGCGGCAGATATTTCGATTTACCCTCTGAGCCGCTTGACTCGTCCGTTACGGCACGTTGCTTGGGTGATTTCAAGGGCAGGGCAGAGGGTTACAGCCTAATCTTTTACGGCAAATGCGAAGAATGTTTAAAGTATTTGTCCGTGCCAAATAATAAAGATAATAATTAAATTCTTGGAGGAATTAAAAATGAAAAAATTTGTATGTCCCGTATGCGGTTATGTTTATGAAGGCGAAAATCCGCCTGAAAAGTGCCCCCAGTGCGGCGCTCCCGGTTCAACCTTCAAAGAGGTTAAAGAGGAGTCAAAATCTTGGGCTGCAGAGCACGTTGTAGGTATTGCGAAGGATGTTCCCGAGGATATCCTTGAGGGTCTTCGCGCTAACTTCACAGGCGAATGCTCCGAGGTCGGTATGTATCTTGCAATGGCAAGAGTAGCTCACAGAGAGGGCTATCCCGAAATCGGTCTTTACTGGGAAAAGGCTGCCTATGAAGAGGCAGAGCATGCCGCTAAATTTGCAGAGCTTCTCGGTGAGGTCATCACAGACAGCACCAAAAAGAACCTTGAGATGAGAGCCGAAGCAGAGAACGGTGCTACACTCGGTAAGTTTGAACTTGCTAAGAGAGCTAAGGAAGAGGGCCTTGACGCTATTCACGATACCGTTCATGAGATGGCTCGTGACGAGGCGAGACACGGCAGAGCCTTCGAGGGTCTTCTCAAGAGATATTTCGGTTAATTTTTTAAGCTTTGCCAAATAAATATAATGTTAGGAAGTGTTTGCTTTGAAAAAATATGTATGCCCCTGTGGCTATGTTTACGATCCCGCAGTGGGGGATCCCGATAACGGCGTAGCTCCCGGAACCGCGTGGGAGGATGTTCCCGAGGACTGGGTTTGTCCCGTATGCGGTTTGGGTAAAGACTCCTTTACGGTAGAAGATTAATTTGGCAAAAGTCGGATTGCGTTTTTAGTGCAGTCCGACTTTTCTTTTTATATGCAGTTTTGCTAATGCCGAAATTTGTTGATTATTACGTCTTGAACACGGTTTTGCGCTGTGATAAAATATCTTCAGAGATTTGTAAACGGAGGAGACATATGGAGAGACGCGATAAGATAAATTATTATCTTGATTTGGCTGAGGCGGTGGCTCAGCGAAGCACTTGCCTGAGACGTCATTTCGGTGCGGTCATAGTAAAGGATGATGAGGTTATATCAACCGGTTACAGCGGCGCACCGAGGGGCAGAGAAAACTGTACTGATTTAAATTACTGTGTCCGTACAAGGCTTAATGTTCCGCGCGGCGAGAGATATGAGCTTTGCCGCAGTGTACACGCCGAGATGAATGCCGTTATAAGCGCGGCGAGAAATCAAATGCTCGGCAGCACGATGTATCTCGTCGGAATAGAATGCGATACCGGCGAATACGTAAAAGAGGCGAGCAGCTGTGCACTTTGCAAACGAGTGATAATAAATTCCGGAATAGACCATGTTATTATCCGTGACACTCACGATGATTACCGCATAATCAATGTGAAAAAGTGGATTGACGATGACGAGACCTTAACGGGCAGCGTGGGATATTAATTACGTAATCAGTATATAAAAAAGACGTGAAGCGAGATTTTTCTCATTTCACGTCTTTTATTGTTGTGATTTTGCCGAAGCGTCAGTTGTCGGCGTTTATCGGAATTTCGCTGTTTGCTTCCGAGCTTTCGAGTGCTTTTTCCTCCTCGGTCATCTTGCGTACTCTTTCAAGGCGTCTCTCTTCAAGCTCTTTCATCATATCTTCCTTGAATTTGCCGTGAACGTTAAAGAATATAAGTATTATACCAAAGAGAAATCTTGCAATGGCAGGCATAAGGGCAAATACCGCAAAAAATCCCATGAGAACCTTCGGACTTGTGTCACGTATTACGTTACCGAGTGCGTCCTTGTGCGAGGTGTAGCCGACGAAGGTTATGACAAGACCCGAGAGAAGTCCGGTAACGGCATTGGCAAGCTTTGTAAAATAGTTTGATACCGTTGCTACAAGGCCCTCATTGCGGACACCGTATTTCCATTCGCTGTAATCGTAAACATCGCCCTGCAAAACCGCCTGGCAAACACGGATTATACAGTTCGGCAGACCGCATATTGTCAGCATTACGGTAAGATAAACCATATTTGCGACTCCGCTGCCGCCGCTGTAATTCTTGTACCTTTCCGCACCGGAATAGCTTCCGAACGGAGCATAACCTATTATGAACATCAGCGTGTATGCTATGCCGCCGAAAATGCCGGCGCCGATTGCGGTGTTTCTGGCACCGAATTTATGTATAAGCTTCGGCGTAATCGGCGTTATTATGAAGTTGGGAATGCCCGTGAATACGCCGGCTATTGTACCGTTTGCAAGGCTGCCCGTGTTGTGAAGCCAAAAGAAGCTTTCGGTAGAAGCTCCGACTGATTTGAATCCGTTGAAAAAGTTTGCGAGCATAAGTATAAACATAGGCTTGTTCTTGACCGCATTTTTAAACGAATCAAGAACGCTGATTTCCTGCATCTGCTCACGAGATGCGAGCGGGACTCTTTCTCTCATTGCAAAGAATCCGTATATTGCCGTGCCGCCGGCTATTACCATCATGGCTACGGCAAATCCGGAGTAGACGTCCTGCATACCGATGCTTTCTGAAATCTTCGGCATAAACGAAACAAATATCGGCACAAAAGACGGAATCCACGTTCCGAAAAGCTCAAAGAACTTTGAAGTCGCTATAAGGTTGTCTCTCTCGCGAAGGCTCGGGGTGATGTTGTAAAGAAGTATCTGCCAGGCATTGAAATATGACATACCTAAATTGTATGCGAATATTGCAATTACCGCCCAAACTATTTTTGATGTGTTACCCGAGAGGAACTGCGGCGTTGTGAAAAGCATCAGCGTGGCAAGACCCCAAATCGGTACGGTGATTATCATGTACGGGCGAAGTCTGCCCCAACGAGTTCTTGTTCTGTCAATAATAAGACCCGAAAGAGAATCGTCAACGGCGTCGTATATTGATTCAATAAAGACTATAAGACCGTAGGCACGTCCTGAAATTCCGAGAAAGCTTATCATAAAGAACTGCCTGTATGCGTTTACAAACTGGTCAAGGTTCTTTTGACCGAAGGTCGTAAGCAAAAACGCTACGAGCTCGCTCGGACGGATATAACGTCTGTTTTGCTCGGAGGCTTTTTTGACCTCTTTTTCAAGCTCTTGCTCGGACGGCTCAGCAACAGTTGTACTTGTGGCATTTTCCCCCAAAAAAATCACATCCCGGAAATTATTTGTTAAAAATAAAAATATTTTTATTATTTTAGCATAATGATTTTCTTAATTCAATAATTTTACGGTAATTTATTTTATATTTATCATACGGTGAACATTCATATGGCGAATATTGCCGCAAAGCACGCGAACTTTTTTACAAAAACCGGCAGTAATTGACTTTTTATGCGCACAATGCTAAAATTATTTAAATTGATTTCCAAGGAGGCTGTGTCATGCTCGAAACGGATACGGAAAAGAATTCATCATACGGCAGCAAGCCTGCTTTGCCGCGTGCGGGCGAGCAAAAAAAACGTGCCTGCGAGGAATTTCAATATGATTTTTCGAACGGCACAAAGCGAAGCGAGGCAAGACCCGAGGAAACATATTTTTACGGCGAAAATCAGCCGATGATGTTTGAAGAAGCTGTCAAAGCAAAAAGCGGCGGCGGAAGCAAAAACGCAGAAAAGGGGCTTGCGGTGTTTTTGACCGTGGCGGCGGTGCTGCTTGCTTTGGTAAGTGCTTTTTCGTTTTTAACCGGGTTCGGCATCATAAAAAATTATACAGGCCTTTTTGAGAAAACAACGACTGAAGCCGCGGCGGATACCGACAAAGGCTCAAATTACATATACAACTCCGGTGTTTTCGCAGAGACTTCGGAAAGCGAGACTTCATCCGGCGAGAGCATCACGACCGGCCAATGATGTTGTTTCACAATGCTTTTTATGCGGAGCCGATAAAAAACCGCTCGCGGCAATGAAAGCTGCAAGCGGCACAAAAGCTTTTACGGCAAACGCTCTTTATGTGTAAAAGCTTCTGCATTAAATAATATGCTCCGAAATCGGCGATATATGCAATGAATTTTCCCGGCATATAAAAAAATTATAAAAAAGACTTGCTTTTTTACACCCAGTATGATAGAATGCTTTAGCATTCTGAAAACGAATTCAAATTTGAACGGAGGAAGAAAATGTCGGCTCTTGAAATAATTCTTGCTGTATTACTTATATTATCATCTGTTATACTGACCGTTGTTATCCTTATGCAGGAGAGTCGTCAGGCAGGCCTTTCCGGTGCAATCGCCGGCGGTGCCGATACCTTCTTCGGTAAGAATAAAGGCAGAACCATGGAGGCTAAGCTCAGCAGATTCACGAAATACTTCGGTATATTCTTTTTTGTGCTTGCACTCGGTGCCACACTTCTGCTTCTCTTTTTCTAAAATATAAAAGCGGTAAAACGCTTTTTATATGAGCCATTAGCTCAGTTGGCAGAGCACTTGACTTTTAATCAAGGTGTCCGGAGTTCGAATCTCCGATGGCTCACCAAAGCAATATTAAACAAAGTCCCCAAGAAGTATTCTTTCTTGGGGGCTTTGGCTTTTCTAAATATTTATACTGACAATTGAACATAATTGTATTAAGAGCAATATTGTAGTTATGCAGTATTGCTCTTTTTTATTTATTAGCCTTCATATTTAAAAGAGCATTTAAAAGTTCTTCAAATGATAGTGATACATCTTTAGACGCCGTATTTAAAGAATAATGCTTACATCCCTGTTCAAATTCATCTTTTGGGAAGTTACTATTCATATAAGAGAGAAAACTGTTAAGCACTTTATTTGTAAAACGATATTCATATGACGACATTTTAATCAGTTTATGATATTCTGTTCCCACATCATCCGCTGTCAATAATTCTGTAATAATTCCAACTCTCTTTTTCTTTTGTTCAGGATTTAAATCAATTACCACTAAATCATACGGTACGACATTGTTTTTGATAAATTCCATAATCTGAGCCTTATTATTATACTCGGATTTTTGAATACGAATTTGTCATATATTATTGCCGATAATTTCGGTGGCTATAAGTATATAAAAACTATGTCCGTGAAATTTGATAAACTACCGTTTTATTTCTACGATGTTTTCTAACTTTTTTGTTTCCGCATTAGACTCCGACTTTTCTATTTTCTTTGAATATAGCATTTTGGCTTTTCTTAATGTTTATAGAATATTTAAAGCGGTTCTGTTACTTCCTAATTTTAATTCCCTTTGAAGAAAGGTGGCAGTCATTTTCTTTTCACATTCTGTAAAATACCATATTGCAAAAACCATTTATACAATGGCGTATGCGAGCCTTGGAATGCTGTTCCTGATGTAACGGACATTTTGTGACCGCATTTTGGCATTTGAATTTAACTTCATTTGTTTTCCAATACGTTCCGTTTTGACAGTAAGGACATATTTATATTGTTATAATTAAAACGGCAGACAGACGGTTTTACGCCTTATTCAGCGGTATTATCATCTATGCCTAAAAGAATATCTACAGCCGGTTGTAAATCCTTTTTGGTACGGTATGCCTTAATTACGTTCTTTTCGTGAACATTCAGTTCATCATCCGTCAAATGTACATCAAGCAAATCGCTCGGCGACACATTTAATGCACGGCAGATATTTCCGATAATATCTGCGTCGGGTCTGTTTATGCCTTGCTCCCAATTTGATATCCGGCTTTTTGTCACATTTATTTTATCAGCCAACTGTTCTTGCGTCAGCCCACTTTCTTTTCTGTATTTCCGAATCTTATTGCCAATCCTATATTTCAAGAAAATCACCTCGTTTTATAGATATTATACACGAAAATAGGTAAAAGACAATGATTTTGTCAAGATATCCTGTACTTTTTCGTTGACATAACAGTTTATCTGTGATATTATAAACAAAAGTACAGTAATTCTGTATTTGGGAGATGTATAAATGGAAGTATATAAAAAAGTAAGAGAATATATCGAAGAAAACGGCTACAAACAGTTGGCGGTTGCACAAAAGGCAGGATTTTCAAAAGTGACCTTTAATGCAATGATGAATGGCAAACGGACTATGTATGCAGATGATTTAAAAGCGGTTTGTTTAGCCTTGAATGTCAGCCCCGAACTGTTTATAGAAATACCCAAAAGCTGTTAATTAAAAATAGGGGGCGGTTTTCTTGGAGAATATTGAAAATGTCGCAAAGTATGTTTTCCTTATGGACAAACAGTTGCGTGAGAAGTTATTGGTTAAAGACGGAAAAGTACAAAATAAAAAGCTTTGGGAATATACGCATATCAAAAAGCAGATAGACAGACGAAAAAACGGCGATACTTTTACCGTTACAGACCACATTCGTGCTATAGTTTATTCTATGCTGACTTCGGGTGCGCCTTGGAACAGGCTTGAACCGCATATTGATATTGAAACAGGTCGAATATGGATTGTTGACGAAATCTTTTATCAATATGATGTTGATAAACTTTTGAGTACAGACCCGTCAGAATTGGTCGGACAAATAACAGCGCAGTCATTTGGTACACCGTACATAAAAAATCAAATGAATGCGCTTGTCAACACAAATATTAAAAAATTGCTTGCACTTGAAAAAGAATATGGTAGCATAGATAATTTTTATCAAAGCATTATTAATACGGACAGCACAATGAAAACGCTTGTAAAAGAATTATCGGTAGTGGGAAAACCGCATAAATTTGCGCAGCTCGGCGAAGCCTTAACCGCAGAGTATCTTCGAAATGTCGGATATGATGTTGCCAAACCCGATAGACATATATGCAGGATTTTAGGTAGTGATATTTTCGGGTGTTACGATAAAAAGGTTGTGCTGATAGACGAAACATTTGATATTGTTGCCGCTATTGCAAATTCTCTTGGAAAAAACATTGCAGAGATTGACTATATTTTATGGTCATACTGTGCCAACGGTTACGGCGAAATATGCACATTAAAAAATCCCAAATGTCAGTCTTGTGTTGCGAAACAAATTTGCAAATTTACAGAATAAAAAACATTGTGAATAGGAGAATGAAAATGGATAATAACAAAGTAGAAACTTTGAAAAAGGTGTTAGATTTAGAGGTTTATATTAAGGAAACAAAAAGAACTCTCTCCAAACTGCATCATATGAGCTTTGATTCTGCACCGGAACCACCTGTATGTCAAAAAATAAATAAAACATATCCCGAAATTAAGCCCACAATTAAATTTAATTGGATTATTGCGTTAGTTCCTTTGGCTTTATTTTTGGTAGTAGCTTTTGTTGGAGATGAAGTTTCTGCAATGTTTATATTCTTGATGTTGCCGATATGGATTATAGTTTATTATTTTGTTATATACAAAAAACAGAAAACAAAAAATATTGAACAAATTCGTAACTCCGCAGAATATAAAGCCCAATGTGCAGAAATAGATGCAGAATGTGACAGACAACAGGCTATTGCAAATCAAAAGTATGAAGAAGAAACAAGATTATACGAAACTGAAATATTGCCAAATTATCAAAAGGAATTGGACGAATGGACTGCGAATCATGAGAAAAAAATCGAGCAGACGAAACAAGATTTAAGAAATGCACAACAAAACTTGTCTTTGATTTATCAGGAAACAAAAATTGTACCGTCACAGTACAGAACAATCGAGGCACTTAATTATATTTATGAAATGATTTCCACATCTGATTATGATATTAAAGAAGCTGTGGATATGTACGATAAGGCAATACAACGACAGCAAGAAGCCGCAAGAATAGAAGAACTGCAGAGAGCCAATGCCCTTGCAGATCAACAGAATTATCATTTAGCACAACAAAATGCGCTTATTGATGAACAAAATGCTATATCCGAAAGACAGCGTATGGATGATAGGCGTAGAGAACTTGAAACGGAATATCATAGACATCAGGTCAGAAAACAATTGAAGAACAAATAATTGCTCTAAACAAATTACTTCAACTACAAGTCGGTTCAATATATAAAATTAAGCTTCTCCTTTTGTTTATATTTTTTGATTGTCAAAACAGCCGTAATCCGTCCGATTACGGCTGTTTTTTATAAGCGAAACAACAAATACATTTTCTTTTATAATCACTTTATCTGCGCTTATTTTTGCTTCATTAAGCTGTCCGCAGCTTCCTTAAAATATTTTAATGCAGACTTGCCTTTAGCGGTACTGCTTGCTGCTCCTCTGCCACCGAAATGTTGTAACTCTATATTAAGCATTGTCAATTCTCCTTTTGGGTATAAAAATACCGCTGACTGTTGAGTCAACGGTAAACAATAAGTATATTTACAGCGATAGGCGCCCGGATTTGCACCGGAGTCTCCCATGCTTCTAAAACAAAGAAAACAAAGAGGCTAAAAAGCATAATGCTTAATTAACATATGATTCCTCATTACATTTAAGTCAGCTTTAGTGGGCGTAATCCTACTATACTACAACTTATCTGTTATTATATTGCCATATTTTAATTACCCTGTCAATCATTCTTTGCTCTTTCGCCTGAGGAATAATAGTTTTGCCGTTATGATAATACCATATTGTGTATGAGGCTTCTCAGGGTTTCCGTTAATTTTATGATAATGGTCTAAGTCAATTTGTTTGAATCTTTTATTGTGATTGTCGTAATAGGTAATTGATTTGAGTTTATCATCTTGCGTTACGGTAACATATACTCTTCCTCGTGTCATTGTTTCCAATGGTGCCGAAGCGGATCCGTCATTTTTCTTAACAAACTTTATGTTGCTGCTTTTCAAAACTGATGTATATTCTCTTCCGTAAGGAACACCTTTATCAGATATTCCGCTGCTTGCTCCTCTTCCGCCCATTATATCTTATCCCTTTGCATTTTTCAATCTCTCGGTAACCTTGCTTTCGTAGTAATACACAGGAATGTCCTTGTAATCGTACTCAACCTCTCCGCCATATACTAAAATTGCATACGGTTTTATACGCTTTATCATTTCATCCATACCGCTTCGCTGTTTGATTAACGGGTTTTGTCCCGTGATTTTATATTTAACAGCCGCAAAGCTGAAAAACAGCATTAAAAAGCACCTTGCATTTCTGCAAAGTGCTTGGCATATTAAATTATCTGCCAAATATCATATTCCATATTATTATCACGCTTCTATAAATCTTCAACTATCTCTATCCCATGATTTTTACAATACTCCTTGAAATCTCTGTCTACTCGTTCCTTTTCTTCTTTTGTCAACTCCTTGTAGCCTGTAACAACGGGAAGCTGTTTGTCATTCCACCTTGGGTGTGAATATGGTTTGGATTTATCGTTATTTTTTATCATTTTGCTCCGATGTTTTTTCAACGTATTCGTCAAAGGTAATCGCTTCATCAAAGAAGTGACCGGGCGTTACGTCGATTATGCGGTCGGCAACCGTCTCCACAAACTGATGGTCATGCGATGTGAAAAGTATTGTTTCGGGATATTTGATAAGACCGTCGTTTAATGAGGCGATGGATTCAAGGTCGAGGTGGTTTGTCGGCTCGTCAAGCAAAAGTACATTTGCGCCCGAGAGCATCATTTTGCAGAGCATACATCTTACACGCTCTCCGCCGGAGAGCACGTTTGCCTTTTTGGTGGCTTCTTCTCCCGAGAACATCATTCTGCCGAGCCAGCTCCTTATATCGGCTTCAAAAACAAGATTAGAGTAGTTCCTTACCCAATCTATAAGAGAATCTTCACAGCCGTCGAAATAAGCGGAGTTGTCCGTCGGCAAATAACTGCGTGATGTGGTTACACCCCACTTGAATGTGCCTTCGTCCGGCTCGATTTCTTCCATGAGAATTTTGAATAGTGTTGTTTTTGCAAGAGGGTCACTGCCGACAAAAGCAACTTTTTGTCTCGGCAGTATGGTAAAGCTTACGTTGTCGAGAACTTTTCTGTCACCTATCGTCTTTGAGATTCCCGTTACAGTCAGCACCTCGTTGCCTACTTTGCGGTCGGGCTTGAAGTCAACATACGGAAAACGTCTTGACGATACGGGAATATCCTCAACCTTTATGCTGTCAAGAAGTTTTTTGCGGCTTGTGGCCTGTTTCGATTTTGACGCATTTGCGCTGAAACGGGATATGAAGTCCTGAAGCTCCTTGATTTTTGCCTCAGCCTTTTTGTTTTGCTCGCGCATCTGACGCTGAGCCATTTGTGTGTATTCATACCAGAAATCATAATTTCCCACATACATAGTGACTTTCTTATAGTCAATATCTACCGTGTGGGTGCAAACCTTGTTTAAAAAGTGACGGTCGTGCGATACAACTATGACGGTGGAATCAAGGTCGATAAGGAAATCCTCAAGCCAAGCTATGGCTTCAAGGTCGAGGTGGTTTGTCGGCTCGTCCATAAGAAGTATGTCGGGGTTGCCGAAAAGAGCCTGCGCAAGCAGAACCTTAACCTTTTGGTCGCCCGTAAGCTCGCTCATTTTGAGATAGTGGAGGTCGTTTGTTATGCCGAGGCCGTTGAGCAGTATTTCGGCGTCGCTCTCGGCACTCCAACCATCCATCTCGGCGAATTGCTCTTCGAGCTCGCACAGTCTCATACCGTCCTCGTCTGTCATCTCTGCCTTGTTATATAAGACCTCTTTTTCGTCCATTATTTCGCAGAGCTTGGGGTTGCCAAGCAAAACGGTGCGTATAACATCGTATTCGTCATAAGCGAAGTGATCCTGCCTGAGAACCGAAAGACGCTCGCCGGGTGTGCGGATAATCTCACCCTTTGTAGGCTCTATTTCGCCCGAAAGAATTTTTAAAAATGTGGATTTGCCGGCGCCGTTCGCACCGATAAGACCGTAGCAGTTGCCGCTTGTGAACTTCACGTCCGCGTGCTCAAAAAGCGTCCTGCCGCCGTATTGTAAACCTACGTTTACCGCTTCTAACATCTTTTGCTTCACCTCATATATTTACTCACAAAAAACCGCCTTAGCGTCACACAAAACAGCGCAAGACGGTTTTTAATTTAAATTTTACTGTTTGCTTTCTTGCTCGCAGACATTTGATTCTGCGTTTTCGGGTTCGCCTATAAGCTCGGGAGACTCGTCCGCGGTGAAAAACTCGTAGCTGTCGCTGTGGTGGAATGCCTCTGTGCTGTCGTCGGCTTTAAAGAATACCGTAAGCGTCTGGAAGATAAGCTTAATATCCTGCCATATGCTGTATTTCTCGATGTACATAAGGTCGAGCACGAGCTTGTCCTTAGGCGAAGTGTTGTATTTGCCGGCGATCTGTGCAAGACCCGTAAGACCTGCCTTGACGCGCAAACGGTAGCTGAATTCCGGCAGCGCCTGTGTGTATTCGTCTACATTTTCTATCATTTCCGGACGTGGGCCGACAACGCTCATTTCACCCTTGAAAATGTTGATTATCTGCGGCAGCTCGTCTATGCGGAATTTGCGCAGAATTTTGCCGACCTTTGTAATTCTGTCGTCATCCTCGGTTACGGATTTGTTTATTGAGTTCTTTTCTTTCATCGTGCGGAATTTGTAGACCTTGAAAATCTTTCCGTCCTTTGTGGCACGTTTCTGCTTGAAGAATACCGAACCGCCGTCCTCAGCCTTTATGGCTATTGCGCAGGCAAGCATTATGGGGCTTGTAATAATTAAACCCACGGTAGATACAAAAAGGTCCATGGCACGTTTCATTATGCGCTGTTCAACCGTAAGCCCTTTAACGGTTGAAGCTATCATCGGCTTGTCGTCAAGCATTGCGTTTTTGCCGCGAAGCGAAACAACGTCGCACATCTCAAAATTATAGTAGATGTTTTTGTTGTTTGCGTAGCAGTATTCGACAATCGTTGTGCGTGAGGCTGCCGGTACGTCATATACAAATACCGTGTCACAGCGGTTTATGATGTCAAACAAATCCGGATTTGTGAAAAGTATTGCATCCGTTATTAAATACTGCTTTTTATACTTCTTGATTTTAGGGATGATGTTGTTTAACGAATACTTTGAAGTCGTTATAACACAGCATTTTTCGGGAGAGTTTATTGAAAAGTATACGAAATTTCCGAAGTATGCGAAAAATATAATAACGAGTATCTGAATGACCATAACAAGCAGTAAAAGCAGGGGGTGCTCATACTGGAATTTTTGGTTGTTTGCCGCATTTGTGTTCATTATGCAAAGCTGCAAATGAGTTACAATATCGGTAAATACGGTGGAGAGCGTCATAGAGTAGATTATAGGTTTGCTCTTTGTTATTCCCACGGAATATCCGCCGTATATTGACATAAGTGCCGAGCCGAGAACGACAAACGTAAGCATGGTTACCGCGGCGGTTCTCGAAAGGCGCAGCAGCCATTCGTTTTCAATACCGAAAAAAACAAAAAAAGTGGCAAACAAAATAAAGAATAGCAGTACCTTTAAGAGAAGCATAACCGTTCTTTGGGTTTTCTGTAAAAACTTCATTATATTTACTCCCTGTCGGAAACATATTTTTTTACACAGATATATGCGATATTTTACGCTTTTTATTGTCTTTTGTCAACTTGCAACATAGTTTTTCGGGCTTGACGCGCTTAAACTTCACTCTTTATTTTGTCGCTACGGTGTTATATAATACAATTAACTCGGTAAGCTTAACGCGGATACGTTAAATATAACGATTTGGAGAAAAGAAAATGGTTGAAAAAACAGAGTACAAGATTTATACGGAACGCGAGTGCAAAGAGGAGCCGTACCGCAAAAAAGTCCAGCTTTTCGGATATGTTGTCGGAGAAAATGCGCCCGTGGTGCTCATATGCCCCGGCGGTGCGTATAAATTCATCTCGGATTTTAACGAGGGAGAGCCGTTTGCGCGCGAATTTAACAAAAGGGGAATAAATGCCTTTGTGCTTTTTTACAGCGTGGGCTACAACGCGAGGTATCCGCGCCCCGTTAAAGATGTGGCAAGAAGTATGCAGTTCATAAAGGCAAATGCCGAAAGACTCTGTGTTGACGGAAACAATATTTCTCTTATGGGCAGCTCTGCGGGCGGACATCTTTGCGCTTTCTTCTCTTCACAATGTGAAAGATACGAAACCGAATACTGCGGCAAGGAATACTCTTTAACCCCCAAAACCCTTATGCTCTGCTATCCGCTCATAACCATGGGCGAAAAAACTCATAAGGTATCGCGCAGGAATTTTCTCGGATTGTTTCCCGGCAAGACCGAGATTAATGCTTCAAGCGTTGAAAAGCTTGCAAACGGGAGCTTTCCGCCGACGTTTGTCTGGGCGTGCGAGGATGACGGTACGGTCGATTACAATAACAGCGTAATGCTGTGCGACGCGCTTCGCAAAAACGGTGTACCGCATGAATTTAAACTCTTTAAAACCGGCGGGCACGGCATAGGTCTTGCAAACGGCAAAGAACCGGAGGGATGGTTTGACAGCTGCTTTGAATTCTACAAAAAGCATATTTAATGTATATTTTCCACTAAATTGTATATTTAAATGGCGAAATAAATGTGGTAAAATAACTATAATGAGAATTTGAAAGGGGTTGTACTTATGAAACATTTACCCGCATATCCGCTTGTGACGGTAGATCCGTATATCAGTATTTGGAGCATGAAGCACAAAAAGCTGTATAAGGATAATACGAGAATGTGGGCAGGGTATCAGAAGTGCCTCCACGGCCTTATGATGATAGATGATAAGCCGTATCGTTTTATGGGCGAAAACGGAGTACATCATATGCACCAAAAGGTGCTTAAGGTCACTCCGCTTTGCACTACATATGTGTTTGAAAAGCACGACGTTCAGCTCAAGGTTGACTTTTGGACTCCGGCTTTTCCCGATGACCTTTTGCTTTTGTCTTTGCCGTGTGCCTTTATAGATTATGAGGTTACGATTCTTGACAAAAGACCGCATTCCGTTTCGATATCGCTTCTTGTGGATGAAAACTTTTGCTATGACAGCGAAAAGGGAAAGGAAATTATCGGCGATGCGGTTAAGACCGACAGCTCATACTACGCATATATGAGGCAAAATGAGCAGAACGTTCTTGAGTATTCGGGTGATTTCAATGCCGTAAACTGGGGAACGGTTTATGTTACGGGCGGCTTTGTCTCATTTGGCAAACCCACAATTAAGCGCAATAAGCGTGACGGCTTTGTAAACTACATTCACAGCGAGCATAAGGCATATGAGCCTGTAAGCGACAAATTCTGTGCGCACGACACATTGTTTTTTGACGATGGCTTCAGCATAGAATATATGGGCGAAAAGCTCCGAGGATATTGGACCGAGAAATTTCCCGATGCCGTTTCGGCACTCAAATACTGCGACGAAAAACACGACGAATTGAGGAAACAGGTTTCTTTGCGAAATACGCGGATTTTGCGCGACGGTCAGCGTTTCGGCGATGATTACTGTATGCTTTTGTCGGCCGCGTACAGAGAGGTCATAGCGTCTCACAAGCTTGTAAAAACCGATGACGGAAAGCTTTTGTATGTTTCCAAAAACTGCACCGCCGGCGGATTTGCCGCCGAGACCGATGTAACGTACGCGTCGTCGCCGCTTTTCCTTTTGTATAATCCGAGTCTTGTGTTTGCCGAGCTTAACGGAATATGCGATTTTGCGCGTTCTGCCGCGTGGAAATTTGATTTTGCACCGCACGATATAGGCACATATCCCATAGCTGACGGGCAGACATACGGTCTTAAAGCCGACTTCGGCGGCGACAAGGCTAAGGTATATTCGACCTCGGACAACATATATGACGAAGAGGAGCAGATGCCCGTCGAAACAAGCGGCGATGTACTTATACTCGCTTATGCCGCGACGGTTCTTTCCGGCGACAGGAGCTTTATTGCCGAAAATAAAGATTTGCTTTTAAAGTGGGGAGATTATCTTGCCGAAACGGGCAACGACATAGCTAACCAAAAGAATGCCGACGACTACGCAAAGGCAATATCGGGCAGCGTAAATCTTGCCGTTAAGTCCTGCATAGCACTGCGCTGCTGCGGAGAAATATGCAAAATGCTTGATTCTGACGGAGAAAAATATCTTAAAGCCGCCTCTGAGAACGCTGCGGATATTCTCAAAAGAGACGAGGGCAGGGAGTGCCTTTCGTTTACTCTGTTAAAGAAGGAGAGCTGGAGCCTTAAATATAATCTTGTGTGGAATTATATATTCGGGTTCGATTTGTTCCCACTCAAAACGGCCAAAAATGAAATTGCGCGATATATCAAAATTAAAAACGAATACGGTCTGCCGCTCGGGCCGCGCAGAGACTATGCGCGTACCGATTGGACGATGTGGGCGTGCGCCCTTGACGATACCGGATTTATGACCCAAAAGCTATCGGTGGATATAATGCGTATGCTTGACCATACCGAAGATAAATATCCGTTTACGGATTGGTATGATACAAAGAGCGCAAAGTCAAAGGGAAGATATCACCGACCTGTTCAGGGCGGACTTTGGATGCCTGTACTCGCGAAAAAGTGGAATGAAATTTTGCCGTGAGATAAAATGCCCGTGCGTTGCCGACAGCGATATATAATAAGCAATAACAAATAAACGGCCGCCCTCGGAAATGCTTCCGAGGGCGGCTTTCTCTGTTTTGCTTGATTTTAGGCTTCGTATGTGCTTTCGTATTTTTCGTAAAGCCATTTTATGCAGTTTGTAAGACCGTCCGGCGTCAACGGGAAATCCTCTTTTTTATCGGTAACGGTGCTTTTTTCGTAGCAGAGATCCTCGTGCCATACCTCGCCGACTATGTTCTCGTCGGTGTGTGAAATTCTGTATCTGAATTTGCTGCCGCTGCTTCCGAAATAATCATTTCCGCTTGTGAAAAAGTTTATTGCGGGGACGTCAAATATTTCATCGGCTTTGCCCAAATCCCTTTTCATATGTTATATACCTCTCTTTTGATGTGTTATTACTGTTTTGATTATAATATTAACGACGAAATTAAGCAAGAAATTTATCAAATTAGCACTCTGCGTGGTAGAGTGCTAATAGTTTACAGTTTGTTCATATTTATATAACAAACGGATAACATTGCAGGGTATAATGATAATTGTAAACAGAAAGAGAGAGCGAGAGGCCGAGAGGCCGACGGAATCTCTTTTTAGCTTGCGGCTCGCAAGTCACCTGACCGAGCGAGCAAAAAATAAATCGGGCAGCATAATTCAACTTATATCGGAGGAATTTATATGTTTGATTTAAGACCCTATAACCGTAAAAACAATGTTACATCCTATAATCCGTTCCGCGAAATGGACAGCTTCTTTGATGACCCGTTCAGATTCTTTGACGGTAAGGCGCTTGCCGAATTCAATACCGACATTATTGAGAGCGGCAATAATTATATCCTTGAAGCAGATCTTCCCGGATTTGAAAAGGGCGACATTAAGCTTGATGTCAAGGACGATATCCTCACCATCAAGGCAGAACGTCACACCGAAACCGAGAAAAAGGACAAGGACAGCAGGAGTATCTGCTGCGAGCGTTCCTACGGCTCATATTCAAGACAGTTTGACGTTTCCGGTATTGATACCGATAAGATTTCGGCTAAATACGAAAACGGTGTCCTGAAGCTCACAATGCCTAAGAAGGAAGCTCCGAAAGAGACTTCAAAGCATCTTGAGATTGAATAATCAAAAGATAACGAGACCCGGAGAGCGACAGCTCCCCGGGTCTTTTTTTTGCTCTTAATGCTTATAACGGGCAATCCATATCCATATGCGGAATGTGTATATCGAGATATTCATTCCCGTATGCCCTGAATCCGTATTTTTCGTAAAACGGAACGGCATATACCTGTGCGCTGACGTATATCTTTTTTGCGCCGAGAGCCTTAGACCTCTTTTTAAGCTCTTTTATAAGCTCTGCGCCGAGATGCTGACCGCGGTACTCCTTTAATACCGCAAGTCTGCCTATCTTTGCCGTCTGCTCGTCCGTCATAAAAACGCGCGCCGTTGCGGCAGGTGTGCCGTCAACCGTTAAAAGCAGATGATCGCATGTTTTGTCGTGGTCGTCGAATTCGACGGAAATAGGGTATTTCTGCTCATTCGCAAATACCTTTTTTCTGATTTCATCGCCGTCGGGGCAGGGTGTGCCGCCTAAAAACCAAGTGCTTTTTATCATAGCTTAAAAATAACCTTAACCTTTCCGGATTTCTCGGGAGCTTATCTTGTTATCGGCTTCATGGCAAAGCGGAATTCGATCGTGTCGTCTAATACAAATCTGTATTTCATAAGCGTGTCCTGACCGCAGCTCGCCGTGCCTGTTCCGCGAACAAAACCGTCAATTGAAACAAACGTGGTGTCCTCGTGTATTACGTCCTCACGGTGACGTGCCGCGCAAAGGATTTTTTGTGTGTAATCATGTGCCGAGAAGCTGAATTTCGGAGCGCCGAGGAACGCTAAGCCTTTTCCGTTATCGTCGGTAAATTCCGCAAATCTTACGGCTCCGTGGTTGCCGTTATCCTGGGGCTTGATATAGTCAACGTGCATTTCTTTAACGGTTGTTTTATATAAGCCTATCGGGGATTGACCGTTAAAATCACAGAGGTTTTCATAAGGCCCTCTGCCGAGGTATTTCACGTTTGAAAATTCCTTCGGGAGCTCCGCTGTAAGGCCGAATCTCGGCAACTCTTTCCAGCCGTATCTTTTCCTCGCGAGAGAGGAACGAACTTTAACCGTGCCGTCGGAAAATACGGTGTACTCTATAAAGCTCTTGTAGTAGAGCCTTTTACCGTCAGTCATATCGTAATAAGCGGTTATTTTTACCTCTTTTTCCTCGCTCTCGGCTCTCATTCCCTTGTAGACCGCTTTGACCTTAGCAAGCTTTTCGCGATTCCACTTCGGTATGGGATTTACCTCTTCGTTGTCTGACGGAGCACGGTAAATATTCGGTAAGAAGCCTGAGATGCCGCTCAACGGTGTTTTGCTGATAAGCTCTGTGCCGTCAGCCGTATATGAGAGAATTTCTCCGGTGGAACGTGAGAATTCGATTTTTCCGTTATCAAATTCCGCCGAGTAACCGGAGTCGCTCTCCGTGAGAAGAACTTTTTTATCGCCTGTTTCGATTGCGGCAGGAGCGTCACAGAGTACGTGCTGCTCTCTTGATATTTCGGCTCCGTTCTTGTCTTCGTAAAATATGTTGAGCGTTACAAGGCGGTCGCTCGGTATTCGGCCGAGCGGCAGCGTTACTTCCGCGGTAGCAGACGGGGCTATTACCTTGTCGATAACGCCGTCCTTTACCTTTTCGCAGTCGAAACAAAGCTCCCATTTTACGGTAAGAACATCTGTGCTTAAAAATCTGTATGTGTTTGTAAGAAGAAGTGTGTTGCCGCCCGATACTACTGACCTTACGGGTCTGTATGCGTGCTTCATTTCAAGCGCGCCGGTATGGAGCGTGCGGTCGGGGAATACAAGACCGTCTACGCAGAAGTTTTTGTCGTGCATTTCCTCGCCGTGATCGCCGCCGTAGGTGTATTCGTACTTGTACTTTTTATCATCCTTGCCATGGTATACCGCATGGTCGCACCATTCCCATATACAGCCGCCCATAAGCTTGTCGCTTGAATAAAAGACGTCCCAATATTCTTCGAGCGCGCCGGGGCCTACGCCCATGGCATGGCAGTATTCACAGAGGAAAAACGGCTTTTCAAAGTACTTCTTGCCTCTTGTGCCTTTTGCGGTTTTTATAACGTTTTCTATGTCGGTATACATTTCCGATATTACGTCATACCCGACTCTCTTTGTGCGGATAGCGCCCTCATAGTGTACGGGTATTTCCGGACATACAGATTTCAAAAATTCATAGCATTTGTCCTGGCATTTGTATCCGCCGGATTCATTGCCGAGAGACCACATCGTGATTGACGGGTGGTTTCTGTCTCTGAAATACATACGGCTCACTCTGTCAACGTATCTCGGTGCCCAAGAGCGGTCGTTGCTTATGAAATTGGGCTTATAGAGGTTGTATTTGCCGAGACTTCCGCAGCCGTGTGTCTCGATGTCGGCCTCGTCTATTATGTAAAATCCCATAATGTCCGCAAGCGTAATGAGCATCGGGTCAGGCGGATAGTGCGATGTTCTTATCGAGTTTACGTTAAGCTCTTTCATAAGAACAAGGTCTTTTTTTATGTCCGCGGCACTCATCACGTAGCCGGTTTTTGCATTGCTGTCGTGATGGTTTACACCCTTGAATTTTATTTTTTCGCAGTTGAATTTAAATACGTCGCCGAGAATTTCTATATGCTTGAAGCCGGTATAATTTCTTACGATACATAGTGTATCGTCACCGTCCTTAAGCGTTAAATAAAGCTCGTAAACATTCGGCGTTTCCGCAGTCCATTCCTTTACGTCGAGTGCCGAGAAGGAGAATTTGACGCAGACGTCGGCATCCTTTTCGTCGGAGCATATCTTTTTTCTGCCTGAGAAAAGCTCTGCCGAAACTTTTTTTCCTGCGGCTTCGCCCTCAAGGAATACGTCTATATCGAGGTCGTATTCTTTTCCGCCGTTTAAGCGTGTTTTAACCTCGTAATCGTTTATATATGCTTTGTCATATGTGTAAAGCAGAACGTCTCGGAAAATTCCGTTTTCTCTGAACATATCCTGACATTCGAGATATGTCCCCGTGGACCAACGGTAAACAACGCAGAGTAGTTCGTTTTCACCGGAAATCAGCATATTTGAAATGTCAAATTCCGCACTGTTGTGTGAGCCCTCGCCGTAGCCGCAAAACTCACCGTTTACATACAGCTCTAGGCACGCGCTGAAGCCTAAAAATGAAATGATATGAGTTTTGGTTTTGTCGTCAACGGTTATCTTTTTTCTGTATACGCCTACGGCAACCTCTTTCGGAAGCTCCGGCGGAAAAAGATGAAATTCGTATCTTGTATTTAAATATACAGGCTCTCTGTACCCGGTTCTCTGCCAGGTGGACGGAACCTGTATCTTATCAAAACGGATACGCTCCGTGTCCATTTCATACGGTAAAACATTCTGCGTTTCGTAATATTTAAAATCCCATTCTCCCGAGAGGACCGTAACCATATCGCTCTTATAGCGTTCGGTCAGACAATCGGTCTTTTTGAGACGCGAAAGCTCTCTGAAGGGAATCGAGTAAGCTCTTCCGGGCAGTCTGTTTATGTTCAGTGCCGAAAAATCTCTGTAATTATCTCTGTTTAGCTTGTATATCACAAAATTTTCCCCTTTCTGCAATCTGCAAACAGTTTAACACAGAATTAAATCATTTACAATTAAATTGCGATATATTATACTTTTTAAGGTAAAAGTATCAAGCGCTTTTTTATGCAGTTTGCGTAAAAATAAGTCGAAAGGACGCAGGTGGATTTTATGGAGCTTTCTAAGGTACAGTGGAACGGCAGGGCATATGCGGAATTCAGAGATTATCTATTGTCGTTTTCAGATGAGAAATACAGAGCTTTTCACAGCGGGCTCTGCAAGACATCGAAATATCCGATAATCGGAGTAAGGCTCCCGATAATGCAAAAGATTTCCTCCGAAATAGTAAAGGGCAAGCCGCTTTATTTTCTTATGGCGGCCTCGGTGCAGTCGTATGAAGAGATTATGATAAGAGGACTTGTCACGGCCAAGCTCAAAATGCCGTTAGCCGAAAAATTTGTATATATAGAGGAGTTTTTGCCGTATATTGATAATTGGGCGGTATGTGATTCGTTTTGCACGGCGCTGAAGCCTAAGAAGAACGAGCTTTATATGCTTTTTGAATTCTGTAAGGAGCACGCTTTTTCACAGAATACGTATGAGACTCGTACAGCTGTTGTTTTGATGATGCGCTATCTTTTAACGGACGAATTCGGAGAGGATGTCATTTCGATTTTGGAAAATATCGATTGTACAGAATACTATGTCGGTATGGCGGTTGCCTGGGCTCTTTCGGAGAGCTTTATAAAATTCCGAGAGAGAACGCTTGAAGCATTTTCATCGGGAAATGTAGACGCCGCAACTCAAAACAGGGCGATACAAAAAATCAGAGATTCATACCGTGTGTCCGACAGCGATAAAGCATTTGTAAACAGCTTGAAAAGGTAAAAAACAATATACGGGTTTCGGTAAAATTTGTATAAACTCTCAATTTTTCATTGCCGCTATTGAAGAAGAATACAAAAAAGATTATAATGTTTACGAAACGGAAGCATACCGTTACTGTAAAAAATAAAGGAATGGTAATTTATGAAGGCACGCAATCTTATTGACCTTGAGGACATCAGCCTTGAGGATATTGACGAGATAATTCACCTTGCCGGTATGATAAAGGCAAATCCGTCGATTTTTACCGACGCCTGCCACGGCAAAATAATGGCGACGCTTTTTTATGAGCCGTCAACAAGAACTCAGATGTCGTTTAAAACCGCCATGCTTCGTCTCGGCGGTGAGGTTATAGGGTTTGACAATCCGTCTAATGCGTCCGTGTCAAAGGGCGAGAGCTTGAAGGATACCGTAAGGGTGGTCAGCAATTATGCCGACATTTTGGTTATGCGTAATCCCATAGAAGGCTCCGCTTATGCGGCGTCGCTCTATTCCAAAAGTCCCGTTATAAACGCAGGTGACGGCGGACATCTTCATCCCACTCAGACCTTGGCCGACCTTGTGACCTTGTCGCACGAAAAGGGGAGGCTTTCCGACCTCACCATAGGCCTTTGCGGCGATATGAAAAACGGCAGAACCGTACATTCGCTCGTTAAAGCTCTGTCTAAATATAAAAACAATAAATTTGTTATGATTTCCACTCCCGAGCTCCAAATGCCGGAATATATAATTGATATTCTTAAAAAGAGCGGATGCGAATACAGCTTTTCTTCAAGTCTTGAAGAAGCAATTTCTTCGCTTGACGTTCTCTATATGACTCGTATTCAGCAGGAGCGCTTTAAATCCGAAGAGGAGTATGAGCGCCAAAAGGGCGTTTATGTGCTTGATGAGGAAAAAATGAAGCTTGCAAAAAAAGACCTTGTTGTGCTTCATCCGCTCCCGAGAGTCGATGAGATTACCGTAGGAGTTGATGATGACAGCCGCGCCAAGTATTTCGAGCAGACCGAATACGGTATGTATGCGAGAATGGCTCTTATAATACTTATGCTTGAAAACCGCGGTGGCAAAGTTCCCGAAAAGACATACAGTACCCATGATAAGCAGTGCAAAAATCCGAGATGCGTCACAAACAGCGAGAGCTATGTACCGCACCTCTTCTACGAAAACGGAGGAAAGCTTGTCTGCAAATACTGCGACAGCGAGACGGAAGAATGAAAATACTTATCCTCTTCGGCTCGCCGAAGACAAACGGCAGCACCGCAAAGCTTACCGGTGCTTTTATGAAGGGCATAAGAAAAAGCGATGATGTTGAAATAGTCCATCTTTTTTCATTGCAACCGACCCCGTGCAATGCTTGCGGATATTGTAAGGCGGCAAACGGCTGCTCTAAAAAAGACCTTGAAAAGTTTATGGCAAAGCTCGAAGACGCCGATGCGGTAATTGTTGCAACTCCGGTTTACAATCTGTCTTTTCCTGCACCTATGAAAGCCCTGTTTGACCGCTTTCAGCGTTATTACGAGGCGCATTTCAGAAGAAAAATTGCGCAACCTATAACGAAGCACAAAAAAGCATTGCTTTTGGTAACCGCCGGAGATGACGAGGACGACGGATACAATATAATAGAAAAGCAGGTTAAGCTGTCTTTTTCTGTTATGAATACCGAGCTTGTCGGCGGCGTACTTGCCAAAGATACCGATAACGGCGGTGTCAAAGAGGACGATTTGCGCCGTGCTTTTGAGCTTTCAAAAATAATATACGGTTAAAAAAAGTGCCGCTTTTGAAAGGAAGATGAAATATGTCCGTGACAAAAATAACACTTCAGAACTATGCTGACGAGGTATCGCGCAGCGAAAAACCCGTTCTTATAGATTTCTATGCCGATTGGTGCGGTCCGTGCAAAATGACCGCTCCCGAGCTTGAGGCGTTTTCGCAGGAATACGACGACGTCAAAGTGTGTAAAATAAATGTGGACGAGTCCGCAGATCTTGCCGCGATGTACGGTATTATGTCTATACCGACGATGATTTTAGTGAAGAACGGCAAGGAGGCAGACCGCCACGTGGGTGGCTGCGAAAAGGCTGATATCAGAGCGTTTTGCGATAAAAATATGTAGGGTTGTAATTTTTACCTATATATGCTATGATACAAATCAATAAATGCGGTTTCTGACGTCGAAATCTGTTTTGAGACGAAAGATACGGTGAATAAGTAAAACTGCTGTGCGTTTGCACGGCATACTTAGGCTGTATCTTTAAAGATACAGCCTTTTTATTTTAATTGCAGGTGGATAATAATATGGAATCAAGAGTAGCCCTTATAGGGATAATAGTAGAAAACGAGGACGCTGTGGAAAAACTCAACTGTGTTTTACACGAATACGGCAGATACATTGTCGGCAGAATGGGTATTCCTTACAGAGAGAAAAAAATAAATATTATAAGTATAGCGGTGGACGCTCCTCAGGATATAATAAGCGCAATGTCAGGCAAAATCGGAAAACTCGACGGCGTAAGTGCCAAAACCGCGTACTCAAATGTGGTAACAGAGATATGACAGGAAGGAAAGGATGTAAAGGCTTGGAGCTTTCCACGCTTTCGAAGGTCCTGCTTTTAATACTGCCGCTTGTTGTCGCTGTTTCGGCGCTTTGTATAGGCAGACTCGGTATTTCTCCCGCCGAGGTGATAAGATCGATATTCGGTAAAATAACGGGAAATGCTGATTTGGAATCTAAAAACGAGCTTGTTTTATGGAATATAAGAATGCCGCGAATAATCCTTGCAGCCCTTGTGGGAGCGGGACTTTCGGTTTCGGGCTGTACATTTCAAAGTCTTTTTTCTAATCCTCTTGCCACGCCCGATACAGTCGGAGTTTCAAGCGGAACCTGCTTCGGAGCGGCTGTTGCGATTTTTTTCGGGGCTGATTTTATTGTCACTCAGGCAGTTGCTTTTTTGTTTGGAATTATTGCCGTGTTGCTGACTTATCTCGCAGGTAGCGGTAAAGGCAAATCACTTAACAGCGTGGTTTTGGCAGGAATTATGATAGGCTCGCTTTTTTCGGCACTTGTCTCGTTTATAAAATCGGTGGCGGACGTAAATTCCGTGCTTCCGGTAATAACCTTTTGGCTTATGGGCAGCTTTGCGGGCGCAGGCTATCGCTCGCTTATGCTCGGTGCACCGGTAATGCTTGTCGGAATGGCTGTTTTGTATGTTATAAGATGGCGGCTTAATATTTTAACTCTTCCCGATGATGAGGCAAAGGCGACCGGCACGGATATTAAGGCTCTGCGTGCCGTTTCGGTAATATGTGCAACGGCAATTACTGCCTCGTGCGTTTCAATGTGCGGTCAGGTGGGCTGGGTAGGGCTTCTGGTGCCGCATATGTGCCGTATGAAATTCGGAAACAATCATGTGTCGCTGCTGCCTGCCTGTATCAGCATGGGTATGACCTTTATGATAATTGTCGATACCGTTGCGCGAAGTGCCACAGCCGCCGAGATTCCCATCTCTGTGCTTACCGCAGTTATAGGCGCACCGTTCTTTATAATTCTTATGCGAAAAACAGGGGGGTGGCAGCTGTGACCCTTACTGTTGAAAACGGTTGTTTTTCATATGACGGCAGGCACACGGTACTGTCCGACATAAGCTTTTGCGCGTCACCGGGAGAGATAGTGGCAATTCTCGGAAAAAACGGCTCGGGCAAAACAACGCTTCTCAAGTGCAGCGTGGGTTTGCTCAAATGGAGCGGTGGACATAGCTTCCTTGACGGCAGAGATGTTTTGCATATAAAAAGCAGGGAGCTTTGGAGCAAAATATCATACGTGCCGCAGGCAAAATCCTCATTCGGCGGCTATACCGTGCTTGACAGCGTTTTGCTCGGCTTCGGGAGCAGCATCGGGATTTTCGGAAAGCCGCAAAAAAGCGATGTGGAAAAAGCACTTTCAGTTTTAAGAAGGCTGAATATAGAAAATCTCGCCTATAAAAAATGCTCGGATTTATCCGGCGGCGAAAAGCAGATGGTCTTGATAGCGAGAGCAATAGCGTGTGACCCCGAAATTTTGATTTTGGACGAGCCGGAGTCGAACCTCGATTTTAAAAATCAGATAACGGTTCTTGATGTTTTGTCAAAGCTTCGCGACAGCGGGATTTGTTGTATATTCAATACTCATTTCCCCGATCACGCGATGAGAATAGCGGATAGGGCATTGCTTCTCGGAGATGACGGAAGATGTATATGCGGCAAGACAAACGATATAGTGACAGAGGAAAATATACAAAAGACATTCGGTGTGAATGTTAAAATAGCCGAGGTCTCGTCGGGCGGCAGAACCGTTAAAACGATAGTGCCCGTAAGTGCGGCCGACGGTTCCTAAAAAAATCCGAAATAAATGCGAAGAGCATTTTTTAATATAATTAAGAAAGAGGTAATGTAAATGAAAAAAGCAAAAAGAGTATTAGCTTTGCTTCTTTGTCTTGTGCTTATTTTGTCGGCGGTAGGCTGCTCCGCTAAAAAAGACGACGGCAAAAAGAGCAGTGACAGTGAGGTTGTCACCGTTGTTGACAATAACGGTAATACCGTAACCGTTAAAAAGGACATTCAGCGAATAGTGGTATGCGATATTTACCCTATACCGTCGGTGCTTGCCGTGTTCTTTGATTCGGCTTCAAAAATAGTCGGTATGGCACAGCCGAGTATGGCAGCTGCAAAAAACAGCCTTTTGTCGGAGCTTTATCCGGAAATACTCAATGCCGAGACCGGATTTATAGACGGAACAACCGTTAATATGGAGGCTCTCGCGGCTTTGAATCCCGACGTTGTATTTTACAGCTCGGGCAATAAAGAGCTCGGCAAGCAGCTTACCGATGCAGGCTATGCCGCAATAGCGATTTCAGCGAATAAATGGCAATATAATGCCATTGAAACCCTCAATAACTGGATAGACCTTCTCTCTCAGCTTTTCCCCGAAAACAATAAGTCGGAAAAAGTAAGAACTTACAGCGAGAGTGTCTATAATATGGTTCAGGAAAGAGTAAGCTCAATTCCGGACGCGGAAAAGGCAAAGGTATTTTTCCTCTTCCAATACAGCGCGTCAAACATCTCAACTTCGGGAAATTCGTTCTTCGGTCAGTGGTGGGCAACTGCCATAGGCGCAAAAAATGTCGGCGAGGAACTCGATTCCGATAAATCCACCAATGTAAATATGGAGCAGATTTATAAATGGAACCCCGATTTTATTTTCATCACAAATTTTAATACCTCAAAGCCCGACGATATTTATAACAATACCGTAGGCAGCTTTGATTGGAGCGGAATAAAAGCAGTTAAGGATAAGAATGTCTATAAAATGCCTCTCGGTATGTACCGTACCTACACCGCAGGAGTTGATACCCCGATAACTCTTCTTTGGCTCGCAAAGGCGACTTATCCGGAACGCTTTGAGGATATTGATATAACCGCAAAGACCAAGGAGTATTACGGCGATGTGTTCGGTATAACTCTTACCGATGAACAGTCCGCGCGCATTTTTGCACCGCTTACTCAAGCAGGTAAGCTATCGGTTAAATAAAGTCGGAACAAGACACAAAAGCTACGGTTAACCAAAATAAATAATGATAAAACGGACCGTTTTTCGCGGTCCGTTTTTTTTCTTTTACGCCTGAATGAAAAGATGTATTTGACGCGGGGGACAGGGAAAAATTCTCATAGCTCACAGAAAAAATGTTACGTATCAGCACAAACGCAGTTAATAAACATCTAAAGTGTGCTGATACGTAACATTTTAATAGCATTTACAACATCTTGCGTGTCTATT
>OOCX01000189.1_pt1 | contig 59006 bp, 38 predicted proteins | sample 1671231 | NCBI WGS metagenome assembly OOCX01 (sample SAMN06348135, study PRJEB24527) | human gut metagenome | biome: human gut; feature: ankylosing spondylitis patient; material: feces | host: Homo sapiens | place: China | collected 2015-10 | reverse complement strand
CTTTCGGGAGATTTCCCCCGTCTTGTCATCACGTACTTCGGTAAATGCCGAAGGTACTACCTGATAGAGCGCATCAAGATTGAGTTGCGTTCCGTCTGCGGAGTTCAAATCTAAATGTTTTAATATGTCAGCCATATATATTGTTCTTGATTATTTTCTAATGTTTTAAGTTCTTCTTCCAACTTGGCTATCTCACGCTTCAAAGTGCGGGCTTCGCTGTTGAGTTCCATCTGTTTGGCAAACTGCTTTTCATTTCGTACCCGTTTCTGCAAGACTTCCGCTGCTCGTCGTTTACGGGTCAATTCATCTTGCAATGCCATAATCTGTTTCGTGTCGGTGGCGTTGGTCGTACCAAATCCGGAAATCTGACCGGCAAACGCTTCGTAGATATTATCCAGTGACGACCCTGCCAGTTCCAATTTCACCTTTGCCAATGGCATCCATTTCGTGCGGAAAGTCTTCAAAATGTTGAATCGTGTTTTGTCCGCATCCGCCCATTCCTTGTAGTTGAGCAACAATCGGCTACGGTTGGCATATTGCAACACAAACACCACATAGCGCGGCATCTGGCGGTCGATGGCAAGAAACACATCATCCAGCGTATCTTCCACTTTGAGTGTCACTAAGAACACCACGATTTCATGCACCGCCTTACCCTCGTCCACATTCATTGTGGATGGAGCTAACTTATAGAGCCATTGTATGCGTTCCACATCTTCCACAAATCGCATCTTCAAGCGTGTGTTAATCTCCAAATGCTTGTAAAAGGCTGTCTTGGGCACCAATCTGTCCACGTGCGTGGAGGTGGGGTAGTTAAGTATATTGTCCATTTTGTCTCATCTAATTAACCTCATTATTATGATGCCGTTCATACGAATCCCATAAAAAGCGCACGAGAGTTGTACTACTTCCAATCGCTAAACTAGCATGACGAGATTCAAGCCCTTTATATGAACTGGACTTGCCATGTCCGCTACCATACAGATTTCTCAGTTCTGCAACGCCTTGTGCAATAGCTTTAAGATTACCGAGAATAGCCTTTATAGACTTAGCTCCTTTAACATCATCAGAGATGTTTTTAGGCATCAGATGAAAATGTTTGAAAGTTTCATCAACAAGACGTGGAACTTCCCAATCTTTATCTACAGTACAGCCTTCAAATTCAAGTATTGTTTTACAACAACTTTCAATTAGTTCTTTAGCCTTACCAATTGCTTCTGTTGGATTTCCGTCCTTCAGATTGAGCATTAAATCAATTTGGGCTGATATGTAATCGCTGTCAAAAGCTTCTTTTAAAGTTTCAGCCGTAGCGGTCATAACCATTGTACCACCTGCTTTATCAAGTATGCTACGGCATTTTTTGTAAGCAACCGCACGGCTTTTACGATTTTCTTCATCATGTTCCTTCATTGAAGAAAGTTCGTAATATCTGATTAAATCGCTAAGTAGCTTTATTTTATCTTCGTATTTTGTATCATTGATATATGCTATCAGAGATTTGCCCTTTGAAAGTCTATATGTTTCACAAAGCGGAACACCTATGCTTTTATAGGTAAAAGCATCAAAATCAGCTGTACTAAAGTCCAGGACATAACCACCTTCATTTAAGAAGTTGACTATAGTACCTATTTCTATATCAGATAATTTCATTTCTCTTTAATTATTAAGAAGGTTATCAACTCAAAGTCGTCCAAACCTTTAATTTCTCCATGCAAGGCTGTTGTCTCACCCACAAAGAAAAGGCTCTCAATGTCTGTTTCTTCTTTAATGCTTACGATGCTGTCAATAGCTGTTTGGAGTAATGTGTTGTACTTGGTCATACGACGGCCGTCTTGCGTTTCACGGTTGACCGCAGCACAGAGCACACGGTCATAGTCGTTTTGATTCTTACACAGCGCACGCATGATGTCGAGCAGTTGTTTAGGATGCAGATGGTCGCAAATTACGTCACCATCGTCTGCCAAATAGACCATGTAGAACGGATGCAGTTGATTCTTGCGGTCAATATTAACGGCATTGTTGCGGTTCTTCAGCACAAACATCACGCCCGGTTTCGCCAATTCGGAACCAGCTACCACCGCATTCAATCCGAAAGGTGCATGTTCAATATCCGGATGTTCCTTGACATATTGCAAGAGGTCAAGCCTAAACTCGTTCAATCCCAAATCCATGATGTTGATACCGGTGTCCATATCTTCAATATCCACCACTTCATTCTGCAACTTCTTTAGCTGCCCAAGGCGATATTCCAAATCAGCTTCTTCGCCCATAGAAAGCGGATTGCCGGTACCTGCTGCGGTAAGGATGGTGGCTTTCATTCGGCTTTCGACACGTCCTTTGAGCTGAATATAGTCATCAAGTTCCATATCCGGCCAGTAGTTGACAAGCTGGATTTGCTTGTTCCGGCTACCGATACGGTCGATACGCCCGAAACGCTGGATGATGCGTACGGGATTCCAATGGATGTCGTAATTGATGAGGTAGTCGCAATCTTGTAAGTTTTGCCCCTCACTGATACAATCGGTAGCAATAAGTATATCAATCTCATCTGTGGCATTGGGAAAGAGGGCCGCACGGTCTTTTGATAACGGTGAAAAATAGGTCAGCACATTATTGAACGAAATGGGAAACTTCGGCAATGTGCATCTGCCATCGGTAGAACCGGTGATAAGAGCCGTATCAAGTCCGCAAGTTTCCTTTATCTTCGTGGATAATTGCTCATAGAGATAATTGGCTGTGTCGGCAAATGCCGTAAATATAAGCACTTTCTTGTTTTCTCCGTTTATCGGGTTACTAAATTTATGTTTCAAATCCTCGATAAGCATCTGTAACTTGCTGTCGTGTTCGGGCGTAATGTCCTTCAACATCAGCAAGAGCAGGTCTAACCGTTCAAAATCGGCTTCGAGATCGCGTCGCCAACTCACATAGTCCATGTCAGCCAATGAAATCTTCGACTTCTTGGTGGCAAACGGGTCGGTGTCGCCTTCGGATGAGTCCATATCATCAGTGAAAGAAGACACATCAATGGTTGCACCGGAATGTTTCTTGTCGTATGCTTCTATCAGTTCCATTGTCTGCCGAATGTACTCATGGATGCGGTTAAGCGTCAGTCGGAAAGAATTGACCGAACTTTCCAGACGTTTCAACAGGTTGGTGGCCATGAGTTTGCGCAAGCCTTTCTCACGACCGTCAATAGACAGACCTTCACCATCGTAGTCGATACTGTAACCACTACGGGCACAATCGAAGAGATAAAGCGAAGGGGTGTATATGGAAAGATTTAGAGCATTGAGTTGCTCGGCAATATCCTTGAAATTGATGGCATCGCCCAAGTCCGTCAAACGCGGACGGCGAGACAAAGGGGTAAGCCGCTTAGGAAACTCGCCAATATCTTTCGTGTCGTAATACTTGATGATATGGCTACGACTACGTGCGATGGTCACGGCATCGAGCATCTGAAAAAAGTCAAACTGAAGACTTGACAGCAATCGTTCCGTAGTCCGTTCGCTTGGCTCCAACTTAGCCCAACGATTATAGGCAGTCTGAGCAGACTTGAATATGTCGTCAATGTTGCGGTCTAGTTCGAGGGCTTCGTTGATATTCTCCACACGCCCCTCGTATGCCAGTTGTAACTGGTTCTTCAAATCGCCGAATCGGTTGTTGACAGGAGTTGCTGACAGCATGAGTACTTTCGTTTTCACACCCTGACGGATGACACATCGCATCAATCGCTGATAACGGTTCTCCTTGTGGCGGTCTGTTTCTACGAGCGTATCAAAATCCGCTTCATCCTCTTCGTCCACATTACCACCATTGCGGAAGTTGTGGCTTTCGTCAATCACAATCAAGTCATAGTTTCCCCAATTCACATGTTCCAAGTCGAGGCCATTACTCAAACCACGGTCGCGTGAAAGGTCGGAGTGGAAGAGGGTGTCATACCTTAGCCGATCGGCAGCTACGGGGTTGTTTTTGTAATTGGCACGGAAAGTCTGCCAGTTGTCATTCAGTTTTTTAGGGCAAAGTACAAGCACCGACTTATTACGGTTCTCGTAATACTTGATAACCGCCAATGCCGTAAAGGTCTTGCCAAGACCTACTGAATCGGCAAGGATGCAACCATTGTATTTTTCCAACTTGTTGATGATAGCCAGCGCAGCATCACGTTGAAAGTTGTAAAGCTTATTCCAAATGACACTGGTCTTGAAGCCCGTGCGCTCATTGGGTAACACATCTTCGCTGATGTCTTCCAAGAACTCGTTGAAAATATTATAAAGTGCGATGAAGTAGATGTATTCTGGAGCATTTTCCTGATATACAGTGTCTATGTACTCCAATATACGCTTCGTTACATCCTCAAACTTCTCATCATTGTTCCACTGCTCATTGAAAATATCCAAGTAGGCACTTGCTGTTGGTGAAGGCAATACATTGACTACATTATATACATTAGCACCACGCTCACATCCCAACTGGGTGGTGGTAAACTCATTGAATGGAATATAAACCTGCTGGGTGTCGTTGTTGATGTGCATAAATCCACCCATCTGTTCTTGCGAAGCATTGGAACGGAATTGCACTTTTCTGCGAATCCAGTCGGCACATTCTTTGGCAATGGCTTTCTGTGACAACTGGTTGCGCAGACGAATTTCAAAGTCCGTACCATACAAATTGCGCTCTCGGTTAAGTTTAGGGATGAAAAACTCTCGTTTCTCTTTCTTTGATTTGTCCTTGATGAAAGTAGGAGACGTGAAAATGAAACGCAATTGCTCCACCTGCTCCAGTTCTTCTTTCAATGCTTCGTAGGCATAAATGGAGAATGAAGCCGCAGCAATAGACACACAAGCACCTTTGGATAACCGTCCCTTGAGGTCATCCACAACACGCTCACTTATGTTGTTTATCAACTTAGGTTGTTCCATTCCTCTATTCTTCTTTTGTATGACAAATTAATTTGTGTATATCCACATCCAAAACTTCTGCTATTCGTGCCAATGTGTATAAATCGGGTTGTGAATGATTGTTGCACCACTTTGACACCGTTGCCGGATCTTTCTGCAAAGTTTTAGCAAGCCATTTACTCATAATGCCCTTCTCAGCTAATACTGCCTTTATACAGTTCAAATTCGCCATATTGTATTCAATTATAAATTGCGTCAAATGCAAAGTTATATATTTTATTTGATTCGCGAGCATAATCGAAGAAATAAAAGTCTTTTGGCAAAAGAAATTAATGTAAAGTGATGTGAGATTGGGATTTATTTGCTAATTTTACACCGTTTTTGAGACGATATAAACATTAACAATGCAAAGAAACAGAATGAATATATTAACAACAACCGCAATTCAGAGCAACAAACGCACTGATTCTGTGTCGAGTGTTCATGTTTCACGCATTGAACCTCGTAGAGTTAATACTTTCCAACGAACATAACGAGTACATTATTGTACTTTGAGAGAATAGAAACTGAATAGTTGGAGAGTCCTTACCAAACTTTCCAACTATTTTGTTTGTATGCCCATTTGTGACAGTCGCCTTTATGATGCTCTTCTGCCATTTCCGTCTGATGGGCTGTTGGTAACCAGATTATTAACGTGCAGTGATGCACATAAATTGAGAAGAAATGAGCTATAAATTTGATGGCAGCAAGGTGTTCTTTACATCTGATACCCATTTTTATCATGGGAATATCATTCGTTTCTGCAACAGGCCGTTTAAGGATGTGGAAATGATGAATGAGACCATAATCTCCAATTGGAACAATACAGTCGGGCAGGATGAAATTGTCTTTCATCTGGGCGATTTCTGTCTTGGCGGTTCAGCTGAATGGACTAAAATCCTTGACAGGTTGAACGGAAAGATATATCTGATTATGGGCAACCATGATTTGAAGAATATACGTCAAGGCTACATTGACAGATTTGAACATGTGGCAATGCAGATGCACATAGAGGTCGGTAAACAAAGGATATATTTGAACCATTATCCTTTTCTATGTTTTGATGGCGGATATAAAGATGTGTGGCAACTTTTCGGACACGTACATACAAGGAAGAATAACACTGGAATTGACGCTGCCCGGCTTCAGTATCTCTATCCGACGCAATACGATGTAGGGGTTGATAACAATAACTTTACCCCCATATCATTTGAACAGGTAAAAAGGATGATTGAAAAACAAGTAGAGCAATTTCATAAGAAATAAAAAAGGAGGTTTATGTATGAGTGAATATACAACGGTCTATTTAAGGCACAAAAATATGCCTTTGTTGAAAAAGAAAGAGCATCCGTCTCATGAAGAATGCCAAAGTCAATCTAAAGAAGATTTGATGAAAGTCATTCGCGAAATAGATGAATATAACAAACAGGTTGCAAAGTCTTTGGGGTGTAAATTGTTTTATCTTACTACTACCCCAAGTCGTGAATTGACTGTGCTTCCATGTAGTCCATCTCCAAGTGTGCTGACAAACGTCCTTCTTGAGGAGGTTTTATGCTTTTACAAAGAAGAAATCGAACATTGTAAAAAGGCTATTGCTAAGAATAAAGAAGATATTGCCAAGTTGGAAGTACGAATAGCCAAAACGACCGTCGATTTGTACGATAAAATCAACAAGGAGATAGACAACTGCTATGAGAACATAGACTTTGAGGAAGAAGAACTTGAACACTACCAATTCCTGTATAATAAATTTTCTTTCTTGGAGGGTATTATTGGCGATGAATCGAATTCAAAGAATTATGAACTGATTTACACAAAATATTAATAAACAAAAGATTATGAAGATACAATATATGAGCGACCTGCATTTGGAATTCAGCGATAACAGCAGGTGGATGAAACATAATGAATTACCTGTAACTGGCGATGTTCTGGTTCTTGCCGGAGATATATTCTATTTGAAAAACAAGGTTGCACCTTTGAGTAATTTTTGGAAATGGGCATCTGTAAATTATCGGCAAGTGCTCCTTGTGCCCGGAAACCATGAGTATTACAATTATTGTGATGTGATGGATAAGGGACTGCAATGGAATTGGATGTTCAAGAAGAATGTAGGATATTACCAGAATCAAGTAGTAAAGATTGATGATACTGATTTTATCATGAGCACTTTGTGGTCTCAGATTTCTCCTTCTGACGAGTATTTTATATGGAAAGGCATGAACGACTTTCGGCAAATAATGTATAATGGCAAATTACTCCAAACTGAGGAGTTTAATCAGATGCATGAATTCTGCTTGGATTTCATCAAGCATAGTCTAACTGAAAGCACCGCAAAGCACATTGTGGTAGTAACACATCATCTTCCCACATTGGAGGTCGTCGCCCCTCACCATAAAGGTTCAGTGCTGAATAGTGCATTTGCAACTGAACTGAGTGGGCTTATTGCCGACAGTCGCATTGACGCATGGGTTTATGGGCATTCACATACCAACATTGATGCTGAGATAAACGGAACAAAGGTCGTTTGCAATCAGATGGGATATGTTTTCCAAAATGAACATATCGCCAATGGTTTTGCTCCGGACAAGTGCCTTGTCTTGTGAAAGGCATAGGTTCGCCGGTAATACACTTTAAAGCCTCAATATATCATATAGTGAACAAAAAAGCACGTGTTCATATATTATATGATATATTGTGGCTTAATGTTTTTCTGTTGAATGCAAGTATAATACAGTAGTTCTACACTTTTTCAAGCGAATAAACCGAATTCGTTACACTTTTTCCAACGAATCATCCCCATTACACGACATTTTTTCAAGCGAATCACAGTATAAATCACCGAAACCAACTTTACTTTATCTCCGTATTCATATATACGTGCATTAAAGTAAACCTAACAGAGGGAGAAAAAGAGATGGCTTCGCCAAAGCCAGACTGAATCATATCTACCGACTTTCTTTTGGGGGCTGCAAAACAATCCCAACTCCTACCTCAAAAGCAAAGCAAGACTCGCCCCTTGCCAAGCCACAAAAGGCAACCCGAAAATCCGTAAACCAGCCTTCCATTTTGCAGACGTAATCGGCGAAATTATCCCCGAGATGCCTTATCTTTGCGAAGCGGAGATTTCGGGGCAAAAGAGAACGATTTTCCCCATTTTCCCTCTGTTTTGAGATAGGCAACGAAGAAAAGTGTTAAATCTTCGATTTTTGAGCAGTATATCTTAAGTCATAAAACACTGATAATAAGCCATTATAATCAACCACTATAATACAGCATAGGCATCTTTATTCGCAGTAGTTGCAAAAATCAACAACTTTAATTCGGGCTCGAAGCCTAGTGCCTTTTCTATTTCTGTATCAATCTCACCTTCTGTTAACTGAGCATTCGCATAGTCATCCTTACCTTTGCATTGAATATCACAATATCCGCCATATTTTTCAACATATGAAAATACACCAACACCATGCTGATTTCGCCCTTGGCAACCATGTCGTTTTATTGTATCTTCACAAGTCCATATTTCACCCCACAATAATTTGCAGAGTTTTTCAAAGTCTTGCCAGTTACTTGGCTTTTTCAATTGAGTTTGTGCTATCATACAAAGAAAATATTTTATATACCTAATCTTAAGTCATTGTCATTGTACAATCACAATCAACTTCCTATCTCTATTCAACACAATATCATGTCCATATTCATCAAGATGCTGATATTGATGTTCTCTCCAACCCCTTAGTTCTACCGATTTTACACCTGCTGATGAAAGAACTGAATAGAAGCCCACTCTGATTCTTGGATCTTCAGTCTGTAATAGTTCTTCATATAGTTTATCAGCCGTTGCTTTATCTCGTTTCAACCTCATGGTCAAGGGGGTAACAATCATTCGATAGACAAAAGTCTCTTGAAGTTTGGTCAAGTAGTATTTCAGGTTCTCCACAACTTTGTTATCATCCATCATTGAGAATATGAAGTTGTATGAGGCATAACAATTAGTCAATTCATACTTGTTCTCTTTTAACTCGCTATAAATCTCTTTCAAATTTTCCACGTTAGTGTTGAGTGAACAATTAATTGATATTCTATTAAAGGAATCATCATGCCATTTCCACTCTTCCAGCTTCAGAAGCTGTTTTATATCTTCATCTTTATCAAATTCAGTGACAATGATTTGAGCCAATGTCGCAGACATTTCGCTATTCGTATTATCTATATTGGCTATAACCAATTCTTTCAATAACTGTTTCTGGTTTCCCACTTTCATTAAGAACAGCAGAATATTTGCATCGTCAATATTATCTCTATTTTCATTAAGATACTTTACAATGATTCGAGCCGCGTCTGATGTTGTGTTAATATATTTTGAGAAGAAAACAACATAGGAATAGATACACTTGTCTTCCTTAACAATTTTCTTTAAATTAGCCATATCATCGGCAAGTAAATAATCAGCCTCATCAACGATTGTTTTCTCAATATATGGACTATCATTGTAGAAAATGTGCATCTGGGAAAATTCATACTCTTTACCACCAGAACTCAAGTTTAACTGCACATATTCATCAAGCTTATGATACATTAGATATATACAGAATCGCATTTTGTATGTGTATTCTGTTGTCACCTGAGCCGTATCGAACACCTCCTCGGTAACTTTGAATACGTCTGTATCCCTCCCCGTCCTTTTCAAATGAACAACTAGACATAAGACCATATCACAAAGGACATAGGCATTCCCTTCCTGTTTGAATAGGTGTAACATTCCCTCTAAATGCTCGTCCATACTCGACAGGTTGGAAATCTTATGTATCATCATGAGTCTTAAACGCGTATCCATGTGATACCACTTCTTAAGCATTCGAGAGGCTAACTCAGAACCATGATATTTTACTATAATCTGACCAGCAAATCTATAGTCGTCAGAATAATTAGTCAGAAGGTACTCTTTGACATCCTGACGCTCAGAATAATTCTGTATAATGGCTTCCAGTATGCCCCATTTTGAACCGAGGATATGGTCACTCATCGAGATTTCGCCATTGAGTATCCGTGGTATGTACCTTTCTGCAAATTCCTCCTTGTAATGTTCTATATACACAGACACTGCACGGTCTTTCATTATATCCTTGTTCGCATTATCGATACATTTATCTAGATATGCCTTAATACGTTCGTCATTGCCTTGGTATATTTCATATGCATATCCTGCTATCCACGAAGATTGGTTTAACGGCATCTCATCCAGACATCGCTGAAGTTTTTCGATAACATCAGCATCTTGTCCCCAGTTTTGGATGAGAGGATGGACAACAATATGCTGATAACTTTTCATCCCCTCTAATGCTTCAAGAAGTTTAGCTTTAATTCGAGAATCGTTAACAATGGTATTTACAATGAGGGACTCAGCACCCCACATAAAATGATTTTTGTCCCTATTGACAGCCCATTCGGTTATAACTTGAAGCAAATCAGAAGATAGTTCTTGTCTTTGAATAATCGCCCACAATTCATATCCATTCCCAAAATTAAAAGAATATTCCTTATTAAGTTCCTCCCTGATGGCCTTGATAACATTTGGATGATTTATCCAACATGTCAATAGATATTTCCAGGCTATATCCTTGCTAATACTACCTTGTTCTCTGTAGGGTGCGCTAACCGACTTTAAAGCCTTTTGCATGACAGCATCGTCTTGTAGGAAATATTGCTGCAATAACCGGTTAGCCTCCTCTCGAATTGAAAATGGTAGTTCTGAAACTAATTCAAGGATTCCATCAGATAAAACGGGCTCACCTTTAAATAAAGAAAACTCCATTTGATAAAAGTGAGTAAAGATGTCACCTGCCACAACTTTCCGTATTAGCTCGTTTTCCTGATCTATATCTATCCCATCTACAATAACACTTCTAATGAAGAAGGCTACCACTTCTGGCAATGTTGATGGTACTATATATGAATTAACCATCTCCAGCAACTTCTCATCTCCAGCGATATGATTCCTAATTACCTTAGATGCGAGTATTTTGTTGCTCACATCACCATTTATAACAGTCAAAACAACAAACTGGCGATCTTCTTCCGTCAAGTTAGCCACTTGTGCCAAACCAGATAACCTAATGTCATGATATACGGAAGCCGAAGGGATATATCTGGAAATAAAGTCTTCAATACGAGCCTGTAATGAGGTATTATACAAACCATCGAGCAGGATTTCCAGTAAATCATGTTTGAAGTCATAATCAGATTCCCACTCAATCCTTTGTATGTATTCTTCAATTTCTTCGAGTAAGAAATATTTGGGTGCTTTCACAGATCTTACCAGAACCTCTAATTTCAACTTATACAAATAATAATCCCTATAATCGTTTGTTCTTATAGGTTTTAAGATATTGTACAAACCTACAAAAGCTGATGCTGGCATCATTTCGAAAAGAAAGAGAACAACTTGGTGTAGCCCGGTATTCGAAACATTATCTCGAATAAACGCTTTAGTCCTCTCTATATCTACCGAAAGGTATTTGGCAGTCATAAATTCCTGTAGTTGCCTATTGATAAAGGAGATGCGAGAGCCTATTCTTTCCTCTATAACGCCCAGTTGATGTGTATCATGCCTGAATAAATCATCAACAATACGCGCATTATTCAGTTCCTGCCCTGATGTCTGACTATTCAGATATTGGTTAAGCAGTATTTCTGCCTGGGTCTTATCCATGCTGCCATCATTGTAATAGTCAAACATTTCTTTTGACAGAACTCCAAGCATCATTTTGTTACTTGTGTAGTCAAATGACCCAGAATAGTCGTAAGCCTGGTACTTGCGTGACTGCTGATGCTTAACAAACAATTGCTCCATTATACAGTCCATGGCTGCAATATTGTTGTGAGGAAGTTCGTTACCCTGTAGATATTGCCCAATAAGGATGGTTAGCAGCATAGGGTTCTCTTTCATACGATCAACGTCATGTAGCGACCTCAACTTAGCAGATAGGAACTCTGCTGTCCTCTTTGTTTCGCGAACCAGACCATTATAATGATCAACGCATTTCTTCACAAGCTCATCCTGCTGTAGCGCAGACAATGGTGCGATTGTATATGTGTCGCTTGTACTGAAGGGAGAATTGATATTCGCAATGCCATATTCCCTACTTGAAAAAATGGCTAGTAAATTACCAGCTTCTGTCTCCGCCTTCACTTTACGAATAATTCTATCTGCTTGTAAGGGCTCATCACCCCATTCATCTATTCCATCAGCTATTAATAGTATCTTTTGCTGCTCAAATGCATATTCCAGATAATGGCTGTTTTTCTCCCATAACTTACTTTCTTGAAGCCAATCCCGAACTATGCTCTTTATATCACTATCGCAATTCCTTGCCATATATGAAAATGGCATCCATACAGGTAAGTAGCCGTCATAGATATCCATTTTTCCTTTTAGTAGTTGTAAGGTAAGATACTTTAGCAAAGAAGACTTGCCTGAGCCGGGACCTCCCACAATGAGTAATATATTCCTGCTGGGATTCAATATGGTTGATGCAGGGATTCTGATTTCTCTATTGCTCGTTTTATTCAGTTGGCTATAGAATTCTTTAAGATATTGCTCACTATATTCTTGAATCTCACTACTTTTTATATAGAGATTTGTCGGATCAGCCAGAACAAACTTCTCTTCTGGTTTCACTTGATCATCAGAATATAAGCTTTGTACTTCATCAATAAAGTCAGGCATTACAAATCTTGCCTCTAGAGGGAACCGCGTATTATTACGGTTAACCAGTATTGAATCATTGACATCACGGAACAAGCTACCGTAAACAACATCCATTGCTTGTTTACACTGTGTTATTTTGATGAAATTAAGTGATTTCCATCTTCGTAGCGTTAACTGTGATTTTATCTTTTCTTCTAATACCTGTGTAATCTTTACATTGTGAAACTCACCTTCCGTCGCAGCATATTTCCATAGTACACCATACATCAATGGTTGATTCTGGGCAAAAACACCACCACCAGACATTCCATGTAAACTGTCCATCTTGTCTACATGCGAAGTGATATTAACCAAATCTACTTTGCTATCTACACATTTACAGTCCAGTCTGGTAATTATATCTTGTGCCTCACCTGAAACCCCATATAGTTGCATGGATTTTTCTTCAATGAGGTCATCCGCCAACAAGAAGGGAGTAAAATGCTTTTCGCTCTTGTCAATCTTAATGATAAGAAAATCTTCACCAATAGGAAGTAAAGAATTCGAGATAGTGTCTTTTGTAATGGTTTTATAGGTTACAAAATGGCCATCCTCAAATACTTCTATTTCGATTGTTCCTATCTTATCAAGAACAGCATTCAACTTCTTTTTTCTAGTATCTTTAAAAATATGCTGAGCTGTAAAGATATAATCATACTCGTCATCTCCATCTAATGGGTATAGGACTCCACTTCCTCGAAACTGGAGTCCTCTTCCTTTGATGTCAGCCTTTATCTTAACACAATTACTGCGTATGTCAAAAGTTGAATTCATTGCAAACGTTGAGATCAATATTATTTTCTGTCAACTCTTCTGCTGTTATTCCAAGTACATCAAGAGATTCTTGATAGTTAAAATACACGTTGATTGCCTTATCTGCACTGTCTCTGTAGCGAATAAGCTTGGCAATAGTCTCTTTATTTGGAAAATAATATTTATTATTCTTCTTTGTCGAAATTATGAAGTTTGAACATGTTACCTCGTTAAGGATGTTTTTAGTAACATTTCGCGTACTCCCATGATGGGGAAGTTTCATAAAATCCAATTCAAGAGGTGTACCGTTAGTCTTATTATAAGACTGAAGCGCATCACATAGTTTCTTAGGGGTACTGTCACCTGGTAACAATAACTTCTTGCCTTCACATTCAGCCAGAATTATAATTGACTGACTATTGGTACCTCCTTCATCTATATCGTCATCATCAACATTATCAATCAAGGTCCTTAAATCAATATACCAATCATCTGAACGAACTCCAAGCTCATCAGGTTCTTTCGGCTTATTTTCATATGCAACATCATGGTCAGGTGCTAATACATGCAGTTTTATGTCGCCAAACTCTATCGTAGAACCAAGTAACTCGGAAGTATTATTATTCCAGGACAATCCGTCTATTTCAAGAAGAAGAGACGTTAACTCATTTCCTTCGCCTACAGAATATTCATCTGTCTCTTCTTTCTTGGGAAAGTTAAACCAAACTTGTTTCAGCCTATGTGTCTCTCCAATTTCTTTCATGTGTTTAACCAATGCTATGATACCAGCTATGTGGTCAGAATCAATATGAGTCACCACAAGCAGGTCAATAATCTCATCCTGTGGCATTTTGCTATACTTGGCCCTAATAGCTGCTGTAGATTTTCCACCATCAATCACAATATTCTTCTTATTGTGACTAACCCAAATACTATCACCAGTACCTGCTTGAAGAATCTCTATGACCATTTTCTATATATGTTTTATTAACTTATAACAATGTAATCAGTCTCTCAAACAATCTATTAGGATTATTTTCATTCCATCCTCGCGGGTGTATGCCATTTCTCCACCTGTGAGGGCAATTAGCGAATCTGGTTCACGAAGCCTTAATCGAAGAATCAACGAAACAACATTTCTTTCCTGTTCGTATTACAGTCCTTGAGCGAATAGCCAAAGACCACGCTTCAATATCATCTATGACAAAAATTTCTCCAATGCACTCCATAATCATCAAACGTGGGCATAGATAGCCCTTTCATTTCCTCTGCGACATCGGCAAGCATGTATGTTTTTTTAAGTACAGATGTTTCTTGCGTATGCATGAAGAGTCAGTCTTGTCAACGCTGGATTTCGGTGTGTCTTACCCACCCTCGAAATATCCTCGTCACAGATTACTTCCTCATAATCTTTAGCTATCAGTAATTTCGTATCTAAACTCATATCTTCAAGTGAAACTGGCCAACCAGATATTTTATCTCTTTCGAGACTAACTACGAAAATAGTGATTACATCTCATTCAGCCAATTATTTTTCTATTTTTGTTCTAGATAACTTTGTATTTTTGATGGTATACAGTTTGTTAAATTGATTCGGTCAAAGATGGTGATTGTATCGAAAGCAACTTTACTTTATCTCCGTATTCATATATACGTTCATTAAAGTAAAGCTAACAGAGGGAGAAAAAGAAATGGCTTCGCCAAAGCCGAGCCGAACCATATCTACCGATTTTCTCTTTTGGCTGCAAAAGAATCCGAAATCCTAACTCAAAAGCGAAGCAAGATTCGCCCCTCATCAAGACACAAAAGCAACCTGCAAATCCGTAAATCCATCTCCGATTTTGCAGCCTCAATCGGCGAAATAATCACCGATATGCCTTATCTTTGCGAACCGGAGGTTTCGGAGCAAAAGAGAGCTATTTTTCTCTTTTCCCCTTCGTTTGAAGATAAACTAAGGTTAAAAGTGTTAAATCTTCGATTTTCGGCAAAAAACAAGTAAATTTTTGAGCCTTCTACCTTTTAAGCCATAAAGTATTGACAGTCAATTAGCATAATATGCTGCATCGGAAATGCGTAAGAGTTGCAGTTGTTCCAATGACATCTCTAAAATAAAACGCAATGTCATTATTGGCGACATGATTCAGACAGATTTTAGCGAAATACGTATCCGACATAAAGGCATGAACAGGTGGATGTCAAACCGTGATGAAGAAGAAAAACTGCTTTTCACACTTGGAATGGCATTCACCCAGACACTGGTGGATATTTTAGGGAAGGAACGTGGGGCCGTAGATTTTGCTATCATGCCTAATGGTCATATCTGTATCTTCGACTGTAATCCCGGTGGTGCAGGTTATGCCAACCAGATGGCAAATTTGCTTGTGATGAATGAGGTTATTAAAGCCTCAAAGAAACTTTTGAGTGAAGCCCGTGAAAAGCAATCGAAGGATATGCTGCTTGACAAATTTACGCTTCGTTATGCAAAGTTCCTCGATATTAATGCAGCTTTAGCGTGGATTGAAGAGGAGGAAGAAGTTGGAGATACTGTTCCACAAAATATCAAAGATGCGTTTCCGGATACTTCTCCATCGCAGACAACACTATATGATCTGAAGAAGGCGTTTGCTGCTTCACATCAGGATGTTGTATTGTTTGCAGATAACGATTATCAGGAATGGGATTATGAAGACAATGAGAACGGTTGGCAACCCCAGTTTATGAGCCACTTCGTCATGAAGAGCCACTATACTTCTTTCTGTATATTAAAGTCAAAGCAAGATAATATATCTGAACCAATTAAGGCTATTTGCCGAGAAATTAAGGCGTGGGCAAAGGGAGATGATATCAAGACCATATCAAACCCATGGATTGATAAAGACATATATCCTATTGCTTATATTGATGGCTATCTCTATTTTATGAACAACAAGGAAAATGCCCAGCTCAATATCCAATGGGGCAATAATACCATGTTCTTCGTTCGTACAGATAATCCGGCATCAGGTGCTTCTGTAATTGATCTCTCCTACAAACCATCGGCTAAGCTTTTAAAGCTGTCTGGAGATAAATATAGAGAAATAAGTACCTGTCAGTTAGGAGATATACTACAGACTGAATCCGGAGGACTCATAGATCAGTTCATATCATACGCAAAGCAGAATGCCGGAACGTTGAAAATCAGTTATCAGGATGAACATCTAAAGAGCATCATGGGTATTATAATCACACTCCAGACGATTGAACACATCATAAAACAGATTGGTTCAGAGTTTGACATAGAGTTTATGATAGAGGTATATAAGGATGATAGAGGAAATGCAGACAGTATATGTGCAAACCAGCCTTCATCTGAGAAACGTGATGCATGGCTTACATCCCTTACCAAAGCGTGGATAGATGATCTTAGCTATGAGCATGGAATAAAAGGTACTCTTGTCCCTGTCGTTTCATTAAATAAGCGAACACTCACTCACTGGCGTGTGCTTACAATTACATGTGGTAAAAAAAGACTCTCTATCTATCCTGATGGAGGATTTATCAATGAATGGAACATAGGAAGACAACCTAACGGTGAACGATTTGATGTGGAGACAATCACTCATGACACAAATATTCATCTGTTTAGAAATAAAGACATTAAATTTGATATTATAATTGAAGACTGTTAAATAAAATATCAGAGTGTAATCAATAATAACATAAGAATCTTACAGGAAACATACTGAAGAATTCAAAATAGATAATCGACATATATAAGCAAAAACAATCACCACAAAAAATTATTCTGTTGTGCAGATAGACTGCACAACAGAATAATACCTTTACAACAAATATAGAAACTAATCATTAAAACAATGATTTTTCAATAATCTGATTAATTTAATATTACATAAAATGAAAACAGATAAAGAAAAACTTAGTGAATATGTCGAGGAAATCTTTAAACGATATACATCTTCAGGACTTCATATTTGCGACATTGCTACGGGTGGAGGTAAATCATACACTATCAGTAAGTTGACATGCGAATACTACCCTAAAGAGTTCAACAGAATAGTTATTCTATGCGTACAAAAAAAATTGGTAGAAGGAATAAACAGAGAAATCAATGAGTTTGTACATTCCAAAAACAGTATCATTTCACGCAATGACATTCTAGTAATAGATAATAATGAAGAGGTTATCAAAAAAGCAATTGATAATGGTGCTTTCGAGAAATTCATAGACCAGATAGAATCTTGTATTGAAGTATTATCAAGCGGAAATGTGAAGGTATTAACTTTTGGTTGCAAACGCATAAAAAAAACATACGAAGGGATCAAAAACCTTTTCCAGGTACAAGGTAATAGAAATGAACTTCTCTCCAATCAAATCTCTGATGCTGAACTAAAATTGAGAAATGATGTCCGTAATTTCTTTGAGATATATAAGAAATATTTAAAACAAACCAATAAAGAAAATGATATCAGTATTAATCAACTTATAAGAACTTTCCCAGCACTTTCTGAAGTATATCCCCAGGTTGATTATAAAAGAAAGAAAGTATTGTTGATGACAATACATAAAGCTATGTACGGCATAGATCCTATTATTTCTGAAAAAGTATACATAAATAATATTGCAGATAACAATCATAGAACTTTAATTATATTCGACGAATCAGATCAAGCAGCCATAGTTATGCGCAACACGATCATAGAGCAGGCAATTGACAATTACAGTGGCAGTAATCGTTTTGCGAAGGGATATAATGGCTATTTGCAATACAAACAATTGATAGACAATCCAGAGCATATATCAGATGAATATCATGGAGAACTGCTGCACGAGTGCTTAAACAAAGCCAATAATACAATCAAGTCAAGCTGGAACAAAGTTTTTGGAAATACTATACCATACAAAAACATATTCTTAGGAGACATTGAAGACCTGGAAAATTATCGCCGTGGAGTTTTCTTTTCTGGTTCAGGTTTAAGACTCAATGTATCGAATTCTAAAGACAATAAGCAATCGTATATCTGTTACAGTAAAGGAGAGAAACACTTCAAGCTTTTTCATGCAGAAAAGGATACGGAATTAAAGGAAAGCTTTGATTATGTAATTCCAATGGATAATTTTTTATCTCTAGTTATAGAGAATACAAAAGTTATAAAAGGACAATTATGTCAGGTAGTTAAAACAGCATTACAAACAAGTATTGAGAAGTTCAAGCAAACAGCAAAAGGTTTAGGGAAAAACAAACTTCCAGACAATCATTATTTAGGATATCCTACTATTGAAAGAGAAATCTATACACTGATTTCCAGATTCGAAACAAACTCTGATTACCAGTTTGCCCAACAGCTTTTAGAATTCATGACAAACAGAAAGAGCATTAATAAGAAATCGGAGAAACTGGATTTACCTGATTATTCAGTGTATTCACAAGGAGTTCAGCTTTATCAGGAAGAAATAGATGAGCGAGACAACCAACACAGAGTGAGACTGTCATGCCGAGAGATATCTACTACACCGGAAAAAATTCTGATAGATCTTATCCTATCAGGAAACATTTCTGTAGTTCTTTGCTCTGCTACGGCATCAAGCGCATCAGTTATCAGCAATTTTGATATCGAATATCTGAAAGAGCGTATTGGAGACAAAATACATGTGCTATCCATGGAAGTAAAAAGCAAATTTGATGAGCTGGTATCCAACACCTACCCCAAAGGACATAAGGTAGAAATCATTCCTCTGGAACATTATGAATACGAAGATAAAAGAGACGAAAAGGCCGTTCTGCCAGATAAGTATCGTATTCTATTTTCTGAAGAAGCACGTAAGGACGGGCTGGATAATACATGGTTTAAATGTACAAAAAGATACCTTATGCATAACAAGAAAGAAGGTGAAAGTATTTCATTTCAACTCTATCGTCTTTTCCAGTTTATTGAGGCATATGCCTGGTTTATTAAACATGAGGATGTACACAGCATGATCTTCTTTCAGAACAGAATAGGTGATCCTATACAAACGAATGTACTAAGTTGCCTGATTGACGGCTCTTATAAACAGCAAAAATCAGTATTCGAAGATGAATTGCCAGAAGACTGGACAAATGAACATATCAGAATTAGTAAAAACTGGGAAGAAGTTGAAGGAACTATTCTAAAAGAACTAAGTGACAATAAAGATGCTAAAATAATGCTGATTTCTGCTTATGCAAGTTTTAAAGCAGGAGCAAATATGCAATATGAAATTCCTGACGGATTGGAATATATACAGGGAGATAATTGGAATAAGGAAGGCGAAAAACTCCAAAAAGATTGGGATGCCATGTATGTTCAATGCCCACGAACATATCTGATGATGAATATGGATGAGAACGAAATTAACTTCGAAAAAAGTCTTTATAATGTAATGCTCTCTCTTATGATGTTATACGAAAGAGGGTGCCTCTCAAAAAATGAGATTGCTTCGTGGTTATGTAAAGCTTTATCAAATAACTTCTGGTTTGGAGACAAAAACAACCCAGGTATTGCAAGAGACAAAGCTGAATGGGCACAAACAATAATAGAACAGGCTGTAGGACGTTTATGCAGAACAAGGAATAAACCACAAACGACATACATACTTTACGACAAAGACATAAATTGTTTTTTTGACAAAGTAAACCTCAAAAAATCTTTAACCAAGGAATTCAGGAGTTTGGTAAGCTACATTCTTGAAGATGAACAAAAAACAATAGATTCAAATATAAATAATGATGAGATAATAAGGTGCAATAATGCTAATTATGCAAAACGCCAACTTGACCGTATGCGGAATATTGCACTAAGATATACACCAAAACTTGGTAAAGAGGATTATTTTGATGACGAGAACGAGGATATAAATACAGTTCCATACAATGTTATGATAAATCAGAAAATGAATCAAAGTTATAAACAAACCATAATAAGAAAACCTGTCGTTTCTGATTTCAATGAGTTAGAAGATTCAGACAAAAATCTGAGCTTCATACATAAATGTTATGGTGACTGGAAAAGAAACAATGAAAATGAAATATTTTTCCATTATGACCCTAAACACAATAATTACTTCTGTCCTGCAACAAAAGGAAAACCAGGGCAATTCCCTGTTTCTCCACAATCTGTCAGACTGGATGTGTTGATGAAAAACGAAGTAATACGCCTATATTTCGAACAGAATGGGTTTGCTACGAACTGGGAAACTAAAGGAATGATCCTACATCCAGATATTCTAATGACTGATTATGCTGGTGAAATCGGTGAGGAAGCATTTAAAGCAATTGTATTACATTATACAAATTGTAAAGAAAATGAAATCAAACATCTTGAAGGACGTGACTACGAGCTTGCTGATTTTGTTATATGCAATCCTGACGGAAGCTATAAGATAGCATTTGATGTCAAGAATATGAATCCTGACATAGACCATGATGATAAGCCAGGAGAATTACCAACTAAAGAAAAACGAGCGATAAAGCGTAAAAGGCTTGGATGCCAACTTATCACTGTCAGCATGTTACAGCTTTCCAAAGAACCTATGGGAGACATAACTGAGATACATGGAATTATAGATGACAATGGAAAAATTATAGAAAGTGCAATAGAAACCCTTAAATTACTTATCGACTAATGAATAAAATTATAATCGACGAAAATTATATCAAGAGTTTACCTCTAACAACCAACAGAATTGAAGTTGCATGGAATGAAAATGTATTTTTCTCAAAATATGCAATAGTTTCTTATTACAGTACAAGCGCTGAACACAAAAATCTGGCCTACGAGCAATTAAGTGATTCACCATGTTTATCTGTTGCCGGCATAAAAGCTATATGGGGTAATCAAAAATACTCAGCTGTTAAATTTTTTATATTAACCCACAAAGGGAACGCACGAGATATCCTTAACAGTCTTCAATCCTTTAAGGATATAGTAGCCAGAATAGATTATTTAGAGCCATATAGCAATGAACTCAAAAACAGAATAGTGGCTTCACTTGCTATCAATTCACTTGGCAAAAAGAAAACAAGTAATATGATGTACAATGATGGCTCATTATTGGTTTGCGACAATACGAATTTCGGGATACAAAAAAGGGAACTGGTATGTCTAAAAGTTGAAGTCAACAAATATATGAATCTTGTTGCCAATACGCAATCTTTTACACATCCACTTAATGATAATGAATTACGCAAATATAAAAACTGTGTTTTTCAAAAATCAAAAGATTTTGACGGAGAACTATGGTCTGGACAAGCTGTTAAGCCTATTACAATCAAAACAGTAAAAGATGGTGAATACGATTTGAATAAACTATTCATTCTAAAGAAGAAATCAAAAAAGACTAAAAACAATGTCCCATACTGGCCATATAATCCTGATAAATATACCCACGGCAAACTTTTTGTACTTTTCCAAGTTGTAGAATCAGTTAATCAAGACTTCGATGGTATTTTTGAGATAAACTTTACAGATTATAAGGTTGAACACTATGATGAATGTAAAACAGAAGATGGTATTCTAAAATTAATGAGAGATTACTTAAAAGGAAAGACTATTTCATTTGAAGATTCTTTTTGCACTGATTTATCTAATAACCTTATTTTGCAGTTCAAAGAAGAGGCACAGAAAATCATGCAAGGGACACTAAAATTCCCTCTTAAACCAACTCCTGAAGATATTATAGTACGATTATGTGAACCGAAAGAGAATAAAGACACTAATACTAAATATATCAAATCAACTTATAGATTTACGAAAAACAATAATGCACTACAGCACATTACCTATTATAATAATGAGAAAAAAGATAAGATTGACAAAAACCGTGCAAGACGAATACTCATTGAGTTCATAGTAAAGGATTGTTTAGTAAAACGTGCTATGCCGAAGGACTTGGCTATACTTATGGAAGGATGGGAATTCCTTAGGTACAAGATTAATCAAGGAAATGTTCATGGAGCTACTTTAAAAATAACCAATAATGGGAACTTACACATCGAACAATACGGATTATCACAAAATAGCTGTGGTGAAGATTTTGAATCTTTTGTAACTGAGAAATTACAATACACTGATTGCAACAGAATTAACGGTGCCAAAGATTATATGGCATTAAAAAAAGATGGTAATGTATATCTTATTGTAGACACTGAAGAGATTCCTATTCTTGATGCAAAAGAAATTGATGAGGGATATGATGAAGTAGTTAATAATGGTGAAACCATTGCTATGTTTAGAAGAAAGAAAAACGTACACAAATATCTTCGAGGGTATATTGGATTTCATTTATGGAAATCAGAAGGGATTGATGGCAAAGCTAATGATTCGTTCTCGTATATCTCAGGAATAAATAAAGAAAAAATAAAGTTCATCAACGGTAATAAAATGGACAAAATGCCACGAGCACGCAAAATATTTATCCTCAAAACAAATAATCAAGCTTTAGTAGATTCGCATATAAAAGAAATATGTAGTATGCTAAAATTTGGGTTTGGAAGATGGGATGAACTGATGACCTACCCATTCCCCTTTAAGTTTTTGTTAGAGTTCTTAGATAATGCTGCAGAAACTGCATATTCTAAACATTGGGAAGAAATATCATATTATAAGGATTTATTTTAATTAACATATTAATATCCCCAATTATGGGTAGTATACCTTAAAAAGAAAGAGTTCGGATAATACCGAATTCTTTCCTTTTAAGACCTCTGAAAACACATGTAAATTAGAGGAAGATATAAAACAAAAAAAACATTTATAAATAGGTATCTCAATGAACATGGCAGAAATCAATCCACAAATTTTTCCACTGAAAAACGCCCAATAAGAATACCAAGTTCTGGATAGAGCGGTCACAAAAAGCCACCTGTATTGGAGTACAAGGTTGTATTCTTCAATATGATAAAATTCTCCGAAGAAGTAACTACGGCATCTCTTACTGGAAACTTCCTTAAATACATGGACAAGCTGATGAAATATGATCTGATAATACTAGATGACTTTGCCTTGAGAAGCATCGATGAACAGACAAGAATCGCACTTTACCAACTCTTGGATGATAATAAGGAGAATTACCGTTTGTCTATTATAATTACATCCCTGTAACCTACTTAAGTCTGGTATGGTTATCTAAAACCATGCTCTCAAACCGAATCAATTTTAGACAGACTTTTTAGCCATGCAGATAATATGACTTTTAGAGGAAAATCTTTACGTAAAAAAGAAAAATAATCATATTTTTGTAACAAATCATCACCACCATTTTTGAGTGGCACGTTCCACTCTGATAAGGAGACTTTTTCTGCCACTATTTTCCACAGTCATAAGTGCTGATGATACAAAAAAACTTACTATGGAGTTAGTTTAAATGGGAGTACTTGGACTTAGAGGGCATACTCTTGTAACTATAGAAATAATAGAGATAATATAATGATTATAAATGATAATTGTCAGATGGAAAAAACAATCAACGGAGTAAAATACTATCTTCCCAGCAATCTAACCTTGGAACAAAAAGCTATTTATGTCCATATCATAGACTGGAAGCGTAAAAATATTACTACAGAAAGAGGCATGTATAAAGGGCATGAATACGATGCTATTTTCCCAAACGATACAACTATTCCGACAATGATATATGGACCAATCATACCTGTTTGGGAGGAAATGCAACGGAGTAATTTTGCTTATAAACTACATAAGTTTGCATATCATGCAGTAAGTTCTCAAACAGCCTGTATTAATCTGTTTATGCCTTTACTCCTTTCTAAAGATGTTGATCGTATATTACCAATGATCCCCGGATGTCCCTCAAATTTCAGTAAGATAGCTAGAGATAAACTATTTCACGGATTCTGTTTTGAATATTGGGGCCAAGATATTAAACAAGGAGCAGGCGTCTTAAACGATCATTCCCAATCAGCCGGAACTGACGCAGACGTAGCCATTGCTTACTATAACATAGAAGGCAAATTATGCCTATGGCTAATTGAACATAAACTTAGCGAGAAAGAATTTACAATATGCGGAGCATATAAAAGTAAAGCTAATAAATTAAAGACTAATTGTACTCAATATAATCTCATTAGTATAACCAAAGAGCCTCAGAAATGCTATTATCACATGATAGGATATAAATATTGGGATACTCTAAAAAGAAACCTAGATATATTCAAAGGCTCAATTGGTATCGAAGGTTGTCCTTTCAAGGATGGACTTAACCAACTATGGCGCAATCAGATACTTGCTTTAGCCTTACAGGAAACTGGAATATATAGTATGGTAACTTTTTCGGTATGCCATCATGCAAAAAGCACAATGTTAGACAAGTCAATCAATAAATACAAAGCATTGATCTGTGGGAATAGAATGTTCAGTTGTTTTACCAACTATGATGTGTTGAACATTGTATATAAACTAAATCATGACCTGCAAGAATGGATGCAATGGTATAAAGATGTCTATTACTTTTGATATCAGTAATCTAATAGTATTACAATTGTTTTTATGGGGGATAAATATAAAAAATTAATATAACACATTTAATATAATAACTAAAATATGCCATATCCTATAGAGAAAAAACTTGTAATTGCCGTATCAACTAGTGCTTTGTTTGATATGGAAGAATCTGATAGTATATATCGTGTAAAAGGCATTGATGCTTACAGAAAATATCAAGAACGGATGATTAACGAGCCACTAGGAAAGGGAGTTGCATTCCCTTTCATCAAACGTATCTTGAATTTAAATAATTCTTTCCCAGAAGATAAACCTATTGAAGTAGTTATATTTTCAAAAAATAGTCCAGAATCAGGATTAAGAGCATTCCGTAGTATTGCACATTATAATTTGGACATCTCTCGAGCTTGTTTTTCTTCAGGAAAAAGTAATTTTCAATATTTACCAGCCTTCAATGCATCATTATTTTTATCTGCAAATCCAGAAGATACAGAAAAAGCAATATCTGCAGGTTTTGCTGCAGGTACTGTTCTAGACACTAAAGTTATAGATGATGAAAATGACACACAACTTCGTCTTGGATTTGATTTTGATGGAGTAATAGCTGATGATTCTTCGGAACAATTTTATAAAGAAAATAAAGGAAATATGTCCGTTTATCATCATCATGAACTAGAACTTGCCTCCAATCCATTATCAGAAGGACCGATAGGAACACTATTGCAAAAAATATCATTTTTCCAACGCCTTGAAAATGCACAAGTAGACAAGAATCCTAATTACAAGAAAATTCTTAGTACAGCTATAATTACTGCAAGAAACGCTCCTGCACATGAACGTGTCGTAACTACATTAAAGAGCCTAAATATTGAAGTAGATGATGTATTCTTTCTCGGAGGAATAGATAAAACTCGAATACTAAATATTTTAAAACCACATATTTTCTTTGACGACCAGATGATACATTTAGATCATTTAGAAGATATACCTGCAGTACATATACCTTTTGGGATAGCCAACAAAAGAGATTCTGATATAGTTGAAAAATAAGTAAATATTTGATTGAATGGATGTTAAACAAAATATGATTGTAGATTTGGAGAAACGCGGTGACAAGCAAATGTTCATCACTGAACGTGTTTCTTCTATTTACCAAAACAAGAATGGACTTTGGACTGTTCGGTTTTCGTCATCACCACGTGTATTCAATTACAATCCGTCACGTTTACTTTGTCTAACACACCCTGACACAATTAATCTTGGAGAAAAAGGGCTATACATCAATAATAAACATATCAATAATGTAGCAGAATTACTACGTTTTACAGATGGTCGCTACATTTTTTATCGAGTGACCTATGACAATGGCTACTATGAGAATCTGGAAGGAAACGAGGTCTATATTACCCGTACCCCAATTGACAAAAATGGAGGTTCTATTTGGGATTATCTTCGCAAACTAGCTGCTGAAACAGGACTGATTGCGGAAGAAGATTATGAAAGTATTCTATCCAAACAATATGAATTGGTAGATGTGAAGCGTGATAATGTTCCCTTGGCTCAATACCTAGGTGACAAAACAAAATTGGTAACTTACTCCATGCCCAAACAAGTCTATTATCCGTTTGGATGCAATGCCAGCCAAAAAGCGGCCGTAGAAGCAGCATTGACACATCAGGTAAGCATTATTCAGGGACCTCCTGGAACCGGTAAGACACAGACGATACTGAATATCATTGCCAATCTGCTGATGAAAGGTAAAACGGTATTAGTCGTATCAAACAATAACTCGGCTGTTAAGAATGTAGCTGAGAAGCTAAACGGAGAAGGACTTGGCTTCCTTGTGGCCGAACTGGGTAGTGTACAAAACAAAGAAACATTCATCGCCAACCAGCCAGAGTATCCTACTATGGCAAATTGGACAATTGATAAACAAACAACTACAAAGAATCTAGCAAAAGACTCACTTCAAGCCGTTTCACAAGGATTTGGAGGTCAACTCCGGCAGGCCAAACTAAAGGCAGAATACGATGCCCTATTAAAAGAATCGAAATACAACGAAATGCGGGAAGACAACCATACAGAAGATGAATGGTTGAATGGCAAACCATCGGCTAAACTTATGAATTTGCTCAACCGCTATCAGATGATAGTTGAGAACGGACATAAGCCAGGTTTATGGTTCAGATTGCAATGGGCTTTCTTGTTAGGAACTAAAATATTGACATTTTTAAATAGAAAAGCGACAGATGTCATAAACAGTTTTGAGTCAGCCTACTACTTTTCTCGAAAAACAGAATTAGAGCAAGAGCTGGAATCGATTGCTTCAGCACTCCAAAGCATAGATATCCAAAAGAGTATGAAAGAACTTCGTTCCTCTTCTCTACAACTATTGAAGGACAAGATAGCTAAACGGTATAATACCGGACAAAGGAAAAAATTTACCATCAAGGATATTAAGCGCAGAACAGAAGAGTTCCTGAAAGAATATCCGATTGTGCTCAGTACCACTTATTCGGCCAAAAGCTGTATCAGTAAAGACATGGTTTTTGACTATGTGATTATGGACGAAGCTTCACAAGTGGATATTAAGACGGGGGCTTTGGCTCTATCATGTGCCATGAACGCCGTGATTGTGGGTGACGACAAACAGTTACCCAATGTGGTAAGCCGAGAAGAAGAATTGGCGTTAAGGGCTATTCAGACCACATACCAAGTGGACGACCGATACAATGCTGTCACGCACAGTTTTCTACAATCGTGCGTAGAAATATTTCGGGATGCGCCAGTAACACTGCTTAGAGAACATTATCGGTGCCATCCGAAAATCATAGAGTTCTGTAATCAGCGCTTTTACAATGGAGAACTGATTGCCATGACTACAGACGAAGGAGAAAAAGATGTATTGCAAGTAATTCGAACTGTACCCGGCAATCATGCCAGAGGACATTTCAACCAACGTGAAATAGATGTCATTACGCAAGAGGTATTATCGGAATGTACAGAATCGGAAAGTATAGGTATTATTACTCCGTATCGGGCTCAAGCTGAAGCAATCAATCAAGCTGTTAGAAAAGACATATCCAGTACAGTACACAAGTATCAAGGGCGAGAATGTGATACTATTATTATGAGTATGGTAGACAACTCTCCTACAGAATTCTCGGATGATGCCAACTTACTTAATGTTGCCATTTCACGTGCTAAGAGCAAATTATGTTTGGTAACGAACGGAAATGAAATGCCAAAGGATTCCAATCTCAGCCAGCTAATCAGTTATATTCAGTACAACAATTTTGAGGTGAAATCCAGTAAGTTGCATTCTGTCTTTGATTTGCTCTATCAGCAATATACGGCAGAAAGATTGGCTTACGAAGCTGCTCATCCTGCTGTCTCTGAACATTTATCAGAGAATCTAATATACGATATTCTGTTAAAAGCCATTGCTGAATTAGGTTTGCCTCATACGGGAGTACTTTGTCATTATCCACTGTCCAGACTTATTACCGACTGGAATCAACTGGAAGATAAAGAAAAAACATTTGCAGAAAGTCCATTCTCACATATAGATTTCCTGCTCTATAATTCCCTGACCAAACAGCCGATCAGTGCCATAGAAGTGGACGGATGGCATTTCCATAAGGAGAATGACGCCCAACTATCACGTGATAAGTTGAAAAATCAAATATTCACAAAGTTAGGGCTTCCTCTGATTCGCATTTCCACAACAGATACAGTGAATCAGGAAACGATAAAAAAATCATTATTAGCAATTTTATGAAATTAGGATATATACACAGCAACAGAGAAGAACAAACCCGAGTCATGCAAGTACTGAAAATGACTTCGGAATCTGTAGCTCTAGACGAACTCGGCATTGGCCGTATCCGTGATGCTTTTGCAGACCGTATGTTTCCCGGAATATCTACCCTGCAAAAGCACATGAAGTATTTCTCTCTCATGCCACAACTCTATCGCAAGGCTACAGAAAAACGATATAACCGTTTATCGGAGGTGAAAGCGGAAATTATCCGTCTGGAACGAATCATGACAAAAAATCTATACGATGGCAGTGCGGACAAACGAGGTATCACAGGAAGTGAGATGATTGGTAAAAGTGGAAACAATTATGTAAAATATGATCCGGCATACATCTACAATTCCGGATTACAGACTTTCGGAATTTTACGTAGTCCGCAGCTATATGAACTAATCTACTCAACTTCAAAGGCATTGCACAATGCCCCTAAAGTGACCAAGATGGATGATGAAGATACAAATGACGATGCGGACGAGAAGTCAGGTCTGTTCCAGTTCTGCTCTTTCCCTAATGTAGATTATGATTTTACCCAGAAATGTACATTAGATCTGACCGTAGAAGATAAAGACTTCATTGTGAATCACATTCTGAACGCAGAAGCATGTCAAGGTACTTTATTACGTTACATCGTGGATAATCCTGACTTTGCAATAGCCGATAGTTTTGAACAGATTCCCTTCCGTCATTTGCCACAGGAGATTGGAGAATTGCAAGATTTGGCCCGACGTTTCGCTGATTTCATATATATGGTGCACATCCGCTATAACTATATATATTCGCAATACCAGGATGAAGAAATGCGAATCGAATTTCAGGAAAAACTTGAAGAATACCGGAATAGTGGTACAAACATAGACAAAGTGCTGAATGCTGTAAGCATACGGGAGAACAGTGGGAAATGGTTCTGCAAAGAAGTTGCGGAAAGCATTGCAGCCAATGACATTGAAGAAGATGGTGGTTTGGATCAGTTGATTATCAACCGGGAACGAAGAGTAAAAGGAAATCGAAGAAAAATTGGAAATCCAGCATATATTTATAATAAAAGGAATCGCATACACTATTATAAACTTACCTACCGATGGGAAACGGTAAAAACCTTTACCGAGGAATTAAGAAAGGAGGCTATCAATGGCTGATGCATTATGGAATGATATTATCTATACGGATGTGTTGCAAAGCAATGGCTTTGTAATTGATTATGCGGTTTGTACTACCTATAGTCTGGACATGCCTTCCTTGTTATCAGTGCCCTTTATGTTGGGCACAATGACCGACCTGACAGAAACAGCCATGCGCTCTCCTCACCTGATACTGGAGACCATCAATAAATCAGCTGGTAAGTTTGCCGTTTTCTGCAATGCCGGATGTATGGCAGTACCGCAAGCCAACTCCAAAGTGTATTCACTATTGGAGCAGAGCGTTGTACAAGTAACACTGCAAGCAAAGGGGGGCGGTTTCATCAATTTTCATCCTAAGGTATGGATTATCAAAGAAACGAACCCGGACACCGGTGCTCAGCAAATTAAACTGATTGTCCTTTCTCGCAACCTTACCGGTTCCAACGATCTGGACGTAGTATGTGAACTTGTCGGTAAAATCGGCACCCAACCTGTCACAAGAAAAGCGCAAGTCAAACATACACCGCTTGTGGACTTCCTCACATGGTTAATCGCAAAAGCCGACAACCGTACTATCCGTAAAAATATGCATTCTATCTGTAAGGACATCGACTATATTGAACAATTTGACCTTACCGATTCTCCTTTTGAAGATTACGAGTTTTTCCCTATGGGGATACCTGGATATGATGGATATACAAAGTGCTTTGAACAAAGTATGCTGAATCATGCGGCAGAAATGCTGGTTATCTCCCCCTTCGTGGATAAGAATATTTTGAATCAGATGGTCAGTTGCAATCCTAGTGCTAAAAAGACACTCATCACACGACATTCATCAGTTACACAAGAGGTAATAAACTTGTTTAATAATGGTGGTGTTTATGCTCCCAAGGAAGTACTGACCGATAAGGTAGAAAAAGATGTGTCTGTCGACTTGCACGAGAAAGTGTATTTCATACGCCGAAATGAGGGCAATCTCAGCTATAACCATCTGTATCTTGGTTCTACCAATGCCACCACGAATGGATTCAGACGGAATGTGGAGTTTTTACTGCACCTGAAGTTTGCCCCCTATAAATCTTCGTATGAAAAATACCGGAGTGAACTGATAAATGACAGCAAGGAATGTATGTTCGAGCAGGTTCTTTCGGTACCAGAGGAAGACTCTGAGAAAGAGGATGTCACTAACGAATTGATGCTGCGTCGTGCAATTTCGGCCATTCAGCAGGCACAAATTACATCTAATGACGGAAACTATACCATCACCATACAATGCCAGTCTAACAGAATGCCTTCAGAGCCTGTTTTTCTTTATCCTTTAGGATGTGACGGCAAGGAACAAGTATTAGCTGACGAGCTGACATTTAAAGATATGGCACTGGATTCATTAACAGAATTTTACACGATACGGATTGGAGATTTGCGTCGTCTGATAAAAATACAGACGGAGGGAATGCCAACCGATGAGCGAGACAAAGCAATATTCCGTTACTTTATCAATACAAAAGGAAAGTTCATCAACTATCTGGCATTCATGCTAACTGATGAGGTGGAACAGTATATATTGGAAAGCCAACAACTGGAAAAGGAGCTGGCCAATGACAAGGCATCCTCTTTGGAACAGCAAATTAGTACCTCACTTTATGAAGACATGGTGAAAATGGCCTATAAAGACCCTGATCGCATCGCTTCTATCCGGCAAATAGTAGAGAAAGCAGACGAGACAGTCATCCCAGACCATTTCATGGAGATGTACAACACATTTGAAAACGTTATTAAACAAATAAAACACTTATGAATCAGGAAGTAAAGGATTTTCAGCGTGCTACGGCAGATCGCATTCTGCATATCTATAAAAATTTAGGTCATCGACGGGTATTGCTGGCCGACGAAGTGGGATTAGGCAAGACGTTCGTAGCCAAACAAGTCATCAACCTGGTTCGTGAATGGCACAAGCAGGAGAAGGATGACTTCTTTAAGGTGGTTTATATCTGTTCGAATGCCAACATAGCCGACCAGAACATTGAGAAATTAGGGGTTGAAAATCGGATGAGCATCAGCGAGAGCCGTCTGTCAATGCAGCATCTCTATATCAAATTGGCTGAGAAAAGGATTGCAGAACAGCATGAGCAGGGAGAAATGCCTGAATCAATCATTCCGTTGACTCCTTCCACTTCCTTCCGTTTTTACAGTGCACAAGGAACGGCCAATGAACGTGCCTTGATGTATAATATTTTATGCGGACTGGCTCAATTCAAAGATTATAAGGAAGTTATCGGTGATTTTCTTAGCTGTAATGTAAAAAACTGGCAGGAGCTTACGAACATTTATAACGAAAAGATCAAAGGATGCGGAGATGATTATCTTTGTGAGATGCATAGTAAGTTACAGACGAGATTGTCGGATACTATTATAAATCAATTGATTGAGTACGCACAAAATGGTTGCGATAATCGTCAGAGGGCAGACATCATCAATAAGCTACGTCGTATTTTCGCAGAAATCAGTATTGACATGCTCGACCCTGACCTGGTTATCATGGATGAGTTTCAACGCTTCAATTCGTTGCTTGAACAAGGCGATGACGAGCAATCCATGCTGGCCAACAAATTCTTTGACAACGAGCGTTCCAATACGAAGATTCTGTTACTTTCCGCTACGCCCTACAAACCTTATTCCACCCTTGAAGAGTTAAATACAAATGGGAATGACGAGCACTATCAGGACTTCATGAAAGTAATGGATTTTCTATATGCCACAAAAGATAAAATGGACCGGTTCAAGTTGATATGGCACACATATTCTGCTGCACTCAAACGTACAAATGTGGTTGATTTAACACCGCTTGTGGTAACCAAGAATGAAGCAGAAGAAGCACTGTATGGAGTGATGTGCCGCACGGAACGGTTTAACAGTGGCATTATAGACGATTCCCGTGTATGTGACGTACAGGTCGTGCCGGAAGATATCCTTTCTTTTGCAGAGGGGCAGTATCTGATGGATTGTCTAAATCAAGAAAATACGAAAGTGCGCTTAGGTAATCTCCCCATGGAATACGTCAAATCGTCACCCTATTTGTTGTCCTTTATGGATAAATACGAACTGAAGAAACGAATTGCTTCGGCATTACAACACTCAGACGTAAAAAGATATGGAAAAATGGACGCATTGCTTCTATCGAAGTATGCCATCAATAATTATCGTCCCATTCCTGCTGCTAATGGAAAATTAAAGTATCTCCACGACCTCGTATTTGGTACACGTCACGAGAAGAAAACACAGTTGTTGCTTTGGGTTCCTGCCTCTAATCCATACTATAAAGCCGGAGGTGTATTTGAGAGTAACGAAGCTTGCAACTTCTCCAAGATTATCCTATTCTCTTCATGGGAAATGGTACCGAGAATGATTTCCATCATGATGTCATATTATTCGGAGTTATATACTTTGGGAGAGTTAAAGAAGGTAGAAGCAGAGATACGCTATACTTCTCAAAAGAAGAACCGTTATGGCGAGAATCGTTTAAGAGCCGACGGATTATTAGAGTATCCTTGCCGAACCCTATCCGGTCTTTTCTCTCCTACCACATTTTATGGAGAGAAACTTTCCTCAATCCGGAAAATCATAAAACAGAGAATTCAAGAAGAATTTGCACAGAATACTATCATAAGTAGTATTCCACAACAAGGGCGAAACAACGCCAAACTTATTCTTACTCTCATGAAAATACTGGATGGAAAGCCAGTGGAAGATTTGAACGACTTGTATGTGCCTTCAAATGCATTGGATGTGATGACAGATATTGCCATCGCTTCACCGGCTGTATGTGCTTATCGGCAATCTGGCAATGAAGAAGATGCCCAAATGGTGGCTAAAGCAATCGTCTCAGTATTCAACAAACCTGAAAGTGCAGCTGTGATAGACCTGATGTATAACAAAAAGAACGATGATGATTATTACGAATCAGTTCTTGATTACTGTGTGGTAGGTAACCTACAGGCTGTACTTGATGAATATGCCCACATGACACAAACAAAGATATTGGGACATACTGTTACGGAGGCTATTATTGGCACAAGCAATCTTAGCATAGATACAACCGATTCATTGGGAATGGAAGAAAAGAAACAACTTATGCGTTGTCATTTTGCTATTCCATTCATTGACAAAACGGTCACTGACAAATCTGTCGCTCGTACCACTAATATCCGTAAGGCTTTCAATTCTCCTTTCCGTCCGTTCCTGCTTTCAACAACATCAATAGGTCAGGAAGGTCTTGATTTTCATTGGTATGCCAGAAAGATTGTTCACTGGAATCTACCCTCAAATCCTGTAGATCTAGAGCAACGGGAAGGTCGTATCAATCGTTTTAAGTGCCTGGCTATTCGCAGAAATGTGGTAAAATTGTATGGCAATGAAACTTACCATACTTGGGATGAGCTGTTTTCTCTGGCTTATTCAAATTTGAAAGGTACACATTCGGATATTGTTCCTTATTGGTGCCTTCCTGTGGCAGAACTGACGGAAGAACAACAGGCAAAATTGGAATACATTGAGCGTATTGTTCCGCTTTATCCGCTCAGTCGCGATCGATATAAGTACGAACGTCTTATCAAGGTGCTTGCTTTGTATCGCATGACACTAGGGCAGCCACGTCAGGAAGAACTGTTGAACCTTTTGAAAAATATGCATCTCTCGGATGAACAGCTCAAAGAACTGACAATTGATCTGTGTCCATATAATAAAAGGAAATGATTATAAAATAGTTTCTCTCGAAAGGCTCTATTTTTAATCAGATAAAGTAGATAAAAGAATAGAAATCACCTTACTTCTCATCTATAAATTACAGTCTAAAAATCTCCAGCTTTTAGTCCTATAATTGAAGTAAAAAAGGCTAAAGTTGGAGATTTTAATCATTACAACATTCACAATTGAGGGGAATTATAAATACCTTCACCAACATAAAGTATCCATCAATAGTCAATTATAATTCTAATAGATTTATTGCTTAATAACTTAAAATATAACCAACAAAATAATGGAGAAAGTGCTCAACAAATTGTTATTCATTCACTATATAGAAACACTGAACAAAAAGTCTTTTATATCATTGACATCAATATGCTCGGATATACAGCAAAAACATCCGACAATAAACATCTGTTCAAAAGGATAGATAAAAATCCATTTGTAATATTGCAGAAAAATGAGCAAAACATGTTCCGTTTGCTTAAGATTATAAGAAACTATAGGGAAGAGATTAGTTATATAGAAATCAAACAATTAACCACAGATAAAATGACGATTAAAGCAGCTCTCTCACCAGATATTTTGATATACACTTTTTCCCTAAACTATCATAGAAAAACGCGTTTATAAAAGGGCTTGCCCTATTCACTTTTTTAAAAGAGGGAAGCCTAATTCCCCCTTTCTAAAAAGGGCGTTAGAAAAAGACAGTTTAAAAAGGCAGCAAGCTGTGTAATTTTGTTATGCAGTTTACAGAACAGAAGATTGAAAATTTGCCATAATTTGGATCAAAATATTATCAGCTGCACCAATATAAGCAACACACAAAAATAATCGTAAGAAGGGCTTAAAACTAGCTAAATTCAAAAGTTATTCTCCAGCAGCTACAGCCGTTTTTATCATATCAAGAGCGATAGAAAACCAATACAGACTTAGAGCTTTTTTTATTAAAAGTCCCCAATATATCTCATATACGACTGAAACAATTTATACTGGAATGTCCAACAAAATTATACAACAGAATAACCTTGAGAAATAAAATTTTTGCTGTACACTATACCTGTCAAAAATATTATTAGAGCAAAATAACAATATACAAGAAAACATAGCTTAAAGTAACAAACAAATAAACTTGATTACTTCAAATGTAAATATAGTATGGAAGGGATAATAGTATCTAACAAAAAACTTCTTTAAGATGCATTAAAACCATACTTTTATTCTAAATTGACATAATCAAAATCTAAACAATAACCTCATCATTTCATCAATTCATCAAAAAACAATTGTATCACATAACGTAGAATTGTATAAAAAAGCAATAAGCACTTTTATATTTAAACGACATTTCATACTTTTGAGATACATCTTTTGTTTTTCACTATTAACGCCCAGCACAATAGTAATAATTTATAACAATATACGTCATGATTAAAATTTATAGTATGAATACTTGTCCGGACTGTATTTATGTTGAAGAGCAGATACAGGGAGACGACAGATATGAGATTATAGACATAGGATCGCATGTAAAACATTTAAAGGAATTTCTAAGGATCCGTGATAACAGCCCTGTTTTTAATGAAGCGAAAAAAGTTGGAGCTGCAGGTATTCCATGCTTTGTTCTAGAGGATGGTTCTGTTACACTCATACCAGAAGAAGCCGGACTTACTTCAAGACCAATTACAGAAGGAATGTCATGTAATATAGACGGAAGTGGTTGCTGATACAAACTATATTTTGAGACATCTAACCTATCATATAATAAAGCTAAAATATGAGATCTGTTTATTATATGATAGGTTGTACCAATAATAGCCTTTAATCACAAACTGATCTTTCGATAATAAATGGCAGTTCCATATGAATGTTTACTATCTTTCTCCTCTATGAATCGTATATATTGGAAATACAGCTTCTGATATAATGGAAAGATATAATCTTGGCAAATTACTCAACTATATTGAGAAATTATTAGAATATCTTTTTAAGTCATCCGATAAACATTAAAGATATTTCCGTATTTTTGAAATACAAATCAAAATAGCCTACAATGGAAATTCATAATTTGTTAGATGTCAAATCAAGAACCGAGCTGCGTGAATGGCTAATACATAACCACAAAACGGAGAAAGAATGTTGGGTAGTCGTGAAACGTGGAAGGCCTACGGATGATAATACTTTCTGGTATATTGATGCTGTAGAAGAAGCCCTATGTTTTGGCTGGATAGACAGTACTACTAAGAAAATAGCAGATGATGTAACAGCCCGGAAACTTTGTCCACGAAAACCAAGGAGCAATTGGTCTGAGCTCAATAAAGAAAGATGCCGCAGAATGGAACGGTTAGGACTGATGACAGATGCCGGAAGAGCCGTTCTACTGGATATGTCACCTAATGGTTTTATCATAGACAAGGATATACTACAGAGGCTACAATCCGACCCGGTAGTGTGGAACAACTTCTGCCAATTCCCTGATTTATATAAACGAATCAGAATTGATACTATCCAAATTAAAAAGAATCAGCCTGAACTTTTTGAAAGTCGCCTGAACAAATTCATAGAAAATACCCGAAAAGGACTTCTCTACGGAGAATGGAATGACAACGGAAGATTATAAAAATACAAGAAAGCATTAACCTATTTCTATTTTTATTACCTTTGTATCTAGGATATTAAAAACAAAGATTGTTCAACCTATGAAATGGCAATTGTGCATATAGCTACGCATAATGAATAGCATTTTCAATTCAAGCTATTAATATACAGGCTTATAATACAGGTCTGTACTTCTTTATTTTGCCATTATATCAAATAATTACTTTACAAATAAGTTATGTTACCAGTTGACAGTACTTATTGTATTATATCATGTTGAACAATGAACTATACATATAAAAACATATGGCTCATCAACTTTCCGGTTATGATGAGCATCCTTATCGAACAACTTATTAATATAACTGACGCTATCTTCTTAGGTCATGTTGGTGAAATAGAATTGGGGGCATCCGCACTCGCTGGAATCTGGTATCTTGCCATTTATATGCTTGGTTTCGGATTCAGTATAGGTTTACAGATTGTCATTGCACGGCGTAATGGCGAGCAGCAATATTCAGAAACAGGTAGGACATTCTTTCAGGGATTGTTTTTTCTGTCGGGTTTAGCAGTTCTACTGTGCGCTATTTCGAAAATATTATCTCCCTTGATTCTGAGCAATCTGATTGCATCTGAGAAAGTATATTCTGCTGTTATTGACTATCTGGACTGGCGCATTTGGGGATTAATGTTTTCTTTCCCATTTCTTGCGTTACGATCTTTCCTAGTCGGTATAACACTTACAAAGCCCTTGAACAAAGCTGCCTTCACTGCAGTATTGGTGAATATACCTTGTAATTGGCTTCTCATATTTTATTTCAATATAGGAATAGCCGGTGCTGCTATAGCATCTTCATTTGCTGAATTATGCTCATTGATAATATTGTCTATCCATGTTTTACGAAAAATGGACAGAAAGATTTATGGTCTGAACTGGCAGTTTAATAAAAACATATTCCATCACGTTTGCCGTGTATCCATCTGGAGCATGTTCAATCCGTTTATTGGTGTAGCTTCATGGTTTGCCTTCTTCGTAGCCATTGAACATTTGGGAGAGTTGGAACTGGCAGCGACAAATGTCATACGCAGCATATCCACCTTGTTTTTTGTTATTGTCAATTCATTGGCAGCAACTACCGGCTCATTGGTAAGTAATCTGTTGGGAGCAGGACAAAAGAATCAGATTTTCCCGTTCTGTAACCGTGTTATCCGTTTGGGATATGCCGTGGGATTCCCACTTATTATCCTTTCTATAATCTGTTTCAATCCACTTTTCAATATTTATTCGGATAATGAGGGCCTAATGCAAATAGCACAGCTGCCATTTACAGTAGCGTTGTTGAATTATGCCTTTGCCTTACCTGGTTATGTATATATGAATGCTGTCACAGGGACAGGTGCCACACGTACAACTTTCATTTTTCAAACTGTAACCATTATAGCCTACCAGATTTATTTATGGACGATAAGCAATTTCAGCACATCCCTGTCTGTATATTGGACAGCAGAATACTTATATGTGATATTGCTTGGAGTGCTTTCCATTATCTATCTTAAATGCAAAAACTATTAATCGTTTGAATCCCATGATGAAAAAAGACCTGTCTATCTAAGTCGGCGATTACACTTTCTAGTGAATAAAATACTTTTCAACCATATCTTTAAGCTGATCCGATGACAGGTTTGCTATGCCTATTGATTCAATAAGTGAAAACTCTTCTTTATTCTTACCAATAATAAACTTACGTTCATGACCGTCTATTTCAGCAAGCAAATGGAAATTTCCCTTATATGCCTGCTCCATACGGATATTCTTTATAGTATGTCCGTTTATGACAAATTCGCATATTTCAGGAGCCATTTCATCTAACTCTCCCCATGATTTCAGACGGTCAAATATAGTGTTTTCGACACGTCCTACCCACTGTTCAGCAACACCATATTTAGTGGCAACCGTCCGAAATTGTTTTATGGCACTAACTATATCACGTATGATTGCATCAGGCCTACGTATTCCATTATCTTTAGCAAATTGAATAACATCATCCCGTGTTATATCCCTAAGTTTTGCCCTAATATACATACAATGATCTTCATTGGGTAAGAATCCTCCATTGTCAAATATATAAGTTACATCGTATGCAGGAGACAGACGCCAAGTACCGTCCTCACTCATAACGAATGAAAAATTCTTATTGTGATCATCTGTATTGTTTGCCAATATATTAAAGACCATCCTGCGGAATACCTCATAACAGTCTGTTTCCGGCAGATGGAGCTTCCGGCATACTGTAATCAATTGTTCGTAACTGTCCGCATCGGGGCTAATTGCGGCCAAAGTTTGTGTATGAATCTTTTTTCCATTATTACGGTCAAAACGTTTTGTCATGAAATGATTATTCCCGTCTACCTGATAGAGTTTTGAAGGCATCATATTTATCCCTGCCATTGTAGCAAGTTCGTAGTAAGACATTTCCAATTCTGCCGAGCTGTATTGCGAATTACCAAATTTGACCAGATAGTAATCAAATTCCTCTAATCCGGAAATCTGCCCGCTACGAACCTCACCATTCTTTCGATTAATGGCAACAATGGCTTTAGGTTGACGACCACCGGCTGAAGTACCAACCGTAAGTAATGATTGCATTGTCACCGACTCTTCAGGCAAGATTCTGGCATTTTCTCTTTCTGAGAATATACGCTCTGCTAAATTTGCCAATGATTTGATATCTATTTTTTCAGCCTTACGCTCTCTTGAAACCTCAGGCAAAAATTCCAAAGCTCCCATTCCACGCTTTCCTATAAATGAAAGTTTGTCAAGAGGAGTAATATCTGCGTTTGACAAGTGATTCTGTTGGCGCCATAATTCAAAAAGTTGATTACCCCATGAGTCAGGCAATGAATCTGCTAAAAATGCCGGTAATTTTTGATAAATCTTGGCCTCTTCTCCCCATACAGGCATAAGCCCTCTTGCTCCATCAACCGGTGCCGCTAATGGAGAAATGTTAAGACCTTTCTTCAAAAAGGCCGGATTATACATAAAATAGGATAACATGCGTCTGACATCCCATGCCAATCTATCAATTTCCTCACCCCAAAGTATTACTTTTAACGACTGTACCATAATTTATGCTATTTAGAGTGTCTGACACGCTGTACCTTTTTATCATCCATACGCATCAGGTAAGGAGATTCAGGCAATTCCGGAAAAATATTGTCTATAGTATTAATCTGTCCGACCACTTTCAACAACACAATAAATGTTGACAATGAAATGTTGCCAGCTGTACCATTCTCAAATTTGTGGATGGTTGTAAGTCCAATACCGGATTGCTCAGAAACATCTTTCTGAGTAAGATTGCAACGAATTCTATATTCTTTAAATCTATTACCTAATAGCCTTACAAGCTCAGGCGTGGAGTATTCATAGAAATCTACCATATAAACCGTATTTATATATCATTATAATGACAGTTAAATATATTTTTAAGCATTAATCTTCAATATTATGAAGATTATAAACACAAAGCTATGTAATTTCTGAGAATAAAACTAATTTTTACTTGAAAACTTATTGTCAGATTATAAAAACTGATTATAAATCCTATATTTTATATTTGTTCTATATCCAATTTCGCTATTTCCATCTTAAAGTTTTGATTGCAAAAAAAAATGGCTTATCAACCACGCATAAACATGGAGATAAGCCAACTTTTAATTACGACGTTCCATTAAAAAATAGGCTCTACACGTTTCTCAGACTCCCATTCGGTATGAGAAATAATATCATGATATTGCTCCAGAGTAAAAAAAGAGTTTTTCTCGTCAGAACATTCATATTCCCAAGGAAGCTCATAGACGGTACCTTCTTCCTGATATCCCATATAGTTATGGTATGAATCAGAAACCAATCTGACAAAATCCTCTTCCCTCAGAAAACTCAGAAGTTTCTCTGCATCGTAAATATGTAATGGAGCATCAGCCTTATATAAGGAAACAGCCACCTCCATAGCCAATCCGACATTGGATGAATAACTGTTGGAAATAACAATCTTCCATCCCTGATATTGAACATTTGAAGCTAAGATATTCAGACGTGAAAGCCCAAGTTCACCGTAATGATCCGTTGCAAAACGTATGAAATCCTCCTGGCTGTCGACGTTATAAAGGTTCTCCACATCCACATACTTCATATACTTATAGTAAGTCACATCCGACATTTTTGGGAAATCCCTTTTTGAATCCTTATTGATACGTCCACCGATACCCCGTTTCTTATGATAAGCCTTATAAGCTTCGTTAGCAATGCGATAAAATTTACAATACTTTCGTATGGTCATAGTCTCTATAGGAGACAAAGAACACCCTTGTATTGAGTCCTCTAAAGCCTTAACTGTCATTTCACGGTCCTCTACATCAATCCTAAGACTCGGAACTATACGAACCAGGTCCTTTCTGGAAATCCTACCTGTACGTTGTTGGTATGGCAGATTGTTTGCTACATACTCATTAAACCCGTCGGAATCTGCTATAATAACACCAATCATAAGATTCAAAAAGTCGAAAAAACGTGTAAGGTTCTCCTTGTAACAAACATCATCGAACTCCTTTTCATTATACGAGGAGCGTTTAGAAATAACAAAGTGGGTAAATTTCCGGTCGGTAACATGAATCGACCGGTTATTCCCGTGTTTTCTTGAGGTTACATAGAACCAGCGCGTTTCCATCGGATTGAACGCAAGCCAGTCCGACAGATATGCATCCATGCTGCTGTACTCTCCCGAAGCAATCAGTTCCTCAGCGTTAGTCCAATCTTCTGGTGTTGGCCGAGGCACCTCTATATAAAACCCACGACACTCTTCATCGCTAATCACGGCAAGACGCTCAAACTGACGCTGAGTCTCAATCATCCTTTCCAGTAAATTTCCTTCCACAACAATTTCCCAATGATGATTTTCGCCTAATGCTTCCAGATCTAATGTAGTCAGCCCAACTTCCTTAGCCAAATCGCGAAAGCATTTTCTATCTATGATTTTTCTTTCATTCATCGCTCTACTTATTTAATTTCAATAAACTTGCCCGATTCAAATCCATTCATCAGATGCTCATTTGCAAAAATATATCCCATCTGATTAGAGATTACCCTGGTCCCTCCTATTTCCGTGTCAATATTGGTACGCGAATGTCCATATATCCATGCATCAATCCTACTATTGGCAATTAAATTATCGTAATCACTTGCAAATGCATTGTTCAGAACAGATCCTCTATGGTGCGCAGCTACCACTTGGAGTGTAGGCAAATGATGTGTGACCACCACAATATGGTTTGCTGTGCTCTCTTCAATGTTTTTCCGAATAAAGCCAATACAGATCTCGTGCATCCAGTTGAACTCCTCCACCTGCAACAGCTTCCCGCCAAACTTAATCTGACGGAAGTCGTTCATACCTTTCCATACAAAATACTCATCATTCGGATTGATGTGCGCCCAAAGCGTACTTCAGTACAAAGTCCGTATCATCGATGCGGACAACCTGATTCTGATAATAACCCACATTCTCTCGCAACATCCACTTCCATTGAAAACCGCGTTCCATCACATCCGAATAGTTATAGTATTCATGATTACCAGGAACAATCAATACCTGACGGTAATTTTTGGATGCCCACTTCCAGAAATTCATAACTGGAGCAGTCTTATCCTTGAGATAGAAAATATCTCCTGCCAGCACCAGTACATCGCCTGTTACAGGCAATTCATTATATCTCAGATATCTGTTATTCTCCTGAAATTCGAGATGCAAATCACTCATATATTGTATTCTCATTTTATTATTCTCCTTCCTTTGATTGTTCTATCTGTTTCTCTATTATCATCTTTACCTGTGCAAATGATTCCGATGTGAAATTATTGTTATCTACACCTACATCATACTGAGTCGGGAAAAGCATTTTCAACCGCGGAACATCCTTTCCGGTGTTATACCTGCTGGTATGTACATGTCCGAAAAGTTGCCATGTATCGCGATATACTCCTCCATAACAAAGGAAGGGACAATGGCTCAGATAAATTTTCTGTTTATCTACTTCAATATGCATCTGCATCGTTATCTGTTCAAAGTACTTCGTATAATTCTGCCTGAGATCCTTTATATCATGATTGCCAGCTATAAGATATATTTTCCCATTCAATCTGTTTAATACATTTATCCATTCGGCAGAATCTCCCAAACAAAAGTCTCCCAAATGAAATATTATATCATCAGGACCAACCACGCTGTTCCAGTTGGCTATTATCGTTTCATTCATGTGGAACACCCTGCTTCCATCAAATTTATAATTCATAATTTTGTTCATTTATGCGCATCACTGCGCAGTTAATAATACATTGTATTCTGCCCATAGACGGAATTGACGGAGAAGGACGCATCGAGCGAATGTCACCAAAAGGCATAAAGAAAAAGTCGTCGAAAAGTTTTAATCAGGACTTTCCGACGACTTTCTATTGTCATTGTCAGAGGGTTATCAGCATCATTGTACCCTCAATAATATACATAAAAATCGTTGGAAAGTGTATTTGAATTTATTCAATGATTCAATGCTTGATGTATGGACATACGACACACGCTCAAAGCATTCTGTGCTTCGATATAATATATTTGCAGGTATGTTCATTCTATTCTGTTGCATCGTAGTTATATATAAATTAGGCTGCAAAGTTACGAATATTATTGAGAATCAATAAATTCTTATATATAAAAATGAAAAGTCACATTAAAATGCCACCTCCATTATGTAAGGTTCTGGTCACTAAAGTTAATTACCTATTTGGCATAAAGGTTGATTTAGTATAGAGTATCATCAACAGTCAAACATTTTTTTCAACCATGAAACGAAGTTGTTACACAGTTCACCATCAGTACTTAATAAATGTTTCGTTATTGCGGTACCCATTGCAGTACCAGGCTCATCCTGCCATGCTAACCACGTATGAATGCGTGCTTTAGAATGATGTGCATCCTTATAATTGTTTATCTTTTCAGATTCGATTTCTTCCAGAACTTTATCTGTTTTGGCAAGCAAGGCATCATTTTCAGGTTCAGGAATCATATAACAAATAAAATCTTCCAACATACCATTCAGATTATTGTCCGGCATAATCCATAATCCAAATATGAGTTGTTCATCATCGTCTGGTTTGCAAATTAACCCTTCTTTCGGTAAATCAAGAGGAATTGAAGAATAATATCCGCTTTCTATTAAAATGTTTCGTATAGCATCCCAATGACCTTTCAGATTTTCGTCAGCATCAACAATAACACCAAGTCGTTTTAAGGTATTGGTACTTTTTAGCATAGTAGGAAGCGAAGCTATGATTTGATGATATGAGTTTTTTTCAACAACATCAAATGTCTCATTAAGATTTAATCTTTCAGCCAGATTCCAAATTACATGTAAATCATTTTTGCCTTCCACCAATAACTGAAATTCTTTATCTTTCTTTCTCATAGCTTTATCTTAATTCTATATCATTTTCCAAAGCAACTTTCAATTCATCAGGATTATAGCATACAGCTTTGATTCCTGTTTTTCTTTTCTCCAGCCTTATAAACTGGGAATTATCTGTTGCAGAGGCCGAAAAATTCCTGATACAGTCAAGACTGTGAGTAGTTGCGAATAGCTGAATTTTCAATTCCTTGACCAGATGGCAAATCATATCCCATAATTCAGGTTGGCGTTTATAATAAATACCATTTTCTATTTCATCTATAAGACAAACCCCATCTTTACTGTTTACAAGACCTAGAATAATAGACAATATCCTATTCATTCCGTCACCCATAACACTTAAAGGGTACCTTCCGGTGTTATTCTTAAAAGTAATATATGGAACTCTGAAATGTTTCCCTGAGTTTGTATATGGATCTTCTATAAAAGCCAGATTATCAATATCTGGTTCAATTATCCTTAATGCATCAACAACATGTTTTTCAAGACCCGTCAGAGCTATATCATCCCACAATTTTGAGTTTAAAGATTTATTTGATGAAGAAGTATGTATAAACTGAATAGGTACATAAGGCTTGACCTTATTTAATATTATAGCATTATTCTCCAAAGAATAAATAAATTCATTATCGTCTGATTTAATCCGTATTGCTTTGTAAAAAGCATCACCGGCAACTTTATCATCTTCCTGGAATATTGTTTTTGCGATAATTCCGTCCTTGGTTTTTACATTTTCTATAAATATATACCCAAGAGTAAGTTCTACATTTCTGTCTGGTCTGGTCTGGAGAACAACGGATTTACCTCCCTTAAATTCCCAACCGTTAAATAGCTGTGTAATGAGCGATAATCTTTCTGATGCATGCTCATTGTCAAAATCAGCAGTTGTATAGTTCATTCTCTGAAAAGTCAATTGTTTTAAGGTTAAAAAGAAACCTTGATAAACAAATACATAAATTGCTTCCAGGATAGTAGATTTTCCAACATTATTGTCTCCCGCTATCAGATTAATAGCAGATAAAGACTTCAAATCCATTTCTTCGATAGATTTGAATCCTTTTATATAAAAAGAAGGTAAATATAAACTTCCCATTGTTTTCTTTAATAAAGTTCGATTAATATAATCAGTTTATGCAAAAGTACAAATATATTATGGTATAACAAATATTTTAAAAGAATGATTATCAAACATAAGACAAAGTATCCCAAGCAGGAAACAACATAGATAAAAATTTAAGTTCCAAATGATAATGATGTAATATCGTCTTACTTTTTTTTGATTTTGTTACATAATCAAAAACATAAATAATCTCCGGATTACACCATAAGTATTACTTAAATATATTATTATTTTCCCCATTAATACATTAAGAAATTCACAAAAAAGAACTATCTTTGTTGTACCATCATCATGTAGCGCATGGTATAAAACTATCAAAGAATCAAAGTTTTATACTTGATTTTTGATATACAAAATTTGAATGAAGAAAGGCGGTACAAATAAAATCAACAAAAGGCTGAAAAACAAAGGTTTACACTTGTACATAGAAAATGAATTCTTTGTCAAAAATCTATTTGTACCGATTAAAATGCTAAAACGCTGATAATTAAATATGCTTCGATGTTGCATCGGCAAGTGTATACAAGATTGAAGCAAAGGGTAAAGACCTCTGTGAAGTGCAATTTTTTGGTAAATTCATTATGTGTTCCAATAATGAAGATACTCCTGTTCTTATAGAACCGGGAGAAACACGTTATTGGGTGCGAAAAATTAATCCTCTCAAAAAATGACGATACGAGTTTTCTTCAAAAACTAATCACGGAAATCCCAGCATTTCTTTACTTTCTTCAACACCGTCAACTTACTACGGACAAAGAAAGTCGAATGTGGTTCAATCCGCAACTGATACATACGCCAGCTCTCGACAGAATTATCAATTGTAGCAGGAATCATACAGAAATAGATCTCGCTGAAATCTGCATAAATATCATGGATACCATGAGCCAGGATAAATTGACTTTCTGTATTAATGACATTCAGCAGTTATTATTACTTAGTAATATCAAGGTTGAAACCTATCAGATTCGAAACATTCTAAAAAGGAACTGGAGACTTACACCTACTGACAATTCTCTTGCTTATTCAACCTTTATAAAAAACTTCCCTCCAGGCCCTCCGTATCGGGAAGAAAAGAAAACTGGCCGCTACTATACCATTACAAAAGAATTTCTTAGAAAGTTCCGATGATTTGATGAAATGATGAATATTGTTATTAAACAAAAGGGAATGAATGATTTATAACTCATCAAATTTTCATCATAATACAGAAAAAAGACTCAATGTTTCTTTATTTGAGGCATTGAGTCTTTTTTTCCCTATTGTAAAATATGAGTATCACTAAATTTAGATGCAATTAGTTTGGGAACATGTCGTTAAGCGTATGGCCATCTTTATTTACCCAAGCGGCTCTACCATTAACATTCCGTCCAAGCACAATAGCTGCAGCTGCAGATGGAGAATCACAAGTTCCATCTCTATTTACTAGCCATGCTGTAAGTTGTTTTGAACAATATGTTTTCAGAAATATCTTACGACGGAGAAATGTAGAAGAAGTGCTAAACGATAGAGAAACATTCAAAGATAGTAAACTACCAGCCTTAATGATAAAACGGTTCGTTTGGGGATCAAATGTTCCATATGCATCACAATAGTTCTCAGATGATGTATCTCTTTTAAGAAAGAAGGTATAAGGAGTTTCCTTAACAGATATAATCTTTTTGTTTCCACAAACAGGTATAATTGCAGGGTGATCACTTCTAAGCATTGCTCCACAAGCATCTTTCCACATAAAATACTGAGCATTATTTCCTATTACATATGATGCTGCAACAGAAGCATTATCACATTCTATTTCATCTGTAACTCGATAATACTTTTTGTAAAACATACAATGTGTTTCTACAGCCTCTGCTCTATTCTTACCCAACTGAGTATTATTAAATTCTGGAGTACTAGAAATAGATAGCAAACTATCCTTTAAAATAAAAAAATGACCATTTGATGGTTCATAATAGCCCATAGCTTTAACAATACCACTGATTTTGAAGAAATACTGAGCTTCATGCTCCTTAGAGATAATAACATTATTTCTTGCGTACTCTACTTTGCGCGCATTCTGTTCGATTGAAAAAATAATGGACATAAGTTTATTTTCAATGGGTTCATGAGAATTGATTTGAGGATAAACCTGTTCTAGTGTATTCAAGTTCTTATCTTTCCATAAATCTATAGATGCATTACGTCCGGTAACTATGGTAGCAGAAATTCTAGGATTATTGCAAACTACATTTTCAATAAGATATAGACCTTCCAGCTTATCAACACCTGTTTTCATCTTCAAAATATTCTTTCTCTGCACTTGTTGAGCAAGAGATTGAGAGTCAAAGATTTCCTGTTCAGATATTTTACTAAACTTCAGAATGGTGAAAGTGTCATTCTTCTCATCATAATAACCAGCAGCGTCACAATTATTTTGTGAAGTACGTAACCAAAATACATGATATCCTTGTGCATCAGCATCATTTACAGCCTTATTAAGCGCAAAAACACGAAATGTTTCAACTTTTTGCTCATCAAAGAGTAACGTATGAGAACAAGAATTTCTTGTGTACAATTGCGCAAGAATATGCTGATGAAGGACTTCATTCTCTTCATCTGTATCAAAAAGATTAATACGTCTGGCTTTCCCAAACAATCTCTCATATTCTTCATGTATCTTTTTACTCTCCTCATTCATTGTTATTTTGTTGTTCTTTTGATACTTCTGATTTTTGCTTTAGTTACATCAATATTTCCAATGACTGGTACAATATGAATTAAGAAACGTTGATTTTTTCCTTCAACTTGCTTCCACTTTTCCCAATACTCCTCATCTGTAGCAGTTTGCTGTCTCAAAAACTGCTCATCCGGTTTCACACGAGGAACACCACCTTCTCCACTGCCAGAGATTATCAACTCACACTTAGGAATGGATGAAAGATCAATACCATGTTTTTTCCAAAACTCATTTAAAAACTGTGCTCTTAAATACGATAGCGTATAGTTGTTTTGCCAATCATTGTTATTGAACTTTATTTTTGAGGATTGGCCTTCTATTACTACAAGGAATTTAATATTGTCCTGCATAGCATTATTGTGCTCCAGCTTCATAATAGTATTCTTTATTATCTCTCCGGCTTGAAGGATATCCTCACGCTTCTGCTCAGCAGCAGCAGAGTTGATTATATCTAGTTTCAGTTTATCTATATGGTACTCTTTCTCTTGATATTCAACATCAATAGTAAACAAATGTTTTAGATACTCTGCGTTATAGCCAAAAAAACGAGTAGAATCAATGGAACTTACAGTAGAATATACAGTAATAATATCCTCATATTCATCCACCAATTCTTGAAGCTGATTATTTTTTATTTTGAATCGGCTAAAAGATACAGCAAAAAGCACTAACATAATAGCAAACAACGTTGTCATTATATCCACATAACTTGGCCAAAACGAACCATTATTGTTCTCATTCATCACATTCTTATAAGTTTAAGTATTAGAATAGCTTAATACTAGTTTTCTTTTCTTCTATCTTCTTTAATAAGTCAGACATTTCTTCTAACTTTTTTGTTAAAGCCACAGACTTCACAGGATCAGAACTATCAATATGAGATTTGATTGTGTCAAAAATTTCAGAAAGAAGTTTCAAATTAGCAAGCTGAGAGAGATTGGAAAGTTGAGAGAAATCCTTTCTAATATCTTCGATGTTAAACTTTGCTTCTAATGCAGCCTTGAAATTCTCCTGACGTTTAACCACCTCATTGGTCTGTTCCTCAAGCATCTTTGCAAAACCATCCATATGATCTATAATAGCAGCTTCATAACGCTTATTTAACTTATCAATGACCTCTGTCTGTTTGTTAAACATCGCATTTAGTCTTTCATCAGAAAGTTCAATAAACTTATCCGCAATCTTTTTCTTATTTTCAAGAACATTAATGATATTCTTAATAGCATTTATTTCTGTACCAGATACGAGGTCGGCATGAGAGATTTGATTGCCGAGATTGTTCACATTCTCCTCGAAAGTCTTGATTCTGTCAAGAATCTGATTAATACGAACTGCTACCTCACGAGGAACTGTCAGCATCTCGTTATACTGCTCTTGATAGTTTATAGCTTCTTGTGTGGCAGCAAGCATCATGCGACGAGCCTCTTCGAACTTATTGAGAGACTTAGTAATACTTGCAAAGTGATTAGCCGCTTCAATGTATTTCTCCATACCACGAGTAATCTGATCACTTTTAAGAGTATTAAGAATCTGATCTTGAAGCTGGGTATTACGATTAATCTTATCCATATTTTGTCCCATAACCTGAACCGCTGTAGAAACGATCTTTACATTTTGTTCGAAAGTCTCACCAAATGCGCTTGTGCATCGGTCAAAAGTAATTTGGAATTTATTAATTATGTTTTCAAAAGCAGGCTCAAACTTATCGACGGTTGAATGCAATTTTGTAATAGCTGCAATAAGGCTTACATCTAAAGAAGGCATCAATTCAGTCTGAATGTAGTCATAGAATTCATTTTTAGTTTCCTCTACATTCTTTTGAGCCTTACCAATACCAGCATTGTTGATTGTAGTTAAAAGTAAACCAAAAAAACTAGTTGACATTGAAACAAGCACACCTGCCAAAAGATTTTGAATAGACTCATCTGTAATACCATTCACACCATCAAACCCCCAAAGAAACGTTATGATTCCTAGGAATACCCCCAAAAATGTACCCATCAGCCCAAGGTGAGTAGGAAAAGAAAGTTTTGCAAGAGCTTGATCGCGCCGCATAGCAATTTTTCGTTCAACTTTATTCTGAATAATAGAGAAGTCTGTAGTGCCTTTTGTCTTAGCGATATAATGGTTGATCTCACCTATCAGCATATTCAAGTCTGAGTTATCTGCACCAACCTCATCAAGCTGAACTACGTTTTCTTTGCCTACTTCCAAAGAAGACGTAGAATAAAAGTAATCATTTTTCCGTTTAAAGAAATCCTTATATAAGGTTACAAATGTCTTAGTTTCCTTATAAAACCACCATTGAAGAACGAAAAATACACACGTCACTCCAATAGAAAACGCCAACGTTATATAGAATGTATTCATTTATTATAATTTTGTCATTTCAAATATTCTATCAACAATAGGAATGAAGAAGACAGAGTCATTAAAAATAACCTCGTCCCCATACTTTTGCTTCACCTGTGTTTTGTAATATGTAGATAGCGGTGTAGACATATCTTTAGCAGCTGCTTCCACATAAATTAAAGTATTGGCTGTGTTATCTATGATGCGTTCACGCTTGATTAATTCAAGCACCTTTTTATACAACTCCGCCAATTGCTTGTATTTTGGCATGAGAGCTAACTTAAGATCTTGATAATGTTTATTTAAATCACCTACGCTCTCATACTTATCAACTGTACCCTGATAGACTATATCTTTTACATTTTCTGCATTTTTATCACGATACAAACCACCATAGCAAGTTGCTTCCTTACGTTCTTCTGGGAGGGTTAAATTGATGTTATGCTCGCCACCAAATACCTCAGAAAAGACAAGATTGATAATAGCCTTCAGTACATTTTGCTGACCAGTGATAAAGTTATCAATATACTTACTACCATTACCGCTGAACACTATTGTACGAGGGGCATCCATATGATTGTCCTTATACATCTCCGCCATGTAATACAATATCGATGTAAAGTGATATACAAATACAGGCTTAAAGTCTTTGCTTAATTTTTTACAAATATTACAGTAACGGTCATTGCTTAGCCAAAAATTAATGATATCTTTTGTCTTAGACCCATCATATCTTATCATACTATCATTAAGATCTTTTAAGTTCTGATTGCCATCAAAGGTGATAGTATCAGCATATCGATTATAAATACCATTACTGCGTTCTGACTCAAATTCTATGTATCCATTCTCCCAAAGCACATCGCATCCGAAATGAACAGAATTGGCTATCACTGGCTTGTTATCTTTAAAATACACAAAGTCTGTAGAACCGCCACCAATATCAATCACTGTTACAGCATCGCTGTCTGCAATATAGCGTTTCTTATTATAGTAATAATAAGGAGCCTCCGATTCAGAGTATTGGCTTACCTGGCTTGAATTAATAAATAAAATATCTTTTGGCTCGCTAGTCCAGATGTCATTATACATTTCTCTCTCATTGCCAGAAAAACTCAAAGGACTGAACCATACCAGTCGTGTGCGATTAAGATCACCATTGCGTTGGAGAATGTCACACTTTATAATAAGTAATAGTTCTCTCACAAAGAGACGCAATTCTTCCTCATTCTTCTCCCATTTAATATCCGTGTGAATCTCCTGATCATCATTGGGCATCAACTTCTCATAGAAAAAGGCAATATTATGATTATCAAATAGTTTTGGCTTCTGTATCTTACTTTTAATACTACAGACAGCAGTGCGGATTGGGAACTTGTAGTCTGTCCCATCAATCATAGCAGGTAAAAACTCTGTCTTAATATTCTTACGGGCTTTTTCAAAGATACTATTCTCAATCTGTTGGTTGATAGAGAACTGGCTATCAGTCTTTACCTCATGCAAATAAGAAACCATAGGACGCTCCATTTTGAACAACTCAGGATTTTTACTTAAATCAGGAGTATCATCAGCATTGTTTTTACATCGAGACATAAAAGTATTAGATGTACCCAAGTCTATGGCATAAGTAAATGTTTGGTTCGTAGGATTACTGCGCTCCCATTGGGGAACAATGAGTCCTTTCTGTCCAAGAACGTCCACCTCAATTACATCAAAGGCTGTATTAAACACCTCATAGAACTTAGTTCCACTTTTTTCTCCAGTTCCAATACTCTGGCGAGAACGTACCACAGAGGGTAATGTACCAAATTGAGCATTACTATCAGAGGTAACCTCAGATACTAATTTCATTACCAGTCCTTCTCTACGATAAAAAGTCAAGTTTATCTCATCAATATTGAAATACGGCGGCTCAGGATTTTCATCTGCTGCCACTACAATAACTTTGAAGTAGTTGTTTTCATCATCATTATTGGAGAGAATATTAGGAAACAATCCTAAATCGAAATTCAAAGAATCAACACTTAAATCCACAATCTTTCCATGAGAAGCCGCATAATTATCACCCCTATCGTAAAATTTCTTGTACTCTTTACCATTGTAACGTAGGGATACAGTAATATCATTCCTATTTAAATGGATAGATACGTCAGGAATATTACCATCGAATAAATTAAATACCTCTGCCTTAAATGGCATTAGATAATCATAATCACGCTCAAGAGTGTCATTCTGATATTTAATGCCAAAGAAATATTTATCGGAAATGCGATAAGGTAGCTTGATGATAGTATCTGTGAAGAAGCTCATCACATCAACCTCATCAAGTCTCATTAACTCAAGTCTATTAATAACTAACGGATCATTTTGGTCCGTTAATATAGGACTCATTTTTTGGTCATAGTCATTCCGAATATCATTATCATTTCTGAATCCATGAATATAGTCTTTTATCTCTTTGAATTGACTATCTACATTATCTCCACCAAACAGTGTGTTGTACATGTAGTTTTTGAAATCAGCATCGCGGTCGCCAAAAAGTTTTATGTCGCGGAAGTAGAAACCTGAAGATTTCCTACGAATTTGAAGGTTGTTGTATTGTTCTCCAGCACACTCTACTTTTATTGAGTTATTCTCTTTAATTTTTGCTTTATCCATATCAGGAGGAGTAACAAATCCTGTGAGAGGAGAACTGCATGCCAATAATTTATCCTTTCCATTCTCTGAATAAATTAAAAAATATAATTTGTCTTCTCTAATATCTGTAGTATAATAATCGTGGATAGAATTGTATAAGACAGGCATTTTTTCCTTAATATATGCCAACTCCTCTTGGCTTTTCCATTCTCTTAATTCTATTTTCTCACCATTCCTCCAAGTATTGTTTTTATGGTATTTGATATAGAAAAGTAATTCAAACACATCAAGAATGTCTGATACCATTTGTCTGTAGGCAAAACCAGCTTCATTTTTTGGATTGAGATGTTCTTCATGAACGCGACGAAAAGCTTCACGAGCTACGAAGAAACGAGCAAAAGGCGTTGGAAGTGAATTAAGTGCACCACTATTGTCAGTCTTTTGCTCTATTACTTTATCTAGATGGTCTGCTGTGAGGGCTGTTTCTTCTGCCACCCATTTAGACCCGTTGATTCCACGATCTACAATATTTAAATCTACTCTTGCCATAGTTATTTCAAAATCTTTTGAGTGTAGTTATTAATAGCTTTGTAAGCGAAATCAAGAAAATAGCGGAATGTATTATTGTGCTTTTGAGTGTCGGCGTTGCTTTCTTTAATCATCTGCAAAAGATAATATGAATCATCCTTTGCATCAAGTTCATACCCCTCAATCCATCCGCTCATATCCTTGTGTGATTCATAATGCAGTGGAGCGAATGCACGCTTGTTAGTAGCTAACTCGTTATACCACTGATAAAAAGTTTCTGTAAAATTACAAAGATCATTATAAGCAACATCATTATAGAATTTAATATCGAAATGACGATTTTTCTTTAGAGGAAACCATTTTTCTTTTGGAAGGATATTTACTAATTCACGTAAAAGCATATAGTCAGCTATCGTTTTTACAATATCAGTATAACCCTTGCCCATACTTTGTAAATTAAGAGCCTCTACATCATCATTGATAGCACGAGAAAGGAATTGCTGTCTTTCAGGTTTATCACGTCCTAAAAAGTCAAATAACGCCGATGCAGCCACAAGTTCGATGAAATTAGCAGTATCCTCTTGTTTCTTCTCATCATTCTCATAAGTTTGACGTAGTGTTTTCTCACCAATATAGTAGAGGTAGTCTGATTTAATAGTATTTTGATAATATGCCAAAGCTGCCTTTGTCTTAGTATAGAAGTTGGCAGAATCAATATCACTACCAGTTGTGGCCGGATCTTTCAGACCATAGTATGGCAAAACCGTAATGGCACCCATCAATGCATTTTTTACTGCAGGCTGATCACTTGCACCTCTGATTTTTTTTTCTAAAAGTGGAAAGCCAGACGCACCAGTTCCACCAAAAATAGAACTGATAATAAAGATACGGTCATCTTTTTCACAATGGATTTTGAAACCATTGAACCAGTCTGCATTCTCAATCATGTCACCTAACACTACTGTACCAACATTTGGATTACCTTTAAAACCTACGGATAATGGATTATTCAAATTTCGAGTAGAAAACATTGTCTCAATGAGGTAGTTATTGATATTGCCTACACCTAAATTTGATTTGTGGATATAGCTACCAAATTTTTCCTCACTACCAGAAATCTGCTTAGTGTCGTTATGTTGGTTGTTTAGTTCATCCAATGTAATAACCTCTGAAGCAAAGAAGCCTTCCGATGCATTCATTTTTGTAGAACCATTATTAACAGAGCGGTTATATACTGTCTTATAGCTTTCAATGAGGCTATGTAAATTTTTCTTTTCCTGCAAATCAAGATGAGGATCAAGAATGATAGGTACAACAACATATCCGTTAGTTTTCATTCCACCGGCAAGGAGCATCATAATACTTTTCATCACACGGATACCCGTACCTCCTATGCAAAATACAAATACTTTTTTCATTCCTATTCAGGCTATTTAAAGAGTTTATATGCGTTTGTTTTAATATTACTTTTACAAACAATCACAGATGCCAAGAAATATACAACACTTGCGTATATGGCATTACACAAGGCTATTTTAACCTCTACACTCCATGCGCCCTGTATGATTGGCTTAGCGGTAAAATATTCTAAGAGTAAAGTAACAAAAAATGTCATACCAGCGGTTATACCTAACATAATACACCACCATTGAGGAGTGTACTTTCTACCAGGCTGGTTATTAAATGGACCATAGTAGTAATATGTCAATACAATACCAATAACCAACATTGCAATAATAAAGATTATAGAATCGTTATCCAATTCATTCCAAAAAGTTGTTGCTTGTTTATAAAGTACATCATTGTCTCTGAATGAGTTTATAAAATCATTCTTTGTACCAGCAAACCATGAGTATATTTTTAGGAGTTTCATTGCTGTAATATGTTATTGTTGTTTAGAAATCAGTATATAATTCGGTTTAATTGATTTATTAATAACACCATCATAGAAAATACCTTTTAAAAAGTCATCAATGGAATATGATTTTGTCACATCATTTTCTGATATTGCACCAAAGAATGGAGTAAAACGCGAGGTATCAGAGTCCGGCAGTTCAAGTGTCCACTCAATAACATCTGCATCATTGGCTAACATGCCGTACACTTTTAGGTTTATAGTTGCAACAGCAGTACGTTTTAATTCTTTTCCTATAGTATTCTTTACATCAAACTGGATATTACCTAGCTCAACTTTTGAACCGTAAAGAGCTCTTATCTTTAAAGTTTCTCGTAAATACTCCTCATCAGCCATCAGCCAACGATAATTCGCAATGTCAAGTTTTAAGCGAATAGTAGCAGTATCATTAGCATCGGTGTCATACCCTATAAATGTTGGCTCATTGCCTTGTTGGTAGCAGTTCAAAGGTACACCAAACTCATAGTGTGGCTGACCATAATTAAAACCACTCTCAATGTTGTCGACAAAATGTTTACTATTATTAATCAGAATAGAAATAGCATTACGCATAAAAGCTACATGACGATCATTGCCAATAATAACATAATAATAAGGTGATTGGGGAGTAACCACTTTACCCCTGTTATCCCGATAATCAGAAGTGGCAGCTATCACACATATAGCTTTACCATACTGTCGGAAAATAGAACAAACGTCAGTGCTATACTGACTCAACAATACATCTGGAGCAGCTGAACCAACAGGACTGTATTTCATATCAGACACAAGAACAGCGACTTCGCCAGCATCAGCTTCCAACGATTTGATCATTGATTTTAGCATAATAGGAGTCTTTGTGGAAGCTGATGACACAAAAGAGCCTGTGTTCATAGCAGTCTGAAACTGCTGTAAAGGAATCTGCTTTCCAACACTACCATCATTTGTGAGTATATCTACAGTATGAATTAGTCCTGAAAAATGGCTTGCTACAGTCCAAACATCCGTTTTGAAATCAGTTGGCACATTGGCACGAAAGAAACCGTTCATACTTCCTGATACCTCTACGAAAAACTTTATACGACTTGGAGATTCAAGTACAAACATATTTGAATCATTTGCAACGAGGTAATTACCGTCACTAGTAAAGTGAGAGTCTGCAACTGAATTATAATTCGTGCAAGAAAAGATAGTGAAGGAAGTAATTCCACTTGTTAAAATTATGGATAGAAATAAAGTTTTTTTCATCTATTACTTGTTTTTAAATTTCGACATCATTTCTTATAAGATCTTTTACCTCAACATTTAAGGCCTGCGCAACTTTGAAAAGCATATCGAGATTTGGCTGTGCCTTATTAGTACACCATTTCGACACGGTCACTGGATCTTTACCCAGTACCATTGCGAGCCACTTACCTGTGTGTCCAGTCTCTGCTAAAACAGCTTTTATGCGATTCAGCTTCTTGAGTTCGTTCATATCGATTCTTGATATAAAATTAATGTTTGTCGCAAATTTATTAAACTTTTTCTAGAATAATAATATCATTTTAATAAAAACATTTCACATTATCAAATTTCTTGAATAAAAGAGTTACACATAGTACTTGATTAAAATACAAAAACAGGAATTTATTACAAACTTATAATCGATTTAAACTTAAAAATTTAAATTTATAGGTAGTGACAAAGGAATTTCTACAAATTATAGGTTTTACAGTTATATGTAAATGAGGAACCATATAAATCAAAAAAAGAAAAATTGATTGAAATAAAGAATCAAAACAGCAAATTTCCGAAAGATATGGCCCAATTGTAGATTTTTGCAATATTTGTTCCAAAGTAAGTAGCATTTTCGAATAATGTCAGAAGTGATTTATCCAACCGTTACAATAACCCCTTAGATCTTCTTAACAAATATACTTCCCTTCATTTTGACACATTTTATTACGTAAACAAATCACAAATCTATATCCATTGTTTAATTATCATACCTTTTTTTAGAGAATGGACTTAAATTAATAAACAGTTCTTTGAGCGATTCTGTATTGCTAAAGTTTGAAAGATGTATTGCAGTAATTCCTCTTGTCTGGCTTGCCCCATAGTCATACGATACAAGGATAAAATTTTAATGAGGCGTTGGTAGCGCAATTGATCTTGACTTAAAGGATACATTGGAACAATTCTCTCAATTTTGAAGTTTTGCATTTTGCCTAGACACCAAAAAGGTATAAGTTCCGACTCCCCATTTTTAAGCATATCCTTACAGGCCTTATCAAAAATTTCCGCCCATATATCGTTTTCAAAGCAATCCTGACCATATTGCTCTGCCAGATTTTGACGAATAGCAAGACATTTAAATCTGTTCACCCTACCTTCCCGCTGCTCAAAGTCAACAGGATTGCCCGGCAGATTCCAATGCATAATTTTCCGGCAATAATTATGAAAATCCAAGCCTTCCTGACCTATTGAAGTAGACGCAAGGACAAACGGACGCATAGGGCTATTAAAAGCATCTTGAATACTTTCTTTTCGGTTTACTAATTTATCATTGTCTCTTTTGTTGTTCACAAATCCCACAGCGAAATGAGCACGCATATGATTGAAACGATTTTCGGCATGCAGTTTTTTCATCACCTTGCGTCGAAAAGAGCCAGGTGTTTCAACAGAATATGTAGCAGAATGAAGCGAAATCGTTCCATTTTTCCCATCATTTCCATACATTTTTTCAAAGATCTTCTGCTCTTTATCTTCATCTGCACAGAATTGAACATCTTCCATCAGCATGTGATGGTACTCATCAAACATTGCCTGAAAGCACCCATCCACACAGTAGTTCAAGACATTCATCCAATGGGGACTATTGGAGTTATTCTCTGGATACGCTAATTGAACAACGGCTGTGGCTTCAGTTGTATTGAAACGATTGACGAAGACTTTTGCAAGATTGGCAGCATTTTGTGCATTCCCTCCGTTACCTCGATAGATACAAACAGCAGGAGAACCAATAGCCATAAGCGATAATACCTCTACAAGGTTATCAGGCATTGTACCCATTTT
>OOCX01000184.1_pt1 | contig 60230 bp, 69 predicted proteins | sample 1671231 | NCBI WGS metagenome assembly OOCX01 (sample SAMN06348135, study PRJEB24527) | human gut metagenome | biome: human gut; feature: ankylosing spondylitis patient; material: feces | host: Homo sapiens | place: China | collected 2015-10 | reverse complement strand
ATAAAAAATATAATATAAAATGAATTAAATTTTAAAAGATTTGCTATGATATGCTGTAGTACACGAATGGAAAGTCGCACGGTAAGACGCATACAAGAGTAGAACCCTTTATTTATAGGCAGTTTGTAACACAATTGACTTATTGTTACTATAAGAAGGGAAATGGGCAGAGATATTAACGGTGCCTGTGGACAGCTTAGAAACGAGGCAATGAAAGGAAGAAAACCCCTATAAATAAAGGGGTTTTTATTTTTGCTATAAATTTTATCCTTTTCCAAATTTATACATTGACTTACAAGTTTTGGTGTGATATTGTGTGGTTAGGTGTGATGTAAGACGCACGTAAGACGCAAAATGACACATAAGATAGATTGGGTAAGACGCATAAGGAATTGGAGGTTGTATTATGGCTAAAAAGAGGAGTAATGGCGAAGGTAGCATCACTTATGACAAACGTAGAAAACGCTATCGAGCAAAAGTAACAGTAGGTTGGGAGATGAACGAAGAAACCGGGCGAACAAAACAAATAACAAAAAGCATAGGTTCGAATTTTAAAACTCGTGGTGAAGCAGCAAGAGCGTTAGCAGAATATCAGAATGAATCATATAACCTTGAGAACAAAGATATAACTTTTGAAGAATTATTTGAAATATGGTATCCAGAATATATTCAAAAACATCCATCTTATAAATATGTATATAAAAGTGCATATGCATATATGACATTATTATACAAAAAGAAATTTAGAAATATTACTATTCTTGACATGAAAAAATGCATTGAAGAAGGAACGATTATTTGCAAACTGGGTAGTAACAAAGGAAACATTATAACACCAAGCCCACAAGTAAAACAAAACATGAAAGGTATGTTGAATAAAATTTACGATTATGCTCTTGAGGGTAGAATAGTTAATATTAACTACGCAAGAAATTTCTATTTAGATAAAGAAGTCTTTGATAACCAAGAAAAAAATAAAGTTCCACGAATTCCCTTTTCACAACAAGAACTTGATATAATGTGGAAAGCAAAAAACTTTGTTCCTTTTGTGGATATGATATTATACCACTGTTATTCTGGATGGAGACCTAAAGAAATAATAACTTTAAAAATCGAAGATGTTCATTTAGAAGAAGAATATATAGTGGGTGGAATAAAAACAAAAGCAGGTAGACAAAGAACAGTTCCAATACATCCATTGGTCAAACCCATTGTTGAAAAATATTATAACGAAGCAATATCAATAGGTAGTGCCTATCTATTTAATGATATAACAAAGAAAAAAGGATTAAATGGTTTGTCAAAAGACCAATATTATTCAAGATTTATTAAGGTTGTAAAGCAATTAAAATTAAATCCTGAGTTAACTCCACACTGTGCTAGACATACTTTTATAACCAAAGCCAAATCAAGAGAAGTTAATATGAATGAATATATATTAAAAATGATAGTTGGTCATAAAATACAAGATGTTACGGAATCTGTATACACTCACAGAACAATAGAAGATTTAAAAGAAGAAATATTAAAAATAAAATCGTAAAAAATAGGGACAGGAGAAATTAATCTCTTGTCCCTAAAATTATGTCTTAAATCTAAAACATATTGTACCAAAACGTATTAAGCTTTAATCAACTTACCAGCCTTTAATAATCCAAGTAATTTAGTATTTTGTTTTGCTGTTCCAGCATATAATTTAATTCCATTAGCTTTGGCAATTTTAACTCTATTAGTATAACCGTTCTTTACACCAATGACTAACAAAGCATCTGAAAAACTTAAACTTCTACCAACGTATTTTTTATAGTAAGAAACTTTTTTTGTTTCTTTTTTAGTGTTTTTACTTGTTTTAGTGCTTGTGTTTTTCTTCTTAACTTTAGTGTTTTTTTTCTTTGTAGTAGCAGAATAATCTATATCTTTTAACCATAAAATATGTGTCCAACCATTTGCACTAATTTTAGCTTTTCTACAGCCATAAGCAGAACCGTCCTCTGCTATATAATATCCATTTCCAATATAAACGCCAATGTGTCCCTGCATCCATAAAGCACAACCTGGTACAGCTTTTTTAATATCTTTAATGGGTAATACCTTTGTGGCTGTTGATTTGTATTCGCTTGAGCCTCTTAATATACCTGTATAAGCAGAAATAAGTCCTGAGCAATCACATGGATGTTTGCCAACACATTTAACATCAGAATTCCAAACCATTGAACCATAAGTCTTTTTTAAATTATTATAATTATCCTTAGTACAAGTTCTGTTCCAAGCATAATTCTGTTTGAATCCATACAAATAAGGATTACCAATCTTTGTCTTAACATATGATACTAATCCCTTTGCTGTTTTTGTTGCCATATATGTTTCCTCCTTTACATATAAAAAGAGAGCAGCATTTAAGCTACTCTCTGTAGTGTTATTTGTTAAATTTGATTTATTATTCGATAACAGTAGAGGAAGAAGTAGTATTAACCTCCTCAATCGTTTCATCTGTTTCTGTATAAATTCGACTATCCTTGTATTCAATAGGGTCGACAGCCTCTTCATACTGAACACCATCACGCTCAATGTACATTCCTGCATCTGAATAATTTTTTATAAATTTTTCGTCTTTTATTGTTACTATTTCTGTAATTAACATAATTACTACCTCCTTATTCCCATACGCTCATTTCTTCGGCGTACCATTGTTCATTTTTGTACCACTCTAAATTTTCGTATTTACTACCCTCAATCGGTTTAATCTTGTCAGCGTATACCGACCAATTAGTAGCTTTTTTAAGTTCTTCTACGAATTGGTTTAGGCAATATATTTCTTCTATATTTTGCAAGTTATCAATTGATGATAATGATGGCATCTTTGATGTGTTTCTAAATATCAAAGTTTTTAAATTAGTCTGTTTATCATTCCACGCAGTTATCGAAGTGTCTAATACTTCTAACGTGTTAGTCTTAGCAAAAGGAGTTTGTTTTAAGACTGTTGTTTTCGGAATTATAAGCCTTTTTAACTTTGTGCTATGAAAAGCATAGTAACCATTAGTATCTGCCAATTTTGCTTTAGGGAAAATTAAATTTTCAATTTGCGTATTTGTGAATGTGTGATATGGCATACCTGCATCTATCTCTGCTACATTTGGAGCATAGATATTTTTTAAATTCGTACAATTATAAAAAGCTGATGGTGCTATATACGTTAAATTTTCAAAATGTGCTTTTGTTAACATTGTAAGACCATACAAGCTATAAGGGCGTAGCCTTAAAATTTCATCGTCTGTAATGCTTTCTAATTCATTAGATAGTAAATTAGATAAGCTATTTTTTTCATTTGTTATTTTTACAGCTTCAACCAATTCTTCCAGAGTTGCGTCTTTATTCTTAATAATGCCTTTATCCATTAGTATATTTCTTAACTTTTCTCTTATCCTGTCTAACTGTAATATATATAGGTCACTTACTACCGCCATTTGCTCCTCCTTTCTGACCTAATACATTTTCATACATTAGGTCTTGATTACAACTATTAATCATACTGTCAACAGCGTTATGCACGCTTGTGTCATTTTTGCCTGTGTATTCATTCATTCTTATTATTTCATCAGTTATTAATTGCTTTATATTTGCATTTTCTATTGTTGACATTTAATATCACCTCTATTCCCATACTTTCATTTCTTCTTTATACCAATCTTCTTCTTCGTACCAATTCAAAGGCTCGTATTTACTGCCCTCAATAGGTTTAATCTTGTCAGCGTATACTGACCAATTTGTAGCAGTTTTGAATTGTTCAATTATTGTTTCTGTCACATAGATTTCTTTGATATTTCTAATGAAATCTGCATTTGCTAAGTTAGGGATTGTTGACGTACTTCTACATATATAAATTTCTAAATTTGCCTGTGACATTGTAACGTTAAGTCTACAATCTAATAACCGCAGTGTGTCTGATATAAAAGGTTGAGACCGTTGTATTGTTGTACATTTTGGGGCTATAAGCCTTCGTAAAGTAGCAAGATAAAATGTATACCAATCGCCAAAGTTTATAAGTTCTGGCAAAATTAAATTCTCAATTTGTGTATTATTAATAAAACCAGAAGTGCCACTATCTATCTTTTGCACTTTAGGTAAATATAAATGTTTTAATCTAGTACAACCATTAAAACTCTGTTGCAGTATGTTTAATGCATTATCTATCCTAACTTTTTCTAACCTTGGCATATTCATAAAACAAGATACTCTTATGCTTGTAACTTCGTTATTAACGTATGATGTTAAATCGCCATTTAGAAAATCATTTAGACAGTTTCCAGGGCTTAATTCTTTAACCGCTTCAATCAAATTTTCAAGCATCTCATCTTCTTCCTTGTATATTTTTTTATCAAGTAAGATGTTTCTTAATTTCGTGCGTAGATTTTCTAATTTTAAAACAAACTTATCATCTATTATTGCCATCTGCTTCATCCACCTTTCCTAATAATTGCTCATATAATGTGTTTTGATTTTTAGAATATTTGACTATATTCTTCGCCATATCTTTTACTTTTATGCTTTCCGTTGTGTTTCCGTTTTCACGTATTGCGTCAGCTATAGATTTCAACGTATGTTCCTGCACTATGTATTCTCTACTCATTAGAAATCTACCTCCTCTGCTTCGCCAATGATTAGATAACGTATGCCTGATAATTCTTCGCTTATAGCTTCGGCACTTTTCTGTATTTCCTCAGCAGCCTTCTGGGTTGCTTCAGCGTGTTTTTCCGTCTCTGTTACTGCTTCTTTGGCTCGCTCAACGTCTGCCTGTGCTTTTTCTGCCGCTACCTTTGCATCGTTGCTTCTCAATAAAATTTCATCAATAAGATTTAGTTGTTCTTCAGTAATACCTTTTTCCCCGCAAGGATGTTTATCTATAATAACAGTAGTAGTAGAAGATTTTAAAATTATATCTTTTTGATCAAATTTAAGAAAAGTAAGATACATTTTTACTTCACCAACAACAGAAGTAAAATTTTCATCAATATTAATAACAAAGCGTAGATAGTCTTTATATGTATCTTCTTGAACGAAATTGTTAATTAATAAATAATGTTCGTTATTATCAGGTGTAATATATGTAAGTTTTATATCACAATCTAAAATATTAACATCGTTATAGGTAGAAGGAATAAGAAATTCAAGATAATCAATATTTTTTTCGCCTTCAAAAAGTTTAACGTTATTAATAGCACTTAGAGATTTTGAAGCGTATCTAAAAACAATTTTCTCATTCATTTTTATCTCCTTTCATAATAAAAGACTAGCCACAATACGGACTAGCCTTTAAAAATCGCTTATATAGAACATTTTACTATATTTATATTGATTTAACTAACAAGAAAATAATCTTTCCCATATAGTTAATTCTGAACTTGAAATACTGATTTCATTTGTTTATTCAACCATCCAAGAAGTGGTACAAACAAGCCAAGCACCTGTAGGAACAGTATTTCTAGTAGCTGTGTTATTAGAGTATCTATCTAAAGTCACCGTACCATTTTTATTAACTTCCATTATCCATCTGTTAGAACCACTTCCTTGCTGTATGCTCTGATGAGGATATGATGGTCTAAATTGTGATGCAATGGTAAATAAGGTTTTTTTAGAAGTTTCTGTGGTAGTAATAGAATTAGAATTTGTAACAACACCTTTTAAATATACCATCTTGCCAACTCGTCTCATATATAATAACGAACTGCTATAAACCGATATACCACTTCCGTAACTAGATACAGGTTTCCAACCAGAGTCATAAGCTTGCCCATTTAGGGTAGTTAAATTTGATATAGATGTAGTTGCCAATTCACAAGTATTATAAAAAACGTGTTTGGAAGACCAATTACCATCTGAGCCTTTTGTGAAATAAATGTCTTCATGAATATGACCGGGTGTAACACCAAATGATATTCTTCTATGAGTAGAATCGCCATTTATTGCATTTTTACCATTTACCATAATTCCTAATCCATAATATTCAGAATTATTATAAGGGGTACATCCCATATCAAACTGCCCATATTTATCATTATCTTGATATAACTCTAATTGTTTAGCAGTTACATTACCATTAAACATACCATTTCCCTCAGAATCAACACCCATAATAGGAGTAGTATTGCCATTTTTTCTAATACAGAATAAACATTTATCTAATGTCTTATCACCAGCGGCATGTTGTGGGTCAATTTCTACAGAATAAGAACCGTCCCTATTAGTAAAATAAGCATAACCCCCACCAATTTTAGGTGAAAATATATAATCGTTGCCAACTAAAGTAGTAGGGTTTAATGCATTTAATTTATTTTGGGTGTCAGTTTGGAAAGTGGTCATATCTTTTAATCTTGAAGTAAGATTACTTTCATACACCGCAGATGTATATGTGATATAACCAGATTTATATTGAATATATGTTCTTGACCATATATATGAAGTTCCAACCCAAGCTGGTACAGTATCACTCCAAGAACCGCCTGTTACGGATGAGCTAGATGTAGATAAATAATATTGCTTTTTTGTAGTTGAAATACTATCAGATAAAATTATAGGAACAGTAATAGTTTTTAAAGCAACGCCAGAATTAGTAGACATAGTACATTTAACCCAATTACTTGTTGATTTATAGATTGGATAAGTATAACTTGAAACATTTTGACCAGTGGCATAGGTTGTTGTCCAATTAGTTCCATCAGTAGACTCTGCAAAGGTAAATTTACCTAGGTGAGATTGTCTAGTAGTAGAATCGCCTGTTTGAACATATCCATTGAAAATGATTTTGCTTGGATTCATACAATTCTCAACTGTTGCTGTAGAACTATTAAATCTCCTTTCAACGTAATCTACACTTGATTCAATCTGGTAGAGACTTGCATCTTTACCATTATTACCCGTATTGCCTTTGTCAACAAGCCCCACGCTAGTACATGTTACCGCCGTGGACGAGTTTACTTGTGTCACTTTAGCAATAATAAAGCAATAACCATTCTTAGATGTATTAGTAACTCTAAGCATTATCTCATCGCCAACTTTAACGTTAGAAGCGTCCGTAACAGCCCATGTTCCGCTATAACCAGAAGCTGAATATCTGTCTATATTTTCTTGATTATATGAATAATTGGTTATTAAAGTAACAAAAGAATTTCCATCTTTACCATTAGTTCCATCTTGTCCGTTTCGACCACTAATGCAAGTAATACTAACTTCCTTATTGCCATTTGCATCTACACTAGTAATTTTTTGCCATATATATTTATTAGCTTCCCATTCAGGGCAAGTAGAAGACCAATTAGAATCATTTGCATCAGGTGCAACAATAGAAGAATCAGAGTTCATAAATTCAAGTTTAACCTCACTCATAGGTGCATCTTTTTCATACTTAATTACTTGTCCGTCAGATAAAGTAATACCATCTTGGTCAATTCTAACTTTTCCATTACCTGCTGTAATAACAAGTTGATTACCTGCGATTAATTCACCTATAACATATTTACCGATGATACCATAATCTAAAGTTTGATTTCCGTCTTTATCAGTATATACAAATTCACCTATTGCCTGACATATTGTTTGCCAATTATCTTTAGTAAAGTAAATGCCGTTACCTAAAATTTTAAGCTGCTTGTCCCCATAAAATCCAACATCATCCATTCTTTTAGCAATAGCACCACCTGGTGTAATAGTAAACGTTTCAGAGTTATCATTCTTAATCATTGTTTTGGCTGCATTTAAGCCGTTAAGTCTTAAATCAGTGACATAATCACTTGCCTGAGAACCTTTGTCTGCTTGTTTAACTGTTGAGTTATATGTTGTCGAAATACTTTTTGCTTGGTCTAATATAGACTTTATATCTTCAGTAGAACCTGTAATACTTTCAATCTTATCTGCAAAAGTAACAGTAACCGTATCTAATGAATCTCCTGAAATTTCAAGTCCTAATATTCTCAATTTCAATAATTCATCTTCAGTTCTAACACGAATATAATTATATAATTGAAAACTATCATATAATGGTTCAAACTCAGGAAGAGCAAAGATATTATTAAGAGTAACAGATATGGTTCTTTGACACACACATGCTTTTTCTAATTCCTTTTTAGCGACCTCAACCAAATCCCTAGCTTTATCCATTGCTTGAGCATCAGTTAAATTGTCTGAAATATAATTAGAATTACTATATGTATCTTCACGAATATACTTATATAATTGCTTATATAAATCATCTCCTAGATATGTTTGCATATTACAATCTTTTTGATACTGTGAACATTGACTTTCAAGACTAGAAACTAATAAATCTTGTTCCTTGCATTCTGTTTCACGTTGTTTATAACATTCATTAACAATAATTTTAATATTTGTATACTTATCTAAAAATTCTTTTACTTTAGCTGAAATTTCGGCTGTATTAGTAGCTTTAGCAAATGCTTCCTGTAATAGACTAACTGCTGTATCATAAGCACTATTGAATGAATACAATCGAGATAATGAATATTTTTTGAAATATTCTCTCATTTGTGATGTAGTCATATTAGAAATATCAGTATCAATGTTAAATATATCACTTTCAGCTAATGCAATTTTTAATTTCTGCTGTGTATATGTTAGGTTATAATCATCGTTTACAACAGCAACTTGGAATGTATTATTTTTATAGTCATCTTTACTTGGTGGATACATTGAATTGTCAGTTAATCTCTTAACTACAATCGTTCCTGTCCAAATTTTCTTATTGTTATCATATTTGCATATTCCGCTATCAGTAACTACCTCAACAGTAAAACGAGTATCACTATATACTTGTGCCATAGATTCAATATTATTATTAACCCTTTCGACAGAAGCAATCTTAATATCTTCTACACCAATCTTGCCATTGACTAATTTTTGCTTAATATCAAAGAATTGTTCCTTGGCAGTCTTACTAACCCATACATCTAAATCATCTTTCATACCATCGGCAGGTGACATTGTATACTTTAACTCACTCTGACGACTATATGCATTCTGTAATTCTAACATTAAATTCTCATATCCTTTTGCTTTTGAATCAAGAAGTTCTTGATATGAGTTTAATTTCTCAGTTAATTCAGATGGCATATCTTCGTCTTTTAATGCACCAAAGTTATAGATATAATTAGAACCTGATACGTTTACTGTCCTAACATTAGCAGTAATAGTATCATCACCACCTTCAATTCTAAAACAGTTTTTAACTTGATCCACATTAGGCGTTAAAGTAATTTCTGTTGCTAAATTTTCTTTAGAAATGTAAACATTTGTATCCTCGCCATAAGCAATCTTTACAACATTTCCATTCTTATCTAGTCCATCAATCACGCTATAACAATTAATCTGCCTGTGAAGAGTATCAAATAAGAATACTACATTACATTCTTCTGCAATATCTTGTGTTAGAAAATCATAGACAGAAGTACCATCTGCGGTAAAAGACCTGTAAAATTTTCGCACGTCTTTAACAGGCTTATCTTCGCCAATCGATATATAATTTGTGACATAACCTATAGACCAATGTGGTGCTTTTTCTTTCAGAATTCTATGTAAAAGTGAGTGGTCTGTATCATCAGGGTTATAAAATACAGTGTTTATAAAATTGCCATCTTTGTCAAAATCTTTCTTATTATATTCCGTGATAATCATTGTTTTAGCATCATCATCATTAACGTGAAAGTCATGTAATATAAGTTGTCCCAATTCACGTTCAAGAGAATAGCCATTGATAGACTTAACTGTTTTTGTGTTGTCTGTATAAGTTACTTCAATTTCAAAACATCCATATCTTTTAAGTTCAACAACCTTCAAGTCAGTTAATTTAAACCAAATAGGATTTAATTTACCATCAACAAATTTGGGAACATCAAACGAGATTTCATCTATTGAGTTACCTAATACTGAAACTCTCCAATTTGTATAGTTGGGAATATTCCCCAATGTACGAAAATCTCTTGTTTTAAGAACTAATTCAGGACTAGGAATTTTAGATATATTCTTATCTAGTCTTATAATTCTACTTAAATCTTTATAAAATACCGCCATTAAATCATCACCATCCTAGCCTCTCTATATTGTATTGTTACATTAAGTTTTCCTTCACTTGTTCCCATAGAAAATTCATTATTTCTATCAACTAAACGAGGGAAGTACCAATTAAATTTTGTCGGATCATTTAATCCTGTAATAATCTGGTTTTCACAATCTAATATTAAAGTTGAATTAGTAGGAATAGAACTAAACTTTGTAGCAGTATCTAAATTGATACGGCGCAATGAATCATAGGTGTTTTCCAACACAAAAGAAGTGGTAGTACCATTCCTAATGATAACCTTTTCAGGGTATATGTATTCATCCGCATCGGTATCTACATTAAATTTAAAAGTAGAAGAAGAAGTGATAGACGCTGATTTTTCAATTAAATCAGTAAAACCATAAGCACAATTAGCAGTAATTGTTAAGTCATATCCTAAAGTTCTACCACCAATTCTATGTGGTTTAACATCAACTTTAACCTGATAATATATATCTTCCTCGCTATTTGTATTAACTTCTGTTCCAAGACTAATAACATAATTGTTACTTACCGTCTGTCCGTAACTTCCTTCAACAAATTTAAACCACTTATAACCATCTGTTCTTTTTAGCCACTTCATAAGTTTTCGTTCTTCTTTATGACTAAATTCCATATTTTCAGTAATACAAGGATTCTTAATCACTGAAAAACTCCATGTTAAAACTTCATTATATTGTGAACCATAAAACTTAAATTTATCTGAATTAGGTGCTTTGACTGAATCATATTCAGTAGTACCACCTGATACTTCATCAGAACTATCACCAAAGGAAGCGACTATACATCCAAAATCGCTTAAATAATTTTGGTCAAAACAAAAATCTGTTGCATTCATAAAAGCACCTCCTTATTTTTCTTATTTATTTTTCTTCGATTCTTTCATTAAGGAATCTAATTCTTTTTTATAACTGTCTTCTAATTTAGAAAAAGCAGTTAATTTTTCGTCATACATTTTTTTAATATTTTTGATATTGTCTATAAGTTCTTCATAAGTCTTTTTTAAATCTTTTAAGGATTCAAAATTTTCTCTTAATTCTTCATTTTCTTTTAATAATCTTTGATTTTCTTTATACAAAACTTCATTTGTAGTTTCATTTATTTTTTTTCGTTTAAAAATCATATAATTCTCCTTTTACAACAAAAGAAGAGCAGCCCCATAAAGAGACTACCCTTCAATATGATTATTTGATTCTGTTTACTGATAAACGACCTGCACCATTAAGTTGACCAACTGTTGCAAGTTTAAGAGCTTCTTTGTATTTTAAGTTTGTTTGAACTTCTCTCACTAAATCTTCAGGATTATTAGCTAAAACTTCAAAGTTAAATGTGAAACCGCCATAGTCAATATTATTAGGAACTGACTTAATAAGATTAACCATGTTAGGAACATTTAAGTTAGAAGTGATAGAAGTATTCTTTAAACTTGTATCCACAAGTTTTTCAAATGCCTTATTCTGTTCAGGTGTTAAGATACGCTCACCCTTTTTAGCACTAATAAGAGTTGTGTCACCATTAGCTTTAACCTGTTTGTTAATATCATCAACATCAACAACACCACCTTTAGAGAAACCTTTCACTCCGAGAGATTTAAGTTTCTTATAAAGAGGAGATGTTTTGCTATATTTCTTAGATGTCTTTACACCAACATATTCACACAGTTTTGCCAATTCCTTGTCAGTTAAAACAAGACCGATTTTTTTAGTTTTTGCTTTTTGACCAGGTTTATTGTTTATAGTAGCTTTCTTAGTGAACCTTTTTGAAATAACTTTATTGATGGCAGAATACTTTTGATTATGAGCAGGGAAAGATAGGTGTTCATACCCACTTTTATGAAGGGCATTTTGTTTTTTCAACCATGCTTCAACATTGCCTTTAGTTAATTTAGGATCTTGTGTATCTGGAGGAGGTGTTGGAGTAGTAGTATTGGCTAAAAGAGTGTTGCCTGTTTTTATATCTCCAGTACCATCTTTATTTCCTTGTTGATCAGATGTTTGATTTTTATTATTAGAAGTATTGGTATTCGTTTCCTTAGATGGTGTATAATTGCCTTCAGATTTTGCCTTTTGTAACAAATAATTACCATTTTCACCTTTAGTGAGGGTTAAACCTTCTTTCCATAAAGCGTCAAAATCTTTAAAATACTTTTCAAGGAAATCCTTGAAATCTTCTTGAAGTTTTTGAAGAATATTCTTCTGATCGCTGATATATTTGTCATAGACTGTATCTTTAAGATCATCTTGTGCTTCATTTAAAGAGACTTGTAACTGTTGTTTCTTAGCCATAGCTTCTTCTGAAGAATCATCCTTAAGTGCAATTAATTGTTTTCTAATCGTATCAATATTATTTGTTTTCTCATTAAGAGATTTCTGATAATCATATAAATCCTTCTGATTATCCAAACTTTCTTCGGCTTTAGAAATTAAGTCAGACAAATAGTTGCTAATTTGGTTATAATGATCTTTAACTAAATCGGCAAGATTCTTGCGTTGAGTATAAACATCTTTTGCATTTGCTTGGTCTTCTGAAATAACTTTGTCAATTTCTTCTTCAAGCTTAGCTTTTGTAAGATATTTCCCATAGTTACCGCTTGCTAACATTTTCTGTAATTCGTTTAAACGTTTTCCAGAATCGGCTTTCTTAGATTGTGCAACACCCAAATCATAACCATAAGCCCATAGACGACTCTTTCCAGCTTTAGTCCACTGACCTGTATCAGAATCTGTACTGTCCTCGTGTTCAATGAACGAAAGTAATGTTTCATTTTCTGTAATTCTACGACCAGCACGATTTTGACCTGCTTCGTATTTCTTTCGGTCGTTTTCTGCTTTAGCGTTATTCCATTCAATTTCCTGTTTTGTATTTTCCTGTTGCTGAAGATTGATGTCACGAAGAGCGGCGAGAGCATTATAATATTCAGTAGTACCTTTTTCGATAGTACTTAACTGTTTCTTTAAAGCAGCGTGTTCTTGATTTAAAAGAGTTTTTCTCTTTTTAGAAATAGAAATCTGTTTATTATAATAATTATCACTCGCAACCATACCCTTTGCTTCAATGATGTCAACTTGATTTCCGACATAATTAGATTGATATGTGTTATTATCTAACTTGCTAGTATACTTATTTTGAATATTATCAAATTTTGCTTTCTCAAGTTCAAGTAATTTCTGGTCTAATTCAATTTGAAGTTTCTTTGCTTCATTGATTTTACCATTTGCTTTTGCAATTTTAATCTGATAAGCATAATTCTTTTCAAGGTCTTTTTGTTGTTTAGTCAGGTATTTATTTTGAGTTCTAGCACTATAGTTGCTCTTAGAAGCACGAGCAGAATTCAATTCAGCACTGTCATTATATTTATCAGCAAGATTCTGTAAACGTTCTACTTGAGCATCGTGAATCTGCTTTTGAACAGTTTCCCAACTTTCCTTAGATGATTTAGCCTTATCATAGTAATCCATGTATTTCTGAATTCTATTAGCAATTTTCTCACCATAAGATTGAACAAGTTGTGAATATGAGCCATTAATAGCACCATTACGAACCTTAGATTTGAGTTTTGAATCTAATTTAACAGAATTTGCCTTTTGAAGATATTTATTATAAGCAGTAGAATAAGTACCAAGCAATTTAGTCATTTCTTTAATTTGCTTTTTAAGATTATTATTCTTTGATTTAACAGTGAACAAGTTATCTTTTTTGGCATTTAATAAAGAAATTTTGTTATTAAGAACAGTAACACGGCGTTCAATCCAATCAAATTCCTGTTTAGTTTTTGATTTTGAAGATTTAGACTTGTCTTTGGTTTTCTTAGTCGCATCATCTAACGCCTTGCCAATATCAGGAATCCTAATTTTAGTAGGGGAATCCTTATATCCTAGTTCCTTCAAAAGTTGATCTATAGCTTGTTTTGTAGCCTTGTTCTTTTTCTTTTTATTCTTCTTTTTATTAAATTTTTTAGTTAAATCATTTATAGTAATACCATTTACTTTAGCCTGAGGTGTATCAAGACCTAAAGGATTACCGCTTAATATTGGATCTTCCCAGCTTACAAGATCCTTTTTCATAGCTTTCTTCTTTTTTTCTTTTTTTTTAGAACTAACAATATCTTTTAATATTGCAACTCCTTTTAATTGATTAACAGAAACACCTGCTAAAGTAGCAATCTTTTCTAATTGAGTTATGGTTTCACTAGCATCCAAGTCAGTCCATTTAGTATTTTGAACTGCTAATTGTAACAATGCTTGCTTTGCTGCATCAGAAGTACCTTTCAATGTGGCTAATCTAATAATTTCTTCAGCAGTCATATTACTCAAATCAGCAGCACTACCAACGTTTTTCTTTTCCTGTTCTGATAAACCATTATAAGCAGTTGTAAGGGTAGTTACTGTATTTTCAAGATAGCTTTCAACAACTTGTTTGGCGTTCTCAACACCCATAGCTTTTAATTGATTAATATAAAGCTGTTTAGTTGATTCGTCATAATTTCCGTTTTCATCAACAAGATTTGTAAGAAAATTGTTAGATTCTAAATATGCTTTTGCTAATTCATTTTGTGCTTGTTTAGACTGTGAAAGAGTAGAAGTGGTAGAACCTAAAACTTTTTTATAATTATCCCATGCTTTACCTAGATTTCCAAACTCATCTTGCATACTAGCAAAAGTATCAGCTTGTACAACACCATCTTCTTTTTTCTGAGAATATGCAGATTGAATTTTAGAAATTCCTTCTTTTAAACTACTTAATTGTTTAGAAGAATCTACTAATTGATTAACACGTTTAACTGCCTCTTCGGCACTTAAATTAATTGAATCGAAATAAGTTTCTGCACCTGTTACAGATTTAAAAGTATCAGTGGTTAATTTACCTGCTTCTGCAAGTTCTAATAAATCTTTCTTGGTGTTTTTATAAGTTTTATCATCTGTCGTATCTAAATCAGCCCAACCAGACATAAAAGTATCGTTTACTTTTTCATTCTTTTTCTTAGGTTTTTTATTTAATGACTCAACTTTTTTCTTTAACTGTTCAACATCTTTAACTTCACCTTTAAGACCGTTGACATATCTTAATTCATCTTGTGTTAAAGTATCAATATATTCATTAATTCCACTGATTCCAGAATATTTCTTTTTAGTTTCATCTATAAGAGCATTTCCTGATACGTTACCACTAGAATCAACATCACCAACGCCAAATTGCGTTTTTAAATTGTTGATTTGGTCGTCAGTATAAACTTTATTTCCTTTTGTATCTTTTTGATTAGCAAGAAAATTGATTATATCGGTAACAGCCTTAATATAATCAGCATAACTCTTATAATCTTTTTCGTTTAAAGAAAATAATGTTTGAATTCTAATAGCCAAATCTTCGCTATCAATTCCATCTTTTAATGGATTAATAACATTTTGAGTTATCCATGATTCCATATCTACATCAGAATCAAAGTTTTCAAAGAAAGAACTATCAAGATTCTGGACAAATGTTTGAACAGCACTTTTAGCATCATCATTTAAATCATCATAACCAGATGATTCCCCATATAAGTAAGCAGTTAAAATTGGTCTTACTTTTTCTGATTCGGCATCAATTGTGTTATTTAAATTAGTAAATACATCACGAATTTTCTGTTGAAGTTGCGGAGTTAATTGAGAAAAATCAGTATACATACCAACTTTTCCTTCAGACCTTAATTGCCTTTGTTCCTCTTGTAAAGCATAAACAGTATCATTATCTAATACGTCCCATACAGAAGGAACATTGGATCCAGCAGGAGTTGAATAACCAGGATTAAGAAATCCATTTTTCATCATGTTTCCTAACTCTGTTCTTTTTTTAGAATCATCTTCAACTGCATTTTTATACTTATCAAAGGTGTCACCTGCATTGGTTCTAATACTTGCATAATGAGCCTTCTTTTGGTCTTCATACGCTTTAGTTAATGCTTCAACATTACCCTTATTCTTGATAATAGCATCATTTTGGTCATTATAACCCGATACCATTTCAGGAAACATATTAGCAATTTCTTTAGTAATATTTCTATATTCACTAAATTCATCAGTTGTTAATGAAACATTATGTCCGCAATCGTCAACACCTTTTGCTAACTTAGCATATCTATCTCCATTTTGTTCAATCCATTGTTCATTTGATGACAATGAATCCTCTTGGTCTTTAACAGAAGAATAGAAGTCATCTAGGGCTTCTTTTGCATATTTAACACGATTAACGTAATTATCAATTGCTGTAACCGCCAAAGAAATAACTTCACTTATCGCCCAAGAAACAGCCATAGAACCAAGAGTAGCACCAAAAGATTTTAGAACTGAACCGGCGGCTTTTGTGATAGTTTGAAATCTAGTTATAGCTTTGCCATTATCGACCATATACTGTTTGAAAGATGCTAAATCTTTTGTCGCATAATTTGTATCTTTGGCAAAATTTTTTATTTCTTCACGGTATTCTGTGATTTTGTGGACATCAAAAACATGTTCAAAATTTTTAATTTTGTCCCATTCAACCCCAGAACTAAACAAATCTTGCAATGATTCATTGGGACTAATTCTATCCTTAAATAAATCTTTCATAGGAAAATTAAATGAATCCGTTTCCTTGTTGTATTGTACTGCCAAAAACAACAAAACAGGTATTCCATTTACTTCTGATAAATGTTATAATTTAACTATAAATATTTTAAATGGAGATGATTAAATGGCACGATTTTGTAAAACATGTTACGATAAAAAAAATACTGGTATTAAACCAGAAGGTTTTTTATATGACTATTATTTTGAAGACGAACATGATATGATTTGTCCAGTTTGTAATAAAAAGATTATTATGGCACATATTTCAGATTATGAACTAAAAGATTTAATGGATATCTCACAAGATTCCAACTTCATAAAATCAATGGACGACCTTAAAAGAGACAACATTATTGAATTTGAATCTCGTATGTCACAATTTAGAAGTCAAGCAGCTCAACAGGATACAAACACACCTCATTGTCCAACTTGCGGAAGTACCAACGTAGAAAAAATATCGGTGGGTAAAAAAGTTGTAGGTGGTGCTATGTTTGGTTTGTTTAGTTCTAATGTGAGGAAAACTATGTGTTGTAAGAACTGTGGATATAAATGGTAGAAGTAGAGCAATTAAAAGACACCTTAATTGGTGTCTTTATAATTCATATATTCATCTTCGAGTTTTTTAAAATCACAACAAGTATAATTTAATCTGTGATTTTTATTACATCCAATTTTATATACTGCTTGAGCTTTTTTATAGATATTAGTTTTATTATTTCTACAATAATTATACTCAGCTTTAAGCAAATCTGCATATTTTTCATCACGTTTTGAAATTTCAGAAAATTTTAATTCTGTTAGCACTTCATCATATGCTGGAATCATAAATGAGAATCTAATAGAAGATATCGGAACTGCTTCATTATATATCAATAAACTTGTTTGATATTTTTTTGTAGTATGAGATATTGGTGCATAATAATTAACTTTATTAATATTAAGAACAACTCCACAAACAAATTTATTATTTGTACTATAGTGAATATTTGGTACTTGATCATCTAGTGTCTGTAAGTATTTTACATAATTCTCATCTATATCGTAAAATTTTAACATATTTCTCCTTATGTATACAATAAAGGACGAAGACCTACTCTCCGTCCCTGCATTAAATTTTCACTCTTTCGGTGGTGAAATACCTAGCATTAAATCCTTCAGTTACGGTCGAAGCATACCTAGCATTAAATCCCGACTTACGGTGTCGGCAACCACGCATTAATGAAATCATTTGATTTCTTACTTATATTATACATAAAATATAGAAAAAATGTTATGTAAATTTTTATAAAAATATAGAAGATAATTGTGCAAAATTACCAATATACAACAACTTTTATAATTTAGTTTCCCCATTCGTAATCATTTAGTTGATTCATAATACGATTCCTCCTTAAAAAATTTCCATATAATCTATGTCTGAAAAACGGAAAGTGATAATAATTGAACTATCTTTCGAATAATCAGGATGGTTTTTACATAAGGTATTATCTTTTTTACTATACATAGAAAATCCACTTAAAGCAATCCAAGAATCCTTTCCTTTTTCTTCATAACTTTTCAAATGTCCAATTATATAATAATCTTTGTCTTTTAAAAATGCTTTAATGTTACAACCGTCTTTTAAATCAAATACATCTTGCCAAATATCATCATTAAATGTTTTATGAAAATGCTTTACCATAAACGCTTTTACATATTTTACCTGAAATAAAATTGCAAATAAAACACTAAATATAACACCCAACAAGATACTAAAACAAGAATTTATCATAATAATGTTAGGAATATTTTTAAACAAATTTATTAATCTTATTGTTGATATAATACACATTAATGTGTAACTAATAACTAAACTAAAAATAGCAGTAATTTTTATACTTATTTTCTTAGATGTTAAAAATAATCCTAATTTTAAACTTAAAAATCCCGGTATAAAATATTGTAACAACAAAGGTAAATTGTTTAATATAACTTGAAAATCTTTTATTATTTTTCTTCATCTCCTTCTGGTGAATTACCTGTCATAAGAGAAATATCAAATGGTTTTTCATTTGATGGCTGTATTGTAAAACGAGCAGAATTACTTTCTGAGACATCGCTATGCTTAACAGTCTTAGCATTATCACCATTATCATTTTCTCTTTTATTATTATCAATCATATAACTTCCTCCCAATCATCAATATTATAATTACCATTATATACCAATAATCGACAAGATTCTATCAGAACGTATATTCTTTAAGGTCGATATAAGTCGAAATAATACGATGAAAAAATCTGTTAATTATTACATTGATAATTTATAATATTTTAAGGGGAGTTTTATATACAAAGTCTACAGATTTTATTCTGTGGGCTTTGTTAAAACATGAAAGAGAACGGTATTGAACCATTCTCTTTATTATGTATTATTTAATTTTAGTATTACTTGTCATTCTAAAGACAATGCAAACGCAACCGTCATTTTCAAGACATTGTTTGTCTACATTTAGAATTTCAGTATCATCAATTCTATAATTATTTTCAAAGAAAATAGTAGAAGAGAAGTCATCTACTTTTAATGCTATAAGTTTTATGTATTTCATTATGCTACCTCCGCATCATAATAACCATCTTTGCGAAGCAACTTTCTAACATATTCTAAACCTTTTTTAGTAGCATATGTAACTGAACGAATATTTCCATCATGACAAGGTGTTTCCTTTACAGCAAATTTGCCTTCTTTTCTGAATCTCTCATAAGGTACATTCACCATATCTTTATCATAGAAGAATACTTTCTTACCTCGTAGATAAGCAAATAGTGTATATTCACCAATAGAAAGTTCTTTTGCCATTGTGTTGATACTCATAAGTCCTTCAGTATTCATTAAGTCGTCATAGAACTCTTTAAGTTCCTTATTCTGTCTAATTAAATCATTAACCATTTCTGTTTGAACTTCTTGTGAGAATGATGGGAAATATTTCTGAATCATTTCTTGTTCTCGACCTTCTTCAATATAAGCACCAGTATTCTCAATTGTTGGAATAATTTTATCAAATACCCATGATTCGAAATCGTCAGCCGACTCTAATTTTGAACGAACAATTAATCTGTAAATATCTGATTTTGCAATAATTTTTGCCTTCTGTTTGCCACCATTTGAAGGTATGAACGCTTCGTTCACTCGTTTACAATGGTCACGAATTGCTTTTTGTGGGTTTTTATATCCCAATGATTTCGCTATGTCTGTTGCTACAAAACATGTAACATTATCAATAGTAATTGTTCTTACTGTCCCAAATTTTTCATTAAAAAATTCTTTAATTTTATTCATTTTGTATTCCTCCATATCTTGAAAAAAAATATGACATAGAGTAAAATGAATATGTCTGTTTGAACAGGCTATGTAAGAGAATCGCTTCGATCTTGGTATGAGAGAGCGGTTCTCATTTACTATTCTCTTTCTAATATTTTATTTGTCACAACTTCCAATCCATCTCTAACTAATTCAGCCTTAGATTTATTGGTAATACTACAACATTTCTCCAAGTTGTCATTTTCTTTATCTGTTAGTCTGATAAATAATTTATGATTTCTTGGGTTGTTAGAAAGAGGTCGTCCCATTTTTTTAGACATATAACACCTACTTTCTGTCTATCAATAAGTACAAGTTAATAATAATTTATGATAGACAAAAAGTCAATACCAAATTTAAAAATATTTACAAACCATAGATTCATCCTATTAATCTTATAAACATAGTGCTATAATATTATTATAACATTATGTACGATTAAGAAAGGAGGATAAATTATGCCAAATACAGGAGAAAAACCTGGTAAAGGTCAATATACTTGCGACAATTGTGGACAGGTGATTGTATTAGATGATGATTCCGATACAATGCCACCATGTCCAAAATGTAATGGAACTAAATTCCATTAGTCGGCTAAAGTATATCGCTTAATATTAAATGGTTTACCAAACCACTGAGTCCAGATTGCGAGTTCTTTAACTCCATTCTGGACTTTGTACTTTGAATAATAAGTTAATGGTAATATTTGTTTTAATGTATAAATAAATTTTCTCATATTTTAAAAATTCCTTTCTTTTAATTTAATTTTTAAACAATATTATCTGTTTTCAGAAGTCAGCATAATACTGTTTGATGCTTTACGTTTGCTTTCGCAAATCTGGACTGTATATCCAAGCAGAAGAACATTAGTCTGTAAATCTGCCTGCTCTTGCCAGCCTCTGAATCGTTGACATTCTTGTGCATCACTACAAGACAACTATTATTTATATAACTTAGCCAACGACTGCTTTCAGTTATCAATATAACCTACCTATAGACCTCCCACTGTGATAGAGGAGTACATTTCAGCACTCATATCGTATGACTTAACATACTACGTCATTCTAACCAATTTTCATGGGTATGACATCCAACATTTGTTTTGCTATTAACATCATTTTATCTTTGTTTCCTTGATAATTGTGATTGTTGGCTTTAGGGATTCCCAGCATTATTCGAGATTTATTGTGTTTAAAGTACACAAAAGGTCTGCAACCGCTACGTTAATTGAATGACATTATATTCAATCTTATAACAGTGGGCGCAGTACAATTTCACCATGACCTGTTAAACTTTGTGCTAGTCCAATACCAGCACCAACCATACCTATAGTGGAATTTCCACCATCTAAAATTCCACCAAAGTTACTTATTGCTTTACTTGCTTTATTAAAGCCACCTGTTATGTCATCAGCAACATCTACAATTCCTGATAACAATTTAATTCCGCTTGTTATGACATCAGAATCGGCAAAATTTGATATAAATTTAGTAAAGGAATTAGAAAGTCTATTCATCGAACCTTCCCAATTATTTGCCGACTTATTTCGTTATATTCAATATCATTCGCAACATGATATTAGTTGTTGATTACTGTATTATATTTCTTTTATTATGTTGTTTTTAACAAATTTATCAAATAATATATATTCTATATCATCATTATTCCAATATGGTATACGAATTAAAATAATATTATTATCTAAACAATTTAATCAACAACTTCTTATATCCTCATATAAGACTCGACTATTTCTTACTCACACCTTTAGGTAGCAAGCATACTTTTTCGTTTAAAGGTATTTAACCAACGCCATTTGCAATTTGCGTCCTACTCCTATAGATTTGGATATTCAGGATTTCCACCTTTATTTTATTATTTTCCATCAATCAAAATATTTTCCAAATCCCGACAAAGGGGATAGTCTGTGAACGTTTACCCTCGACTCAAGTACCGTATGGTCTACGGAATACGTTAGGGTACTTCGCTGCATGAACAGTGATTCCTAATTTGTATAAAATTAGGAAATTTGATAATTAGGTTTTTGACCGTATATCATCCTTGCGTTGTTTCTACTTTCGTCCCATCATAATCTAGTTTCCTGATTATTGTGGTGCAAGGCTTTACACATTACCTGCAATTAAATATGTTCTTGTTGCATATTTCTATACAACGAGGCAAAAATCTGCCTCCTCCATTGCTGAGCCTGAACCTTCAGAATAATCTTTAATCATTTTAGAATATTGTGACCACCCGTCCAATGTAGATCCTAAAATGTTAGCATAATGCTTTCCTCCAATATTTCTCGTTATTTCAGACCTTAATGGATCTTTTTGGTCTAACTCATTATAAGTTTTTGCTAAATCTTTGAGAATTGCAACAGGAGAACGTAACCGTTCTACACCATTTACAATTGTTGTCATTGAAGTTCCTGCTTTTTCCAAAGTATTTTGAATTTTACTAGAAGCAGTATTTTGTAAATTTACAAAAATAGTTTTGAAAGCAGTACCAACTTCATTACCTTCTTTTTTAGTAGTCGCAACAGCAGTACCTATTAAGGCAGATAATTCATCTACTTTAACACCTGCATTAGCTGCATTTGAACCTACTGTAGTCATGGCGTTTGCCATGTCTGTCATATTTACTGAATTTCTGTTTGTTCCACCTGTTACTTTCACTAAATTAGTTACTGACCATTATATTTATTCAGCGTCATATAATGGCGACCAAGAATTTCTTCTTGATTCTCACGTTTCATTTTTAGATTATTGCGTGAGTGCAGACTATATCTTTCTCGGCGTTATTACGTTTCGTCCTCGTTGGTAAGACGTAGGAGACAGGCTATACCTATCAGAATTGGCGTGTACATTACATCACTGCAATATAACGTAGTCGTTAGGGGGTTATGCTATAAAATACGGGTTTATAATTTTTGAATTGGTATTTAATATATTCTTTTCCACAAAAAGAACACTTTACAACCCTTTCCCAAGATTTTATTTCTTTATTGTTAATAGTTTCCTCTTTCTACCATATTTTAGCATAACTTGTCCTCGTGGTTGTCCTTCTCAGGAGTTTCCTCGATAAAAGCCAATTATGAAGCTATATGTTTCCATATAGCGAGACCATTGTATTAATCTCATTTGTACCGTCTAATACAGCATTAAGTTTTTCAGCTTGTGCTTGATACTTATAGGCACTATTTGTTGCCAAAATCCAGTTATTAGCAATTTCAGCAGGCATATCACCAGCCGATTGTGCAAGAGCAGAAGTATCTGCTAATTCATTACCTTGTTCTCCATAAAAACCACTTCGGTTCATTTCCTGAACACCAGTTAACCAATCAGTAGCTTTAATACCAAACTTACTTGCTCTGCTATATGATTCACTACCTAAACTTTTTAATTGTTCTTTTGTTCTGTCAGAAGTTTTACTAATTTCGGTTAAAAGAGTATCAACTTCCTTTAATTCAGAAACTGCATTTTTAACATTGGACACAAGTAACATAACAGCAGAACTAGCTGATAACCAAGTTTTAAAAGAATCAATAGCTCCCGCCCATTGATCTTTAAAAGTCTTACCAAGTTTTCCCATTGAACGTTGTTCAGCATCTATTGCTTTAAAACGTTGTTCAATTCGAGTTAGATTATCAATAGAAACTTTTCCACTATTTAATTGTTTATAATAATCTTGTAATTCCGTTTTAGCTTTTTTAGTTGCTGCTGTATTTTTAGCTAACCAGTTTAAAATATTATTCGAGAGACTGCTTTGCTTTGTTGGATTATAAATGCCATTAATATCAGCCTTTAATTGAACTGCGTTGTTTTGACAACGTTTTAGTTCATCATTAAAACTCTTTTCCCTTGATATTAATTGGTCAAATGAACCTTCTTTTAAATCCTTCAATGCACCAACTACACCTTGAATTTTTGATTTGGCTTCTGATTCGTTAAGACCAAGTTTTCTAAACTTTTCTTCTAATTGTGTGAGTTTCGCATCATATGTGCCTAAATTAATATTGTCTTGAATTTTTAAAGACTTATTATTTAATCCATTATTAATTCCATTATTAATCTGTTGCCCAATTTGCTGACCAACTTTTTGAGCAGAAGAAGTAGAGCCTACACTAATATTGTTTAAATTAACCTTGCCTAAAGAGGAATTAATTTGAGATACCATTTTATTAATGGCTTGTGGTGAGATAGTTATGTTTTTTAATTGAATTTGAAGTGAATCTAATTGAGAACTTAAATTCTTTAGTGTGTTGCCATCAAGACTAGCCTTAATTTCAACATTCGAAAGTTGTTTCTTCAAATTTTCTATATCTTGATTAATTTGTTCCTTAGACTTTGACGAGTCTAAAGAACCCACCAAGCCAATTTTAAAATCATTCTCCATTATAATCTCCTTTCTTTATTATTTTTTTAAATTATAGGAATACCAACCTTTATACAGTTTTGCTTAAAAAGATTTAATAATCCTCCATATTTTTCATCTATTTCAGAAAGTGCTTCGTCCCAAAATTGATGTGAACCTTCGACAGTTCCACCATGAGACTCGGCATTAAACCATTCCAAAACATCTTGACCTGTTGCTGAAATATTGGCATCCCATTTCGTGTTTCCTGGATAATGAAACGCCAAATATTCATCAGAAAATCCTACAGTAAAAGAACATCCATTATTACCTTGGATAATTTCGCTTTTCATTAAAGAATCCCTCAATTTATCACTTCTTCGATATACAACAGGAGTTTCTTTATCAGGAGAGTTGAAAACAGGTTCAGAGTAATAATCATCAACTTTTTCTTTTAAGATTTTATATATTTCATCTTGTGTTAATTGCATTGCTTCAACTATATATGAATTAATTATTTTTTCTAAATCTTTTAAAGAATTTGTCATTTTATTTTTCCTTATTTAGAGTTTCTAATTGAGCATCAACAACAATTTTCTTTATATCTTCTTTATCTAAATTTGCAATATATTTAACAATTTCAAATAATCTTTCATTAGTAGTTTCAAATTTATCTGCAAATATCTTAAGAGATTCCATATAAATATTTTCAAGTTTGTTTATTAATTCCTGATGTTCTAATCCTTTACATTCATTCATAACATTTGTTGCAAATGCAACAAAATTTAATCCGTTAGATGTAATAAGATTAATTAGTGGAAGAGTAGTAGCACCTAACATAGCAATATTTTTCTTATATATTTTTTTATTCTTTCTATAAACTAAATAATCTTTAAATTTCTTAATCATATAAATTCCTTTCCCAAACAAAAAAGAGACTAGGAATCCTAGTCTCTTGATTCTAATTTAATATTTTATTTTTGCAATTCACAAGATAGCAAAAGCCATCTTGCATTTTTATGTTTGTTAATATTTTCTTTAACAAAGTTATGTACTTCATCTAGTGTATCCTTATTAACATCTTCTAAAATTCTGTATTCAAAAACATCATTTTCATCAATACAAACGACTTTATAAAACGTCTTTTTCTCCATACTCTATCACCCCTTTCTTCATTATTTAATACAAAACAATTCGTATATATCTATATGAAGAATCTTTGAAAGAGCAATTGCATTTTTTAATAATATGTCATTTGTATAGCCGTTTTCAATACGATTTAATTCGGCAACTGATATACCACTTAAACGTGATAGCTCTTGTAATGTGATGTTGTTTTTATTTCTATAATACCATAATTTATTTTCCATATATCTACTATGTACAAATTGTTTTATCTTATACTCGTATTGTATAATGAAAAAATTTTCACAAGTACATATAAAAATATGTTATAATATTCATTTACTAGATAGAAGTAGAAGAATAAGAACCTGTACATTTCCAAATAGAGCCACCGGCATAATCGGAAATATCTCGTTCTAATTCTGTATTATCTTTTTTACAATAATGTCCATCAGGTGTATATTCTGAAATAGGCATTGATATTATATATTTTTCCCCACATTTGGGGCATTTAAACTTATACTGCATATTTTAACTTTCCTTTTTGTTTTTTCTTTTCTTCTCGTTTGAGTCGTTTGTATTCTTCATATTCAATCCAACCTCCAAACTTTTTAATCCATGTAATCCACTTATAATCAACAGTAGGATAGTGATACCAAAATAATTTTCTTTTTAAAATTGCAACACTATCAGGACACCCTTTGGTGTCAATAACTTCTTCATGACCGTCTTTATGGACAATAAAAAAATCAGCCACATATTTAATTGGCTGAACAGATTTTCCGTCATGTATGAACTTTGGTTGTAACTCATATGGTTTTTGTAATTCGTAATTCACCACATCGCCACTCTCCACTAATGGGCAAAGAACATCTCTGTAATATTTCATTTCTAATACAGAATCAAAAGTTATTCCATTATAAGTTCGTTTGCTAACATCTTTATTAACATTAAATTTTGTTCTAGCTGCCATTTATCTTCCTTTCACTCCTTTACATAATAGAAGAGCGACTCCAAAATGAAATCGCTCTTTCAAAGTTTATAATTTACCATTCTTCATTTTTTCTTGATAAGCATCATTAATAATTTGCATCGAGTTTTCAACTTCACCATTCTTCAAATCATTTTCGTCCAATATCTTTTCATAAAGAGCATAAGTTTTAAAACAATGTTTAAAACAATCTTTATTTATGGGTTTATTTTCTGAAATTTTAGTGGCAAAGTTATTAATTTCCCAACGATAGTCATTTATTTCCTTCTCGACAAACATTGAAGTAAGTTTTGCCAAATCTTCCTTAATTGCTTTATCATGCCTTATAGCACGTTTAGTGTCTTCACATTCTTTTTCTTTTAGTTCATTAAGTGCTTTAGAAGTAGCAATTAATAAATCATGTTCTTCACGTTTCTGTCGCATCTTTTTTGTTTCTAATCCCAAACGTTTAATAAACCAATCGAGCAATTCACAAACAAATTTAAATGCACAAAGAATTGTAAAAACACTAATTATTAATGTGCCATAATTAATTTGTGTAAGTTCCTTTATAGTTTCCATTCATACTAATCCCTGCTTTCTTTAATTTTGTCTAAAATTCTTTCTATGTCTTCAGCAACTAATTCCCCGTTTTTAATTGAATCAGTAATGTTCTGTGCAACCTGAGAAGCAGGAGTGACATTGAAATTTTTGTATGTACTGTATAATGAAGTAATAATTAAAAATACAATAGAAACAATTTCTGAAACTTCATCATTACTAATAGGAATAGTATTAATTCCGAATATCTGTAAAACTGCATTAACTAGTGCAATAATCAAAACTATAACAGTAGTAATAGAACTAGGAGAAATTCCTTTTAAATTTAATTTTTTCATAACTATCCTCCTTAATTTATATATTTTTCACTTGAATACATTTCTGAAAGAGCATCCCATAATTGCTTTTCTTTTTTAAATTTCCAAACAGAAATACCATCTTCGTTTGTATATACCCAAGTATATCTAATTCCTTTAGACTTTAAAAAAATAACTTCATCTAAAAATGAAGTTGAAAATTCTTTGTCCCATTTTGATTTTCTTTCCATATTTCTCATATCGTAAAAAAAATGGGATATATCAAAAAAATTCACAAATTGAAAATCTTGAATATATCCCATCTCTTAATCAATCTGCTCACTTTCTTTATTAACTTTTTTTTATTTTAGACTGTGTTTTTTCTATAACCTTGGTATCGATTGTTTTATTTTCATTTTTTATTTCAACTGTCTTAGGTTTTGGATTACGAGCTTCATAAACACGCTGTAAATATATTTGTGCGCATTTAGGAGAACACGCAATACTTCTCCAATGAAAAACAGTTTTATCCTTTTCACAATCATTACAAGGCGTATATAATTTTCCACAAACTCTACAAGGCTTTTGTACTTTTGCCATACATACTCCTTCCATAAAAAATCAGATAAGGGGTTTATTGCCCCTTATCTTAATATTATTTTATTCGTATACAATAAAATCCCATAACTTTGATGAACCTGAACATCCACCAGCAAGTGATTCAGCTTCAATTGAATGAACTGTAGGATCACCACCCATAGAAAGTTCAAATTCACCATTAAAGTCTGCACGTTCAACAATAAACTGTCCATGATATAAGTTGTCACAAGTATCCTGAGCAGTAACGTCAATATACATCTTTAATACCTTGCTATATTTTTCTGAATCATTAGAAACCTTTGCTGATTCAACTTCTTCGTCATAAAATACAACAATTTCTGTTCCATCATTAATATCTGATTCAAAGAATGTAAGGTCTTTTCCACTGAACGCAAATTTACCTGTAGCAGATGCAGTAGCATCCTGTGAAAACTTTTTCCCTAATGCGTTCTTTTCTTTGATATACACATATCCAATTTCGCTTCCTGCTGAACCAACAGGTGTTCCTGTGATTGTTGCTTTGTTATTTTCAACAGATACGATTTCAGTCTTTCTAACTTTAAAAGTTCCATGTTCAACATCTGTGCCTGTCTGGGCAGCTAAAGCACCTGCAACTACAACACCAGAAGTAGCTGAAATAGTAACTCCTTTGTTTTTCTTCAATGAACCAATCTTACGTCCACCACGACCTGTTATATCTTCTTTATCCTGAGTATTATTAACTGAACCTTCCTGAACTTCATCCATAATGAATTCTAATTCATTAGCATTGTTAAAGCATGTAATCTGGTCGATTTCTGTGATAATAAGTTTGTCTGCATTAACCATTTTAAATCCTCCTTAATTTTTGCAAAATAAAAAGACGTGTATAAACACGTCTTACTTTGTTAATTGAATCCATGACAAATCTTGTTTATTTGTCATTTTTGAAGTATCAACTGTTCCAGCAAAAACACCAATCATAGTGTTATCGAAACTGATACTTGTTTGTATTTGTTTCAAACTTTGATAAAATTGATAAATAGATAAATTTAAAGTTTGTTCATAATTATATTTAAATTCTGGGCGATTGACTAAAGCGATAATAAGAGTTTCTAATTGAGATTCAAAAGGTTTATTTTTCAACCTTTTAAATTTCCTTTTTTCTTTTTCTAATAAATATGCTTTGGCAGCATCATTACCAGGCTTAAATTTAACTTCCTTAATATCATTTATTTTTCTCAAAGTTTTTACAATTTCTGTATAAATCAACTCGTCAATTTTATATTCAATACCATTTTCTTTGCTATAAAGAACAATCGTATCGTTAGATGTATCTACACGAGTTTCATAATCTAATGTATATAAATCACCAAAAATTATTGACAAATCTTTTTTGGCAAAAGCTGAAAAAAACATAATAAACAATTGATAATTTGAAATAGTAGTATAATCTATATTCATCTCATCTAATTGCACCATAAATTGAAAAGGTGAACCTGTTAGAGCAGAGACAACTGATAAATAAAATTCTTCATTGTTAAGAACCTCTCTAACAGTAGGAATTCTAATATAGATATTATCAGTAATATAAACCTTATCCGCTTCTAACCAAGAAATATTTTGATTAGAATATATTTTAATGTCTTCTTGAAAAACTTCTTCATCTTTATAAAAAAGATTTTTTATATTCTGAAGAAAATTCTTTATCTTTTCAATAAATCTATTTTCCATATTTTAGTCCATTATTAAAATCTTTTACAGTAAATCTTAATAACCTTCCTTTAAATTTTTGTTGCGGATTATATGGAAAATTATCAACAAAAGACATAGTTTTTCCAATACCAATAACTTCAGTATTATTAAAAATATTATCTAATTCACAAACAACTTTGTCATACCATAAATAATTAACACCTTTTTCTTGATATTTAATTACATCCTTGTGGCACATTACATAAAAATAAACTGTTATATTTTTAAATACATTATTATTAGAATCTATAGTTGCACCAATTTCAAAATTTATAAATCTTTTTGTTTCCGTAATTGTTTCAGGAACGAACTCATGTGGATAAACACATTTCCAAGGAATTTCTTCCTCAATATTATCAGTGTCTTCATATCCTAATAATTTAACAAGTTTTGGTGAATCTAATATGGCATTGATTATTTTATTACGATATTCTATAATCTCGTAACTTCTTGACTTTCCCATTAAATCACCATCCTTCTACAATATTTATATTTTTTTCGCTTAATATTTCATTTTTGTCATTTAAAATTTGTAATAAAAAAGATTCTCCTACAAGAGAATCATCATCTATATAAAGTTCAATTTTATTTTGAATAATATTGCTTTTTATATATGTATTTTCAACATTCCATTTAAAATTATCAAATGAAAGTTCATTTCCGTCTAAGTCAGTAAATCTAGCTTCATATGTCTTTTTTCGTCCATATCGTAAATTTTCATTTCCAACAATTGTTGCAATAATCTCTTTAACAGATGGCAAAGGAGTGGGAAAAAAGTAATCACAAATTCTTAATTCAGGATTGTCTACTTCTAAATTCAGCTCTGTTTTATCTGCTATAAAATTCAATACACAACCGTGTTCATCACCATAGTCAGACAATATATCATCGTCACGAGTTATTTTAAAAACCTTAGTTGGATTATGAACATGCTTATCAATAAACACCCTTTTCCCGTCCAACTCTAAAGTTTCTTTATCAAATGGTAATTTAATAGAATAGTTATTGGAAGTTAAAAATATAACATTATTTCCACCTTCTCCGACATCGTATTTACTAGCAGAAGAAAAGTTTCCCCAACGTTCTATAATATCTCCATTATTATTTTGCCATCTTAGATTATACTGACATAATACCATTGTAGCTTTTTCATAAGATTTATTATTTCCAGGATAACCATCTATCAACCAAAATCTGTTCTCAAAAAAGACATACATACCTGCCTTAACAGTTCCAATTTTAAATAAACCAATACGCTCTATTGACTTTAACTGAGTATCAGAAGTGTTGCCTTGAATAACACATTTAATAACCTTTGATTCTGATAAATCACTATTATACAAAATAACGGTATCAGAAAAGGCAACTTCTAACACATCTGTAAAATTTTCTTCACCATAATTCACAATGCTTTCGCTATCGTAATCTGATGTGATAGTAGGAGGAGTATGTTCTAAATACCATTCTTTCATAGAAATACCTCCTAAGACATTGCAACTGGCTTTTGATTCTCAATCATTTCATTCATCTTGTCATTATGATACTTTAATTCATTTTCTGCATATTTAGATAATGACATTCCTGAATTAACGCTTAAATCTTTTCCAACAATAGAAGCAACCTTGTTTACTTTAGAAGCATATCTTTCAGAATATAACGTTCTCATAATTCTTCCAAGGGTATCTATGATATATTGGTCTAACTGATTTGTAAATATTAGAAGTGTTGAGTCAAATATTAATGTTTCATCAATGGCAATTTCCGTATTATATTTACTTATTGCCATTTTTAACCATTGAAGTTCTAGTAATTCTGGAATTTCCTGCTTGTCCGAAAATGTTGACTCAAAAGAGTCATAAATTTCTTGTGCAGTTGTGTTTTCCATGACATACCATCCTTAAATTCCACGAAGAGAAAATTTACAATATTCTTGACAAAATGCTATTTTCTCATAACTGTCTAGTTTTAAATCTTTAATTGATTTTAATAAAAACTGTTTCTCTGCTCTAGTAACAACATTTTCTTTGATATTTTTCTCAAAAGAAGACTGTGTTTTTAATTCAAACCATTTCTTAATTTTGTCTTTACTAATAACCTTTTGTGTACGTTTTCCGTCTTCTGAATCAAAGTCAAGATATTTTCTTGTGTCTTCATCATCAATGTAAAGTGTTGCGTGAGAACCAATTTCATCGAGTCCAAAAAGTTTATTTCCTGAACTTACCTGGTCTGAAATTTCATCACGTTTAACTCTAACTTTAGCAGAAGGGGCAAAACAAGTTTCTCCACGTCCTACTAAATTTGGGAAACCTACATTCCAAGGGGCAAGATTTATAACTGTAACCTTTTCATCCATGTTAATATCAATCATTTCTATATCCTTTCTCAACTAATTTAATTTTTTAATTATATATGTGTTTTACTGAATTATATAATTCAATAGCAGAATCCAAATTAGACGATTTATTGTATATCCAATATCTTTTATCCGTATTTTTATTAATATCAGTAGAAACATATGTAAAATTTAATGCTTTCAAAAAACAATTTAATTTGTTTGAATAGCAGTAAAAATAATTGTTGTACATCTTAAAATTTCTCCGTTTATAACTAATAATAGAGAGTAGAAACAAATCTACTCTCTATATATCTTTTGAATTTAATTATGCAAGTGAATCTAAATTCTTATCATGAATTATACCAATAGCATCAGTTGCACTAACTCCAGCGGCAATCTTTAAGTCATAACGAGTTAATACTTCACCTGTGCTTACTGAATTACCTGAGAATGAAGTTAAGCCTCCGATACTAAATGTCTGAATTGGGGCAACACCACCAACAGGTGCAGTAGGAGTTACAAAACCAAGACCAGCAGGAAGTAATGTTTCATAATTAGTTCCATCTTTTGTTAATTTGTTAAAGTTGTAACCATTAGGAATTTCTGATAAAACAGCGCCATTATAAGAACCTACAATGCCATTTTCAGCAATTTCATCAAGTAACTTCTGTGAAACACCTGAAACTGTGTTTGCGCCAATAGTACCCTGATAACCAATCCAAGGAATAATCTGTGCAAGAAGTGCATAATCACCATTAATATTTGGCTTACCATAACGTCTAATCTTTGTTAATAATCCGTCAACATCTGTCTTTGTAAGACCAGCATTTTCATAGAAATATTTAACACCTGTAGCCTGTTCAATAGCCTTATAGACTGTTTCAATTACATATAATGTAGCCTTATTTCTGATTTCCTTCTGAACTTCACCCATTAATTCGTTTTCAGTTCTCATATCACCAAGAGCCAATTCTCTATAATCAGCCTTATGACCACCAGAAATTGTAATAGGTGCAAGAGGTGTCTTTGTCTTACGAGCAAATGCTGTTGATACATCCTGACCTTCAGCCTGAACATCAGCCTTTACATTTTCATATGTAACCTTTTCAAGATATGCTGTATCATTCCAGCCTAAAGGCTTATATGAACCGAACAATCCTAATAATTTAATTTCCTGTAAAAGTCTAGGCTGAATAACAAATTTTCTAATTTCATTTAATTCAGAAATAGCCTTAGTATCTCCTAAAGAAGCCTTATTTCCTAAATCTTTAATATATTTAACTGCAACATCACCCTTTTTACCAAACTTACCAATTTCTTCACCGTTTGACATTGCTGAAAATACTTCAACAACAGGTGACTGTGCTGTAACCTTACCACTAGCAAGGTCTGCATCTCTATGTGCATTATTTAATTCGAATGAATATTCCATCTATAATTTCCTCCTTTTTAATTAAACGTTAGCAGTAGCAGTAACCACTTTTACGTTTGCTCCGAAACTTGTAACTTCAACTACTTCAAGATAAGTACCTTTTGCACTAGCATTTACCTTGAGAGTCCCATCTACCTGTGATTCAAGTTTATTTCCTTTTTCTACATTTGCTGGTAACTGTGCAGAAGTAACATTTAAAACTGCACCAACAACTGTTGTTAAATCACCAATTCTTGCGTGAGAACCTTTCTTAACAATATAGTCATCTGACTTTGCGTCATCTCCATCTTCTATATTCATAATTACGAATGTACCTGTTGCACCAGCAGTAAATTTACCTTCTGTAACTGTACCAAAAGTACCATTCTTATAATCAGCAGCAACAACTGCATCTACATAAGGGTAATTTTTCTCTGTAACTGAGATCTTATCGAATCTAACCATTATTATGTTTCCTCCTTAATTAAAAAATGTTTATATCTGAATCATCAGCGTTATCACTGTTTACTTCAGAAAAAATATCAATTGTATCATTTCCTTTTGCTTCGTTTTGTTCAGCAATTTTTGCATCTTCTAGAGCCTTTTTCTGTTTATCAACGATTGCACTATTAATTTTATTAACAATAGAATTGATTTCAGATGTCACCTTATTAAGTTCATCTACCTTTTCACAAGCATTGATTTCATTTGTAAGTTTTTCAATATCTTCTTTGGCAACTTCCTTTTCTTCATCGCTATATTTCTCAAGTGCTTCATTCATTTCGCCAATCTTTTCAGCAACTTTTGCTTTTGCAAGTTCTTTGATAAGAACATCTCTTTCTTCCCACCATGTTTTCTGACTATCTTCAAGTTCAGTGAGAGCAGCCTGAATCTGTTCTACGGAAGCATTAAGTTCAGAAATCCTTTCATCTTTCTCTGCAATTTCTGCGTCTTTAGTTTTAATTGTAGAATTTAGTTCTAAAATCTTTGTTTCATAATTTTGAGACTTATCATTCATCTCAGAAATTACTTCTTTGATAGAGTTTTTCATTTCTTCAGTAAATTCCATGTTTAATTTTTCCTCCTTATTCTGATTTTCAGCGACTTCCAATACATAGCAATTTTCATCTGCTTCTAATACGCCTAAGAGAGCAGTAGCAGAAAAATCATATTCCATAGGAACTCGTCCTTTTTCTTTGTATCCACCGTCATAAATTATTTTTCTGTCATTTTCATCTTTACCCATAATCTCTATCGAAGACTTAACTGTTGAAGTTTCCAATTTAGTACATAAAGCAGGATAACGCTGACAAAAAATATAACCATATCCAACCAATACACGTTTGGTTTCGCCATCAATTTCAATATCTTCAATCTTGGCATCCTCAATAACGCCAACTGATTCACTATTTAGAAATAACGGTTCTGATTTTCCATCTTCTGATTCAACTGTTTCGGTATATCCGTGGTCAAATAAACTATCTTTATCTTCATCTAAAAAAGTGGCACAAATAGGAATACCTTTTATACTTTCTAAATTTTTATTGACATATTCTTCATTCCAAGTAATGCCATTCCTATTCATTTCTCCATCTTTATGTATAGTTAAAAGAATCATTCGAATATTCTTTCGACCACCTTTTGAAACTCGCTTATTAATTTCGAGGATTTTATTCATTAATTCATCCTCCTTACTTTTTGATATATAAAAAGAGAGTGAAAAAACACTCTCTAATTATTAAAATTATTTACTTTTATTTGTCACTTGGACTCGGAATATTATTTCCATTATTACCTTGAGATTTTATTGTATTTTCAGTTGGATTATCGGTCTGTGGGCGACCTCCAACATTGCTAGAATCTTTAGAAAGAGTGTAAGATGTTTGGTGAGGGAGATACTTATTAGCATAGTCTTCAGCAATTTCTTCATCCATAACTGATAAATATATATCTGGATCAACACCTGTACTTGCTATAAGAAACCGAAAAGAACCACCTGCACTGACATATAAATCTTTCATCATACCAAAGAATTCTTTTCTATTTACAAAAGAAGTAGGGAAGTAATAAATATCAACCTGATTTCTTGTATCTTTAATAATATTCTTATTAATAACATGAGTAAGTTCATTTTTCCAGTCACTTACCCAACTATAAATTTGAGCAGTTATCATTTCTAAATTAGAAGTTGAACCGGCAAATGTGCCTGTACTCATTGCACCAATAAGAGAGGCACAAATACCTAAATCTAATGCAATTTGGTCATTTAAATTTGATTCGTTTTTAGAATCAAGAATATCAATATCAACATCAATTTTATCTAATTTTGTTCCTGCCGCAACAGAAAAGAAACTTGTACCACTTTGATTGCTTTTATTCATAATCGCACCCTTAACAATATCATGTTGAGACCGCTGTTGTTTAGCAGTTAAAGCACAAGAACCTTTATCTTTTCCTTCAGGAAATGTTTCATATAAGATACGAGAATTTTGTTCATCCAAAACATTTCTTTTAGTATCAATAAAATAATCTTTATAAAGAACATCAGATAGAGCAGCAATGACTAAACTTCGCCCCCAAGGTTCTGAGTTCTTGCATTTAATTTTTTGACACATTGTTTTATCTGAATCAAGTATTAGCCAATCACCTGAACGAGATTTGTTATTATATCCGTCCACAATTTCTTTAGGATATTTTCTTAATTTTCTTTCTAAATCCTCACCTGTGTAGTCATTGAAATACTTTAAATTAAAAGCAATAACATACCTTCCGTTTTTCTTGCCTATAATTTTTGTGTATTGCCAAGGAAGAGAAATAATAGAAGCATTTATTCCCAATTCGTTTATTTCAATAATATTTTCAACTTGATAATCATATAAAAATTTCTTCTTATCTGATTTTTTTTGCGTTGTCTCAAAATAATAAAAAGCAATTCCATCTAACATCTCTGTAAATAGAGCATCACGAATAAATTGCTTGTCATTTATTGTATTTAATGTGGATAACATTAAATCTTTATTTGTTTTTGTTTTTTTTGTTGATGCTTTAGAAGTTATTATTCTATCTAAAGTCATTAACGCAGTCATATAATCGACTGAATTACTTACAATACCATTTTTACCATATACGAATTCCGATAATTTAATAGCAGTATCGTGATTAGCAATAGGGTTTCGTAAGACTGAATCAATTTCTTCTTTTGTAAAATAATCATATATTCCACATTTAAAAATAGAATCATATACTATTTTTTCTGAATAACTGTTGAATTCATTTGTTTGTTCTGAAGTAGGAGAGGACTGTGAATTAGTCTCTACTACTGGATTTTTTCGTGGTCTACCACGTTTTCTTTTAACTTCTTCTGACATGTCCAGCCCCTTTCATCAATTTATTAAAGTACAAAAATCGTAATCACTTGAATTTCCAATCATATCTAATTCAAGCTGATCTATAAAATACGAACCATAAGAAGCACTTGTATATCTATCTTTACGATTTTTTCCTTGCTCATGTATCTTTATGATTCCTGTTTGTGGCATTTTCTCATATTGTAATTCTGCACACTCGCTGATTAATGCTTGAGTTTCTAAAAACGGATTTTCATAATCCATCTGCCTATCTAGATCGACCTCATTAATATAATCTTTATTTTCAGCAAGAATTTCTTCTTTTGCAGTATTATAATTAACGAGAAAATCTATTTTATTTTCAATAAGGTTTTTACGAAAAGCAATCGCAATGTCACTGTTCAAATTTTGAGTAGCGTTAATTGCATAAATACAAGCTTTAGCATTAGGATCAGGACAGACTTTTGCGTATTCATCATTATTCATACAACGTAGTGGTGAATATTCCAATCCTCTTTCTTCATCGTATAAAACCTTTTGTAAAGAATAAAGAATTTGCAAACCGCCATTACGGCAGTCAAGAACTATATAATCTGCTTCAAAATCATCAAATAATTGACGAATTCTTACGGCTTGTAAAGTTGTATCGCCAATTTGATTAGATTCAATATAAGGATATTGCCGCCTATATCCTTGTTTAATTTCAACATTATTATTTTCCGATTGATAAGTTATAGATTCTGGTAATCCACGAATACAACTATATACAGAATTATCATTCTGATCACCTGCTACGAATGCTATATCACAAGATATTATTCGTATTTCATTTTCTTGCTTTGAAATTGCGTATTTGTTTCTTCTTGAAGATTTAACATCAAGAATGTGCTTAGGATAGAATACATGTTTTAAAACTTGTCGATTCATAAGCATCATATATGTAAAATAAGAAGAAAGAGAATCTTTTACTCTTAAATTAAGAAACTCAATTTTCCAAGTAACAGGATCTTGCTTTTGCTTTTCCTTTAACATTTGTTTCATTGTTTTTAAATGATGTTTTAAAGTTATACTTTCATCAAATGTTAATAATACCGAACCATTGTGTTTTTGCATTCCATCGTATGCTTGATCAACAATATTCCACATCCAATGTCCGTCATCAACCCAACTTGAACTGATATAAATGTCTATTGGATCTTCTTGTAATATTTTATTTTCACCATAATATGGATTGAGCATATAAGGTTGGTTTCTAACAGTCTGGAATGGAGATATAACAGAATCTTCAATTTTTTTATCTATTTGTCGAAATTCTTCTCTACAAATACCTGTACTTCGTAGACCTCTAGCATTTTCATTAGCAACAAAAACAGTGATTTTTGAACCATTTTTAAACTTTACAAAAATATTATTATCACTTGTACTCCAATCCTTAATTTCATCTTTTAAAGGTTTGCTCCATTCACACAATTCGTCTATAATTTTATCTGACACAATAAGTTTTGCTTGTTTTTTCGTAGAGCTACCTATACGAAATTTTGTTCCGGGATAAAGAATACATCTGCAACAAGCGTATAATGCAATAATGAATGATTTAGCATCATTTCTACTTGCTATAATACATATAAAATTAGATATACCCATTAAATAAATCGCTAATTGCTGATATAAATATAAAGACAACTTTAAATAATCTTTAACGAATCTATGCATATTCCTACGCCAAAAAGTGCACCAAGCAATCATATGTAATACATTGTTAGGATTGCTTAAATAATGGGTGGAAGGGAACTTTTTATATAAATCTAATTGATTTTTATCGGCTGGATATTGATTACTCATATTCATCACCACCATTTTCAGGAACAAAGAATTCTTTATCTCTTACATCGCTTCCTGTCATTATATTTTCCATCGGTCTACAAACGTGACGTTCAAAATAATCACCTATTTCATCCCAATCGTCATATAATTCTTTGTCTTTATAAAATTCTTCAGGAGTATATTGAGAAATAGTTGCAAGAGTAACACCAACCGTTTCATTATTACTATTATCTTTTTCTTCAATAGTCTTTAATCCTGCTTGTTTAAATGTTTTACTATATTGGTCAACAAGAGTAGCATATTCTTTAGAGTCTCCTGATTGTAGTGCATGTATTTTTAACATGTTAATATTGCACAAATCTTTGATAAAGATCTCCTGATTTGAGTCTGCATTAGGATTGTTTTTCTTTAACATTCTCCAATGCTCATCAAGATTTTTATAATCTTGTTCAGTAAATCCAATACCCCATCTATCAACAGCAGAAGCGGATATTGTAGAGTCTTCTTTTTTTGCTTGTTCTCTTGAAGTTATAATTTCGCTTTGTTTTTCTTGATAATTATTTTTCAATGAATCTATATAGGTTTTTCGTCCACCACAATTTAAATTCTTTTTAGCTGCATAATGCGAAATCCTTGAACGATCTCTGTGTCCACTATATGTTTCTCTTGAAGCGGCAAGAGCAGATATATCATAATTCCACCCAGCTCTTTGACAAAAATCACGCATAGCATGTTCCTCATTATTTGAATATAATGCTGTCATTAATTCTGTATATTTATCTGAACATTCTTTACACCAAGGAAGATACCCATTATTAGCCTGAAATAAAACATCATTACTTTTTTGAAAATATCCATTTTGTCTTGTAAAACCTTTTCCGCAACAAGAACATTTAAATTTATGCTTTTTTTCATCGAAAATAGCCGGTGAACGAGGAATATTTACATTAACATTAACATCAATAATTGGAGTAGCATTCATATTTTCAATTATTTTTTCTGTATTTTTTTCATTTGGCAATTAACAGCCACCTCCTTATTTATTCACAATAAAAAGAGAAGTAGAAGAACTACTTCCCTTTATTCCCTAAAATAATGCACAACCGTCTCGTTTAAACGATTCTACATACATATTCCATTTATCATCATCCATCTGATATAATTTTGTGAAACATTTTTTACATAAAAATTTTGTTGTGTTTCTGCCGTGGAACTTCATATTCATAGCCAAAGTTGTCTTATCTTTTATTCTCTTTTCACACTCATCACAATATTTATTAAAATATTGTCTTGCAACTTTGGTATCACCAACATCTAATCCGTTATATTTAGCAAATTCTTGAACGACTTCATCTGTTGGTACGTCTCTAAAGACTCCACTATTCCAAGCCTGATTAATATACTCATCAAGAGTACAATTCATAATTATCCATTTTTTATTTTTTATAAAGTCTTCTTTTAAAATATTTTCCCAACGGTTACGCATTGTTGGATACCAATATTTATCTAATATCCACGTTGTTTTACTTGCAAAAGGACAAGCAATATTACATCCTTGACGTGCATAACCTTTTTTATATTTTTCACAAATAGCAATATTCTTCCAAATTGTATAAAGCCATACATCCATTTCAGTCCATTTTCTAATAGGAAGAATACCTTGCCAACAGGTCTTACCCCATTCCTGCTCATTTATCCATTCATCCTGATAACCACTACGAGTATTTGATTCTTCATTTCTCATTCCCATCCACATAAGATAAGGATGATTATGGTCAAGCTGAGAAACCATAACACCTACTTTAAAAATTCTGCAACAAAAACGAGCAAATCTTGTTGGTATCATATTATCCGATTTAACATATTGATAAAATCCCTTTTTAGGATTCATAATTTCACAATTTGGAAACTCTTTAACCATTCTATATGTATCCGAGCAATCAAGTGATGTATTATTAAATATTGCTTTAGTTTTTGGATATAATTTTCTAACTAGATAACAGACGAGCATTGAATCTTTTCCCATAGATACAGGAATAATTGGAGTGTATGTATTATATTTCTCCATCTTTTCTTTGATTAGATTTAATGAATCGGTTTCAAGTTGTGTTAGATGTTCTTTCTGTAACTCTATCATATCTTCCCAACTTGCTAAATCAACATCCGATATTTTGTCATAAGACTTCAATACCGAACAATTTACACTTTCATTGGAAGTAATTAAATATAAGATAGTTGCAAATGTCTTAAATAGTTAAAGAAAGGTAAAGATAATCCTAGGTAAAGGTTATGTACATAACACTCAGGTATATGAGTGAATCCAATTTATAACGAGTATCTTACATTTTTACGAAATACAACTAATCAGCCATTAGAAGACCTAAAAGAAGGTTATTTTTGGCTTGATAGATCTATTATCAAAGGATTTGATAAACACGGTAACGAGCATAAATTTTATCGTATTAAAATTGAAAATACACTTGAAAGTGTAATTTACTTAAAAATTTTTAATTAATAAGATAAGGAGTATAATTTCCATTATTTTATTAATGAGACATATACCTATGAATGACATAGAAGATTCTCTCGTATATGTATATATTCTCTTGTTTAGAAATAACAAAGAGCCATTTCATTGCGAAACAGCTCTTAACTATTATTAACTAATTTCTTTAACGTTTCCATCACTAGAAGGAATTACGTTTTCTATAATTTCGTCAAAATCTACATCTAATGCTGTGAAATAACTTGGAACTAATAAATTATCATATGTATCATCATAAGTTTTTCCACCATCAGTAGTTTTTCTCAAAACTGACTGAACTCGACTATAAAAACAGATTTTAACACCGTCTAACATACCCTCAAATATAATATAAGTATCTTCTGTATACTGATATGTATCTGTATCATTAGGATAAATATATTGTATAGGATAAGTTTTCTTAAAAACTCTTTTTTTCATATATTTATTGACCACCTTTCAAATTCCTACAATAGAGCGAAAGAGTAGTGGTGAACTACTCACATCTAAAAGTGGTATGCATCCCAACAATTAGACTTTAGCATCAGGCTTTCTCGCATAATACTCGGTATGGGATTCGAATCATGTTATCCGATAGAAAGTCGGAGGTCTTTGACCACTTGACTAGCCGAGCATAAAATCAGTATAAAGCACTAACTAGCTGATATTGGACTGTACACATCCAGTTATTTAGAATATAGTTGCTTATCCGCAACTTAATTCATGCTCCCTAATTATTCTCCACATATTTTCAGTCTTCGGAGCAAAGACCAATTGATAAGGTTTAATGACTCTTATCCGTCAATTAAGGTTCTCATTAACGCAGAGAAGCACGAATTCGCTATAGAATTATCAGACCATTCAGTAGCTTGGACAAGCTTAGATGTACCGCATTAAGGTTTCGTACGCACTAGAGTTGCTATAAAGTCAGCTCTGCCAAAATGCAGTAGTAGAACTTATAATGCTACATGAATAGCAAATGCCAAGATATGTTAATCGTCTACTAAGGCAAGACCTCTCCTTGTGTCAAAATACAATGTTATGTACATTGTGAAACAACACCGCCAATGAGTAGTAGCAGTGGGAAGTTTTAGATCGTTCCAAGGTCAATAATTTCGCAAACCAACCTTTATATTTATGTCACATATCGGTCAGTGATAGCTCACTTTTAAAAATCTATCAACTGATTGACAGACCGCCCTCACTTCCTTTTGGATGTGAGCAGCTTGTTATATTTATTTATTTTCTACATTGTCGTCACCCCTCGGCTCAAATATCACGTTACTATGCTTTCTTGTTGAGATTAAATTGTTGATGTTAGACGAAAGCTTCATCGGGATTGAGGTGAATTTGCGGATTACATACATCTGAGTAGGTTCGGAAGGATTATAAATCCGAAAGTGATTTTTGTTCTACTTGTTTGATACCTTCTTCTCCAAAATATTTAGCGAATTTTGCATCTGCTTCCGTATCACAATATACCCTGCACATCTCAGCGGAATCCCATCCGATAATATCTTGAATTACACTATCTGGAATATTTGATTCAGATAAACGAGTCACAAACCAATGTCTTAAGCAGTGAAAATAGAAGTTTTCTCCTAAAACTTTGCTAAATGTATCTGCCCAACTGTCAAGTGTTCCAGATTCCATTGGCTCATCTATGTATTCTCCATTTACTTTCTTAGGGAATAACCATTCTGATTCAATTCCATGTTCTTTTCTGTAGTTCATCCATAAATCTAAATATGGTTTAAATGGCTTTGCTAATACATATAATGTAAGCCTCTTACCTAAGCTTCCTCTACCCTTTGTTTTCACTTTTTCCGGTGTTTTATATAAAGAACCTAAAATAATGTTCTCGTCATCAAAATATGACACTTTAAATCTAGGCAATTCGCTTTTTCGTCTTCCGCTATTCATAGCCAAAGAAAGTAAACATGCTTTATCATATCTTTTCTTTTCAATACAATAATCCAACAGTATTTGAAGTTGTTCTTCAGACATAATAGTTTTTGTAAATACTTTTTCGTTGACGGGATTTTCAATTTTTCTCACTATCGGTTTGTAACCTTGATATTCATCGTCTAATATATTTGAAATATAATTTGAAAGCGATGAAAGAGTAGATTTTACCCTACGCATTCTGGCTGGCGACCACTTATATTCAGTGAGACAAAAACTTTGATAACGTGCAATATCTCTTTTAGATAAATCTACAAAGAATTTATTGTCGCAATGCTGAAGTAAATATACCCAAAAAACGAAAAGGTCACGTCTGTACGCATTTATTGTATTTGGAGATCTATCCACTGAACGAAGATAATCCAAAAAGTCATTTCCCAACTCTATATTCTCTTTATTGCACTGAGCCAATAACTCATCAGTAACAATATTGTTATGTTGTATTTTTCTACCCATTAAATCTCACTTCCTTTCAAAACAAAAAGAAGCGAGATAGTAATAATACTAAACCGCCTCTTTATTAAATTCTTTATAATTTTGTATATATTTTTCCATTTGTTCAGGTGTATTATTTCGTTCACCATAAATCGAATGAAAACTGTTTGGATAATTTACAAGATGACACCTCTCGCAAAGAGTAATACCATTGTTTACATCATATCTTAAATCTTCATACTCTGAAAAATTATACAAATGGTGAGCATTTAAATTTCCACCTCGTTTACCACAACATTGACATGTATAATTGTCTCGTTTAAATACTTTTCTTATCCATTCTTTGTAATATGTGTTATTCCTTGCCATATGTTCTTCAGTAGTAGAAAATCCATTAAAATCTTCAATTGCTATACCACGTTGTCTGCAAGAAGATTTGATCCTATTCTCCATTGTAGATTGTGCTTTTCTTGCTTTTTCAATACCACCTTTTTCATATAAGTAGATATTTATGGCTTCCGATAGTGAATATGCTGGTATTCCAAATTTTTTCAATTGATATAGAATAGCACCATCTGTTACACCATATATTGATGCAATCTCTTTAGCAGATAATTTTTGAACTCTATATAGTTTATATAATTCATCTTTGGTTATATTATCTAATGGCTTTGGTTTTCCTGTTAAACCTAAAACATGTATCCATTCTCTTAAGCTTCTATGATTTATTCCACATTCATCAGCAATTTCTTGACCAGAACGATCTTTTATTATGTATTCATTATACAGCCATTCTTTGTTCCTGTATGGTACTTCAACATATGTTATATTACCATTTTCATCTTTTTGTATTCGTTTATGTTGTAAACAATCTTTGCAACAATATGGTTTATTTTTATGCTTTTTAAAATATTCTTTGTATGCCATGCTAACAATATTGTTACAATAATCACATTTTACATTTACCATAGTCATTGAACCATTTGTTAAGTCTTCAACAGCAACATCAAATTCATCAAGATTTTTAGTATAAATATATCCCTTTGATTCGTAATGTTTTCTTGTATTTCCAGTCCATTTAATTTTCACTTTTTGTGGTAATATTAACCCCATAATTTTCCTCATTTCTCCTCATTCCATAAAAATAGGAGAGAAGTGCGAATGAGGTTACACTTTCGTCAGGCTCATGACTTCCCAACTATCTCTCCACAAATCCCACAATCAGCTATGACACCAATTATGAGCACATATTTATATTCTCTGTTTCCATTCACAAAAAAACATTAAATCAATGGACAACTAAGGAATCGAACCTTAACGAAGAACCATCTCGCCCATACAAAAAGAGTGTGCAGCATACACCACACACTCTCTAAAATCAATTACTATAATTCTACCAACTTAACAAATCTATCCATCTGTTCATTTCATCATGAAATTCCTGATACCTAGCATCAATTTTAGCCATAGCATCTTCATACTCTTCCTTACTGACAGCTTTATCATTCACAAAATAATTAGTAGAAGAAGTAGAATCAACAGGCTTACTGTATAATTCACAATTCTTACAATCACATTCTTCATCACCGATTATTACTTCATAAACTTCATCACTTTCTAAATGTAGAAGAACCTTGGAAGAACAATTACTTAAAACATAAATTCTTGTTGATGAATCCTGAATGTATCCATCTCCATCTTTAAATGGCTGAATAAACAACTTGTTATCAGGTGTAATCGAAATAATATATTCATCATTGTATGCAGTATCTTCCAATTCAATTGAAGGATTAATGAAATCTACAATAGAAGTTAATTCATAATCTTCAATGTTGATTAATGCCTTAATAATTTCATTCGCTTCATCATATTTTGCAATAATAGAAATGTCATCACCATCATTCTTGTCTAAAATGTTGTCGTGAATATATGGAATAGTTGATACAAAATCATATACATCTACAAAATTTAAAGTATTCATTAAAACACCTGTCTTTCTTATAATACTTTGTGTGCTTTTGAAACCTTGAATTTAATTTCTCTGTGAGCATCTGTATGCCAAGGCTTGCCATTGATAGCAGAAATACGATCCTTAGCAGCTACTTCCTTCACTGAGAATGTACCAAGCTTTCCAAATCTAATCTTTTCGTTTGAATCAACCTTTAATGTATCAAAAATAACGTCTTCAAAAGTATCAATAATTACCTTAATATCTGCCTTTGAAGCACCTTCAACTCTATTAGCAATTTCTTTTAATAATAAATCTTTAGTCATGTTTGTCTCCTTTTTCTCAATTAATTTTATTTTGCCTTTTCAGCAATTTTATTTTATATTTTTATAACTAAAAAGAGGGCAGCAGCTCAGAATGAGTCTGCTCCCTCATATAACCGAAGTTATTTCCGTTTATTAATGACGGTCGGATTCCGTTCTATAATTGCAGTTAGGTATGTATCTGCTCATCCTACTTAGCCAAACCAAGCCGAATGGTGGACTGCAATATTATTTAATTTAATTTAATTTAATATCTTTTATCATTTCCACTTCATTTTCCTTTAAAATAACAATTGTTTGTGAAGCAGAAGTAGCACAAAAGAAATTTTTAGAATAGTCATTAAATCCGCTTAGACATCCACTAGAAATTACATAACGACCATGATTTTCTGATTGAACAGAAAAATTGTGTAAATGACCACTGAAAATTAAGTCATAAAATTGATTATCACTTGAAATGATTTTAGCAAAATTGCTTTTATCGTTTTTATATTTATCACCATGTATAAATTTACAGGATAAACCCGAAATCATAATATTAATGTCTGAATCAGAATAATTTGTTTCTAATATAGAAATTCTAGTTGAACCACTAACTTCAACCAAATCTTTAATCTGTTCAGTAATAAGCACATTGGCATTATCACCTTCAAAACTTTTCTTTTTATCTCCAGACATTCTGTCATGGTTGCCAGCTATGCCACCATAAACAACATTACACTCTTCAGCCAAAGCAACTAATAATCTATATATTAATTTTGTTGCTTTATGTATCTGCATAGATTGTAAGAATTCACAATTATGTTCCTGAGTGTTTCGCATATATACTTGCTCAATCATATCTCCGGTTGATATTACAAATATTTTCTTAATTCCATACATATCTATATATTTTTTGCATTCAGATATATATTTGTTAATTCGTTCATTTGCAATTTCCCAATTGAAATAATTACCATTACAATTATTAATTACATATCCTATATGCCAATCTGTAATATGACACACCATAGTGTATTTAGAATTATCCACAATAGGTTCATACATATATTCAGGTATCTTTAATGAAAAATCATTATCCTTCATATACTGTTTTAATTCATCAGCAACAGTAAGACATGGAACTAAATCTCGTTTCATTTTATTTAACTTTAATCTATCGTTGTGAATTTGCTGTTTAACAATATACTGTTCACCAAGAATCTCTTTTGCGTCATCAAGAGTAAATGATTTTTCGGTTATATTTTTAGATTTTAAATACTCTCTTACAAAATAATTACCAAAGATAGTCTGACTAGCTTTTCTAACACTGTCATAATGGCATTTGATACTATATTTATCTACAAGTTCTTTCCAGTCTATATCCGAAAGACCAGACATTTTATTAGAAATTTCTGTTAATACTTGTTCATAAGTAGTAGGAGTTAATCCGTATTTTTCTAATTCTTTGTCAAAATCGTATATAACGTCCACCCACTTTCTTATTCATCTTCAGTAGATTCAACCGTTTCTTTATCAGGTAATTCAAAAATAAGTTTGAAATCTACAGTATCAACATCTTCAGGGATTTCTGCTATAACCTGTTCTGTAATATCTTCACCAGTATCTGTATCTACAATTTTTAAATCTTTTACAGATATATTCTTTAGCTCCAAATTTTTCTTTCTTGGAGTAGTTTTTGCTTCTGTTTCTTTTACTTTAAACATTCCTTTTATTTCCTTTCTCAACTAAAATTTCCCACCAGAACGCTTTCTGCCGGGATTGAAATACATTTGTTTAGTTTTACTTTGTTTCACCTTAATATAGTCGTTTATTTTCTTTATGTAGTCTTCATCATAACTCAATCTTATATGAGATTGTAAATAATATATCCCACATCTTTTAGGAATCTTATTAGACAATACATTATTAATAAGTCGATATGAAGGATTAAGATTTTTAAGGTGAGTATGCTTACCAATATCTTCTTGATGACAAATACGATAACCATTTTCTGTCCTGTCTATGAAAAAACCTTTATAACTAATTCTGTTTTTCATAGGCAATATATATTTCTTATTTTCTTTAACATACGAAGGTTATAATTTCTTTCACAGAGATAATATTTTCGATTCTTCTTATATTTACTAGGAGAAGAATGAGAAATTCCGCCTTCACGCTTATATGGAATCTTATAATCTCTGTTTAGAATCATAGCCTCTTTTTTACTTATCTGAATTATTGTAATTCACATCCTTTACGATATATTTTCCACAAGAAGTGGAAGAGAATTGAAAACTTATTTTAAATAACTTAAAATACCTTTTTTTGTATATGGTAAATCATATTTTTTACACCATTTTCTGACAGCATTATCACTAACATTAAACATTTTTCCTATTTTAGTAAATGGGAAATTTAATATTAAATTTAATAATGTGTCTTTATTAGGAATATTTACCGATCTTGCCTTTTGATAACACTTAATACACATTTTTGCTTTAAGATCTTTATATTCCTTTTTGCAAACAGGACAAATACATTTTCTAGTGTTAGATATTTTTATAGTCTTTATATCAGAAACCCATACATCATCAATTTTATGTATTAATGCTCCTCGATGAAAGGCTGCATGATCTGATATTGTTTTAAATACCATTAAATTATTTAAATCATTATTAAATTTATTCTCATCTATATGATGTACGCATTCTTGTCTCTTTAATGGTCTACCTAACTTCTTTTCTGCTTGTAATTGATGAATATAAACATAACCATCTTTTCGAGATTTAGGATGATATGGACGATATAGTGCTAAATACTGCCCTGAAAACACATATTTTTCATATTCATTATTATTTTCAATATTATATTTTGTTATCCATTTTAATCTAATATCCTCTATAATATAACCTACTTTCTCACCTACATTATTTATAACAAAAGAATAGGAGAGAGGTAGGTGACTCTACTCAAATCAGTAGCTAATCTGATTTGTCCTATTCTTTAAGCTCTCTAACAGATTTGAACTGTTGCTTACTGATTACAAATCAGTTGTACTAAACCAAACTATACGAAAAGAGCAAAATTGAAAAGATCCCGTGTACGAGACACGAGACTTTTACTTAATATGAGCTGAGATATTTGACTCATTACACTAACATCTACCATCGTTGGAAATGGTTTATCACACTGTCGATTAGACAGTAGTTAGTAACAACACTGGTTTTGACATAACCAGCAAACTCTTACTTTAGAGCATTATAGATTTTCTTTTGATACATCGTCCCTTGCGAGGTTCAGAGAGTGCGAATCTCTTACGGTTGCGTCTACTTGTACTTTCTCACATAACACCTTGCGAGCATTATGTGTCACCATATCGCAGATGAATAAGTTGTTTGTTTCTCCAAAGTTGCACACACTTTTGCTTATTCTTGAATCAACTTATCTTTTAATACATATCATTATATTTTCTTCTTCAAAAGTATGTTGTAATTAATGTTTTTGCATAAAAATGAACGATGAGGTGTACATTTGACCATCTGTACCTTTTGAGTACAGCCCAATCATCACCATTCTGTTCGTCTTGCTATCGACTTGCTTCGTTGTTCTATTCCTTGCTTTCGCATTAAGAAACGTTGCAACAATCAATATTAGCACTTTTTCTTGCGAAAATCGCACCAATAAGACAGTAATCATACCCATGTTTCCATGTTAATACAGCGCATTTCTCATTACGCCTACCAAGCCATATCATTAGCAGTAGCCCTCTGATTTTAGGTTTGGCATAGATTATCTGTGTTTTCCGTCAAACTATACAAAAGTATAGTCGCAGTGTCTTATGCAAATTAAAGACATTCCTGCTTTATACGTGTCGCCACGCTTATTTTGAGACTCGCATCTCACGACTCGAAACCAGCCGTTCCTATATAAAATAGGAGAGTTGCAGACATACGAATTGAACGTATTCCTCGTGGTATGAGCCACGCATGCTTCCTTTACACACACTCGTCTGCTTTATATTTTTTAGAATAGTCGGCAACCATATTATCAGAACAATAGTACAGTCGCCGACAAATAGAACTGAAAAGTACAATATTTTATTGTACCCAAATTAGTGCCCTTTTCGGACGAAATCACAATTAGTGCCATATAGACAAAATTGATATAATTTTAATTTTAAACAGCTGCTGCATATTTATATTCCGCATTTGCATTTATAAGCGGAGAGGTACTTAGACAATAAAATCCTTTCTCCTCATTATACAACTTAACAAAATTGTGCAAAATGCCCTAAAAATGGGCGATTCAAGAGAAATAAATTGTCTAGGTGTCCCTAAAAACACCCTTTTTTGAACAAAATTAACAATTATTCGAAAAACATTTTAGCAAATTTGCACTATTTATACTGTATAATGCTTTAATTAATATTGAACGTCTTTTCTTAATTGTAGACTTTAATTTATATTGATTTTGTTTTTGAGCAATTGACAGACAAAAAGCTCTATCAATTAACCAACTAAATAACCCAATATAATTTCCCGATACATATATTCTTGTAATGTCGTTAATCATATTATCAAAATCCATCTTTAAAAGAAAATAAGCATCATCATTATCTGAATAAAAATTACTTGATGATTTATTAATGTATGTTTCAATTATGTCTTCAACCTTTTTGCAAGTTTTTCTATTTTTTTCTAATTTAAATTTTTGGAAAAAGTATTCTACTGGAATAGTAGATTGATTTGATCTGAACTGATCAAGTTTTAGATTATATAGATAATTCATAGGACATATCAAATCATAATTTATATTTTTATCTTTAAAATCTCTATGAATTGTTTTCCAAAAGGAAGGATATTTATTCTCTTTGACATTCATATCCTTTTTAATTCTTTTAATTTCTGAACTTACGTCTACGTCAAATAGTCTTTTTGCGGAATCTATTGCTATCTGTGCTAATACACTTAATATACAAATATAATCTTTATATTTTTGTTCATCAAATGTACAATCATAGGTTTGTGCAAGTTGTGCTAAATTACTGGATTCTCCTATGTCTAATTGAGAAGCAGAAAGTTTATTATCTAATTTTGCGAAATCTTCCATCGTATTATTATAAATATTTGAATCTTTCGGAATATTATTGACAATAGTAGGATAATTTTCACAACAATATTTTGCATGTTCAACTATTTGTAATTGATTAGTAGTATAAATACTATCAGAATCTTGATCCGCATCTGTTTTATCCAAGGCTTTTTATCCTTGGCTTCTCCAATTTTCATCGGAGTGTCGGACTATATCTTCACCCTCGTTTAACGTTAGGTTAGTTAGATTATTTAATCTTACTAATATTAATCTATAATTAATAGTGATCGGCACTCGTGTTGGTATTATTGGTTTCCATCCTCAACCATTAGTCTCTGAACCTTTCAAACTACTTTTACTGGATTTGTTTGATTTGGCTGCTGATTAACATATGTGTAAAATATCATATGAATATGATATTAATAAATTACTTTTCTTGATCTTAGATTTATTTCACACACTTAGCTTTCCAGCAATTCACCGATTAGTTTTTGAACTATATTTCTATAGAACCGAGCCGTTATATTAACCCATTGTTTCGATCTTGAAAATCTGTTCCATTCATATTTATTGCAATAATTTGATCACAAAAATTAAAATATTTTTCAAATCTTTCATCATAAATATTATGTAAATATCCTAAATTATATTTTCCATTAAAAGGGCTACGGAATTCTGCGAGATATTCATTGGTATTAAATCTACTTGTATAACATTGAATTGCCACATCTTCAACAGTAAAGGTGTCATCTTTGTCTACAATACCAGGCTCACCTGTAGCTCCATATAAAAGCATAGCATAAGGAGAACCAACAATAACAAGATTATCAGCATTTTGAATGATTTTTCCACTCTTAAAATTTAATACATACGCCATAATAATTGCCTTTTTACGTTCTCTAAAATATGAACTTCTTAAAAAATCTCTATTTTGTTCACATAAAGCTATTAAAACTTCATAGTCATTTGAAAAATTTATATTCTTTTTTAAGTATTCTAAAAAGAAATCATCATCAGCTTTTAATTTGTTTATATATTCAATACTTTCTTTACAAACTTCATCCATATTATCAATATTTAACGAATTAACCATTTGATAACTCATTCTTTGAACGTTTCCTAATTTACTACAATGAGCAGTTTTGACAATTCCAAACATACAATCATTCTCATAAACTTTATTACACCAATAATCATAAGAAACATTATATTTAATCCACTTCATAGCATTATCTGTAGTAATTAATTCTATGTCTTTAACATAATGCTCATTTCCCCACATATCCTTAACGGTAGCAGTATAATACTCATCTCCGAAATAATCACGGAAAAATAATTGAATGTTTGAACAAAATGCTGCCATTTTACAAAAATGATGACGTAGAAGAATATATCCATTCCCCCAATCTGGAAAAATACTTGAATCTATTAATGCTTGTCCATCAAATAAAGTATTTTTTAGTTTGTAATTCTCAATAGTTTTGGCTGCACAATGTTTATCTTTATTGGTTTCAACAGAAACAATTTTTGTAGTAAAAAATCTATCCACATCTTTTAAAACTAAAATATTTTTTGGATTTATTTTAACTTTTCCTACAATTCCACTGCTTATAAGAGGAGAATATGCATTAATTCCAACTATATCTGCATTTCTTTTGGGAAGTTTAATACCCATTCTAAGAAAAGAAGAAGCTTTATTATATAATTTATCCCGTATAAACATACAAGAACCTTTTTTTGCTTTTCCAGTGCTTCTATATAACATTTTATAATGTATTATTTCTCTTTTTATAATTTCACCTGAACGTTTTCTAGTTATGTACTCTACATTAACACCATTTTTATAAAATTGTTTTCGAATATCATCTGCTGATAATTGATAATATTCATCTCTATGCTTATTTGCAAAATCATATAATTGCATAATTTTATTCTTTTTATTAAATTGAATATCTATTAATTTTTTACTTTTTGAACTGATAGCTTTTTTATAATCTAAACGAGCCTTTTTGGCAATTTTCTTAATATGTTTAATTTCACCTTCATAAGATCTTGTCCCAAAATTAAATTCTAAGCAGATTAAATCTCTCGTAGATTCGTTATTCCAAACTTTCAAACCGTTATCACACATAAAGTCTTTAAATAAACTATTTACAAACATTGCATCTTTATATTCATAATGATCTCTTAATCCTTTATTATATTCATATAAAGTAGCAGCTTCTATATTTTTTATTTTTAATCCAAATTCACTCATGTAAAATTAAACCACACTCCTTAATACCATATTCTTTTAACTACCCATTCCTTATTAAGCCACCTAATATAAATAACTTCTGGCAAAATCTCAATATAAGGAATAAACTTCGATATTTTCATCTTACTAATCACCACCTTGCATTATCTGAATATCTTCGCCCAACCATTTCAAATCTTGCTTGTCACAACTTAAACAATTAAAGTGGGCAACTTCACCTTCATAATTTTCGACATATTCCTCGCCCACATTTATATATTCTCCACAAATAATGCATTTTTTCTTCGAATGTGGTGGCATGTAGTTAGGACATAAAGGATGACATGGATAACTTCTACATAATTTACACATCATTAGCCCTCCTGATTTTCAATAGCATCATTTCCAATTTCAAAACATTTCTGTTCATATTCGTAGCGTTTGATATATTTGTTAAAAAATCCATCTGATAAAAGTTCAGTAACAATAGCTGTTATATCTGTCTTAATTGCTTTAATGTCTGAATCGAGTTCAAAATTTTCAAAATCTTCAATTAGATCAAAGTGATTAATGTTAAATTTGTTATTTTTTAGATAAAGAGTAGTTGTGTATTTTTCAGTGTCTCTATCCCATTTAGCGATTGCCATTACAGAATAACCATTATGTAAATCAATATTTAATGCAATATTTCCAATAATTTCGTATCTAAGCATTCTTATATCCCTCCTGATATTTCTTCTCTTTTAATTTAGATTCATAAGCTTTTTTGCATTGTTCATCAAATCTTATAGCTGTTGCAATCCTGTTAGCCCATGAAGCAGAATTGCTTGCTCTTGGATGGTCAGTGCAAAAATCTGATTCATATATACAGCCTCCAAAAGTATTGTGTGTATTGTTGTTTATTAAATTTTCTAGTTTCAATATTTTAAATTTCCTTTCTTTCGTTTATTTTTTGTTTTTGTGATTAATTTTCTTCGAAGTGAAGATTTGAGTTGATAGTAGAAGTAATAGATGATTACAATATATTATTCTCCATTTTCTTTTTTGAAATTTAAATTGAATTTTCTTTAATCCATTGTTTGAGAAGATTTCTCATTCGTATACTTGGAATATAAATCCAAATTTCTTTTCCATCACGAATAGCAGATCTCCATATAAACTGAAGCATTTCTGAGAGTGCATAATTTGATTCTGTTATGCCTTCTATATTGTCATTTGTTGGATAAAATAGATTACATAAAAATGCTAGATATATTCTATCAGTTAGGTCTTCATCATTATTTAACGATATAAAGCCTTTTCTAAAGCATTGACCATTGATTAATGATTTTGTTTCATCAAAAGTTGTCCATAAACAATCTGCCGATTTAGCTTTGCATATATTGTGGAAATAATTTGTTGTATGTTTTCCTAGTTTTTCTAAAAGATTTTTATTCTCATCATAAAACCACTTTTTTGATAAAGCATATTTATCTTTTCCAATAGAATTTAACTTGTCGTGATCAATAATATGTATTAAATCAATTTTAGAAATCAATTCAGGATTTGTTATCAATTTTTGATTATTAATTATTCTTTCTTTGTCAAATATATATTTTGATGCACTTCGATCATACAATTTCCATTCATCATTTAGATGTAAATCTGTTACACCACCTTGATATAAGTCAGCATCATTTGTTGTAAATTCATTTGCAAAGAAGTTTATATAATATATTTCTTTCCATGCCATATCTGCTGCTGTTTTACATTCGACATATTCAATCCTTTTAATATCATCTGTTAAATGAGGATGATTTAAATAACGCCTTGTTAAATTTGTTGTTCTACCTACATACACAATTTTGTTGTTTTTGTTTATAAATCGGTATACATAATAATTATTAATTTTTATGACCTCCTTTTATTTCACCAAATGAATCTACTTCATAAATCTCAAGCATCTTAGCAATAGCCCATTCAATTTCTTGTTCATAGCCTTCTTTATTAAGTACATATATATTTGGCACATTTTGTGGTGGTTTCTTTGAATCAGGTTGAACACTACCAACTTCTTTTTTGATTAGAAGTGGTTCTTTGTCGCCAATAGAAGATGTGAGATAGTAGATACACTAGAAGTTTGAGAATTGTCTAAAACAGCTATTTTTATCATTAAATACGTATGTCAAATAACCTTTATCTTGTAATTCAGAGACTCTTTTTCTAAATTCTTCAACATTTATAATTCCATGCTTATTTTCTGAATGAAATTGATAAAAACGTTCCATATCAATTTTTTCTCCAAGTTGTAAATAATATTTTTGTGGTTCTTCCCAATATTCTTCTACTGAAATATATTTAGGATTTACGGATATTTGTTCAACATCAAATGATTCTGTTCCTATTCGATTTACAAAATATTTTGGAGTTTGTTTTGGAAGTGTAAAAGATGGTTTATCTAAACAACGGCAATCAGAATTATATTTTGGATCATATTGTGCTATATAATAAAGTTCATATATATTAGTATCAGCTTGTGTTCTCATAGGATATAATTCTATCTTAGAAAAATCACCATTTGTTCTTTCTATTGCTGATTCACAAGAACGGTCTAAAAGATGAACATTACTTTTGCCTATATATACTAACTGTTCGTTATTGTCATATATAAAATAACATCCAAAATTTTCGCTTTTAGTAATTTTAGGTTTTTCATAATATGCAATATTCCATTTTACCATTTTATGAGAGCCTTCTAATATTTTAAAATAATGAGGATAATAAATATCATTAGCTTTGGGCTTTTGGTATAAATAATGAACATTGTATGATATATTAAGTTCAAACGACTCAAATACTTCATCAAAAGAAATAATAGAAGAATTGTTGAGAAATTTTGCAATATTAGCATTGCCATTCTTAGATATAGTGGCTAATTCTTGACACTTTCCTTCTTGAGCTAATATAATCCAATTATAATATTCGTTTGATAAATCAAGATTATCTTTTACTTCTATTGGTAAATTTTCAATATAAGTAAATATTTTTGACAACTCCCTAATACTATCAATCTGATTTTCTGGAATAGCAATCTCATTATTCTTGAAAATTTTTAATATGTAATTTGCTAAATGTTTACCATTTGTAAAATTCAAATTCATTCTCCTTTCTGTTTCGTTAAATAGTTAATCTTACCAGGAACATCTTCTTGATTATATATTCTCTTTTTATATATTCTTTCTAGCTCAATTAGTACAGCATTACCTTCTAATTCTTTTGAATCAAGAGCATATACATTTCTAGTAGGAACATATTGTCCTTCTACATTCTTATTTTCTACAAACATATTTCTTCTTACATATATTATTTTCTGAGATTCTAATATAGATATGCTATTTTCAACTGTTGGTATGGAGATATCTAATCCCTTCGCAATCTGTGATTTTGATGGGAAAGAAATTTTAGCAGGAGATAAGTCACCAGAATAATCCATAATGAATTGTTTTATATAAAGAAATACACCTAATAGAATAGATTTGTTAATTTGGGTTTTTATTGAACATATTTTTTCATATTCCGCAATGGTAATTTGAACAAAATTCTCGTTTGTAAAGAAAATATTATTTTCATAAGATAACTGAAGATAAAACATATCATTAGGTTTTACTGTAAATATATCTATATTACATGTTGCATAACCTTTATTGATAATTTCTGTTTTTATAACTTCTCTAAAATCAGAATAAATAGATTTATTATTGGTTCTAGTAGAATACCCACATTCTTGTAAAAGATCATTCAACGTGAGTGAAACTTGTCCAAATGTTTGAACATGATTTCTTAAATACATCACAATGAGATAGTATTTTAGTCCTGAAATACTTTTATGAGTTTTAATATCTTGTTTTGAAAATCCAACAGATATTGTGTGTTTATCTATTTGAGATAAATAAATATAATTTTCGATTTTTTATCATTCCTTTCTTAAAAAATTCTTTGGGAAAATTTTCCCATTAAATTAAACCAAGTAGTTAATTCTGTGTGAAAATTTTCCCATTGGATTTAAAATTCTTTGTGAAAATTTTCCCAAAAAGTATGTATATAGTATAAAAGCATAAAGAGTTATATAAAAAAGCATAAATATATAAAAAAGTATAATAACTTCGTAAATGGTCTAACGCCCATTTACTCCATTAAAAATTTTTTGATTGTTAATGATTGAATGTTTTATCTATCTTTCTATATGATTATTCTCTTTTTTATTTTATCTTTTTTATTTTTGCTTTTCATTTAAATCAACATAACCATCTTTCCCAATATCTTCTACAAAAAACACTGGTAACTTATTATGGTACTTTTCATATAATTTTTCACCTGATATATAAGAACGATATGTTTTATGTTTACCATTTAAAAGAATAGAGCCTTCTTTCTCATAATCAGTTACAATAGTATCTTTTAACCTTTCACCTATCTTTCCACAAACAGTACAATAGCTTCCAAATGATGTTATTCTTGAAATGTTATTTGTATAACGAAAATGAAAATCATACTGAATTAAACATTCTTCATATTTATGCTTATGTTTTGATTTGGATTTGCTTTTTGACGTATTGCTTTTAGTTTTCTTTTTGTGTTTTGGAATTTCCTGGTGTTCTAAAATATTTTGTTTCATACAAACCTCCTTAAATAAATAATTATATATTTGCTGCTATTACATCAAATATATTCTCTCTTTTTTGATTTTGTTCTACCTGAAGATTAAATCTATTCATTAATGAAAGAAGAGTGTACAATCAAACATATCTCTTATATCTCTATAATAATTGATAACATCTATTGCATAAGGACTAATATCTAATCCAAATTCCTGTTTATAAATTTGTACATAATCGTTTATTTCTATATTATAAATGTCTTCTGTTTCTTGTATTACCAAGTGAATAATGTCAGATAATTTTAGCTCTTCATCGGAATTACTATTTACAAAATCCATTAAAACTCTTAGTTTCTCAAATGTTTTAGTTTTCCAGCGTGAATATTTCTTTTCAGGAAGTGGTTTCTTTATAGATTCTTCTTTTAATATATTTATATCTTGTTGCATTTGAACCATAGTAGAAGTAATAGCAGTTAGATTGTCTATTAATGGTTGGATATTTGGAGTTGTATTTAGATTGCTATGTCTGTAATTTTCTATGATATCCCATACCCAATCCATAAATAAGTTGGCGTTTCTTTGTCTTGACCAACGGCATATTTCCATTATTCCTCGTTCTGTGTAGTAAACACATTCTTGCTCTTCACTTTTTGTTAGGTTAGCCCCATTTTGGGTACTACCTAATTTTAGTCTTATACATAGTTCATCCAATCTATCTTTGTGCTTAAGATGAATTTTACGAATAGCTTTAGATGGATCTGCATATTCCAATGCTTGTCCAATTTGTTCTCTTGTAAGAAGTATGTCATCATTTGTATTTCCGTAAAAGTTACATGATAAATTATTGAATATTTCTGTTGTAATCAATTTTAAACTCATTAAATTCCTCCTTGTTTTGTTGTTTTAATTTTATATATTTATATTCTCTTTTTATTTTTCGAAAAAGCGTGTTTATATTGTCTACCCAAAATTATTTTCTAACGAAAATACCGTCCCTAATCATAGGGACTATTTTTAATGCTTACGCATTGGTAAATGTATGATTTTGTGCAAATTGAATAAAAATATGATAGATGTTTATGATAGGTTTAGTAATAATACACAAGTTGGTGAACGAGATTATATAATTGTGACGTAAAAAACGGTATCAAAATTGCATTTTTGGGAATTTGATGTTCACTTTATTGAGCTGAGATAAAAATAGAAATTTAGGGGCGTTTTAAGGCTGTATGAAAGTTTGTTATTTTTTTGAAAAAAATAGTAAGGCAGAAATTAAAATTTATACAGTGATTTTATACAAAGGTTTTGTAATAGTTTTGGTAATTTATATACACATGTAAATATGGGTTCGAAAAATATATGAATAGTTAATGAAAACTGGTTGATTTTTAAATAAGTTTTAGTTGCCAAATAGAAGTAGAGTGAAGATGCTTTTGGTAATATTTAAAATGAGTTCGATAAAATGTGTGAATTTTAGGTGGTTTTTAATTACCGAGAAATAAAATAAGAAGTGTGTTGTATTTTTATGCAATTTGTATAGTGATGAATTTAGACTTGAATTTTAGAAGTTTGAGGTATGATGAAGGGTATTTTTTCGAAGTGACTTTCGAATTAAATTTTGATTTTTTTGTGCAATATTACAATGATATTTTGGGTAGTTTGAAAAATCTGAAGTTGGGTGTGAGTGGAACAGATACGGCTTGTTTGGTGGTTGCTGCTCTGTCCTAAAATGTAAACTACGCCCCTATATTACAAAAGAGAAACCCTTAAAAAATGGGTACTTTTGTTATTTTTACCGATTTTTAAAATATTAATACTATACAACATAGTATTTAATACTGTATAAAATAATAATAAATACAAGCAAAATGCACAACACTAAAAGTGTATTTTATAACACTAAAAGTAATATTTGTGTTACGTTCGTTTTGCGAAAAATGTTGCATTTGCAACAAAAAAAGTTATTAACATTATTAACACCATTAACATGACCACATCAAAGTTATTATCAAAGTTATTAACATTAAACTACCCACAAAAACAAACCAAAACATCGCTGCATTATAAAGTTATTAACATGACCAAATATTGACACTGTATAACCTAGTACCAAACTATACAGATTCATTTTTCTTATTTTCTATATATTCTTTTATCTTATCTGCTGTCTGCTCCGGCAGCAGTTTCTCTTTTTGCGTCTGTCGCACGCGACCACCTCCCAATTATTTCAAAAATACCTGACGTTTATCCATCGTTATTTCATGATATAACTAACGAACCATGAATGTCAAGCCCCTAACACCCTCTGGGTGTTTCAAAAATGGAAGATTTTGAAAAGGGGCACTGCAGCCCGACTGATCGTCTTACTACAGCACCCCTTTTCTAAGTGTACTATTTAACTATCCCACCTGTGAGGACATCATCATGACTTAACTAAGAATCCGCCGTCTACAGGGATAACAGCACCATTTAAGTAGTCACTTGCATCAGAAGCCAGGAACAG